>Ga0180432_10011591_pt1 | contig 10367 bp, 6 predicted proteins | sample SS_ome_10_FD_132414 | JGI IMG/M metagenome (GOLD analysis project Ga0180432, IMG submission 132414) | Hypersaline lake sediment archaeal communities from the Salton Sea, California, USA - SS_1_MS_2 metaG | ecosystem: Environmental > Aquatic > Non-marine Saline and Alkaline > Hypersaline >...
CGTAGCGTATATTGATTTCAGGCGGAAGGACAACATCGCCAATCGAGTGAGGGACGGCTTGGTTCGGGGGGTGTACAAATGCCAAATAGCAGTTCTTAAGCCAGTGTGGATTAGCGATGCGGTCGTGATACTATTAGCGGGCCTGGTTCTTGGGCTCTGGTAGAACGCGTATGGCATGGGCACGGGGTCAGGTTGTGATACTTGACGTCCGGACGCGACCGATCCGAGAAGGTCGCCCACGAGTTGGGACGGATCAGGACGATGGGCGTTCATGCCATGGGACTTGCTCTGTTTGGACCGGTAGTCTATTTCTGACGGGCAAAAAGAAGGATGCTATCGTGAAACCCATATTCACACGCACCGCGGCACCACTGCTTTGCGTGCTGGCTCTTGCAGGTTGCACTCCGCGCGATAGTGTCATTGTCGAACAGGAGACCGACGAAACCGTCTTGACGAGAATAGCCATCGAAAGCGAGAGTGTCTTTGCTCGCGACAAAGCTATACAGAAGTTGACAGACGAGTCACTCTTGGCGAAGGTGGCTACCGAGAGCAAAGACCCGCACAGCCGTCGGGACGCCTTACGTCGCCTGATTGATCAAAGGTTGTTAGCGAAGGTGGCTGTTGCGAGCGACGACGCAAGCCTTGCCGAATCAGCTATGTATAGCCTTCGAGACCCGGAAGCGTTGATGGAAGTAGCGGCCGAGAGCAAGCATGAACGGGTCCGAGAATTCGCGATGGAGAAGTTGGCCGAAAAAGTAGCCAGGAACACGGTAACGGATCAGAGTATTCTGCTGCATTTGGTCATGGAGTGCGAACAACAGTCGACGCGACTCGACGCCCTGAAAAATCTGACTGACCAATCGCTCTTGGCGAAGGTGGCTGCCGAGAGCGAAGACAATCGCGTGCGTTGGGAGGCCGTAGGTAGGCTGACGGATCAGGCACTACGAGCCAAACTGGCTGCGGAGAGTGAAGATTCGTGGGTCCGCTTGGTAGCGACGAGAGGCCTGACCGACGAGGCTAAATTGGTTGACTTGGTGCTCGCGAGCGAAGACTCAGATGTCCGCGAAGCGGCGACAAAGAATCTGAGTGAAAGCAAGCAGATATCGACAAGCCAAGCCTCTTGGGCCAAGCTCGCCCTTGATTGTAAACATCCGTCGGTCCGCAAAACGGCTTTGTGGCAGTTGTCGTCAGACGCGATCTTGGCGAAAGTGGCCGCCGAAAGCAAATACATAGACACCCGTGAGAAGGCAACGAAGAAGCTCTCGGATCAGGTACTCCTAATGAAGTTGGCAGTTGACCATCGCGACGAACGTGTTCGTAAAGCGGCTGTGTTTAAACTGACCCCGACGACTGTCGAGAATGACGTGACGGACCAAGCGGTTTTAGTGAAGCTGGTTGTCGAAAGCAGGGATGGTTCTGTTCGTCGGGCAGCATTGGGTAAGCTCACAGACGAAAGAGTCCTTGCACAACTGGCCATTGAAAACTCACTAATTAGTGCTGCCGCAAAACTTACCGACGAGAAGCTGTTGATGGAAGTTGCTATCGAGTGTAATTGTGCGGGTGTCTATCATGAGGCTTATGAAGAGCTGACTGACCGGATTGTTCCCAGGCGTCTTGAGTCGCACGATAAGCTTCGTTTTCTCGCCGACTTCCTTGGCACAACTCCGATGGATGATATGCGGCTCAGAGCGATTGCCGGTAGCTTTTCCCTGATCGCCCCCAATAGCTTCGCCGCCTTCGCGCGAGTCAAACTTGCTACGGCCGAACCGCGCATTCAATCCCGAATCGAAATACGACAACACACGATGACCGTTGATCGTTACTCACGAAAATATCACGGACCCTACATCACAACCCTATCGAGGTATGGGTTTTCAGTCTCGTTGGCGCCGACGAAGGGTGCCCCATTGACTCGATCTTGGACACCAATCTTTCCTCATATCTTCACTACCGACCGTTCAGGCGGCCAAAGCACTGCCGGAGGATATGTTGCCATTTCTGGTAAAGAAGTTTTGGCCGATCTGGTCAAACTTCCTGTCTTCACTACGCGGGATTGTGAAGAGCTTGTCCGATCGAAGATCCCGGAACTGCGGTTAGCCGCCGCAGAACGACTATCGCAACAGAGCGTTTGGGGTACTCTTGCTGTTGAGGACTCAGTCGCAGGCGTTCGAGAGGTGGCCGTCCGAACTTATTTGACAGATCAAGTGATCCTAGCGAAGGTGGCCCGCGCGAATGGGGAGGAATGTTTGGTCCGCACAGCAGCCGTGGGAAAACTGACAGACCAGACCGTATTGGCGGAACTAGTCCGGGAAAGTGAGGACAAGTACATTCGCGAGGCCGCCCAACGGAGGATTGCGCGGCTCAACCGGCAGGAGGCGAGCGAGTAAAGCCGAGCAGAAGGGCGGGCTGCTCTACTTCACAGCTGACCCCTGTTAGGACGCGGCCTTGTCCAGAAGAGCGAGAGCATCTGCCGCACAACTGATACGCTTTCTCGTCTGAAACTGCGCGGCGCTAGCATTCGTAAGCCGTTGCTGGATACGTCAACGTGTTATGCCTGTCCTTTTGCTTTCTTTTTGCTTTGCCGATACCGGTTCCGGCCACGCATGCCTTGCCGAAAGCGGGGCTTTTGGGTAGCGTGTTGGAAGTTGCAGTTGACGTATTCGCGTCCTTTAAGCAAGGAAGCCGCCCCATGATACACGGACTAACATTCATCGGCTCGGCCCATTCGTATGTTTCGCAGAAGTTTTGGCGGGAGGACGAGAAGGAGCGGAAGGAGAGAGTGCGGCGGCATCGGCGGTTGATGGGCGGCGACCAGACGCCGGACAAACTGACGGAAGAGGATCGCCGGCTGCTGGCCGACATCAGCGAGCAACTTGCCGACGATAATCGCGCGGAGTCGAAGCGGAAGTGCCCCGAATGCGGCCGGCCTTTCGCGCTGGTTAACATCGACGGGATGGAGATCGATTGTTGCCGCTTCTGTCGAAGCATCTGGTTCGACCCGGGCGAGTTGCAACATTTCTCCAAGACCGACAAAGAGATACCCTCGGACGATAAGACCAATCGCCGGTCGAAATACGACTGCCCGGTCTGCGGAACGCGAATGACGGAGTACGTCTTCTTCAACCCGCATAATCTTCTGGTGGACCGTTGTCCGAACGGACACGGCGTTTATCTTGAAGATCGCGAGTTGGAAAGGGTGTTGGAGTTGGTATAGGCCTTCATGCAACATGTTTCACGTTTGTATGTCAAGATGAACAAAGAACTCGAATCCACGCTGATCGAAGCACGCGCCAGGATCATCTGGGGAAGTTCCCTGGATGAAGTGGCCGAGTGGCTGGAGTCGAAAGGTCTCGACCGGGAGAAGATCGCCAGAGTAGTGCGGATATGTCGAGAGGAAAGGGCGGCCGAGATTCGCAAAATCGGTTTGCGCAACGTCATCATCGGCGGGTTGATATTGCTGCCATCGCTGGTGGCGACGTTGATTTTCTTGCTCGGCTTTCGTCAAACTAGACCCGCGGCATTCTTCGGAGTGTGTGTGGTCTATGGGCTCTGGCGGTTGCTTGAGGGACTCGAACGCCTCATTTTCGGTGCCGGTGTTCGCGGTTCGGTGGCTGAAATGGACAGGGAGTAGCCCCAAGCACGGCGTCCGCGCATGCAATTGGGGTGGCAGCCGAAACTACCACCCCAATGTGATTCAACTGTGAGATCGCTATCCAAGCCCACGCTTGGCGCGGGCACGGCACGCGTCTCGCTTCGTCTGTCTTAGTCGCTTAGACCAAACCCTTGCGGACGGCCCAAACGGCGGCTTGCGTGCGGTCGCTGACGGCGATCTTACGCAGGATGTTTTGCACGTGCTCCTTGACCGTCTCGACGCTGATCTCCAGCGAGCGGCCAATTTCCTTGTTGCTCAGTCCCAAGGCAACGTGGCGAAGCACTTGCGTTTCGCGCTGCGTCAGCGGCACATCGTCGTCGTCGATGGCTTGGCGGATCTTCATGGCGCCGGCAATGCGACGCAACTCGCCGCTGCGACTGGGCGACTCGCCGCGACCGGCCGCCGTAATCGTGGCGATGATGTCGTCGCGCGAAGAACCCTTCAGCACGTAGTCGCTGGCGCCAAGTGCAACCGCTCGGGCAATGTACGTTGGGTTGTCGTACGTCGAGAGCATCACAACGACGGCGTCCGGAATCTTCGCCCGGAGTTTTTCCAATGTGGAAAGGCCGTCTCCGTCAGGCATTCGGATGTCCAGCAGGATAACGTCGGGGTTAACCTTCTCGGCCTGCTCGATACACTCTTTGCCGTTCGCCGCTTCGGCGACGATCTCGATTTCCGTTCCGGCCAAGAGGCTGGCCAGTCCGGTGCGGATGACTTGGTGGTCATCGGCGACTAGAAGTCTGATACTCATCGGTATCTCCCAATAAAGAAGCCGTTGCCAGACACCTATCCAACAGGAACAGCCTCAACGGAGCATCCCTGCCCGGGCCTGCCGCAACCGGCGGCGATCATTTGGACTCAGTGCGTGTTGACGTGAAAAGCAAATTGTTCCCTGAACGTTACAACAATAATAGCGTACCGGCGGGCAGGAACCAATCCCCCCCGGGCACCAATTCGCCCCCACGATCCAGCGGGATATGCGCGGAAAATCGGCCCAAAATGAGGGTAATAACGCACTTGCGATAATCGGGCAAATATTCCGGCGTGCCCTGAAATGCCCTATTTAATGTCTTTTCGGGGCAGCCGCGTATTGAAAATACGCCGGAACCCCCCATTGGCGGCCAGAATCGGCCGATCGCGGCGTGCGGCGACAGTGTTTAGTGAATGCGCCCCAATACCCCCACGTCGCCGGAAAATGTTCCAAATTTGGGGCAATTCTCCGCTTTGCCGCCGGGGTCAGTCGTCTATCCGGCAGCTAAGAAACCTGTCGGCGCACGCGAATTCCCACACTATCTCGCCGGCGCGTTGACTTGGCGCAACCCGTTACGTAGATATTTGGCGACAGCGTACTATTTTTGAAATCGCTGGGGCGTTTGCCGGCGGATATCCGCTTGCAGACGGCCCACCCCAAGCCCCGCCTCGTCGTCCGAAGCGACGACAACACGCAAAATCGCTACGACCGGCCGGAAAGAGAAGAAACCGGTTCCCGCGAACACCGAGAAAGCGAACATCATGAAACAAAACGGCACCCTACTGCTGATCGACGACGACCGCCACGTGCTGACTTCCATGGCCGATTGGCTCCGTGAGATCGGATACCAGATCGACACGGCCGGTTCGTATACCGAAGGCATGGCGGCCGTCGACAACAAGCCGTACGACGTGGTGCTGTGCGACGTGCGTCTCGAGCAGGAAGACGGTTTCGGAATTCTCGATCATTGTCGCGAGAACTGTCCCGAGACCAGCGTTATCATGATTAGCGGATACGGGACCGCCAAGACGGCCGTCGACGCCATCCACTCTGGCGCATTCGACTTCCTCACCAAGCCATTGATCGACGACGAACTGGAGATGTCGATACAACGAGCCTTGAGCCAGCGACAGGTCATCGAGGAAAACGAAACCCTCAAGCAGCAACTCGACAAGCAATTCGGCATGGAGAACATCATCGGCCGCGATCACAAGATGATGAAAATCTTCGACATCGTCGACAGCGTGGCAGACACCAAGGCAACCATGCTCATCACCGGCGAGAGCGGCACGGGCAAGTCGCTTATCGCAAGAGCCGTCCACCGCCGCAGTCCCCGACGCGACAAGCCGTTCGTCGAGGTCGCTTGCGGCGCGCTGCCGGAAAACTTGCTCGAAAGCGAACTGTTCGGCCACACGGCCGGCGCCTTCACCGGCGCGACCGCCAACAAGATCGGTAAGTTCATGCTGGCCGACGGCGGAACGATTTTCCTAGATGAGATCGGCACGGCAAGTCCCGCCATGCAGGTCAAGCTGCTGCGTATCCTGCAGGACTTCGAGTTCGAACAGGTAGGCGGCACGGAAACCTTCAAGGTCGACACTCGCGTAATACTTGCGACAAACGAGGACTTGTCCGCGGCCGTGGCCGAAGGTCGTTTCCGCCAGGATCTGTTCTACCGCATCAACGTAATCAACGTGGAACTACCCAGTTTGCGGGATCGGACTTCCGATATACCCTTGCTGGCCGAACATTTCCTCGGCGAAGTCTGCCAAGACACCGGCAAGACCGTTCACGGTTTCACCGACGAGGCCATGCTCACGCTCAGACGATACGGCTGGCCGGGCAACGTTCGCGAGCTGCAAAATATCATAGAACGGGCCGTGCTGCTTGGCAAGGGCGACATGATCGGTGTCGAGAACCTGCCCTCGGAACTGGCCGTCGCCGCTCCGCTGGACGTGGGAAGCGGAAACTTCCGCTCGTTGAAGGAAGCTCTCGAAGGCCCCGAACGACAAATCATTCGCGAAGTCCTCGAAGCCAACGACTGGAACCGCCACGCCACGGCCGAAGCGTTGGACATCAACCGCACGACCCTCTATAAGAAAATGAAACGCCTAGGCCTCGACCAACCGGAAAACGCCGTCGCGCGGTAGGTTGGTCGTCAGGTAGCGTGTGTTGGTAAAGCCGCCTTCGGGTGGCTGGGGATGAACCAAGAGCAGCGAGTGGTGAAGCCCCAGAAATGCCCGATCTGGGGCACCGTTGCTCGTGCCTCGCAACTCAGCCCCAGCCACCCGAATACTAACTTCGCACTTCTTGCATCTCCCATCTCACGATTCTTGACGCGTGACGGCTAAACAAATACAATCGGCGCTGCGCCGTGAGTATCTTTCTTTGGCGCGCGGATTGGCGATCCGCTTCACGAAGAGGCTTCCAGTAATGCCGGGGTGCATCGAAATCGGAGGTACGCAGTCGTGAGATGTCAGATAAACCGTCGCGGGATTCCACTGCCGATAGGCCGAACTTCAAAGCAGTTCGTCGCGAGGACGCTGATCGCGAGCCTCGCTATGCTCATAAGCACCGTGGCGGGTGCCAACGACCGGATTCTGGACCGGCCCCGCGACTTGAGACTTCTTGGAGTCGTCAAGGCAATCAACTTCGGCAGCACGACCGACCAAAAGATCGGCGAAGTAACCTTCCTCGCCGCCGGGGCCAATGCCACGGTTGACGGAGTAACCAACGCGGCCGAATCCGCCGCGGAGATCGCCGCCGATTCCCCTTCCTTTCCCAAAATTGGCGAAAGACCGGACGACAAAGCCTTGGAGCAAATCTTCGGCAGCTACATCACCGGACGAGCGGACGGCAAGGATATCGATATCGACATTCCCGTCAGTAACGGTTTCTACCGGCTTCAATTGATTGTGTACGACGAGCGAGGAAGCGCGGCGGAAGACGGTTGCCAGGTGGACCACGCCGTCGAGGGCGACGTAGTCTCGGCCGAATCGCGCAACCACACAAAGCGGGCCACCAGCCCCAACGGCGGAACCGTGGCGACATACGTCTTCGAGGTAACCGACGGCAACGTCGACATTCGACTGACCGGCCGCGGCGAAATCCCTAGGCTCAGCGGCCTTGTCCTCAGTCGGTTATTAGTACCGGCCGGTTGGAAGACGCCGCCGATCAGCCCGGGCGAGACGTGGCTTGAGAAAACGCCCGTTTCAAAGATCGACCCGGAACTTCTGCTGCAATATCGTTCTCTATCGCGCGATCTGAAAATGCGGCCGAAAATCGCCGCCGTTGCCGAGCAGACCCTTCGCCGCGACGCGTTGATCCTCGAAACTGATCGCGACCCGGCCGACGTGGTGTTGCGCAGAACGGTCGCTCTGTTGGCCGACATCGGCGCAATGGCCGACGCGCCCGACCTGTCCGCTTCGGCGGATAAACTGGCCAAACTTCAATCGGCGTCGCGCGAAACGGCCGTCTCCGACGCGGCCGCGCGAATGAAGCTGTACGAAAAGGCATGCAAGCTGCGGCGTGAAATCGCTTTCGCCAATCCGCTGCTGGACTTCGACCAGATCGTTTTCATCAAACGGCACGGGGCCCTGTTCGCCCACATGGTCGACCAGTTCTACGGCATCACCGCTCAGCCGGGCGGAGGGTTGTACGTCCTGTCCGACGCTTTCGGCAAACAGCCCAAGGTTCGCGACCTGTTGGCAGACGCCGTGGTCGAGCGGGGACCGCTTAGGGGCGAGAAACTCGACGGCGGACCAACCAGGAAATGGAACCTCAAGTTCCACGGCCGCTCGGCCTTGCTCACCGGCGAAGAGTCGATCGGCGGCGCGTTCCTCTCGCCGGAGCTGTCCTTCGACGCCGGGCAAATCTTGTTCGCTTACTCGCAATGCAAGGGCCGGCGAACCCACATTCCACATAACGACCACAGCCGGGGCCACTGGGACGAGGGCCGCTGCTATCATATCTTCAAGGTGAACGCCGACGGTTCCAACCTGGAGCAACTCACCGAGGGAGCGTTCAACGATTTCGATCCTTGCTGGATGCCCAGCGGCCGGATAGTTTTCAACAGCGAGCGGCGTGGCGGCTATTTGCGTTGCGGAAGGATATGCCCGACCTACGCGTTGCACGACATGGCGGCCGACGGCAGCGACATTCGCCGGCTGAGTTTTCACGAAACGCACGAATGGCATCCCAGCGTAACCCACGACGGCAAGATACTGTTCACGCGATGGGATTACGTCGATCGGTTTTGGGGCGCGGCCCACATGCCGTGGATAATGGCCCCCGACGGTCGCGACCCCAGGGCGATCCAAGGCAACTTCACCGATCGGATGACCCGCCCCGACATGGAGCTCGACCTTCGCGCGATTCCCGGCTCGCAGAAGTTCGTGGCCACGGCCGCCGCCCATCATGGGCAATCGGTCGGCTCGCTGGTGGTCGTCGATCCGAGGATAAACGACGACGAGCGGATGGCGCCGGTGAAACGCCTCACGCCCGAGGTCGAGTTCCCCGAGACCCAGGCCGAACTCAGCCCGAGCGGTTGGGCCGCCTGCTATGGCGAAGCCTGGCCGCTTAGCGAGGATTACTATCTGTGCGTTTACGACCCCACGGCGATCGACATATCGAACATGCCGCTCGACGCGGGCTACGGCATCTATTTGGTCGACAGTTTCGGCAATCGCGAGTTGATCTACCGGGACGCGGAAATCTCCTCGCGCAGCCCGATACCCCTTCGCCCCCGACCGGTGCCGCCGGTCGTTCCGGATGCGTCTCGGCGAGTTGCGGAGGGCGAGCAGCCGGAAGCCGTGGTCGGATTGGTCAGCGTCTATAACAGCGTCGAGCCATGGCCCGAGGGGACGGTGATCAAGGCCCTGCGCGTTTATCAGATATTCCCGCAGCCGATGGCGTCTTGGGACGTGCGGCACAATACGGGCTTCCAGATACCGGGCACCAATTCGGTGAACATCGCCCGGGCCGTGTTGGGAACGGCGCCGGTGGAAAAGGACGGCAGCGCCCATTTCATCGCCCCGGCACGCAAGGAGTTGTACTTTCAGGCATTGGACGAAAACGGAATGGCCGTGCAAACGATGCGCTCGGGCACGCACTTCGTAGCCGGTGAAAAGGCGACCTGCCTGGGCTGTCACGAACCGCGACACGCGACGGCCGCCACGGCTCGCGCCGGCACGCCGTTGGCCATGCGCCGCCCGCCGTCGCGTCTGAAACCGGACGTCGACGGCACGAATCCGTTCAGCTATCCGCGTCTGGTGCAGCCGGTCCTTCAGCGACACTGCGTCGAGTGTCACGCCAAGGAAGCCGATAAGAAGGCCCCGCGGCTGGATGCCGGTTTGGTCAAGCAGGCCGGCAAGGGTTACGTAAACATTCCCACGACGTATTACGCATCGTACGTGAGTCTGACGCCCAAGTTCGGCGTCTGGAAGTACAGCGACGGCCCGCCCTCGGAGGACTTGGTCTCAGTCCCCGGCCGTATCGGCGCCCGCACGTCGAAGCTCCACGAAATCCTAAAGAAGGGCCACTACGACGTGAAACTTTCCAAGGAAGAGATGCACCGCATAACGGTGTGGCTGGATTCGTATTGCCCCTTCTACGGCGTCTACGACGAAGAAGCCGGCAAGGCACAACTTCGCGGCGAGGTGGTTCGGCCGACGTTGGAGTGAGGTGAGTTGGTAGTGGAGGCACGAAACGGAGGGCACGAAACGGGCACGAAACGGGGGGGCACGAAACGGGGACAGGTCCAGGGGCACGAAACGGGGGCACGAAACGGGCACGAAACGGGGACAGGTCCAGTTTTAACAAGGGCGACCGCAAATAACTGGACCTGCCCCCGTTTCTTGCCCGTTTCTTGCCTTGGATAGCATGACCATAATCAGGACATGCGAATTCTGCGATAGCTCCTCATCAAGGTCAAATGCTAAATTCGCCATCGTAGTTCAGGCACTGAGA
>Ga0180432_10011593_pt1 | contig 10367 bp, 6 predicted proteins | sample SS_ome_10_FD_132414 | JGI IMG/M metagenome (GOLD analysis project Ga0180432, IMG submission 132414) | Hypersaline lake sediment archaeal communities from the Salton Sea, California, USA - SS_1_MS_2 metaG | ecosystem: Environmental > Aquatic > Non-marine Saline and Alkaline > Hypersaline >...
ACGCTAGGATTGCCGCATGCCGCGCAAGGTGATTATCGACGTTGACCCAGGAATCGACGACGCGATTGCGGTCCTGATGGCCCTGTTCGACCCGCGGCTGGAGGTGCTGGCGGTCACGGCCACCGGCGGGAATGTGCCGGCTGAGCGAGCGTCGAACAACCTTCAGGCCCTGGTCACCTACCTCGACCCCCCGCGGCTGCCGCGGATCGGGATCGCCCCGGAAGACACGCTGCTGCCAGAGCGGCCCTTCAGCGTGCACGGACCGGACGGCCTCGGCGGCGTCAATCTGCCGGCGGTGCCGCTGCATGGCAGCCACCCAGCCGAAAAAGTGATCTGGGAGACGGTCAAATCTCACCCCCGACAGGTGACGATCATCTGCCTCGGCCCGCTGACCAACATCTCCCGGCTGCTGCGGCGGGACCCGGAGATTCTCGAGTTGCTCGGCGACCTCGTTATCTGCGGAGGCACCCTCCACGCGCAGGGCGGGGCAACGCCGGCCGCCGACTTCAACTTTTCCTGCGATCCGCTGGCGGCCCGGCACGTGATCACCGAGCCCTGCCGCAAGACCCTGATGCCGCTGGAGACCAGCTCTCAGGTCGTCTTCGGCTTTGAAATGCTCGACCAGCTTCCCGATGCCTTTTCCCGCGCCGGCCGCATCCTCGGCCGGATGCTCCCTCACGCCTTTCGGGCCCACCGCCAGCTGCTCGGCCGGGAGGGGATTCACCTGCACGACGCCGTCTCGCTCGTGGCGGTGACCAATCCGGAACTCTTCCGCCGCCAGACGGTCGCCGCCGACGTCGAAACCCGGGGGGAACTGACCTCCGGCATGCTGGTGATCGACCGGCGGCAGGTGCGGCAGTGGAAGCCAAACCTCGATGTGCTCGTCGGCTGCGAGGTCGCCGCGGTCAAAGACTGCGTTCTCCGGGGGCTCGCCGCCGCGGCCGATGCCAGCTGATCCGGTCCCGTTTGCCGTCGCTCGACTGCCTCGCAGACTGTCGGGGACGTCTGCCGCCAGAGGATGCGGCGGTTGTCAGCCCCGAAAACCGGCGGCTGCGTTTTCGGTGGTTGCCCGGGTGGATCATCGGGTGCCCGCATCCTCGGGCAAAGACCCCGGAACGGCGTTGTTCCCGGACAGCTAGGCGAGGGAGACCGTCAGGCCGTCGAAGGCGAGATCGATTCCCGCCGGCAGTGTCGCCGCCACGGCGGCATGGTCGACCTCGTGGCTCATATGCACGAAGAGGGTGCGGCGGGCAGCCACCCGCCGGGCCACCGCGATCGCCTCGGTGATCGAGAAGTGCGTCGGATGCCGTGTCGCCCGCAGGCAGTCGAGCACCAACAGGTCAAGGCCTGCCAGCAGGGGCCAGGTCGACTCGGGGATTTCATTGGTGTCGGTGCAGTAGGCCACATTCCCGAAGCGAAATCCAAGCACATCGAAGACACCATGCCGCAGCCGCAACGGGGTGACCGTTGTCCCGAGCAGGTCGAAGGGCGTCGTATCGATCTGCTGAAGCGTCATCTTCGGCAGCCCGCCACCGACCGCCGCCGGCGGCTCGAAGGCATAGTCGAACGCCCGCCGGATGCGGCGTTCCACCCGGGCCTCGCAATAGACCGGCAGCGGTCCGCCCTGCAGTTGACACAGCGGCCGGATATCGTCGAGGCCGTAGACATGGTCGACGTGATCGTGGGTGTAGAGGATGGCGTCGACCCGGCCGATCCCCTCCCGCAGCAGTTGCATCCGCAGATCGGGCGTGGTGTCGATCAACAGCGTCCCCTCGGGCAGTCCCAGCACGACGCTGGTGCGGCTGCGGCGGTTGCGAGGGTCGTCGCTGGTGCAGACGGGACAGCGGCAGCCGACCACCGGCACGCCGACGCTGGTGCCGGTTCCGAGAAATCGCAACCGCCCCCGAAGGTCACCGGCGTGCGGGGGTGAAGGGGGCATCACGACTTCCTCGACAGGCTCGGGTCACTCAAACGGCGGCGGCCCCGCAGGCCTGCCGCTCGCCCCGGTCCGGTCAGCGGCCATCACCGGTATACCGGATCTTCCCGTCCCGCGGCGGCTGGGGCCAGGGCGTCTCCCCTGGCGGGTAGGTCTGCGGCTGCAGTGCTCGCAGGCCGCTGACATGCCGCCGCAGCCAGTCAGGAACCCGCTGATTCTCGTCGCGGCCGTAGACGAAAGGAAGGGCCGGCTCCATCAGCTCCGCCGCCGGGTCGAGCGGCGGCCGGGTGGCGGAAACCTCCGCCAGCCGGGTCCGAAGCCGCTCACCAACCGCCGGGCGGGCAGCTGCGATGTCAGTCCGCTCCCCCGGATCGGTGACAAGATCGTAGAGGGCCTTGCCGACCAGCTTGTAGCGACCCTGCCGGATCGTCGGTAGCCGGACACTTCCGGAAGCCTCGATAATCACTTCGGTCCGTCGGCTGGGATGGCCGTCGAGCAGGGTCTCCCGCATGCCGATCCCATCGAGCGGCAGCGGCTGCTGCAGCGATCCGCCGGCGAGTTGAACAAGTGTCGGATAGAGATCGGTGACGTGCATCAGTTCGCGGTTTTCACCGCCCGCGGCAATCCTGCCCGGCCACCGGGCCACGAACGGCACCCGGATGCCCCCTTCGTAGGTCGTGTTCTTGGTGCCCCGCCAAGGCCGGTTGACCTCTTCGGTAAGCCCGCCGTTGTCGTTGGTGAAAATCACCAGGGTCTCCTCCGCGAGCCCCGCCTGGTCGACTGCGGCGACGATTCGGCCGACGGCCTCGTCAAGGCAACGGATTGCCGCCGCCCGCTTGTCGAGATGCTGGTGTCTTGGGATCTCCTCAAGCGGCCCGTGGATGGCGTTAAAGGCGACGTAGTGAAAAAAAGGACGGTCATCCGCCCGGCTGCCGATCAGCCGAACCGCCTCGTTGGCGATCAGGTCGGTGGCATACCCCTGCTCAAACACCGGCTGCTGGTCGCGGTGCCAGTCGTAGACGCAGAAGATCGCGGGGGCGTTGTGCGGAATCGTGTAGCGGTTGTAGTCGATTCCCCAGCCGTAGTGTCCGTACTGATGGTCAAACCCCTGGCCCAGCGGCAGGTGTTCCGGCAGCCATTCCCCGAGGTGCCACTTGCCGAGGACGGCTGTCTCGTAGCCGGCTTCCCGCAGGGCTTCGGCGAGCGTTCGCTCCTCCGTCGGCAGGCCATGGATCGCCCGGGTCGGGGTCCCGTCGGACAGCCGAGGCAGGTCCCGGCCGAGCAGCCGGAGGTAGTTCGGCTTGCCAAAGTCCTCGCTCCGCCAGTCCATCCAGGTGCGGAAGGGATACCGTCCCGTCAGCAACGCCGCCCGGGTCGTCGCACAGACCGGTGTCATCAGGAACTGTTCGAATCGGGTGCCCTCCCTGGCGAGCCGATCGATGTTCGGCGTCAGCGACGGGTCGCCGCCGTGGAAGCCGGGGTCGGCCCAGCCGAGATCGTCGGCGAGGATCAGGATGATATTGGGACGAGCCGGCGGAGTTGTCGCACTCGCGTCGACGCCCGGCCCGGCGAGGGCCAGGCCGACGGCAACCCAGACTGCTGAGTTCCGCTTCAAAAAAGGTCCGCACACGTTGCCACCTCTCGAGACTCGCCCCGAAATATCGCCGCCGTCTCGCAACCGGGTCAACACGTCGGTGATAATCCCGCGGAGCTTGCCCGCCGCGACGCCGCCACCTGTCGCCTGCGCGACCGACCGCCACCCCGGAGTCACGCGGGGCTCACTCCTGCAGGATAATCTCCCAGCCACCCGGCTTGACCTCGGGAATGGTCCCTGCGGCCGGCAGGGTATCGGCAACCGCCGCACGGAGTCGCCCGGCGAGTTCCGCCAGCGTGTCGGCATGCGTCGGATCGTCGGCGAGGTTGGTCAGTTCCCGCGGGTCGGTCTGATGGTCGTAGAGCTCCCGCCCTGCGGCGGCCTCATCCCATTCGGTGTACCGCCAGCGGGGCGTCCGCAGCGAATACCCGAAGAACTGTCCCCCTTTTCGCCGGCGGACCACCTGCGTCAGGGCCCAGTTGCGGCCCTTCTGCGTCGGATCGGCAAGCATCGGCACCAGGCTTTGACCCTGCAGATTGCCGGGGGCCTGCACCCCGCAGAGTTCGGCGAGTGTCGGAAACAGGTCGACCTGCGACACGGGCGCCGCCGCCACACCGCCGGCCGCGGTCCTCCCCGGGGCAACGATCAACAGCGGCACCCGAGCGCTCTCTTCAAACAGGCTCTGCTTCTGCCAGAGCCCGTGCTCCCCCATGTGATAGCCGTGGTCGCTGGTGAAGACGATGACCGTGTTCTCAGCGAGCCCGAGCCGGTCAAGGGCGTCGACCACCCGCCCGACCTGGGCATCCATGAAACTGACGCTGGCGTTGTAGGCCTGCCGGCATTCCCGGCGGAGCGGGTCGGTGAGCTTGTCCTGCTCGCGCTTGTAGCTGCCCAGCGCCGGGGCCGGCAGGTCGGCCTGATCTGCCGCGATCCCGTCGACCACCGGCATCGTCTCGACCGGATGCCAGCCGAAATAGGGATCCCTCGGAGCGACGTACGGCGTGTGCGGGCGAAAGAAGCCGACCGCCAGGAAAAAAGGCCGCGAGCGGTCGGCCGCACACCGCTTGAGCACCCATTCGGCATCGGCCGCCATCATGCCGTCAGTGTGGAACGCATCTGCCTTGGGCGAGGCATACCAACTCAGCGTGCCGCCAAATCGTCCGGGCGATAGCGTGAAGATGTCCGGCTCTTCTTCCAGCCGGTCGACCCCGGCCGGATTGAGTTCCAGCTCCCACGAGGCGGGGTCGTCGTGCCCGTCGGTGCCGACGCTGCGGGGGACGTTGTAGTGATAGAGTTTCCCGATCCGGGCGGCGAAGTATCCGGCCCGGCGGAAGGCCTGCGGCAGGCTGACCTGGTCGGGGATCGTCTGCCGAAAGATCTGGGCGTTCCTGAGAATGCCCGTGGCGTTGGGGTAGAGCCCGGTCAAAAAAGAATTCCGACTCGGCCCGCAGAGCGGGAAGGTGCAATAGGCCCGTTCAAAGCGGACACCCCGGGCGGCAAGCCGGTCGAGGTGCGGTGTTTTGGCGAGGCGATCGCCATAACAGCCGAGCATGTTGTTGAGATCATCAGAGACGATGAACAGCACGTTGGGCCGGGGAACGGCCGCTGCTGCCGCCCCGCCGACGAGCAGGGCGAGTCCGCCCGCCGCGATGATTCGCCGCCCAAATTCCAGCATTCCTGCCCTCCTGCCTCGACCCCTCCCCACGGCCACCCGCCGCCCGATGATGGCCACAGCCGGTTGCCATCCGAGAGTCACCTTGACCCTTCACCGGCGGCACAGCGAGAATCCGTTATAAGGTTTTCTCGAAGCCGGTCGCAACGTGCCCATCCTTCCCACTGGCACGGACGGCTCGCGACCGGCAGCCGGCGTCGACGGAAGTCCGGACTGCCGCCGTATTGCCCCCAACCACCGCCACCATGGAACAACTGGAACGCCTCTGGGACGCCGTCAGCAATCTGGCGGCGGCGATCGGCAGCCGGATCGAGCGGTTTATCACCGGTCTGTTCGGCTCGTCGAACGCCCGCTACCTCAAGCGGTTGGAGCCGAAGATCGAAGCGATCAATTCGCTCGAGCCCCGCTATGAGGCGATGTCCGATGCCGAATTGCGAGCCCAGACCGCTGAGTTCAGACGGCGGCTGGCGGCGGGGGAAACCCTCGACGACCTGCTGGTCGAGGCGTTTGCCGTCTGCCGAGAGGCGGGCCGGCGATTCCTCAGCATGCGGCACTACGACGTCCAGCTGATCGGCGGCATGGTCCTCCACGCCGGGGCGATCGCCGAAATGATCACCGGCGAAGGCAAGACGCTGGTGGCGACGCTGCCGGCCTACCTCAACGCGCTTGAGGGCAAAGGCGTTCACGTGATCACCGTCAACGACTACCTCGCCCGCCGCGACATGGAGTGGATGGGGCCGCTCTACATGGGACTCGGCCTCACCGTCGGAGCGATCCAGTCGGGCATGGATTCAGACGAGCGGCAACGGGCTTACGCCTGCGACATCACCTATGGCACCAACAACGAGTTCGGCTTCGACTATCTTCGCGACAACATGCGAATGGCTGCCCGCGGCGACGACCGCTTCGCCAAGCAGAGCCAGCAGGCCCAGGGACGGCTGCATTACGCCATCGTCGACGAGGTCGACAACATCCTGATCGACGAGGCCCGCACACCGCTGATCATCTCCGGGCCGGCGCACGACGACGTCACCAAGTACGCCCGGGCCGACAAGGTGGCCCGGCAGTTGAAGGCCGACGAGCATTTCGAGGTCCAGGAGAAGGAGCACACCGTCAGCCTGACCGAAGCGGGGGTGCGGCAGGCCGAAAAACTCGCCGGTGTCGAGAGCTTCTACACCGCCGGCAACATGGAGTGGCCGCACCTGATCGACAATGCCCTCAAGGCCCACCACCTCTACAAACGCGACGTCAACTACGTGGTCCAGCAGGGCGAGGTGGTGATCGTCGACGAGTTCACCGGCAGGCTGATGCCGGGCCGGCAATGGTCCGATGGGCTCCACCAGGCGGTCGAGGCGAAGGAAGGCGTGCGGATCAAGGAAGAGTCGCAGACCCTCGCAACGGTCACCCTGCAGAACTTCTTCAAGCTCTACGACAAACTCGGCGGCATGACCGGCACGGCGATGACCGAGGCCAACGAGTTCTGGAAGATCTACAAACTCGATGTCATCGCGATCCCACCGAACCGCACGCTTCAGCGGATCAATCATCCCGACGTCATTTTCCGGACCGAGCGGGAGAAGTGGATCGCCGTCGCCGACGAGATTGAGCGGATCAACCGCTGGGACACGCTCATGCTTACCGACGGCAACTGGCGGGTCGGCACGATCGCCAACGAATCGGATGCCGGTTACGAAATCCAGTTGAAAGGCGAAAAGAAGACCGAGATCATTCCCGCCGACAAGGTACGGGAAGTCCAGCGACGGGGGCTCCCGATCCTCGTCGGCACCGTCTCGATCGAGAAGAGCGAGCGGCTCGCCGCCCTGCTCGACAAGCGGGGCGTGACCCACCAGGTGCTCAACGCCAAGCAGCATCAGCGGGAGGCCGACATCGTCGCCCAGGCTGGCCGGCTCGGGGCGGTGACGATCGCCACCAACATGGCCGGTCGCGGCACCGACATCATCCTCGGCGGCAACGCCGAGACGATGGCCTGGGCGAAGCTGCAGCACACCTACCCCACGCGGCTCGATGTCCCGAGGGATGAGTGGGACGGCCTCATCGACGAGATCGCCGGCCGCGAGAACATGAAGGCCGAAGGCGAGAAGGTTCGCGGGATGGGAGGCCTGCAGATCATCGGGACCGAGCGGCATGAATCGCGGCGGATCGACCTTCAGCTTCGCGGCCGCTGCGGCCGGCAAGGGGACCCGGGCAGCAGCCGGTTCTATCTGTCGCTCGAAGACGACCTGATGCGAATCTTCGCCGGTGAATGGGTCAAGAACATCCTCACCCGGCTCGGCATGCAGGATGGCGAGGCGATTGAGAGCCGGATGGTCACCCGCCGGGTGGAGGCGGCGCAGAAGAAGGTTGAGGAGCGGAACTTCGAGATTCGCAAAAATCTGCTCGAGTACGACGAGGTGATGGACGAGCAGCGGAAGCGGGTTTACGGCTTCCGGCAGCAGATTCTCGACGGCCGACCGGCGAGCGACGGGACGCCTGCCGACCGGGACAGCCAGTGCCGCGAGCTGATCCTCGAGATGGTCGACCGGCAGATCGATCAGCATGTCGGCAGCTTTCTCGACCGCGACTACGGAGCCCAGACCTTCGCCGGCTGGGCTTCGTCGCAGCTCGCCTGCGAACTCGATGCGGCTGACTTTCGGGGGCTCAGCCCAGACGAGGCGATTCGACTGGCCCACGACCAGGCGACCCGGCAGGCCGAAGCCCAGATCTTCGAGGCGGTCGAAGAGAATCTTCCGGACACCGAGGACCAGAGCGAGTGGAACTGGTCGGCGCTGGCAAGCTTCGCCAATGCTCGCTGGAAGCTGTCGGTCAACGACCGGGATCTCAAGCGGGTGGGCCGCGAAGACGTGTCGGAATGGCTCCAACAACGGGCGGCCGAGGCGATCGAAAAGGCCGATTTGGCCGAAGGGGCGAAATTTCTCGCGGCCGACTTCGGGCTTCGCTCGGCGCGGGCGTGGACTGACTGGCGGTTTGGCGTCGAACTCACCGATGCAGAGCTGGAGGAATTTTCCGCCGGTGATCCCGACCCGGAGGCGTTTCAGGTTCTCGTCCGGGAGAAGGCCCGCGAGGCCTACCGGCAGCGGGAGGTCGAGTATCCGGTGCTCGTCGGCTTGGCTCACTTCGCCGGCCGCCAGCCCGACGGGTCCCGGCGGCTCGATCGCGAGGGTCTGCTCGCCTGGGCCCGCGAGCGATTCGATCCGAATCTTGACGAAGCCGCCGTCGCCGCCACCGACCTCGATGGCTTGAAGCAGAGGCTGGTCGTCGCCAGCGGGTGGCGGCACGACCAGCCGGACGCCCCCCGCGACGAGATGCAGCGGATGGAGCGGGCGGTGCTGCTGCAGATTCTTGACAACGCCTGGAAGGACCACCTGCTGGCGATGGACCACCTGCGCAGCAGCGTCGGCCTCCGGGGATATGCCCAGGTCGACCCCAAGGTCGAGTACAAACGCGAGGGCATGCGGACTTTCGATCTGATGTGGCGGGGCATCGACGAGCGGGTTGTCGACATCGTTTATCGCATCGAACAGGTCGAGGACGACGCCCTCCGCAGCACCTGGCAGGAGACGGCTGCGATTCACGAGGACTCGCCGACGGCTGCAGCCCTCGATCCGGGGGAACTCTCGGCGGCCGACCGCAGCGACGCCGGCCCCGTGCAGCCGATCCGCAATGTCGGCCAAAAGGTGGGCCGCAATGACCCCTGCCCCTGCGGCAGCGGCAAAAAATACAAAAACTGCTGCGCCCGCTCGACCCGTAGCCTGCCGACGGGGTGAGCGGTGCTGCCACGGGCCCTCGATCTCGGCTATCTGCTGGTGGCCGCCGTCGCGCTGCCCTGGGTGCTCTGGCGGCGGCTGGGCGGAGGCCGTCCGGTGGCCGCCCCCGGGGCCCGGTTTCTCGGCCGGGTTTCGGTCCCGCCGCGGCCGCCGGGAAGCCGACGAATCTGGCTGCACGGGGTGAGCGTCGGCGAGGTCCAACTGCTCGCGACGGTGGCCCGGGAACTCTCGAAACAGGCCTGCGACGCAGGCTTCAGGGTCGACTGCGTTGTCTCAAGTTCGACCACCACCGGCCTCGACGTCGCCGCCCAACGCTTCGGGGCCGACCGGGTCTTCCCCTGCCCGTTCGATTTCAGCTGGGCCGTCGGGCGGGTTGTGCGGCAGGTTGACGCCGACCTGCTCGTCCTTGGCGAACTCGAACTCTGGCCCAACCTGCTCGCCGCAGCCGCCTGCCGCGGCCTGCCGGTGGCCGTCGTCAACGGGCGGATGAGCCCGCGGAGTTTTCGCGGCTTTTGCCGGGTCCGTCCGCTCGCCGCGGCGATGCTCTCGCAGGTGAGCCTGGTGCTGGCCCGGTCGCAGGAGGATGCCGACCGGTTCACCGCCCTTGGGGCGGCGGCGGTGGTCGCTGTCGGCTCGCTGAAGTTCGACGGGGTCGGCGGCGACCGGCAGTCCGAGCCGGTCCGCCGGCTGCGACAGCTCGCGGGCCTCGCTGCGGAGACACCGGTTCTGCTGGCCGGGAGCACCCAGGAACCGGAGGAGGCCCTCGCCGTCGCCAGCTTTCTCGCCCTCCGGCCGCGGCATCCCGACCTGCGGCTGATCCTGGTTCCACGACACGCCGAGCGAGCTGCCGGCCTGGCCGGCTGGCTGTCGCAGCGGTTGGCCGCAGCCGACGCGACCGGCATCCGCTGGCTGCGGCGGAGCCAGCTCGGCGAGGCCGGCGGGGCGTTCGACATTCTCTTGGTCGACGTCACCGGGGAGCTGGCCTCGTGGTGGGGCGCCGCCACCGTCGCCTTCGTCGGCGGCAGCCTCGACGGGTCGCGGGGCGGGCAGAACATGCTCGAGCCGGCCGCCTACGGAGCGGCGGTCTGCATCGGCCCGCACACCCGGAACTTTCGGACCGAAGTCGCTGAATTGCTTGCTGCCGACGCGGTCGCCGTGGTCGCCGACGGGGCTGCCCTGACCGCATTCGTGGGCCGCTGCCTCGCTGACCCCGGCTACGCCGCCGGCCTCGGGACCCGGGCGCGAGGAGTCGTCGACCGCAACCGCGGCGGTACCAGTCTGACCTGCGAACGCCTCCTGGAACTCCTCGCGGGCAATTCCCTGCCGCCGGTTGTCGGCCGGTGTGAAAAACGGGATACTGCGGCCTCGTGAGCGTGGCGG
>Ga0180432_10011594_pt1 | contig 10366 bp, 6 predicted proteins | sample SS_ome_10_FD_132414 | JGI IMG/M metagenome (GOLD analysis project Ga0180432, IMG submission 132414) | Hypersaline lake sediment archaeal communities from the Salton Sea, California, USA - SS_1_MS_2 metaG | ecosystem: Environmental > Aquatic > Non-marine Saline and Alkaline > Hypersaline >...
TACCATTCATCATCCGTCAACAATAAACGAGCCATTGTCCTGCCCTCCATGGCTTTAAGTGATTTCGCGAATTCTCGCATCTTCACTCAAATCCTGGAATAGCAGTTTTGAGACAAAGCCTAGCAGTTTCCTTTCGCCCAACGAGTTCATGCGCGTTTGGGGATACAATGTCATTCACGCTGCAATAGCATATGGTTGGGACTTCAGCGTCGACAGATATCAAGGGGAGTTTACGGGAGACCTTGCGGCGTACCTCATTGCCGACGGAATAATTGGACGGCATGGCGATCGGTACAGGGTGAAATGAGGTGGCTCAAATAGCCGCAACTTATTACCGCATTTCCTCAATTAACGACATTCCTCAGCGGCAACCCCTTAAACGCCCTAACGCAAGCTTCGGCCGTCTTCACGCGGATGTCCATCAGGCCTTCTTCGCTGTAGAAAGCCGAATGGGGCGTTAGGATCAGGCGGTCGTGGGCCGGGTGGTTCGGGTCGCGCCAGGCGGCCAGCAGCGGGTGGTCGTCGGCCGGGGGTTCGTGCTGAAGGACGTCTATGCCCGCGCCGGCAAGACGGCCCGAGGCGATGGCGGCGGGTATTGCGGCGCTGTCGACCACGCCGCCGCGCGAGGTGTTTATCAAGTACGAACCGCGCGGCATGCGCTCGATGGCGGCCGCGTCGATCATCCGTCGGGTTTCGTCGGTCAAGGGACAGTGCATGCTGACGATCAGCGATTGGCCGAGCAACTCGTCGAGCGACTCCACGCGACGGATGCCCAGCGACTTGTCGTAGCCGTCCTGCTTGCAGGGGTCGTAATAGACGACGTCCATGCCCAGGGCTTTCGCCCTCAGCGCCGCGGGCGTGCCGATCCGACCCAGGCCCACGACGCCGAACGTCTTTCCGCGCAGCCGGGTCAGGGGGACCACCTGTTGGTAAGACCACTCGCCCTGGCCGGCCCGCAGCCGCGAGTTCAAAATGCCGATGCCGCGAACCAGAGACAAGGCCAGGCCGATTGCGTGGTCGGCCACCTCCTCGCACCCGTAGTCGGGCACCGTCGCCAAGGGGATCGCCCTTTCTCGCGCGGCCGGGCCGTCGACGTTGTCGAAACCCACGCCGGCGCGGACGATCAGCTTGCAGCGTTCGAGCCGCTCGATCGTCTCGCGGCTTATGCCCAACTCGTGATAGACGATCAGCGCGTCGGCCTGTTCGATCTTGCCCGATAGCTGGTGCTCGTCGACGGCGCCGAGCGAGGTAACGTCGGCCAACTCGCCGAGTATCTTTCGCTCGGGCTGGAGGTCGTCGTTGATGAAATCGGTAATGACAACGTTTTGGCGGGACATGTTTGGCGGTCTTTGTATTGTCTGGGTGCGGGAAGATGTTTTTAGTCGACGGGCAGGTCCCCAATGGGTAGCCTCGATTCTTCAGTCGAGGTGCGAAGCACCGGAGGTCTCGTGGGTAGTTGGCCCCGGCGGTGTGGATTGCATGTCCGGTGAAACATCGCGGCGCCCAAGGCCTCTTGCCGCTGCGCGGCCCAGGTTCAAGAACCTGGGTTACCCTTTGGGCTACCCCATTTCTCGCGACTTCTCGTAACGCTCGACTTCCTCGATGGGCACGCGAAACTTGCCGCGGATTTGCACGAAGGAGAGTTCTCGCTCGCCGAGCAAGCGGCGGATTTCCTTGCGCGAAATGCTCCACCGCCGGGCCAACTGCTCAATGGACAGCGTGCCGGCCAGATGCGGATCGACCCGTCGCGGTTTCGGTTTCATCGGCGCCATAAGAGCAGTTTAGCAGGTTTTGGCAATAAGAGTTAGCCCCGAAAGCCCGCGACCGGTTGAAGCGGGGAGAATGCCCGCATGTGCCACTGCTTCGCGAAAGCAGTGGCGGCGGCCAACCGAGGTTTGTCCGTCCCTTTGTCCGGCCGCGATATTCTGCTATGCTGGTCGCCATACTGTTGTACGCACCTTGAGGGCATTTTCATGCAAGAGTCATCGCCGCCGAAGAGCAAATGGCGCTGGTTTCGCTGGTTTCGAGTAACACCGAATCGCTTCCTGGGCGGGATACTGGCGGCCGTACTGTTGCTGCTTCTGGTCCATTGGTTCGACCGTTTCGGCATCACGCCCGGTGGCGGCTGTAATGCACTGCTGGCGACCGCCGTGGTCGGCCTGGGGTTGCTGCTGGGGGCTTTGTGGTATGCAGTCAGCTTGCTGCTTCGCCGGCGGTTTCAGTTTGGTATCAGCACCCTATTTCTGCTGACCGTAGTCGTTGCCATTCCCTGCAGTTGGCTGGCGACAAGGGCAAACAAAGCCCGACGGCAAAGAGAAGCGGTTGAATCGGCCGAGGCTCTCGGTGGCAGTGTCGTTTATTACTACGAAGTGGACGGTGAAAGGATCATGTCGCCCGCGGACCCTCCCGGTCCGGCATGGCTGGAACATCTGGTGGGTCGGGACTTCTTGGGCGATGTTCTCCAGGTTAACTTCGGGGGTTCCCTTTTCGCCCCGAGACGCGACTTCTCCAAGGTCGACGACGCTTGGCTCGGTCGACACATCGACGGACTTTCGAGCCTTCAGACATTCTGGGCGAGAAACGCCAACATTGGCGATGACGGATTGGAACATCTTGGAAAACTGACTGGTCTTGAAGGGCTGGATCTGCTGGGCACCAAGATCACCGATGACGGCTTGAGGCATATCCAGGGACTCAAGAATCTCGAAGCTCTCGTGATTTTCGGGACCGGAATCACCGACGCCGGACTGGCACACCTCAGCGAAATGGGTCAGCTAAAGATGCTAGATCTTGGAGAGACCAAAGTCACCGACGACGGGTTCAAGCATCTTCGAGATCTGACGAATCTCGAGACGTTGTGCTTCTGCGACACGCGGGTCACCGACGCCGGATTCGAGCACCTCGGGAAACTGAAGAAATTCGATTTCATGCAACTCTGGAACACTCGCGTGACCGGTACCGGGTTCAAACATCTCAGAGGATGCACAAGCCTCCGAGCATTGGCCTGCTCGGGGGCCTCCATTAACGATGCCGGCCTCGAACACATAGGCGGACTTCCCGGCCTGGAAAGACTTATCCTTCGGGATACGAAAGTTACTGATGCCGGGTTGGTGCATCTCGAAGGACTGGAGAATCTTGAGTTGCTCGACCTGACCAACACCCAGATTCGCGGCGCTGGGCTTGAGCACATCGGAGGGCTGTCCAAACTCACAAGTCTTTATCTTAACGGCACGCAAGTCAACGACGCCGGCTTGCGGCACTTGCGGAATCTGAACGATCTCGCATGGCTATTCCTGGCGAAGACCCAGGTCGGCGACGAAGGACTCGTACATCTCAAAGGGCTAACCAATCTCGGAACGTTGGGGCTAGCCGATACGCGCGTTCGCGGTCCGGGACTCAAACATCTCAAAGAGTTGGCCGAACTCGGCACGCTATACCTCGACGGTTCGCAAATCGACGATGCCGGGTTGGAGTACGTTCAAACGGTGGCGGAAGCGGATCTCCGCAGTCTTACTCTGTCCCGCACCAACGTCACCGACGCCGGCCTGAAGCACTTGCAGGAGGTGCGGGGACTCGGCAACTTGGAATTGGAAGGTACCGCCGTCACTGACGAGGGCCTGAAGCACTTGCAACAGATGCCGAGACTTCACAGCCTGCATTTGAAAGGTACCGACGTTACTAAAAAGGGCGTTGCGGCACTCCAAAAGGCGTTGCCGGAATGCGATATTTCACATTAGCCGGTGCCGTTGGCCACCAGGAAGCGAAGAAAACCTCAGCATGTGCCACTGCTTGGCCGAAGCAGTGTTTCCGAATCGGTTGGTACTCGGCACTGCTTCTTCAAAGCAGCGGCACGGCAAAGTCGGAGATGCGGGCCAACAGTCATCGGCATCCCGACCGGAAACCCGTCGCGGGCGACGCGGCTAACCGCTCATCACTACCCACTATCCACTACTTCCCCTTCCTCGGCAAGGCAATAACAAAAGTACTACCTTGCCCCGGTTGGCTTTCGACGTCGATTTGGCCGCCGTGGTTGGTTACGACGATTCGCCAGCATTTCGAGAGGCCAAGGCCCAGGCCGCGTCCGGCTTGGCGGGCGGAGTAGTAGGGATCGAACAGGTGGCGACGCTCCTCCGCCGTTATGCCCGGGCCGTCGTCGCGCACCGAGATTCGCACCTGCGACGGCTCGCCGACGATGCCGATTTCGATATGGCCGTCGCGGCCGATGGCTTCCACCGAGTTCTGGCACATGGCTCGCAAGGCGACGGTCAGTTGCGTGGGGTCGACTTCCAAGCGGATCGGCTCATCGTCGCCAGGGCGGCTGATTTCGATCGATTGGGCGGCGTACTGCGGGGCCAGTTCCTCGATAAGAGCGTCGACCAGCGCGACCGCGTCGACCGTTTCCGGCTCCGGCTCGGGAGGGCGGGCGAAAAGCCGCATGTCGGCGATCATCTCGTACACCCGCATCGCTTGGGCGTTCATCAGCGCCAAGTCGCGGCGGCGCTGGGGGTCGGTCTCCTCTCGAAGGAAGAGTTGCGCCCGGCCGGCGATGACGGTCAACGGGTTGTTGATTTCGTGCCCCGCCCCGGCGGCGAACTCGGCCATGGCTTCGAGCTTCTCCGCCTCGACGGTTGTGCGAAACTCGTCTTCCAAGTTGCCCAACCGTTTGAACTTCGCGGTAACGCTCGGCAGCAGCGCGGCCAGTCGTCCGCCGGGAGCAGACCACCGGCGGCGGCACTCGTTGGCCCGCTGCCAACAGGCGAGCGGATCGAAGTCGATCGACTCGGGGATGAGGTCGGAGGGAGGCTGCCCTTCGGTTTCAACGACCGACCGCGCGATTCTGTCGGCTGTGGTCAAGACGGCATCGTCGTCGTTGCCCAGCGCATCGACGAGCCACGGCGGCAGTGGAGAGCCGTTCTTGGCAGCCGGTTTGCCGACCGCTTCCAGCCAGGAAGTTGCATCACGCAGAAGGGCCATCAGCGCGGCCTGCTCGGCGTCGCCGTCTTTCTCGTCTTCAGCCAATCGGGCGGCCACCTCGCCACGAATGACGGCCATCGCTGCCATTGAAGCGCACAGGTCCGCGTCGGGAAACTTCGGCCGAGAACGCTTCGATTGCGGCCAGAAGAGCACCTCGAAGGCATGTTCGGCCAGCCAGCGGGCACAATCGGCCACCGATCGCGGCACCGGACCGTCGGCCTGCCCGGCCGCGCAGACGGTCCACAGCAGCAGCGGCGGGTCGGCTCGGAGCAACTCCCCCAGCGCGTCGACACCGCTGGGATCAATCGGCTGCTCGGCTGTTATGAGCAACTCCGCCAAGCCTTCGGCCGAGGCGTCGGCCATGGGCAGAGTCCAGAGATTAGATCCGGCGGCAAGGGGTGGCAAAGGTTGCATGAAATCGAATGGCCACCCCCCGGCCGGCATGCCCTCTACATCGACGGGCACGTTTACCAAACGCAAGGACACCCGGCGGGAATCCGGGTGTCCATGCTATGTTGACCGGTCGTGTGATCGGATGCTGTTTAGATACTGGTATACGCTAGACGCCGTGACCCCTAAACGCTGGGGATCGCCTCGATGTCCAGGTGGCGGCACATCAGCTCGACGAGTTTCTCGACCTCGAACGGTTTGTGCATGAAATCGTCGGCCCCCGCCGCGCGAAGCTCGCCGACCTTGTCCTCTTCGACCATGCCGGAGATGCAGATAATTCGCACATCGTCCATGGTCCGGTCGTTGCGAACTCGCTGGCAAACTTCCTTGCCGTTGATGTCGGGCAGCATGACGTCGAGCACGATCAGGTCGGGGCGGTAGTCCTTGACCATCATGCCCGCATCGAAGCCGTTGTTGACGGTGCGAACCTCGAACCGCCCGTCGCGGTCGAGTACGTCGCCGATCAGCTCGACCAGTTCCTCGTCGTCGTCTACGATCAGGACCTTGCGTTTTCCGCTTTCCAGGGCATCGGTGGGTATGCCGTTATCCCTCATAAACATGTAAAGCTGCTCTCGGGGGATGCGGCGAAACCGGCTACCCGGCACGCGAAAACCCTTGAGCTGTCCGGAATCGAAACACCGAATGATCGTCTGCTGGCTGACTTTGCAGATCTTGGCAGCCTCGCCGGTTGTGAATACAGTTTTCATCTTGTTTGATCATCCCTCGGCCAGCCACCGCGGGCAACTGGCATCAGCGAGACCACCGGCATAAGATGTCGGCACTTCCAGTGGCCTCTAGTCCTCCGTGTTCGATAGACTGAAAACTCTCCAGAGAGCCCGCGTTACCCGCAGACTCTTCAGCTCCCTACGCTCCATATAAACGGCAATAATATCCGGTAATGCCGACATTACCGACTTTGCCAATTGGGCTCAATTATAGCTATCTTCCCGAGATAGTCAATACTGCCTTGTAATTTTTAAGTACTGTCGTGCCAATGGTTTACGCAAAACGGCCGTTCTTCCGCATCGGATATCCCGCCCAATATAGTGATTCTCCGCCCGGATATTTCCGTAAACCCTTGCACGCGTGGCAAATGGGTTGATGACTGATCTGACCAACCGGGGTCCGCCAAGTGAACATCGGCGGTGTTGATGTGCGTATGAGAGTTAGCGATAGGGAAGCATACGAGAAGAAGCCGACGCGGAAGCCGAGCGGAAAACGCCCTTGCCACTGCCGAAACCACCAATTCCGGGCGCGCATTCGTTCAAGAAGCCAATTTGTCGGAAACTCCGCGACTGGAAACTCGGCGACTGGAAACTCCGCGACTGGGCACGATTCCAGCCGAGAACCCATATCGCACCGCACGGCGAAGGCCTCGGGGTCTACACTCTATAGTGGGGGATGAAATGCCGAGGCCGGCTGCCCCAACCGAACACGGCCCTGATATTAACGGCCCTGAGATTATCTGTTGACAATTTGCCCATTTCCAAGTCGAATAAGTATAATAGAGGTCTACACTGCGGATTCCGCGCGCGTAAGCGAGATTCCTTTTCTGGTTTGCGGGATCGATCCGCGTCGGGATTCGAGACACATCCGTCGGGCCGGATAACGATTGGGCATCAGAGGCGCCGCATGCGCCGCCGTCAGGAGAAAACCCATGAAACGGCCCCTAAACTTTGGGAAACCCATGCTCTTTAACGCCAAATCACGGTCGGGCTATACGCTCGTCGAAATGCTCGTGGCAACCGCGATTACCATGATGCTGATGACCGCCGTGGTCACCATCTTCGGAACTATTGGCCGCACCGTCAGCGATTCTCGCACGGTGGTCGAAGGTTGCGATCGGCTCCGGGCGGCGGCCCTGCGACTGCAAATGGACTTCGACGGCATAATCGTGAACCCCGACGAAGGCTACGTTGAGTTCAGCGAAGGCCCCGTCGGAATGATTCAGGCAATGGCGGCCAGTTCCATTGCCGTCAACAATCTGACCGGCCAGCCCGACTACGCCGTTACCGATTTCGACGACGTGTTGATGTTCACCACGCGCTGCGGCGATGCGAGTTTCAAGGGTCGGCATGGCGCCGCCACGATCGAATCGGACGTCGCCGAGGTCGCTTGGTTCGTTCGCGGCAATAGGCTCTATCGCCGAGTGCTATTGGTTGCCCCCGGCACCCAGGTGGGAGGCTCGCCATACGCGCATAGCGATGTCTCCGTGCGTTGGGACCGAAGCGGCAATGTGGTAGCCAATTCGCTTGCCGACCTTGCGTTGAGAGAAAATCGATATGCCCACGGCCCCTCTTGGCCGTACAGTTCCTACTGGGGTCTTTGGGGATTGCCCACCCTGGGAGATTGCAGCGGCAACGGATTTACCGGAAACACCAACCCGACGGTCGCGACGCCGGGCGGGCAGATCGATTTCTGGGAAAGAAAGCCCGAGGAACCGATCTCCGGGGCAAGCGGAAACCGAGTCAACGAGGATGTTATCCTGACAAATGTCATCGGCTTCGACGTGAAGGTCTGGGATATCCTGGCACAAGCCTACGTCGACATGGGATCGCAGTATGCGGTCGCCTACGCCGACGCCAATCTAGACCCGCGATCCGGCTTGGTGGGCAGCGCCAACCGGGTTTACGACAGTTGGTCGAATAGACAGCGGACATCGAAGAATCCGGCCGTGAACATTTCCGCCGACGGTTTCGACAACAACGGCATCGGCGGCGTTGACGACGAATCAGAGCGCGAGACCGCGCCCCCTTACCCTTACCCCTTGAGGGGAGTAAAAGTGGAGATACGCGTGTTTGAACCGTCCAGCCGTCAAATCCACTCGGTGAACGTTATCGGCGAGTTGTTGCCGAAATAGCGTTTTTCCGGAAGACTGCCCTGCGGCGGAGTCTTGCATTGATCGCCGGCGGTGGCGGACGTTTTCTAGCGCCTTCGTGTCCGCCAACCAGCCTCGGTAGAGAAGAAGTAGGGCCGGGAGGATTCGAACCTCCAACCAAACGATTATGAGTCGTTTGCTCTAACCATTGAGCTACGGCCCCGTAAGTCTTTTTCCGGCAATGAGTTGCGCATTGCACTCGCCTTACCGAAAGCTATACCGAGACGTCCGGCCATGCGACCGGGGGGCGTCAATCGCAGCGCTCCGCCAGCGTTCGCCCGACATCTGTCTTGTACGATACCAGGAAACGAGTCAAGAAACTAGTGAGGCTACTGCCTGGACCGTCGAGACTCGATTCCTACTATTCCGAAGCGCGAGCGAGGAGCGAAGACGCCCGCGACGGCAAGCGGCACTGAAGTGCTGGCCGATCTCACCTCGCTTGCATTTCGGGTTGTTATGAGGTCGCAAACACACACTGTTTTTCGGTCCCGTTCCTCGAGTGCCTTGTCATCGCCGGGGCTGAAGGTTTTCGGGTTCCCACGGCTTATCGCAAATCCGCCTTCCCGCACGCATTGACGGTCTCCGGGCGGACGGTTAGCATAGTAGTTTCCTCGGGCGATTAGCTCAGTTGGCTAGAGCGCCACGTTTACACTGTAGCAATTCGACGTAAGTCGTTATTTCTCGGTCGATTCTGTAGCCAATTGTTACCAATCGCGCGACCAAAAGTATACAAAAGAGTATACAGAACGTAGAGCGCTACGTTCTCAGAGTATACGTTTTCCTCGACCAGAGTCGCGGCAACCACACCGCGACCCTCACCGCCGTTTGCACATTTGCACATTTGCGGTAGCGCAAATGGAACGCAATTAGCCATACCCCCTCGTGTAAGCCGGGCCACCAGGCCGAAATTCCGCCAAATCTCTGGCCGCTGGCCTTCTCGGCCCGCCTCTCTTGACAGGCAACTCTACACGGTTAAAATTATCGCTTGTTCGATGGCGGTTTCCGCCACCGCAACCCACCACTAGCCGCACGTATTGCGTTTGCGGCGTACCTCGACGGGCGACGTTTGTTACCTGTCTCGCCATAGCCGGGTTCTTTTTCCGGCTTCTGCACGCGGGCTTGTGCCCGAAGCGATCATTCCCTGCGCCATGAACTTTGGTCGGTCGTCTGGACGCTTGTCATGGAACACCGGTATTTCATCGCAGAATCGCTTGGAGCTCGAGCCGCAATGCGGGGCCACTTGGTTCCGCCTACCGTAGATTTGCCTGCTTTCACCCCGCTTGGATCTACCAAGCGCGGCGTCATGCAGGATCGTGAGTTTCCATTCGAATCGGAGTAGGAGATGACAAAGCCAAATAAGGCGGCTCATCAGAAGACTGGCGCGGCAACCAAGAAACTTGAGTTGTCCGCCGAAGACAAGCTGCAACTTCAGCAATTTGAAGCGCAGCGTGATCTCGTCCGAGATCGTACACAAGCGGTAGCGCAGAAACACAATACCGCCGTGATTATCGTTGGAAGGCCAGGTGTCTCGAAAACGTTTACCGTCGAGGAGACGCTGAATGGGTTGGACATACCTTATCACTTATGGAATGCCAGAATGACGTCGATGGGTTTGTTTCGTGTTTTGCGTGACAACCCTGACGGTGTGAACGTCGTCGACGACCTCAACACTCTTTTTGCCCCCAGCAACAAGGCTGCGTTGCAGATTCTTCTGGCAGCGTTGGGTGGCTCGTCCGACCAACCGCGTAAGATAACCTATGCGACCAATAACGACCGGAAGAGCTTCGACTTCACCGGCGGTATCGTGGCCATAGGCAATACCTTGCCGCAACGAGATCCGGTCGTCGACGCTTTGGTAAGCCGGGTGCGATTGCTAGAAGTGGAACCGACCGACGAAATGGTCGCGGCTTTTCTGAGAAGCCAAGCCTTGCGGGGTTACAAGGGTGTTGAGCCCCGCAACTGCCTGCAGGTTGCAGAGTTCATTATCGACGCAAGTCGCGATTCAAACTATCGGCTCGACCTCAGGCAGTTTCAGCTTGGGATGGAGGATTACTTGTTGTGGGA
>Ga0180432_10011595_pt1 | contig 10366 bp, 6 predicted proteins | sample SS_ome_10_FD_132414 | JGI IMG/M metagenome (GOLD analysis project Ga0180432, IMG submission 132414) | Hypersaline lake sediment archaeal communities from the Salton Sea, California, USA - SS_1_MS_2 metaG | ecosystem: Environmental > Aquatic > Non-marine Saline and Alkaline > Hypersaline >...
GGTGATGGGCGAGTTGACCGAGCAGGCCTGGCAACACGGTTGCCAGGTGATGATCGAAGGGCCGGGCCACGTTCCCATAGACCAGATCGAGATGAACGTCCGGCGGCAGATGGAGTGGTGTCACGAAGCGCCGTTCTACGTGTTGGGTCCCGTGGTGACCGACATTGCGCCGGGCTATGATCACATCACCAGTGCCATCGGCGCGGCGATGGCCGCCTGGTACGGGGCGGCCATGCTCTGTTACGTCACGCCGAAGGAGCACCTGGGATTGCCCGACCTGGACGACGTGCGGCAAGGCGTGATCGCTTACAAGATTGCCGCTCACGCTGCCGACGTAGCCCGGCACCGGCCGGGTGCCAGGGACCGGGACGATGCCCTCTCCAAAGCCCGGTTCGAGTTCAACTGGCCCGAGCAGTTCCGCCTGGCGTTGGATCCCGAAACGGCCCGGCGGATGCGCGATGAATCCCTCCCTAATCTGGAGCACGAGGCAGCCCACTATTGCAGCATGTGCGGCCCCAAATTCTGCTCCATGAAGACCACCGATGAACTTCGCCGGATTCAGCGGAAGAAACCGGTTAGTTGACACGCCTCGTTGCCGCTGCACAGAATAGATGCTTTCCGCGACGTACCCCAAGGTCCTGTACAATGAGGAGGAAGTGGCTCATGCGCCCGACTTGTCTTGTCGCCGCAATCTTGATGTTTGTCGCCAACGTGCTTTGTGCCGCCGAAGCTGAATCGCCTTCCGCAGCGGCGGGCCTCAGCGAGAAGGAATCCCAAGAAGGTTTCGTCAGTCTCTTTGACGGCAAAACGCTCAACGGATGGCAGGGCGCCACGGGCGGCTACGTGGCCGAGAACGGCTTGCTCGTCTGCAAAAAACACGGCGGTGGGAAACTGCTGACCACCAAGGAATACGGCGACTTCATTCTCCGGTTCGACTTCAAATTGCAGCCCGGTGGAAACAACGGCGTTGCACTCCGCACCCCAAAGGACGGCAATCCGGCCTACATGGGCATGGAGAGCCAGATCATCGACAACGCCTTCTACGCCGACGGCAAACCGTTCAAGCTACGACCCTACCAGTGCCACGCGTCGATCTACGGCTGCGTGCCCGCCAAGACCGGCCATATGAAACCGGCCGGCCAGTGGAACAGCCAGGAGATCTCCTGCAATGGCAGCCAAGTGAAGATAACCCTCAACGGCGTCGTCATTGTCGACACCGACCTGGCGAAGATCGAAGAACCCATGGACGGCCGGCCCCACCCAGGACTCAAGCGAGCCAAGGGTTTCCTCGGTTTCCTCGGCCACGGCTCGCGCGTCGAGTTCCGCAACATTCGCATCAAGGAGCTGTAAGGACTCTTCGGGAGTCAGCAGCCCCACCCTGAAAGTCGGGTCGATTGTCGGCACGCTGAGTCGGCGTCCGGCAAACTGCCACCCGCTATTACTCACACCCGAACGAGGACATCCGCCATGTGTTTGATTCGTCCTGCCGTAGTATTCTTGTTGGCGGTTTCCAGCGTGCTGACTGCCGTTTATGGCGCGACACCTCCGGCCACGACGAGGCTGTCGCAGGAAGAAACCAAGGCAGGCTTCGTTAGCCTTTTCGACGGCAAGACGCTCGACGGCTGGCAGGGCGCCACCAAGGGATACGTGGTTGAAAACGGCCTGCTCGTTTGCAAAAAGAAAGGCGGCGGGAGGCTCTCGACGCTGAAGGAATACGCCGATTTCATCTTCCGCTTCGAGTTCAAACTGGAACCCGGCGGAAACAATGGCGTGGCCATCCGTTCGCCGCTCAAAGGTCGGCCCTCCCGGGACGGCATCGAAATCCAGATTATCGACAACGCCTTCTACGCCGACGGCAAACCCTTCAAGCTCAAGCCATATCAGTGCCACGGCTCGGTCTACGGACTCGTGCCCGCCAAGGTGGGATTCATGAAACCGGCCGGCCAGTGGAACAGCCAGGAAATCCTCTGCAACGGCCGAAAGATCAAGGTCACGCTCAACGGCACGGTGATCGTGGACGCCGACCTGAGCCAGGTCGACGAGAAGATCTGGCCTCATCCGGGCTGGAAGCGCGAGAAGGGCTACCTGGGTTTCATCGGGCATGGGGCCCGGGTTGAATTCCGGAATATCCGCATCAAGGAACTTTGAGCAAGTTGACATCCCCGGTGGCCGTCGTCCAGAATAAACGCCCGGCAAGCTACCCCATCCGTTTCTTCTTCCGCAACATCCGAATCAAGGAGCTGTAGACCGGATTATGCGGTCAAGTAAATCGCAACTCGATCACCCGAGCCCTCTTGCCGGACCAGAGGTCTCACAAACCGGGAGAGAACCATGATGCGCTCGTCCGTTTGTCTGGCTGTCGCGCTGTGGACCGTGCTGCCCTGGAGTGCACGCGCCGCCGAAACGAATTTTCGCCGGCAGGCCGCGCAAGCTCTCCACAAAGCGACCGATTTCTTCCAAAACCACGTGGCCACCGAGGGCGGCTACTTGTGGCGATACAGCGAGGATCTCGCCCGGCGCGAAGGCGAGGGAAAGGCCGGTGACACTACGGTCTGGGTGCAGCCGCCTGGCACGCCTTCGGTGGGCATGGCACTGCTGCAGGCTTACCACGACACCGGCGATGCGTATTACCTCGATGCGGCCAAGCGAGTCGGATACTGTCTGGTGCGAGGGCAACTGCGGTCCGGGGGCTGGTACTACCGGATCGAGTTCGACGCCAAGCGGCGTAAGCGTTGTGCCTATCGCGTCGCGCCGGCGGCCAACGAGGGGCAAGGCCGCAATACCAGTACGCTCGACGACAACACGACCCAGGCCGCCCTGCGCCTGCTGATGCGACTGGACAAAACGCTCGACTTCAAGGACGCCAAGATTCACGAAGCGGCCGAGTATGCCCTGAATCGCCTGCTTGCCGTACAGTATCCCATCGGCGCCTGGCCCCAGCGATTCGTCGAGCCGCCCGATCCCAAGCAATTTCCCGTCAAGAAGGCCAGCTATCCGGAGTCCTGGTCGCGAACCCATCCGCGTACGAACTATGCCGGCTTCTACACGTTCAACGACAACGCAATCAGCGACGTGATCGACGTGATGTTCGAGGCGTGGCGGATCTACGAGGACGACCGTTACCGGGCGTCGGCCGAGAAGGCCGGGCAGTTCATTCTCCTGGCCCAAATGCCCGAGCCGCAACCCGCCTGGGCCCAGCAATACGATGCCGACATGCACCCGGCCTGGGCCCGACGATTCGAACCGCCCTCGATCACCGGCGGGGAGTCGCAGGGAGTGATGCGCACGTTGTTGCAGATCTATCGCCAGACGGGCGACAAGAAGTATCTCGAGCCGATACCTCGGGCGATCGACTACTTTCGTCGCTCGCAGCTTCCCGGCGGCGGTTTGGCCCGATTCTACGAACTGAAAACCAACAAGCCCCTCTACTTCACCAAGAAGTATGAATTGACCTACAGCGACGACGACATGCCCACCCATTACGGCTTTAAGACGGGCAACGGCATGGACGGAATCGAGAGAGAATACAAGCGATTGCTCGCGCTGGACCCCGGCCGGCTGAAGAAGCCGCCATCAAAGTCGCCCTCCAAGCCGTCGAAGCGGCAGATCGCCCAAGTCGAGAAGGTGATCGCCGCGCTAGACGACCAGGGGCGTTGGGTTGATAACGACCGCCTCAAGTACCACGGCGAGGACGACGCAACCCGCCGCGTGATCTCGTGCCAAACGTTCATCAACAACGTCCGCGTATTGAGCCGGTATCTGGCCACGGCGCCGGAGTAAGGATGCATCCAAGGTCTGCATTACTGAAACTTGCCGAGGGAACTAATAGGATGCGTCGCGCCATCGTGCTTGCTCTTGTGTTGGTTGGTATCTACACTCACGTGGTCAACGCGGCGGAGACCCGGCTTCGTGAAAAAGCTGCCACGTGTTCGTCCGCAACGTGGCCATACTGAGTGCTTATTTGGCAACGGGCGACGAGTAGTGACGACCGCCGTGTGGCCCGGCCCTTGCATGTAGCCGTCCGACAAGAGATAATTTCGGCAGTCCAAGGATTCTGAGACGCGTTTTGAGAGAGAAGTTTTCGCCGGGCGGGCCCGGCCGGATTTTTTGCGAGAGACACTCATGAGTCAGACCCATTGGAACCGTCGGGAAGTATGTCAAATGCTGGCGGCCACTCCGGCCGCGCTTGCCCTGATGTCAGCCCGATCACCCGCGCACGAGGAGAATCAAAACATGCCGAAAGTGTTAATGCCCATTGGCGACGCCACCGAGGCGATGGACACGCTGTATCCGTTTTTCCGGATTCCGGAGGACGGTTTTCAGGTTGTCGTAGCCGGCCCGGAAGCGCGGCTGTACCACATGGTGTTGCACGAGGTGCCGCCGAATCCGGACGTTCCGTGGGACCTCACCCAGGAGCGACCCGGCTATCACCTCAAGGCCGACGTGGCCTTCCGCGACGTCGACCCGACGGAGTATGCCGGGATGTTTGTCTCCGGCGGCCGTGCCCCGGAATACATCCGCTACGACCAGGACCTGATGCGGATCACAAAGCATTTCTTCGAGGCCAAGAAGCCGGTTGCCGTTGTGTGCCACGGGATCGAGGTCGTCAGCGCGGCCGACTGCATCCGCGGTCGCACGGTGACCACGGTGGCCAAGTGTGCGTTGGACGCCGCCCAGGGGCATGCCAAGTACGTCGACCAGCCGGTGGTGGTCGACGGCAACCTGGTCACGGCCCGGACCTGGCACGACAACACCCCGTTTCTGAAGAAGTTCATGGAGATGCTTAAGGCGACACTGTAGGAGGGATACTAACCATGTCTGCGTGGGTCTCGCTCCGCTCGACCCACCCCACACTGACTCAAGGCAGGCGTAAGCTATGCACGACACCATGTTGACCCGCCGCAAAATGTGCCGGCTTCTGGCGGCCGGTCCTGCCGCCGTTGCCCTTCGGGCCGCGCACCTTCCGGCCGAAGAGAAAAAACAGCCGCTGGTGCTCCGCTACGTGCTCGGCTCGTCGATGTACGGCACGACTAAGCTCGAAGAGATTCTGCCCGAGGTCCGCAAGGCGGGTGCGGAACATATCGACCTTTGGCCTCTGAAACACGGCGACCAGCGCGAACAGATGGACGCGATGGGCCACGACAAATTCGCCGCGCTGCTCAAGCAGCACGACGTCAAGCTGGGCATGACCACCAGATACGACCTGGGCCCCTTCGGCCTGCAAGTGGAAATGCCCGTGCTGAAGAAGTTTGGCGCCCGGCTGGTGATTTCGGGTAGCCGCGGGCCGAGGAACGTTTCGGGCGGTGAACTGAAGAAGGCGGTCGGCCGGTTTGTCGAGCAGATGAAGCCGCACGCGGCAGCGGCCGAAGAGCACGGTGTAACCATAGGCATCGAGAACCACGGCCACGCCCTGATCAACACGCCCGATTCTCTGCGATACTTCGCCGACCTGGCCCGCCAGCCGAACCTGGGCATCGCCATGGCTCCCTACCATTTGCCGCAGGACCCGAAACTGCTCGGAAAGCTGATCGAGGACCTCGGTCCCAAGCTGGTTCACTTCTACGCCTGGCAGCACGGCCAGGGTTGCATGAAGAAGCTGCCCAAACGCGAAGAGTTGGAGCAGATGCCGGGGCGGGGGACGCTCGATTTCCGGCCGCTTCTGGCGGCTCTTGCGAAGATCAACTACCAAGGTTGGATCGAGATTTTCATGCACCCGGTGCCCCGTGGGATCCCGATCCTGGAGACCACGAAGCAAGTAACCGACGAAATCAACCGAGCGAGGAAGTACTTGGAGGAGAGTGTGGCTGCCTTGTCGTAGTGTGTTGCGAAGCCGCAAGCGGTCGCCTGCCGACGACAAACCGGCCTTACCCAATCAGGAGTGACGAATATGAGTTCATCCAAGGCAACGCGCCGCGAGTTTTTCAAAGCGTCGGCCGGAGCGTTGGCAGCCGGCGCGATGACCCCCTACGTCTTTACCGCCGATGCCGCAGAGGCCGGCAAGCCGAAATCCAAGAACGACCGGTTCCGCATCGGCTCAATAGGCATGCGATACCAGGGTACGGTGATCGCCCTGAAGGCCCAGGACCACGGCGACATCGTGGCCATCGCCGACGTGGACCGCAACGTTCGCGAGCAGGCCAGGGCCGGTTTTGGAAGCACGCCCAGAATCTATGAAGACTACCGCGCGCTGCTCGACCGCAAGGACGTCGACGTGGTCACTATCGGCACGCCCGATCACTGGCACACCAAAATGTTGGTCGACGCCTGCCGCGCAGGCAAGGACGTCTACATCGAGAAGCCGCTCACGCTTACCATCGACGAAGGCAAGCTGATGCACAAGATGGTCGCCGAGACGGGCCGGGTCGTGCAGGTCGGTTCCTGGCAGCGGAGCGACCACCGTTTCCGGTTGGCCGTGGAAATGGTCCGCCAGGGACGGATCGGCAAGCTTCAGAGCGTCGAGGTGGTGATGGGCAAGAACAAGACGGGCGGTCCGTTCCAGCCGAGCGACCCGCCACGGTGTCTCAACTGGGACATGTGGCAAGGCCAGACCGCCGACGTGCCATACATCGAAGAGCGATGCCATTACACTTTCCGATGGTGGTATGAATACTCCGGCGGCCAAATGACCGACTGGGGTGCTCATCACCTCGACATCGCCCAGTGGGGGATCGACTCGTATCCGGTTGAGATCGACACCCGGACGAAATTCCCCGACACGCCCAACGGTTACAACGTGGCGCTCGACTACTCCGCCAGGTATACATACGCAAATGGCATCCCGATGACCGTTGCCGACACCGGCCGAAACGGCATTATGTTCAACGGCACCGAGGGGCGGATCTTCGTCAACCGGGGAACGATTTCCGGAAAGCCCGTCGAACAACTGGCCGATAAGCCGCTCTCGCGAGACCAGTTCAAAGTCTACGATTTCGACAACCTCGATCGGCCCGAGCGAATGGGCAAGCTCGACGCTATCGTCAATCACATGGGCAATTTCTTCGACTGCATCAAAACCCGCAAGACGCCCATCTCCAGTGTCGAGAGCCAACACCGGAGCGTCAGCACGTGCCATTTGGGCAACATCTCGATGCGCCTGGGCCGCAAGCTGGCATGGGATCCCGAGAAGCAGCAGTTCGTCGGCGACGACGAGGCCAACCGTTGGCTCAAGCGCGAGCAGCGTAAGCCCTACCAGATCGAGGGCTAGGTCCGACATTGCGTCAAGAATTGCTGCGTGGGGCTCGCTTCGCTCGACCCATCCGCGCGACCCGCGCTACGGGTTTTTCTTGTCAATCCCCGCCGGAGACTCCGTTGCCAATTCGAGCATATTTGGCGATAATACAATAAGTGGTCGGCAATAAGAGAATAGAAGGGCAGAGAAGAAGGCATATTGGGGCTGTCCCGCCGGCTGGGCTGTCGGTGTCCCGAGATACCGCCCTTCTTTACCCCCATACGGGTTGCTCCGGTGCTGTTTGCTAGATGTGAGCAAATGCGCGGCACCGGGCTGGATTACGCGGAACGAATGCGGGACCGATTGCATCGAAACATGGCCCGTTCCATGGCCCAACGTGAAGAGAACGGCGATGGCCGAGAAGTTTGACCCTTATCGGAAATGGTTGGGTATCCCGCCTGACGAGCAACCTCCCAACCACTACAGTCTGCTGGGGATCGGACTCTTCGAGCGGGACCCCGACGTGATTTCCAATGCAGCCGACCGGCAGATGGTTCACGTTCGGACGTTTCAGTCGGGCAAGTATTCGAAGGTGTCGCAACGAATTCTGAACGAATTATCTGCGGCGCGGGTTTGTCTTTTGGACCCGGATAAGAAAAAGCGTTACGACGAGCAATTGCGAACTCAATTGGCCTTGGAGCAGGCCCCCGCGCCGCCTCCACCGCCTTCTTCCAACCCCCCACCCCCCCCGCCACCCGGTGGGCCGGTGCCGCCGGTGCAGAATGGTTTTTCTATACCTCAAATGCAGGCCGGCCCCGGTACGTTTCCCACCACACCAAGCCGTTCCCTCTCGACTGCCTACGGGATCCGACGGAGGAGGTCTTCCTGGCACATGCCGGCAATCACCATCGGGATGGTCTTGGTAGGGCTCCTGTTGTTGGTCTGGGCTCTGAATAGCTCGACCGATGAAGCGCCGAGGGAGCACTCCCCGCGCACTAACAAGCACACCGACAAGTCTCCAACCGATTTCCACTCCCCGGGCGATCGTTCCGGCCGGCCATCCGGACGTCGACCGCCAAGGCGGCCAAGCGCCCGAACCGGCCCACTTATCCCGAACCGCACCGGTCCCGGCCCCGCGGATCAGGACCGGACGGGCATCGACCGCGACGTCTCCGACCCGCTCGGGGAGATCTGCAGTTTGGAAGGCCACGAGGGCCGGGTCTTTCGCGCGGTTTTTTCGCCCGATGGTGAGTTCATCTTCTCGGGCGGTGAAGACCGGTTGGTTCGACTGTGGGACGTGGCCGCCGGTCGCGAATTGCGGCGCTTTGCCGGCTCGGCCAATCCGGTGTTCAGTGTCGCAGTGTCACCCGACGGGCGGACAGTGGCGGCCAGCAGCGGTCAGTCGAATCCGCCTGGCGAAGGCGCGGTTCAAATATGGGAGACTGCCGGCGGGCAGCAAACCGCGCGCATCGATACCAGCAGCTTGAAGATCGCCCACGACGTCGTATTTTCACCCCACGGGGACTTGCTACTCCTGGCTGGCCAGGATGATACTGTCCGGCTGGTGGAGCCTTCCAGCGGAAAGGAAACGGGCCGTTTCGCGGGACACGATGGCCCGGTTCGCGCGGTGGCATTTTCTCTCGACGGACAGCGGATCCTCTCCGGCAGTGACGACCGCACGATGCGTCTGTGGAACCGGGCCACCGGCAAGGAGATTCGCAGTTTCATCGGTCATTCCGGCCCGGTCACCAGCGTGGCCTTTTCACCCGACGGAAAACGGGCCGTTTCCGGCAGCGCGGACCACTTCGTCAGGATTTGGAACCTGGAGACCGGCCGTAAACAAAGCCAGTTGGAAGGGCACACTGGTGAAGTCACTTCGGTGGCTTATTCGCCCGACGGTACCCGCGTGCTTTCAGGCAGCACCGACGGCACGATTCGTGTTTGGCAAGCACCCGACGGAAAGCCGCTCCACCGGTTCGAGGCTCACAAAGGTGGCGTGCGAAGCGTGGCGTTTTCGTCCAACGGTCTGCGGGCGGTGACGTGTGGCAACGACCGAATGGTTCGGCTCTGGGGGCTGCCGGCCGATTTACCCTCGGCCGACCCCACGCAAACACCGGGCGAAGGTCCCGGCGGCAAATCATCCGAGGAGTTGGTCGAGATCGAGCGGGTGCCGGTTCCCGACGCCCCTGCTCGGGAGAAGGCCGAGAAGCTCATAAAGACGGAAGTCTTTAAGAAGGATTTCGAGGCGGCCGACCGGCCGTCGCGCAAAGGAGCGTTGGCCAGGAAGCTATTGCAAGAGGGCGTCAACACCAAGGACGATACCGCCTCCGCCTACGTGTTGCTGCGATTGGCCCGCGAGCTGGCCGTGGAAACGGCCGACACCGATACGGCGCTTGCCGCCGTCGATGAAATCGGTCGCCGGTACGAAGTCGACGGGCTGGATATCAAAGTTAGCACGCTTGAAACCGCCTCGAAACTGACCACGGCGTCCAGCGGCAAGCGGACACTCGTCGAGAAGATGCTCTTGCTCCTCGACCAGGCCGTGGCTGCCGACGATTACGGCGCGGCCGGCCGGCTGGCAATCCTCGCCCGAAGCACCGTCGCCAAGGCCCGCGACGGCACCCTCTCCAAACGCGTTGCCCAGCGGGCGATCGAGGTCCAAGAACTCAAGGAAGCGTACGAGGATCTGCGGCAAGCTTTGGCCGCCCTCGACAAGCAGCCAGACGACGCGCAAGCCAACGAAACCGTGGGCAAATACTTCTGTCTTGTCAAGGGCGATTGGCAGCGCGGTCTGCCGATGCTAGCCAAGGCCTCCGACCCGGCGCTCAAACAACTGGCCGAAGCCGATCTGGCCGGCCCGGAAGATGTCCAGCAGCAGGTTGCCCTGGCCGACAAGTGGTGGGACCTGGCTGAAAAACAGGCCGGCAAAGCTCAGCAACACGCCAAACAACGGGCCGCCGTCTGGTATAAACAGGCCGAACCGGCCGCGACCGGACTGGTCCGATCAAAGGTCGAACGGCGCTTGCTCGAAGTGGGCGATCCGAACGCTCCGCCGTCGGGGCCCGACCTTCTGCCGAAGATCGAGGGCTTGGAGTGCCGCGAGGGCTCGGCCAAGGAGACGCTGCTTGCGGCTCTGGGCGGCAACGCGGGTAGCGAAGCGGCGGTCCGACTCGCCCTGGAGTGGCTGGCCAACCACCA
>Ga0180432_10011596_pt1 | contig 10365 bp, 10 predicted proteins | sample SS_ome_10_FD_132414 | JGI IMG/M metagenome (GOLD analysis project Ga0180432, IMG submission 132414) | Hypersaline lake sediment archaeal communities from the Salton Sea, California, USA - SS_1_MS_2 metaG | ecosystem: Environmental > Aquatic > Non-marine Saline and Alkaline > Hypersaline >...
GTGCCCCTACCTTCCCCTCCGCTTGTAGTGCCCCTACCTTCCCCTCCGCTTGTAGTGCCCCTACCTTCCCCCCCGCTTTTAGTGCCCCTATCTTCCCCCCCGCTTGCGCTGCCCTTATCCTCCCCCCCCCTTGCGGGGGGGACCGAGGGGGGGGCAACCTCCCCCCCAGAGGGAAGGATTGAGGGAAGACCATCCGGACCTTTGGTCCGCACCAGCCCCCATATTCCCGCTCCCACGACGAGGGCGAGAAGCCAGTATATGGGTGTGGGAAAGGTCAGATCGCACACGAAGGTGGCCCAATAGGAGCGGAAGGCGCTGATCAGTTCGACGAAAAACAGCTCGGCAGGCGACGAGCGGCGAGGTCCATAGATAGACGTCATGCGCTCCAGTCCTGTGGGTTCCCCGTACAGGATCCAATTGCGGGCGAACCACCAACCGGCGACCAGCAAGAAACTCACACTCAGCAGCAGGGCGTACCTCGCTGCTCTAAAGACGCGGTCGCGACGGCCGGAATGCCTGGGCCACCGCCAAAAGGGTGGCATAAGCCCCGGCAGGAGCCGTGGCATGAGCCGTGGCATGAGCCCCAGCAGAAGCCCCAGATAAGCGAAGGCCAGCGCCATGAGGCCGCCAACTTTGGTCATCACCGCCAGCCCACAGACCAGGCCCACCAGCAGTGTTCGCTGCCAGGTGAACCGATACCGCAGGCAATACATCGTCAGAGCTAGTGCGATTGCTGTGAGACAATTCACCAGATTGTCGTTGTTGACCACGCCCCCCATAAACGCAAATTGAGGGTTGAAGGCGGTCAGCACCGCTGCCAGGATGGCGGGTGTTCTGGAGGAGAAAGCAAGCCACGCCGTTGAGTACACAGCCGCCACTGTGAGCCCTCCCAGAAGGGCTGAGAAGAGACGCATCACGTGGACGGCAAGAGCCGCTTCTGCCTTCGGGTGAACGAAGTTCACCGGGTGAACCCCGTTCACATCTGTATAGGACGGGTCCATACCCTTGTACGGGAAACGTTCCCAACGCGGATCGTGGCGATAATGGGCAACATTGTACGTGCCGGGCCGGCCGCAAGTAGTGAAGGGATTGACCTGAGGTGACGACTCTACTTGGTCTACATGGATATCGAAGAGGCGCATCAATGCCATATTGATCAGGTAGTAGAGAGGAGGCTGAGAGCCCTCCTGTCCAAAACCGTAGCTGATGGCGTATTCGCGCGTCTGAACTGGCAGGCCACGCCCCTCGTAGAGGTGCTTTACGTACAATACGTGGCCAATCTCGTCTGGACCCTCGTAGATGGGGGTCACAAACCCGTAGAGCACAGCCATAGGTAGGTGAAGCGCGAGGATGAAGATAAGTGCGCGATGCCGGGCAGCCTCTCTGCGCATAGCGGAGTTGATTCTAACATGGGTCACTGCCTTTGTCCAGAGGTGCCCGCTCCGAAGATAGGCTGGGAGAGGCACCACCCTGGCGGCGTGCCTGCAGGATGCAGGCGGTCCGACCCCATTTGCGCGCTTGATCGCGACATACTCTGATGTCATGCTGCGTCTTGAGTGACCGAAATGAGGCTGCAAGTGCCGGTCACCTTGGCCATCGTCTGCTAGCGTGTCGTGGTGGATGTGGTATAATCGCTTGTGGGTGAGATGTCAATCCGATGGCTGGAGGCCAGCCGATGGAGCCGCTTCGGTTTCCGGGTGAACGAAGTTCACACTTTGGTCAGATGGTGAAAACGATCTTCGTCTTGTGTTCAGTGGCGATGCTGGTCGCACTGACGGCTTGCGGCGGTGAGGTGGTCACTCCTGAGCCGACCGTGGAGCCGTCGCCCACAGCCACGATAACTCCCGCTCCCACGTCTGCCTCTCGCATAACCGCCACCCCACCGTTCACCCCTCCGCCACCTACGGCGACCTCGACCCTCACCCCTACGCCGATTGTCCACGTCGTTCAGTCAGGCGATGTCTTGCAGAACATCGCCTTCCAATATGGGGTGAGTGTGCAGGCGATCCAGGCGGCCAATGGCATTGAGAACCCTCAATTCCTCCAAATTGGACAGGAGTTGATCATTCCTGTAGGCGACGAAGAAGCAAGCGCAGCTTCCAGTCTCTTGTTGCCTACCGCCACACCGCTGGCCTTCGACGTACAGGGCGTGGGATTCTACCACACGCCCGTAGGGAGCCTGTGGTGCCTGGGGGAGGTGGCCAACACCACCGATGCTATTCTTAAGAACGTTCAGATTCACGTGGCGCTCTTCGATGCCGCCGGCGAACTGCTTGCTGAGGCGGATGCGTTCGCGGCCGCCGATCTCATATCGCCAGGAAAGCGCTCACCTTTCGGTATCCTGTTCACAAATCCCCCCGAGGGCTGGGTCAATTCTCAGGTGACGGTCGTGGGCGGCGAGGCCGCGGGGGCGCTGGCTGATGCTTACGTGCCAATCACGGTGACCGAAGCCGAAGGACGGTCCTCCGATCTGCAGTTCCAAGTGAGCGGAGTGGTGCAGAATACGAGCGCAGAGCAGGCCGACAGCGATGTCCTCGTCATCGTGACGGCCTACGACGCCCAAGGGTTAGTCACCGGGTTTCGGCAGGGGATGGTGGAGTTCGATGGTACGCTTGCACCTGGGGCCACAGCCCCTTTCACCGTGCGCCTCACGATCCACGGCGGTGTTCCCACTGACGAGGTGCCCTTCAGCGTTATCGCGCTCGGTCGTGTTCCGAGCGAGTGATCATCCCACCGGCTATCTTGCCGGCGCAGGCTGGACTGTCAATTCGATGGGGAGGATCCCTGTGCTGTTTCGTATTGTGCGCGCCGCTTTCGACGCTCTGTTTTACCTGGTGATTCGCCGGGAGTACGTGGGACTGGAGAATATTCCTGACGAGCCTCCTTACATTCTGGTCACCAACCACCTCTCTTTGCTCGATACCCCTGTGTTGCTGACCATCTGTCGTCATACCACCCGCGCCCTCGTTGCAGCGAAGTACAGGCGCAATCCACTCTATGCCTCGCTGTTGGCGTTGATGGGCACTGTCTGGGTGCATCGGGGAAAGGTAGATCGGGGAGCGCTGCAGGGGGCGTTGGACGCGCTGAATCGTGGGCAGGTATTAGGGCTGGCCCCAGAGGGCACGCGCGCCCGGGCGTGTACGCACGGCGCCTATGCGCTACAGCGCGGGAAGACCGGCGCAGCTTACCTGGCTACCCGTGCTGACGTGCCTATCGTGCCAGTGGCGTTGACCGGCACCGAGAAGATCAAGCAGAATCTGCCCCGACTGCGTCGCACTCCTGTACGGATCGTCGTCGGCAAGCCCTTCCGCCTGCCCGAGAGCGGCAGAGTGCGTGGTGAGAAGTTGCGCCAGTACACCGACCTGATCATGCACCGTATCGCCGAGTTGCTGCCGGAGGAATACCGCGGCGTGTATGCATGAAGGCCGGTACGAGCGCCTCGTACGACGAGTACTGTCTGTAGGTGAAAATCTCGATTGTCGGAAAGGATCCTAGCGTCGGCCAAGTATCGAGCCTAGAGCGCCCAGTCCAATGGCGCCGACGCCGAGTGCCATGCTGACCGCAAAGCTGATGATCAGGACGATCACCCATCCGATGACACAGGTGAGGACTGCCTTGGTCGTGTCGAAATCCAGTGCCTGACGCACGGCGATCACGCCGGCGACCAAGGCCCAGACGGCGCCCGCGAGGCTGATCAATGCCCCTAGGCAGGGGATGAAGCCCAGCACACTCAACAGGCGCGGCCCGCTGGCGTAGCCCAACACGCGCAACATTTCACCTGGGTCCGCTGTGCCATCGAATAAGTTGGTGCCCACGAAGTAGGTGACGTAGGCCCAGATGTAGTAGTTGACCACTCCCAAGAGCACGGTGATCACCAGGGATAGCAAGGCCGATCCAATGTTCCCCTTGATCACACCCCCTATGAAACTGCCGATGCCGCCGGCGATGGACACCAGGATGACCACCATCAAAGCTTCGTTGTTCAGACTGGTGTCTGCCTCCACCTTTTCGTATAAGTCTACGTCGAGCATGGCCGCGCGCTGCACGCGATTGATCAATGTGTCCATTTTTCGTCTCCCTTTTATTAGATGTGAGAGTAGTGTATACCAAATCGGCCATTGGCGCAAATGGTGTCTGGCCGGGCGTGAGGTTCTGGGCCTGGATGTTATGGCGTGTACCCCTCATTTGGAGCTTCCGTCAGTTCACTCCCCTTTTCCCGCTCTGTTTTGTTGGTGATTTTGTGAGTCGAGCTCCTGTTTCATCACTGTGATTCTCTCAGCATGACCCTCTGTTCGTTCCCAGGTGGACCAGCCCAACCGGGCGTAGAATTTCTCCCTGTCGAACGTATATAGGTACACTGTCTTGATGCCCAAAGCACGTGCCTGCTCGGCGGCCCGGCGTACCAAGGCGCTCCCGATGCCGCGTCGCCTGTAGGCCGGGCACACGTACACCTCGGCCAGCCAGGGAGAAAGATGCCTGTGCGTTTCCAGATCGTGCTCGACCAGGCTGGCACAGCCAACGGGCTGGTCTCCCAGCAAAGCCACGAACGTCGTAGGAATCTGCCCGCGGCGTAGCCTGCCCTCAAGATCGCGCGTCCATTCCTCCAGTGAGTCGTAGGGCATGATGGAGCTCCACTCGCCGTAGACCCAACGGGCGACGGTCGGAATCAGATCCTTATGATCGGAGAGGTATTCGATCTGTAGTTCCATTGGCGATGAGGTTTGAGAGAGCGATCTACTGGAACTGGGATACGAGGTCGGGCAGTACCCAGAAGCGGCCTTCTATGAGGCTTTCACTATTCTGGAACATGAGTTCAATGATCATCAGGTCATCCCTCAACTCACCCACGGTCGTGGCGAGCACGTTTAGAACGGCTCCCAACATGTCCACCATGACGGCCGGCGTTGACGGTCTTAATGGCTTTCCCGTCAGTGTGTACATAGCATTCAGGAAGTACGAGACCATGATATGCCCAGCTTCCCCCAGTGCCGATCGTTCCACATCGTTCAGGCCGGAGGATGTGCCCGGTGGTGTGCCCATGAGTAAGTCCGCTATGCGCAGTGCGCTCGTAAGGGGCAGAATCAGAATGGCCTGCCCGCTCAATGCTCCCTTCATTCGCAGGTAGACGCCCACCGTCTCTGACTCCGGGTCGCCGATATCCTGAAACATCTCGCCGAAGCGAATGACTCTCGCCTGGGGAGTACCTGTTGTGATAGGGAGCTCCAGGAACTCCGATAATCCACGGGTGGCGTTCAGTAAAGCTGCATGTACCAGGGTCTCCATTCGTGCTATGGACCCCACGCTGCTCCAATCCGTCCTTTGCTTGTTCATTGGTGTTGCCTCCTGTTGCGGACCGATGACGCTATGGCTTCCCTCGGGGGAAGGAGCCGCTTCACCCCCCTTATGCGTGGGAGACCTCGCGGAAAGTGCTCGGAGCCCCGTCCTCGGGGCGGTTTCAGCGGCTCTACTCACCTGAGACGCCCCCGGGACGTGGGCTGGGAGCGTTTTCGGAGACTTTCCGAGAAAGCTCCATGGAAAGGAATCCGCGTCATACTTCTGAGTTTGCTTTCATAAACGTGATGAGCTCATCCACCTGTGTGTACGCCAGGCCCGTGACGGTGTCCGCAGCACCGTAGTAGACGGCGATGCGCCCTGTCGGGGCGTCGAACAGCGCTGCACAGGGGAATACAACGTTGGGCACGTCTCCGACGCACTCATATACCTCTTGGGGTGAGAGGATGTAGGGCGCCGTTCTGTAGATCACCTTCCATGGCTCGTCCAGATCCAACAAGGCCGCTCCGGCGCTGTATACGAAACCGTTGCAAGACGTCAGGACGCCATGGTAGATCAGCAGCCAGCCCTCCGTCGTCTCGATGGGGGTAGGACCGGCCCCAACCTTGGTGCTCTGCCACCCGGGTTTGGTCCCCATCACGAACCGGTGCCGTCCCCAATGGCGTAGGTCAGGGCTCTCGCTGTAGAAGATATCTCCCCACGGTGTGTGCCCTCGGTCGCTGGGCCGGCTGAGCATGGCGAACTTGCCGTTGATCTTCCTCGGGAACAGCACGCCGTTGCGATTGTAGGGCAGGAAGGCGTTCTCTAACTGATAGAAGGTCTCGAAGTCATGGGTATACCCGACGCCGATGGTTGGTCCGTGGTAGCCGTTGCACCAGGTGACGTAGTACCTGTCCTCAATCCAGCACACACGGGGGTCGTACCCGTATACCCATTGTCCGATTTCGGGGTCTTCGGCGACCCACTCGATGCGCTCGTCTTCGATCTCCCACCGGACCCCGTCCTTGCTTCTCCCGCTGTTGAGCTGCATGTAGCGCCTTTTGTCGTCGCAGCGGAACACCCCCGCGAACCCATCCCTGAACGGAACAACGGCACTGTTAAAGATACTGTTTGAGCTGGGGATCAAGTCTCGCGGGATGATGGGATTGCGGTTTGAACGCCAGACCACATCTCTGTACCCCTGTGGGCGGTCCTCCCAGGGGATATTGGAAAGCGCCGGCCCGACGATGGTCTGTTGTCTCCCTGTGGCTCCCGTCATGATCCTCTCTCTTCCGTTCTCTCAAGAAGTGTAAACTCCCAGGCGCACCAATAGTCCTCAGGATGAGGATCGGGCGGGCAGGCGATGCAGCGGGTGTGGAGACGGGGGTCGATCGTGCGGGCGAAGTTGGCATATTCTACCAATCCCACGGGTTTGCAGGGAAAATCCGGCAACCCCTTGCGCTGGCGCGCCGCCTGCACGCGACAGTCGTTCATACGAAAGATGATGGTGCGCTCGTTCACATCCAGCATCTCTTGCACGTTGAGGTGGGCATAGAGACGATACTGCAGCGCCTTTTTCAGCGCTGGAATGCCGCCCCCAGGCTCAAGCCCCAGACGGCGCATGATGCGTTTAGCTTCGATGACGGTGAACTGTTCCCACGCACGCCTATCCAATGCGATGGCGGTCTCCATGCCGAATTCTTCCTCCGCCGCCAGGAACCACAGGCCGTCGTGTGCCAGCCAGTTCTTGGCGGCGTCTTCCAACAGGTCGATCAGTTCGCCCTTCGAAAGTTGGCGCAACAGCTCTCGGTTTGACATAGCTACGTTCCATTCACTTGGAGAGGTTCTGCAGGTGGCACGTGTCGTTCAGCAGGATGATGGTGGAGGTCCCATCTTCGTCCACCTCGAAGACGTTCACCGCGCAGGTGTCCTGCTGCAGCCGCCAAAAATGCTCGTTGCCCAGCCCAAGCACAGCGCAGAGCAGCACGCGATTGACGACGGTGTGAGAGACCAGGGCCACAGCCTGTCCCTGGTGGCGGGCGACCACCTCGTCCAGTGCTTCGGTGACCCGATTCCGCACCATGTCCAGTTCCTCCCCACCGGGGAAGCGGACCGTGTGGGGGGCCTTTAGCCATGCTTGAAGGAGATCCGGATAGCGCTGTGACACCTCCTCGGGCGACAGCCCCTGCCACTCTCCGAAGTGAATGTCCAGCAGCCCCGCCAGAGGACGGACGGTCAGCCCTTGGGCCTGAGCAATCGCCTCGGCGGTGTGCGTAGCGCGACGCATCCGGCTGGTGTAGACCGCGACTACCGGCCAGCGGGCGGCCAGATACTGCCCGGTTGCCTGTGCCTGCTTCAGGCCAAACCCATCCAATTCCACGTCGGCCTGGCCCCGGAAGCGCACCTTTTGGTTCCACAGGGTCTGGCCGTGGCGAACAAGTACAATGCGTGTCATCTGTGTTTCCCTCTCTCATTCCCTATCAGTATGAGTTTCCTTCACCCGGAGTCGCGGGCAAACTCGGTTGCCCCCCCTCTGTCCCCCCCGCTTGCGGGGGGGAGGTGCGCCCTCGAGGACGAGGGCTAGAGCATAGGTCTTCTTGATACCGCCGCCAGCCTTGACTGTCCCCTCCCCCTTGCGGAGGGAGGTTACTCGGCTCATTTCGTCCGAGATGATGCCAGGCGGCAAGAAGGGCTTGGACAAAGCCGTCGAAATCCTGTACGGCGCGGACCAGCCGCACCGGCCCGTATGGACTGGGATCTGCAAATAGCCGGCCGGCGCGCAACTCATCGAGCGTGGAGGTGATGTACACCGGTTCGCACTCCAGCAACTCCAGGTGAGTGAGCGCCAGGGCGACGATGGGGTCCCACATAGCGAAGCCCCCGTCCCGGAACCAGAGCCGCATCAGAGCGAACCAGGGACGGATCTGGCGAGCGATGAGCCGCGTGGCAGGATCGCCCAACCTTTGGAGCGCGGCGAGCTGAGGGCCGCGGAAGACCGCGGTGAGGCCGGCCTGACCGGCGACGATGGTGACGGGGCAGGTGGCGTGAATGGCTGCGTAGGCTGCCTCTGGATCAAGCGAGAAGTTGCGTTCTCCCAGCAAGTGTCCATTCCAGGTCAGCGGCCCGGTGACACCGCCCAGCAAGTAGAGGCCGCGCAGCTTGTCGAAGAAGTCTGGGTCGAGGGCAAGGGCGTGTTTGAGGTTGGTCATGCTACCGGTGGCGACGAGAGCGATCTCTCCGGGCTTTGTACCGACTGTGTCTACCAGATACCGGGCGGCCTGGTTCTTCTCCGGTGGATCGTCGGGGCTGGTCGCGCCGGGAAGTACAGAGAGATCGTCGTATCGCGGTGCCAAGCGAGCGACGGAATCCAGCAGGCGACGGGCGGTGTGGGTGGTCACCCTGGTGGGGCCATTGCCGTAGGTAGTCGTGACACCGAGGAGGTCGACGCCGGGCTCGCCCAGGAGGTAGAGTAAGGCCAGCCCGCTGCCCACGTCTTGCAGGGGACGGCCCATTGTGACGTCGCAATCGTAGAGCACAGCCGTGCGCTTGGAATAGGGGACCGCTTCCAGTTGCGGCACTTGGGATGGTTTAGCCTGCCCGACGGCATAGGCCGCGACAAGAAGGGTGATGAGCAATACCAGAATGACCGCTGCGAACGTCCCGAGCAGCCAGTAGAGCCCCCCCAGTGCCACAGTCAGCGCGATGCCGACTGCGATGAGGACGACGGCGATCCAGAACCACGGACTGCGAAGCAAGACTCCCTCTCTAACTCAACGCCACCTCATGCAGGTCGATCAGAGTTGCGTCGGCCGTTCCTAACTCCAATGCCTGGGCGGTGGCGAGGTGACGGGCGCCATCGATCAGGTAGCCTGTGTCTAACCCCAGGGCCTCCCGGTGGCGCACCAAGATATCACGTCCGACGGTGTCGAGAGCCACGGGATCAAATGAGAGCAGCAGGGCGTTCTCCCGTTCGGGCTGGTTCCAGTCGCAGGGGCTGACGTTGAGGGCGGCACCCACGATGAGGCGCGTCTTGTCGCGCACGTTGGGCTGGGCGTTGAGCTCGGCGATGGCTGGATCGCACCAGTTGCCGTGAAGTGCGCTGGGGCGGTTCACCGAGCCATAATGGTTCTTCAGCGCCCCGCTTACTCCCGCGCTGCTATGTTGCTTGGGGATGGGAGTATTGACGATGGCGTCGCATGCGTCGATCTCTTGGTAGAAGCGGACGCTGGCCTGGGTCAGCACGGCTTCCGACCCGTCGCCTCGCGAACCATGGCACTGTACCCCCGCGCCGCCGTCGTTGAGCGTGTAACCTGATGCGGTCAACTCGTTGTCGGTGCGGTCGAAGATGAGGATGTTTTCGGCCAGCACCCCCGCATCCTGCAGCCGCTGAGCTACGGCATAGGCCACGGCGGGCTGGGTCGGGCCGTTGTAGGCGATGCAGTTGACCTTCAGCAGCACCTTCTCGTCGGGGTCGAAGAGCGCGCGCCACACGGCCTGTTCGTCGGGGATGTCGGTGAGGGCTCTGATGCCAGCGTCGAGCATGTCGAGCACCGTGGCGGGATCGGGCTCCGGGCCGTCCCACACTCCCTCGTGGCGCACGGCGACGACGCGGCTGACGTCCGTGGCGGGCCAGTGGGTCATCAGCGTGGCCCGGTCCAGCGTCGGCGTCGGACCGGAGGTGGGAGGGGGCGGGGTGGTGGCAGTCGCCTGCACAGGGGTGTAGGTGGGCGGGGGCGAGGGGCTGGGGAGTGGAGTTGGTGGTGGGTCCATTGTCGGGACGGGAGGAGATGTGACGGTGGGAGGTGCAGAAGCACGACGACATCCGGCCAGCCAGGCCGCCAGCCCCCCCCCGCTTAGCCCCAGGAACGTGCGACGCGAGAAAACACGTCCCTCCCTATGTTTTTCTTTCTTGGAACCCTTAGGCACCATTCTGTTTCCCCTTCCACGGCAGGACTTTGCTGATTTTCGCGCCGGAATGGATGGAGTCGCTTCCCTTATCTATGGGATATGATTATTGTATCACGCCCATGCTCAGCACGCAACCATGTGCCCAGGCCCCCGAGGTTTTGGGCGAAGAATGTGTCGAAGTACCCA
>Ga0180432_10011600_pt1 | contig 10364 bp, 6 predicted proteins | sample SS_ome_10_FD_132414 | JGI IMG/M metagenome (GOLD analysis project Ga0180432, IMG submission 132414) | Hypersaline lake sediment archaeal communities from the Salton Sea, California, USA - SS_1_MS_2 metaG | ecosystem: Environmental > Aquatic > Non-marine Saline and Alkaline > Hypersaline >...
CATCAGGTATTCCACCCCCGATCTTGAAGATGATCTCCTCGAAGGTCGTGCCCATGGGCACCTCCACCAGTCCGGTGTTGTTGATGTTACCGACCAGGGAGAATATCTTGGTGCCCTTGCTGCCCTCGGTCCCGATCTTGCTGTACCACTCCGCCCCCCTTTCGATTATGACGGGGATGTTCGCCCACGTCTCCACGTTGTTCAGCGTGGTGGGCTTGTTCCAGAGACCCCTGGCCACGGTGTGTATGTATTTAGGCCTTGGCTCCCCCCGCTTCGCCTCGATGGAAGCCATGAGGGCCGTGGACTCCCCGCACACGAAGGCACCCCCGCCGCTGACGACCTTGACCTGGAAATCGAAGCCTGAGCCCAGTATGTCCTCGCCAAGGAGACCGAGCTTCCCTGCCCACTCGATGGCCCTCTGAACGTTTTTCGTGGCCAGAGGGTACTCGCTCCTGACGTAGATGTAGCCTTCGCTTGACCCAATCGCGTAGGCACCTATGGCCATGCCCTCCAGGACCCTGTGGGGATTGCCCTCCAAGAGGCTCCTATCCATGTATGCCCCGGGATCGCCCTCGTCGGCGTTGCAGATCACATACTTTGGCTCCCCCTTTGCCCTTCGGCAGGACTCCCACTTCCTCCCGGTAGGGAAGCCGCCCCCTCCACGCCCCCGGAGCCCGGAGGACTTTACCTCCTCAATGACATCCTCCGGAGTCATCTTTGACAGGACCTTCCCAAGGGCAGCATAGCCGCCGATGGCTATGTAGTCCTCGATGCTCCCAGGGTTGAGTCTCTCGTTGTCCCCTATGATTATCCGCTGCTGGTGTCTGTAGAAGGCCAGATCATCCTTCCTTACGGCCCTCTCGCCGGTAATGGGGTCGATGTAGAGCAGGTCGTCGATGATCTCCCCACCGAGCACGGTGCGAGATACGATTTCTGGGACTTGCCTCGCCTCGACGCCCGGATAGAGCACCCCACCCGGCTCCACCACTACGATCGGGCCCCTTTCGCAGAAGCCGTGGCACCCGGTGGGTTTCAGGTTCACCTCATCGCTCAGGTTCCTCTTCTCCAGCTCATCCCGGAACGCCTCGAGGACCCTGTCGGCGCCCAGTGCTTGGCAGCCCGTCCCGCTGCAGACCGTGATGCTGCGCCGCCGTGAGCCGCTCCCCGTGCGGATGGCGCTCCTAGCCTCCTCGAGCTCTTCAACGCTGCCGAGGCTCCTCACTTCCCCACCTCCCCGGCTCGGTGCTTTTCAAGCAGTTCGGCGACCTTTGCGGGTGTCATTTCCCCGTAGTACTGGTCATCGATGGTCACAACCGGACCGAGGGCACAGGCGCCGAGGCAGTTGACGGTCTCGAGGGCGTACTCCATGTCCCCGGTGCTCTCGCCATCCTCGATGCCCAGTTCCCGCTCCACCCTTCGCAGGACGGCCTCCGCGCCCCTTACGTGACACGCGGTACCGAGGCAGACCCTTATCTGGTGTCTCCCTCTGGGCGTCAAGCTGAAGGCCTTATAGAACGTGGCGACGGCGTAGATCTGCCCCTCGGGGACCCCGAGCCTCTCGGAGACGCGAGTGAGTGCAAACCGGGAGAGGTATCCGTACTCGTTCTGAATCTCGTCGAATATCGAGGTCAGTAGCTCCTTGTCCGCACCGTACTGGTCGATTATCGAATCTATCTTCGAGGTGTCGCGCTCGCTCATTGTCCCGGGCGACTATCCAAGGGAGCCCAACTTATGTGTATCCCTCTCAGCCATTTGGTTCGGCGGCTGGGGGTTTGGTTCGAAATCTGGAGCGGGAGGTAATGGCCCCTGCCAGCAAGTGGGCGGTGTTCATGAGACGTTTTTCCCGCGAGAAACCAGGTAGCTTGTGTCCGGTGATGCAGGGAATTGATGTTGTGGCCGCTAGCACTGGAGATGAAGGGATACCCACCCTGCGAATGACCAGGTTGAGCATGTCAGGGCTCTAGCTCGGCGCAGGGAGCTGGCGACCGATCACCTACTGCTCTTGAGCTGGCTTGCAGGTATGCGAAATCGAGTTTCGTGAGGATGGGAATCTCATTCACAATAGCTATATGCCTTGGGCGACAGCTTTCAGTGTGGCGTTTGCGGTCCGGTGCTGCATTGCGCTAGTATTCCTCTTGGCCGTTTGCCAGGTCCATGGAGAAACGGAGAGGGTCAGGGTTCTGTACATCGGCGAGCCCATGAAGTCGCCTCTACCCTTCTTCGTCGCCCTTATCAACGATCCCTTCTTCGACCTGACGCCGGTCCAGGCCTTTACCTACAACCTGCCGGCGGAGATCGCGCGGAGGTCGGTCAGGCGGTATATGCCCCGCACCTACGACGGCCTCACCGGGTACCACACGGTCACGCTCATCTACGCGGACGCGAGGCTCTTCTCGCCCCAGTGGAAGACCTGGTTCTCCCAGGCGGTCCTGGATGGAATCGGCTTCACCTTCAGCGGACAGGACGTGAACAGGTACGACTTCCTCTGGGAGTGGCTCGAATCCACGGTGGGGGACGTCCTTCCTGTGGAGAGGCCCTGGATCCCTGAAATCGAGGTGATGATGGGTGAACAGCCCGGCTCGATCACGGTAGTGAAGCCAAATCACCCCCTGATGGCCTCATTACCGTGGAACGACATGGGCAGGCACGGCAACTTCTTCGACTGCACTCAGATTGACGCGAAGCAGGGAAGCGAGACCCTGGCGGAGCTCGTCACCCCCTTTGGCCAGAAGAATCCCTTCCTCGTCTGGTGGGAGGTCGGGGGCGGCAGGTCCCTGGCTATCATGACGCGCTTCTCGAGCGATCACAGGAACGCTGACGACCCCTTCTATGAGTGGCCCTATCTGGGGGACTTCGCCTGCAATTTCCACCTCTTCATGGCAGGCCGGGAGATCCCGGAGGATGTCGAGATCCTGCACACAGTCAGAACCACCTGGATGGAGTCCTATCTGGTGAAGAACATGCTCGTGGGGAGCATCGATTTCATCTCCAAGCTGGGCGGGAACCCGGCGCCCCTGGAGGCGATGCTGAAGGAGGTCGAGGAGAAGCTTGCCAAGTCCCGCGTCCTCTACCTGGAATATGAATTCGAGGAGAGCCTAGAACTGGCGGAGAGGATGGTGGGTGACCTTGGTAGGGTCTCTGCGGAGACCGTGAAGGTCAAGGACCAGGTCTTCCTCACCATATACCTGATCGAGTGGTCGGTCCTGATGTCCACCGGCATGGTGACCGGGGTCGTCGTCTGGAGCCTGATGGTGCGCAGGCGCCTCTACAAGGAGGCTGGGTCAACTAGGATGTCGATGGTTTGAGGTCTTTCTTTGGAAGAATGGCGGGTTATGGGGTTCCGCTGAAAGGGGGAGGGACTGTGGTCGAGATCCACCAGAATGGCAGCGAATAGGGGAACTAGCCACCACACGTCTGTCAACCCACTTGTTGACTGCTAACGCACGAGGCGACTAGGTATGGATTGAACTTGGGCACAGCCGACAGAGCTTTCTTGCATGAGATAAGGGCGGATATGACGAACCAGTTACATATGACCAGAGCTCTCTGCCCCAGGCAAACAAGAGACGTATTATTTGGCCCAACAAAAGACACCGAGGAGCGAAGAGACATAGGAGCAAGAGAAGCTGGAATGATTGGCGAAGGCTTACACAGAACATGTCCTTCATGAAGGCTTGATCCCGGTCATACAAATGAGAGCGGATCCGAGGGGATGGTGAGATGTTCAGGACCCTGAAACCCGAGAAGGTATACGTGACGGAGGATGTCTATGAGGATGACCGTGCCGTTGCATGTGTCGAGCGGATGATGGGCTCCATCGACGCCGAGGCAGAGATAATCTCGTATGGGGAGCTCAACGAGATCGCACCCGGGCGGTGGTCGCGTTACGGGCACGGGTGGCACTGGGGTTCCGAGCCGAACCCGTCCGACCCCGACCTGGTCATGACGGTGGGCAAGTTCTGGCCCGAGGAGAGTAAGCGGGAGTTCCGGGAAAGCTATCCGAACCTCGGCTTCAGAGACCTCTACGGGTTCACGACCAAGGCTTGGCGGGGGGACGGCGAGATGGGTTTTCGCAGGGCAAAGAAAGGATGCATCTGTCAATCGGCCTGGCAGCTCCACAGCATCAATGGCTGTCCCTTTCGGTGTGCCTACTGCTCCCTGGGCGGGTTGAACCGGATCCTCGTGAACATGGAGGAGTACGTCGAGCACCTTGACGAGGTCTGCGAACTGGGCCCCTGCCAGCGGCTGTACAAGTGGGACAACCAGACCGACGTATCCTGCTTCGAGCCGGAGTACGGCGCCTCGAAGCTACTCGTGGAATACTTCGCCCACATGCCGGGGAAGTACCTGGAGATCTACGTGGGCAAGAGCGACAACGTAGACTACCTGCTGGATCTGGACCACAGGGGCAAGACGATCATGCAGTGGAGCCTGAGCCCCCGCACCCAGAGCAGCGTGATGGAGCCCGGGACCGCCCCATGGGATAGGCGCGTTGAGGCGGGGGGTGAGTGCCGCGAGGCGGGTTACATCACCCGCTATCGCCTATCCCCGATCATCCCGGTGAGGAACTGGGAGGAGGAGTACGCGGAGCTGGTGGAGCTGATCTTCCAGTACCCGGAGCCCGATGCTATCACGCTATGCCCCTTCGGCTGGATGGATGTGGAGACGGCGAGGTCCTGCATCGACTTCGATATGCTTGACCCCGATTTCGTCGCGGCCATGGAGGCCGGGGATCCATTCCTCAGGGCCAGGGGGTTCACCTCCGGCGGCGGCCGGCCCATCCCCCACGACGCCAGGGCGTACATGCTGAAGGTGGTGATCGATGATATCCGTAGATATAGCCAGACGATCCCCATCGCACTCTGCCTCGAGACGGTTGAGATGTGGGCCCTATTCGGGCGTGAACTGGGGATGCCGATGGATCCCGAGGCGAGGTCCACGTACTACTGCAACTGTGGCCCACTATGCACCCCGGAGCATCCCTTGAGCAAGGGGGTTACCCCGGGACCGTCCTGGTACGGGCAAGTTCAGAAAGGGAGGGCCCAAGATGATAGATGATATACGAGAGGATCGCGTTGTCGATCTATCGGGTGGAGGTTGCCCCCGAACTCGATTCATACCCGCCCGGTTGAAGCCACTGGAAAAGGTCTGATGTCCAAATTGTGTCTTCTTCTCCCGGAACCCTCGCGATACTCCTGCTTCATCTCTGGAGCTGTCGGGACTATCTTTGCATTGGCAATCGACGCATTAGGCACTCATAGAGTGAGCGCGGTGATCCCCACCTCTCGGTATAGCCGTCTCCTCACCATCAATGTCCACAGCACGAAGCCGGCGAAGAGGAATACCCCGGTTGTGACCGCCCACTCAACGAAGTAGACCCAGAGCAGGGCCTTATCCTTGAGCTCTCGAGATTCCCCCTCCAGTTCCGCCATCAGCTCCAGGGCCGATTCCAGCTCGTTGACCGCGGAATCGAACTCTGCATCGAGGTAGAGATCGGTGGACACGGACTTGATGTCCTCCACATCTCTCAGTTTCCGGTACTCCCTGGAGGGGTTCGCCCCGAACCTCTCGGCGAAGTCGAGCAGGCTCACCAGCAGATTCTTCCTCGTGGCGAATTCGTATAGATCACTCCTGTATTCATGGACCCTGTAAGGATCTCCTGGGAGCTCCCTGCCCGTGCTGAACCACACGATGTTGGCGATGATGTCCAGCGCATAGGGATTGGCCTCGCCGATGGACCTGGAACTCCAGAAGCGATCGTAGATCATATCCTGGAAGGTGAAGGTTATCGACCGGTTCCATCTCCAGTAGAAGACATGGGCGACCTGCCCCGGTACGGGTTGGCCCACGTTCCCGTCGGTTCTGAGGTAAGAGAGGATGACCGAGCCGGGCTTGGGGATGGTGTTGAGCCCCCTGTACTGCCCGTAGGCGCCCTCTATGGGATCCTTGAATGGACTCATGATCGCCGGTAGTTCGAGGTCGTCCCTTATCACCAGGTCCCCTGCGACTTCCCTTATCGTCCTGGCCCCCCGGATAAGCGTCTTGTCTGCGACAACCGCTTCAGCGTCATTTGGAAATGTCCGGGAAAGAGGGCTGTCCCTCCAGGGTAGATTGAAAACATCGTTCATGCTCATCACGCTTCTGGTGTTGACCGCCCCCTTCCGGTGCTCGGTCAGGGCATCGTAGAGCCACTTCTCCTCCCTTGGCCCGAGGAACTGCATGTCCACCTGGGCCAGGAAGAGGAACCCGTACTCAAGGAGTTCCTCGTAGGTGCGAGGGAAATATATGCGCATGAACCTCCTTATGGAGTCCGCGGTCACCACCCCGTGCACCCTGGTGGGGATGATCAGGGCGTCGGTCGACGGCTCGGTTGTGAACCAGGAGTTCAGTATCGGCATTCCCTCGGCTTTGCCGGTCCCGATCACCTTGATTGTCCCGGTTCTGTTCTGCCCCGCCACACCGGAAACGCCCAAGATCACCAGCGCCATCGCTGACACGAAAACTATCTTGGGGATCAAGGTGCGTCCAGAGGAGGTCCCGTCCGTTTTTAATAATCTACCCACCCGATACATCTATCGTGCGATGCCCTTCGGAGAAAGCTACTTGGCTCCCTCTCCATCTGCTCTTACACCTACGAGACCTGTGTCATTCGATGGCAGTATCTGGTTGGCCGTATCCAGACAATGACCGAAAGCACGGCGCCGTGGACCGATTCATCAAGTCCATCAGGATATTTGAATGCCCCGAGCGCGGTACGGTTGTGACCTCAGGACGAGTACAGATATTCAAGCTTCCTATGAGAACGGTACGCTAGAGGGCTTCTGTGCTACGCCGGATTCGGAAGTGATTGGATGGAAGAAGGAGACTACAGGGAGCAACTGGGATTTGAATCCGATTTCCCCCAGAATGAATGGGATGTCAAGAGGCAAACCGGATATATTGTCGGCCGCGAGCCAGTACTCTTCCTGGACGACTCGTACATCCTCGACAGGGAGGGGGTCGAACGTTCGCTCCATCCCCTGTCCAAGGAGCCGGATCCGGTAACGTTTCCGCTTCCATTCGAGGGTATTCGAATCCCCATCGTCAGGTCGATCGTGCCCGCGACCGACCAACGATGGTTCTATGCCTACGTTTCGGGAGGCTACGGAGACAAGACCCTGTTCATGCTCTACCGGACTCGGGATTGTGTCGATTTCAGGCCGGTGGAAGTGAACCAACTGTCCCGGGAGGAGATCAGCTCTCAACTAGGCCGGACCGAGATAGCGTTCAATAACCTGCTGATCTTCGATGAGGAGCACGGAAGGAAGTTTCCCCCATACTACTGCGCCTTCTTTCGGGTCTACCATGACACCGATTACGCCTACGAGGGTGTCGTGATCAACAAGAATCCCCGACCCAGGGTGGCCAGGGTCATTCGCTCAAGGGACGGAATCAACTGGGAGGAGAAACCGGATCAGCCCAGGAAGAAGGTGAGCTTCGAGAGCAACATGCCTGCATATGACGCCTTCCGCGACAGGTACCTTCTCTATCTCCGGCTCTGGGACCCGCCCAAGAAGCCGGTATCAGGCTGGCGCAAGGTCCTGCTCAGCCAAACCGGAGCCGAGGACCCCGTGGCGGGGTGGACGGATGAGGAACTGGTCCTTGAGGCCGATGAGCTAGACGGCGCGGCCGCGGACATATACTTCATGCAGGTGACAGGCTACGCCGGAATATATGTCGGGATCCCCGCCATCTACCAGCGGACCTCGTGCTTTGATCCCTCCCTGCGGGGAACGATCCACGGACAGCTTGCCGTTAGCGGTGACGGGAGGAGCTGGAGCCGTGTCTGTCAGGGGGAGCAGTTCCTCGTTCTGGGAGAGGAGGGCTCCTGGGATTCGGGCCTGATATCTCCGGCATGCGCACCGGTGATCCTCGGGGAAGAGTTGATCTACTACTACAGTGGCCGGAGGATCAGGCACGACGAGCCACTGCCAGAGGACTACAGTCGAGGTTGCGGACTGGCCCGATTGCGCCTGGATGGTTTCGCATCCCTCGACGCCGGGCCCATCGGTGGAACGGTGTTGACGGTGCCATTCTGGCCAGAAGGCAAGTACCTCTACATCAACGGCGACGCGAGCGAGGGGGAAATCCGGGTGGAGGTGCTGCAGGACTACACCTACGTTGAGCTCAAGAAGTTCGAGAGGGGGGAGTCGGGCAAGGGCCTCTTCCGGGCCGAGAAGTGCGTTCCCCTGAACGAGAACTCCACCTGCCACCGAGTGGAATGGGAGAACGGGGAGAACTTCATAGACGATTTCCCCGCGGGCTGGAACCGACCGAAATCTTCAGATGACTTGAAGGGCATGCTTCACTTCTCGGAGAGGGCCATTGGGTTGAGGTTCTACCTCAGGAACGCCAAGCTCTACAGTTTCTGGTTCGCCGAGAGCGAGGGTCCCCCGGAGGAGGGGCGGTTGAAGCCGGCGGAAAGTTAGTATAGACCTTGGCAGGTGAAACGGGGATCACATCACCTCCGAAGCGTTGGCGGGGATATGAGAGTGACGCGGGCCGCAGCCCCCCGAGGAAGAGATATTAGTGCCAGACCGTGATCCTGATCGGATTCAGGGAGAGGTTAATTCATGTCCGGATGGGTGCGCGCGTGTCAGGTCCTGGGCCCGTTTCTTTTAATCCTCTCTTCATTTTCCCCGGTTGCCCTGGGCGAAGGACAGATTCGCGTGTTGGCGATAGGTCAGGTCCTGCCGGGGGAGTCCCCAGTCCCCTTCTGGTTTGACTCGGACCCTCTCGTCGAATACGTTCTCGTTCCCACCGATGTGGACCGCTATGGCGGTTTCGGCATGACCTCGTTTCGTAGATTCGTAAGGATCTACTTCCCGAGGACCCGTGACGAGCTGGTTGAGGGCTTCGACTTCTCGGTCTTCCCGGACGGGAACCTGGACCCGTTTGTGCCATCCCAGATAGCCGACATAAAGTACGCAATGGAAAGGGGGATGGGGGGCTTGGTCACCATGGGAGGCGACCTGTCAAGCCCCTCCGGTTCCGCCTACGCAGGCTGGGCGAACTCGGTGCTGAGGGAGGTCCTCCCGGTCGAGCTGAATGATAAGATGAAGCAGGACGGATCGCTCTTCAGCATCAGGGTCGTGAAGGATGAGCCCCCGGTGCTGTCGATGTTCGTCCCTCTCGGCATAGAGGACTTCAAGGGTGCGAGTGCCTTCACACTTCTCACGACCAGAATCGGCGCCACCGTGTGGGGGCATCTTAAGTCCGCCCCGAAGGGCCTGACGCCCACGGAATCCGACTGGCTCGTCTCATGGAGGGTGGGATCGACGGGCGGGGTCTTCTGGGCACTCGCGGACGATCTCGACAGCTCGTGGTGGTCACCGATCATCCATCCACTCCAGTTCGAGAACCTTTATGCGGGGGATGTCTTCATCAATATCCTTCTCCACTCCGTCGGGGCCCCGCTCCCCGAGGACGTCTTCGAGCTGCACGATCTGCGCAGCCTCTACTCCGAGTACAATGTTAAGCGATCTCTGTTGATAGGTCTACTGGAGTTCGCGGATGGCTTCGGTGCCAACACCCGGGACGCCTATGCCCAGATGGCGGAGATAGACGAACTCAGGGGCGGATCACTCGAGGAGTACAGATCCTACAACTACGCGATTGCCAGGGAGATCATGGATTCCACGATCTCCGAGCTCGCCGATCTGGAGGGCGAGGCCATGGACCTCAAGGACAGGGCGCTGATGTGGGTCTATGTAACCCAGTGGGTGGTCGTCACAGGGACATCCCTTGCCTGCGGCTTTGCTGTATGGACCTTGATGATCCGCCGAAGGCTGTACAGGGAGGTTGGCACCTCACGGCTCGTCCTGAGATCTGGGTGAGTGCATTCGATCGAATAGTGGATCAGGCCTGCCAAAATGACCTTTGCCGGTCATAGAATTGGATGAAATCGTCTCCGTATCTTCCTGCCAGTCATAGAGGTCCCCAGGGCAACGCCATCGCTCCTCATAGGTGCGGAGACCCTGATCCATTTGGCTATGCGTATCGACAGAATCAGCCCGTGAATCTCGTTGTTGTGACGGCCCTGTAGGCTTTTCTCTTCAGCATCAGGGACCAGAGCACGAATGCGCAGACCGTGCCCGTTCCGCTCACAGCGAACCACTCTATCACGTAAACCCAGAAGAGCGCCTCGTCCTTGAGGCGGACAACGTCGCTCGAGATCTCCTTGACCGCCGGGGATATCGACTCCAGAAAGGTGATGGCCGGCTCGTAGTCCTGCTCGAGGTAACTCCCAACAGCATCATCCATCCCGTCATCCAGGTCCGCAAGTCGGTCGGAGAGGGCCAGGGTGTTGGCGCCGAATGCGTCCG
>Ga0180432_10011601_pt1 | contig 10363 bp, 9 predicted proteins | sample SS_ome_10_FD_132414 | JGI IMG/M metagenome (GOLD analysis project Ga0180432, IMG submission 132414) | Hypersaline lake sediment archaeal communities from the Salton Sea, California, USA - SS_1_MS_2 metaG | ecosystem: Environmental > Aquatic > Non-marine Saline and Alkaline > Hypersaline >...
ACTAATATTTCAAAAAATACAAATAGTCCTATTAACATTTTATAAACATAAAATCCTCAACCTTTATATATATATTTATTTTGCTACTTGTATTTATATGTTTTGAATTTTTTGTCTATTAATGTTTTCTAAATACCATAATGGACGTAAATTTGTATAATGAAAACATTTCAATTGTTCTTCTTTTTTAGTTAAATCAAAATCACAACAAGGTTTTATATGGTCAATATGCCATCCTTTTGTTCCGTGGTTATCCCAAGTCATACCATCCTTGAATTGTTTTTCTAAATGTTGTCGTACAATATTGATATCAGTTACTCCTAACAATTCTAATGAAGATGTTTGTTTTGTTCCTTTATGGTGTTTAATTGCCATCCCCATTCTACAATGTAATGCTTCTTGCAATTTCATTGTAGGATGTGTCTTCATTCTTTTTTTCTTATATTGATATAATTTTTTACATATTTCTGTTTTATTTTTTTCATAATATTTTTTCATATCTTCTCTCATTTTTTTATAATTTTTTAAATAATATTCATGTTGATATTTTTTTAATTTTTCTTTATTTTTTTTAGCATATTCTTTTTTATATTTTAAACTTTCTTCTTTATTATTATAATATTGATTTCTTGCAGCATCTAAAAACTTTTGTTTATTTTTTTTATAATATTTTTTTGAATAAATATAATTATAACATTTATGACATAATTTTTTAGTATATTTATCTTCAGAAGTTCCACATTGTTCACATTTAAACTCTATCATAACTAAATAAAATAGAACTAATATTTAAATATATTGATTAATATAAATAAAAAAGAAAAAAAAGGATGAAATTAATCATCCTAACAACAAATTCAAACTACGAAATGGTATATTACTATACCTTTCTCATTTAAAAATGTTGATTAATCCGAATGCCGCTAGTACTATGATACCAACTGCAATAAGTCCAAATCCTGCGAAAACAGTTGCCTGAGTACTTGCTAGTCCTGCAGTTACGTTTCCGTCTGTTGATGTTGGTAAAGCTGCTCTAACTTGTGCGATTACTAGGTAACCTACCATTAGTACAACGCCAATTCCTATTGCTCCAATTGCTATTTGCATAAACATTTTCTCTTACCTCCATATGTTTTTTTATCGTTTCACCCTCGTAGGGTTAAAATATTTCTCCAGCTTATCTAAATATGTTAATAAGCCCAAATGCTGCTAGTACAATAATTCCTACCGCTATAAGTCCAAATCCTGCGAATACTGTTACCTGCACTGCACTTGTTCCTGATGTATAACCTACATTAGGACAATTAACTATTGCTGTTGAATTATATGCTGTTAAGTTTGTTGTTCCGCATGTTGCTGCGGTATATGTTTCTAATGATGTATTAACGCAAGTTGTTCCTGATGTTAAATCAGTTCCTACTAAACCATAACAATCATTATTGACCTGAATCGTTGTTGCATCTGGTAATGCTGAACGAACTTGACTAACAACAATATACCCAATCATCAGTATAATTCCAATACCAATTGCTCCAATTGCTATTTGCATAAACATTTTTTATACCTCCTAATTTTTTAATAATAATATAGTATATAATTACTCGGTCCTTTATATATATATTTTTTTTGAAACTGAAAAAAAAATCACTTTAAATAAACATCAAAATTTATAGGTCCTTTTTTCTTAATAATAAAATAATTTCCTATTGGTTCTATATCTAAAATATTACTACCATTATTTATTGTTCTTAAAATTTTTTCTATTTGTATAGATTTTACATTCATTAAAGTAACTTCATTTAAAAAATTAAGATTATTTAATTTCTCATAAATTTCTCTATTATTTGTTATTATTCTTTTTTTCTTCATTTGAATACCAACATAAATAATATACCTGCTAGTTCAAATACTAAAACAACAAATATCGCCATTAAACTACTTGCAGTAACAAATGCACTCACTCCATATAAACTAACAAAAAATATACCTGTTATCCATGTTAGATTTAAATTTCTTGTTTTAAGATATAACATAAATTGAAAGACAAAAAACAATATTCCAACAGTCCATCCTATTAAAGCAACATCATACATACAAAAACTTGCTTTAATCATATTACCATCAAATAATTCTTGCCAACCTACATTTTCCGCACTTGTATTACATAATGACATTTTTCACCTTGTAGTTTCCTTTCCTGTCCATAAGGTCCAGGCACCTATAATATAACCTATTGTTAATATTGCTTTCATAATACCAAATATTAAAACTCTACTTGTGCTATCTAATTTTCCACCTATTAAAGTTTGTATAATATTAATAAATCCAAACATATATTTATCAATTGTATTTAATATTTTTTTTATAAATCCTATACCAATCATATCTAAAACTCTATAAATTGCATTTCCAGTATCTTCTAATTCTGATGTGGGATTAATACTCTCATTTAATTCACCAACAAAATCTGAGGTATATTCTGAATCATAATCTAATCCCATTCTTCTACTAGGGTCACTAAAAATAGGATTTCCATCTATATCAACTATTGCAGTACTCATAATCCCAACTGAAAAATTTAACATAATACTAAACAACATTAATTTAAATACAATATTCATCCTCGTTCACCCTCTTTTAATAATGCTAATAATGAAAATATAATTGCTAAAGCCAAAATACCCCAACTTAATTTATACCACCCAAATATAACAAATAACGCGGATAACCCTACCATTGCCATACTAACTGCATTTGCAGTTCTAATTGTTGCCATTATTGCAAATACTCCAATTAATATTGTAAAAAACCAATTTAAAAAGTCTTGTGAAATATATTCTAAAATACCTAAAACAATTTCTGAAAACTCATGAAGTATTCTGCCACTATCATATGTTCCTTGTTGGTGATTTATTTCTAAAATACTTACAGTAGTTTTATTCATATGAGGAGTCATATTAAATTCCATTATAAAATTTGGTTCTGTTGTTGTAAGAGTATGTAATACAGGTCCCCCATATGTGTTTTCATAAATAGTCCACGTAACACTATTTGTTTGATTTAATGAATCATTATAAACTGCAACAGCAAAAGTATCTGTTGTTCTATTTTCTAACCCCACACTATGTGAAACAGAATTAATATAACTACTAGGCTCTGGTGTTATTCCTATCTCATATAATCTTAATGTTTTGGGTCCTGCCAAATCTGCTGAATATGTTCCTAATATTCTTGTAGGATAATTATCACTATGTAATTCAATTATATATTCATTACTCTCTATTAAATATGCACCAATTTTATTTTCAACATCAACAAAATCTGCTGTAATTTGAACGGTTTCATTTCCTATAATCTTTTTTACATAAATAGAAGGGTTGTCATATGTACTTAATAAATCATCTAAAATTAAACTATTATAAAGATATTGTGTTGTTATTCCGTCTATTAGATAAACACTTACATTAAATGCTTCGTCTGGTTCTAATATAAAAGTTCTATAATAACTTGTTACACCATAATCTAAAACAAATTTAAATTTTTCATATTCACAATTTATTGGTATTGAAGTTGATGTTTCATTTATAATTGTTGTATATGTACTATCTGGACAAAATAATAAAAAATTAATTGTATCAGGTCCAGTCACATTAAATAATCCTAATGTTCTTTCATCATATAAAATAAAATTTGCTAGAAAATTCATATTATAAATAATTGTTAAATTATCATAATATTCTGTTGTGAAAATATTTGTACTATTATCATAACCTGGAGTTTCAATAAATACTGTATAATTACTAGCATTAATATAACGAGTTGCAATACCAGTTACCGAACTTGAATTAAAAACATCAACTTGTCCTGTATCATTATTAGTTAATGTTAAACTAAAGTCTGTAATATATGTTCCGGTTGCTATATTTTTAATCAAAATATTAACAATGCTTTGGAAAGTATTATAAGTTTGATTTGTATAATTTGATATAACATCTACAATATATGTTTGATTAAAATAATTGTCTCTAAAAAATGTAAAACTATAAGTTCCGTTTGATAAATTTCCTATATATGCTTGATTGCCTGTAACGTTTATAGTTTCATTTACATATAAACTTGAACTAATTGTTTCAATATAAATACTAAAATTATCAAATGTGGTATTATCATATCTATTGAAAGAAGAAACATTTACTGCTCCTCCTATATAAAAAATATAAGTAGCATTAAGAATATTTGTTCCTCCTAAAGAATTAAATTTCATAACGTCTTTTGCTTGGTTACTTTCAATAATAACATCATACTCATAATCACTAATTCTAACAATACTATATTTATCTATATCTTCATCAACATCAGCAAAATCAATCCAATTTCCAGATTTTGTTTCTTCATTCCAAATAACAAAATGCCCAGGATATTCACTTCTGTCTCTAGGATATATTTTTTTATCTGATTTAACTTTGAATTCTCTTTTTTGTTTTGCTTCTTTAAATTTAAATTCAAAACTATATCTGTCAATTGTTTTTTCTGTATCTATACCATCAAACCATTTTGTATCATCTTTTGTTAAAATTTCAATATTTATATCTTCTGTTGTTTTATATTTTAGTCCATCATAGACTTTTTCTACATCATATTTTCCTATAACTTCATCTGTATGGTCATCACTTCCACTTAAAAACACAGTACACGTCTGAGGAGTTTGGTTATTCAACGGAATTAAATCATCAAATGTATAACTTGTATCATTAATATCTAAAATTTCACTATAATATAAACTCTCATTAATTGAACAAGTAATGTTTATCATTGCTTGAAATAAATTAAAATCAAATAAAGTTAAATTTAATTGTAGGTCTTCCAAATAACTTGTTTTCACTGATGTGTTATCTTCTTTAAATCCATTATTAGGATTAAAAATAAATAAAGGAAACGAAACATCTTTTACCGTAAATGAAAAATTATCACTTGTGTTTGTGTTTCCATTAGGGTCATTACATTGTACCCTCCAACCAATATGTGACATATTTGTTATACTATAATTTTGAATAGTATAATTCATTACTAATGGTTCAAAACTTACACCCGAAAAATTCTCCTTATCTTCCCATACTCCTGTATCATTCATTTGTAACGTACAGTTATCAACTTGCCAATTATCAGTTACAGTTAAATTCATATAAAATACTTCTCCAATTTGTGGAGTAGATATTGTTTCACTTGTTTCGTTATTACTAAACTGTGGTGCTATTTGGTCTATATTATATTGTGAAGAGTTTCCTGAAGTTAATATTGAACCTGTTGAATTTAATAATGAACACTCTAAAATAAAATTATCTTCTATTGTATAATCAGTATTGTTATATAATGTTGATACTAATGTTTTTTCGTTTAATGGTAAAGGATTTCCTATTCTCCATAAAGCTTCTTCATAAAACTCAGCCGCTAGTGCCGAATTTCCACCTGCTCTTGCCCACCAATTTCCCAAAACTGCGCCTCTACTATAATGTGCCCCTGTTGCCCAATCCCCATCATATAATGATGTTACACTACTTACTGAACTGCCATCCCCTCCATTTAAAATATTTGATTCAATACCTATTTGGTTCCAATCATTAATAGATTGATTATAACATTCAACATAACTTACCCCCCTATAATTAGGAGCACCGTCATTATATACTCTTGCATATGTTCTTAAATAATATTTGCCATCTGTTGTATTTATACATTCATTTGAAAGCGTAATATTATAATGGTAAACTTCACTACCATTCCATCCATGTTTAACTTCCCATATATCTTCTTGATAAATTTCTGAATAATTATAAATAAAATATACATAAGGGTTATCTGGTGCACTAATTATTGTACCTGCAGTTTCTTGATAATAATCCACACTACTTGCTGAATAATATTCCTCGCCATTCTTATACCAAGTATAAGAAACATTCATTTCTGTTTCATTTCGGTTTGATGTAATGTTACACCATCCACTAATATTATTTAAATTACTATTTGTTGAATTTATTATTGCATTAGCTGTGTATGTTGTTGTTGGTAAATATTTTTCTGGTATTCCATTATTTTCATATAAATTAACTATCTGTTGATGACTTAAATAATCGTCATAAATTATAACTTCATCCATTCTACCATCCCAATAAAAATCACTATAATTTCCTGGTCTTCCAATTGCAAATAAACTACCGTCTACCATTGGTGAAGTTGTCGTCCATTCCATTATTTCACCATTGATATACATATAATAATCATTATTTACTTGTCCCGATATATTATGCATTACAAAAGTATGATAATTCCATTCACCTTGACCAAGATAATTAGTTGTTTCTATTGCTGTTGGGTAAATATACCATTTTTGAGTTGCTGCATAATAATCATAATAAGTAAGTCCTGCATTTCCATCTGAATTTAAAAATCCCCATGGTGACCTTGGTGCTGAATTTGTATCTGACCATATCCAAGCTGAAATAGTTAAATTTTTAGATTTATTATAAGTCCAATCCCCCATTAAAAAATCTTCAACTCCACCAAATTCATAACATCCTGCTGTTAAACAAGAAGCATCTTGATGATTAGTTGGTGAACCATTTATTGTTAAATCATTATTATTAATATAATCATTAGCGTTTATATCTAAAGGATAATAAGCAAAAGGTATTGGTTCTTCTTTTGTAGTTACATCAGTTCCTGTAATATTAACATACCTTGTATATTCCTCCCAACGAGCACCAACTGAAACACAAGTAACTCTTTTCATTGTAAAATTAGCTTGTCCTGAAGCTAAAAGTGCCCCTGTTTCATCTAATATGAAAACTGTTCCATTTGCATATTGACCAAATTGATAAATACTCCCTGCTGGTATTGCTCCACCTTCTGTAATGTCTGCGATAATTGATTTAGTAGATTCATTAAATTCAAATATAGAAGACCTTACTCCACTTGCTGAACCCATCCAAATATGAAAACCAACTTTTTCTTCCTGGTCGTATATGTTATGTGAAATCCATTCGGGATGATTAGCTTCATAATAAATATCCATTTGCCATACTATATCTTCTCCTGTTGCATTTAAATTTACATTATCTGTTAAATTAAGATAAGCCCATTTTTCAGTAGAATCTGCAGTTCCAACCCTAGTATTAGTTGCGTCCCACGTTGCTTTTGTTTTTCCTGTTCCAGCTATTGTACCAACTCCAGGACAATCTCCTGCTGTCCATTTATATTCAAAAAAACTTTCATCAACCCACCTTTCAAGAAAAATCGTATCCTCTGCTGAATAAACTAAACTACTTAAAACTAATAATACAAAAAATGAGATTATTATTTTTCTAATCATTGTAAAAAATTAATACCCAGATTGTTGTTGTAGTACATACGGTTGTTGCATAACTACTCTTTTCTTATATGGGCCTCTAACATAAGTTACTGGTCGTTTACTAAAAGGACTATATGTTGTTGTTTGTGGATTTTGTTGAACTTGTTGCATAGATTGTTCTTGTTGCATAGGTTGTCCTTGTGGTCCTTGAGCAACTCCGTAATATTCACTTCCTGTCATTGGACTTCTATCACTTCTAAATTCATTTAACATTGATGCTCCGTACCACCCTTCTCTTTTTATACCCATTAATGTATTTACATTATTTCCTGAACTTCTTTCTAAAGACTCTCTTCCAGGCATTGGTTGTGCCCCTGCTCGTAATCCTTCATAAAGTCCTTGTAATTCACTTCTAGGTTTTCTTTTAGAACGTCCCACTGAACCTAAAATCTTTTCTCTTGCACGTCTTCTTTCTAATTCAACTTCTGCTTGTGCAATTGCCTTTTCTCGAACTTTTTGTAATTCATATGCTCTTTGTCTTTCTAATTCTTTTTGTTCTTCTGTTTTAATTAATCCTGTTGTTTCTAAAAAACTTTTTGTTCCTTGAATAAATCCTGGTTTTTCTTTAGTACCTTCTGTTGAAACAGTTGCCTCAGGTATATATACATCTCGAGTAGTTTCTGAATATACTGGGTCTAAATTTGTCATTCCTGCTTCATCTTGATATACAGGTTCCCCACTTTTATCTTCCAATTCATAATAATATGGGTCTAAAGGAACTGGCTTAACAGGAGCATCTAATTCGTTTAGTTCCTCTTCTGTTGGAATCTCCAAAGAAATGTTTTTATTAGATGAAAATCTATTTTTTATTCCACTAAGCATTTCGTGAAATCCTGCTTGTTTATTTTTATCATAAGGGTCACAATCTAAAATATTCATAACTCTATCACCATCATAATCTCCAAACATAGATAATCCTTTTTGTTGGGCCATTCTATTCCACCCAACTCTTTCTGTATTAAAATTTATGTTACCTTGATTCATTCCCATCATCCTTAAAGGATTTAACGGTTCGACTGCTCTCATATTTTTTTTAGGTTTATTCATACCTAGAAAATTATTAATTTTATTTTGAACATCTGTTTTATTAGTTCCAAAAGTTCCCATACCTAAATTTATATTATTATTTTTTTTAGATTTTGTTTTTCCCATTCCAAAATATTTAGAAACATCAAATGAAGAACCCCCAGACATTGGAGACCCTAACATTTCATTAATCTTATTATTTTTATTTTTTGAAGATTTTCCCATACCTAAAGATTCTTCAATATTAAATTTACTTTTATTAGAAGTATTCATTCCCATCATTTGTGCAAACCCCCCACCTGACATTTGAGGAGAATCTAATCCCAACATTTGTTTAGCACCAAATCCTTGAGGACGTTCATTATCTAATCCAAGCATTTGTCTTGCACCATTTGCATTTCCGTCTGGTCTTCCACCCGCCATTATTTCGGCTTGGGATATTTGAGGAGGTTGTTGATACATTTCCTCTTCAGGTACTCCTGGAACTTTATCTCTCATAATATTTGATAACATTTTTTACACCTCATTGAAATTGGCTTTCGCCTTCTTTTCTAATTGCTGAAACTATCATAAATATAATTATCATAAAAAATAACACAAATGGTAATATATGAAAAAACGTCATATATTTATCTATACCTGCATATATTTCAACTTGGGTTGCTGCATCAATACCACCTGAAAGAACACTTTGATTAGTCATACCTTTAACCACAGGAACTAAGTTTGCAACAAATACTTGATTAAAAACAATATACATTATTCCTAAACCAAATAAACTTACTAATCCAAACACCCATGCAAATCCTGTTGAATATCCTTTTTTGTTCATTTTTTCACCTAGATTAAACTTTTAATTTTTTTCATATTAATAGCATTTGTTTTTCCAAAATCTGATTTAGTTCTTTGTTTTTGTAACCATTCACCTTGAATATCTTTAAGTGGATTTGTTACTAACCAACTTTTGGTTCCTCGTCTTCCTTTTCCACCTGGATATCCTCTAGGAAGTCCTCCTCCACCTGCACCTAATATTCCAAACCCTTTTATTCCTCCTGCGTATCCTATACTTAAACCGGCACTACTTCCTATTATATTTTCAATGTATGTTGTATCTCCGCCTATTGAAGTATCTCCACCTATTGAAGTATCTCCATCAATATAAGTATCTCCTCCAGTTCTAGAAGGAACCTCTGGTATAGAATCTGGTATAGTTCCTGGTGGTGAATCAGTAATAGGTTCTGTAATTGATTCTCCTAAATATGTACTTAAAATTTCACTTTTCGGACCATACTTTCCTATATATTGTTCTTGTGCACCATAATAAGGAGGAACTACAGGAATACCACTTGGAACAACCCACGGTTTTGCTTCTACTGATAACCCAAATTCCCCTATTCCTGGTGTACTAGGAACTTTTCCCCTAATTTGTAAATTAGAAGATATTTTTCCTCTAGGATTGAAAGGAACTGTTGGTTCTGGGGATACTCTACCTGGACTTTTAGTTCCTCTTCCTGTACCTCTAAAATCAAAAGGGTCTCCTGTCGGCCTTGTTAATGTGTCCCCACCTAAATCGCTTGTCTGTTTTGTGTATCTTCTATTTATACTTACTTTTGATTTTCCCGATTGCATTTTTTTCCATTGTTGTAAAACACTTTCAGTCACTTTAGGTTTAATTAATTTAAATCCTCCTTCAGGTGTTTTGACAACTCTTAAATCATAAGGTGATTTTGGTTTTACATATTTAACTCCTTGAGAAGTTTGTTTCACTGTTAATCCTTCTAATGGTTCTCTCAATGTATAACTAAATCTTCCTTCTATTGGAGCTGTTGAAACTTCAGATGTTTTTGAAATTCTTGGTTTAGTTATTGATTGACTCGGTTTTTCTAAAATTGGAGATTTTGTTTTTGATTGTTTCCATTGTTGTAAAACACT
>Ga0180432_10011602_pt1 | contig 10361 bp, 6 predicted proteins | sample SS_ome_10_FD_132414 | JGI IMG/M metagenome (GOLD analysis project Ga0180432, IMG submission 132414) | Hypersaline lake sediment archaeal communities from the Salton Sea, California, USA - SS_1_MS_2 metaG | ecosystem: Environmental > Aquatic > Non-marine Saline and Alkaline > Hypersaline >...
GATATTTGTCCTTTTCGATAGTTGCAAAAACAACAGGTCGCAGGATACATCGCAGACAGGGCAGGAAAGGGAAGAAAGTGAAAAACGGGCGGCAGAGGGAAAATCAGGTAAGGACCTGGCATTCCCGAGACTGGTGGTGAAGGATGGAAGGGAACGGGACCTGGGGCAGATCCGGGAAGGGATCATAACATCCGCAACTTTTACCCTCATCAACGAAGGGGAAGCAGACGCGTCGAGTATCTCCATCCATGACCTTTCACAGGGAGGTTGCACGGCTGTATCGCAGGTTTCCAGCCTGGCAGCGGGTGATTCAGCCAGACTGGAGTTTATATTTGAGACCCTGGGATACGGAGGAAGAAAGGAAACCAGGCAGATCAGGGTCCGTTATGACAATCCCCGGCACAGTCCCATTACACTCAGCGTCACTGCAGAAGTATTGCCCACCGAAGCGCACCAGGTACCCATCGGAGAGCTGTATTACAACTTCTTTGTGCTGGTGGATATCCGGGACGAGACAGCTTTCCGGGAGGGACATATTGCCGGCGCCATCCATGTGCCGGAGGAAGAGGTGCTCTCCTGGGCCTCAGCATTACCCGCAGACTTCATGATCTACCTGTACTCAGAAGATAATGCAGAGAGTGACACGCTGGCAAAAACACTGCAAAGCAATGGTTATCAGGAAGCATTCAGCGTCATTGGCGGGATCAGGGAATGGAAACGCAGGTACGGAGAGCGGGTGATCATTAAGGGGGCGCGGTAGGTAGTTGTCGGACTCGATAGTCATTCGGGATGATCAGAAGAAACAGTTATACCATCCTATTAGGCTTTATATTTATTTCCCTTTTTTCATTTCAGGGTTTTGCTGAACAAGAGCCTGTTGATCAGCTCTTTTTTTACGAGGCCGGTTGTCCGCCATGTGCCCGGTTCGAACGGTTCCTCAGCGAAAGGATCAAACAATACTACCGGGTGGAAATCAAAAGGTATGAAGTACACGAGCCGGAAAACGCACTGCTCCTGAGTCGTTTTGCATCACTGTACAATATGGAGGTACACACTCCGGCGGTGGTGGTCGGAGATACACTGATCATAGGGGATGAAAGAAGTTCATTCAGGGCCATTGAAGCATCGGTGAGAGAAGCGTTGAGAACCGGTGCACCCTCGCCTCTTTCCCTGGTAAGGGACCGGCAGGATTTAAAACGAACAGTCAGTCTTACGGCTGTACTGAGCGCTGCAGCCGTGGATGCGGTCAATCCATGCGCCTGTGCCGTGCTGGTTTTATTGCTGGGAACCATCCTGACAGGAAGAAAAAACAGGCGCCGTGTCATCAGGGCGGGACTGGCCTTCACTGCCTCCACACTGATCTCCTACCTGCTCATGGGGATGGGCCTGTACTTTGCCATACGAATCACCGGAATACAGCCTTATATCTACATTGGTGTATCCATACTGGCTATTTTGATCGGACTGGGCAACCTGAAGGAAACCCTCTGGCCCGAAAAGTGGTTTATCATGGAAGTGCCCAAATCATGGAGGCCCAGAATACAGGAGATCACCAAAGGGGTTACCTCGGTCCCCGGGGCTTTCGGGATCGGTTTCCTGGTAAGTGTGTTCCTGCTGCCCTGTACATCCGGACCTTATGTGGTGGTGATCGGCATGCTGAGTGAATCCTTATTCCGTTTGCCGGCCATCGGGTTGTTAATTCTCTACAACCTTATTTTCATCCTGCCTTTTATTATCATCACGCTGGGCGTGGGTTACGGTCTGACCACCACGGCAAGGGTGGAAAGGATGCGCAGGGAAAAAACCAGGAACATCCATCTCATCACCGGTCTGATTATGCTCGCCATCGGAGCAGGTCTCATCCTGCTGGTCGCCACCGGGAATATTTGATACCGTCAGACATACGTATGCCCTGAGCATTTTAATGGCAAAGGGAGTTGCATCGATAATATCTTACGTAGTCGATATATAAATTTTTTGGCCAATCCATATGCTCATTTACCGGGCCAGGCCAGGTATTTTCGTTACCGATATCAAGTTGGATAATAAAATAATAGAGATTCTTAAATTCAGCCATTTCTTCCACGATAATATATTCATTAAACAGCTTGCCGTCCATAAAATAGCTTATCTTCTTTTCATCTCTGATCAATGAGTAAACATGCCATTCCTCGGTTAACTCATTTTCTGATTTCAGCTGATAACCATTATGGGTAAACTTGCTTTCGTTTTCATTATACCAGTGAATGTTGTGATGGGTAATATTGGGTTCAAATCCACGTTGTTCAACGATGTCAATTTCACCACACCTTGGCCAGCCGACAGTATCTTTGTTAACTCCTAACATCCAGAAAGCCGTTTTAAGCCCGGCACCTTCGGGCATTTTTATACGCAGCTCTAATTTACCATACCCGATTTCGACTTTATTGTCCGATTTTAATTGTCCTGTATGATATACATCTGCTATTGCTACAGCCGAAATAATTAGGCTACCATTTTTAACAGTCACTTGCCCGGGCTTGTAAAGGCACTTTGGATTCTTTTTCCAGTAGCTGTCCTGTACTGTCCAGTAATTCGTATTGATTGTATCGCTGTTGAATTCATCTGACCAAACAAGTTTCCAAATTGGACCAGCTTCTTGCGTGTTTCTCCGCTCTTTTCCATGATCCTGATGACAGGGATTGAAAATCCATAATCCCGTTAATACAAATAAAAAAGCTATACTTAGTATATTCATTTTTTACTTCAATCTTCTTGTAATATTCAACCAAATCCCTCTCTGGAGCTCTGCTGGCTTTTATCAGTATTCGGCCCTTCGGCTGGTTTCAAATTAATTCAAAAATCGTCCAGGCTCCATTGGTCATGCCATTGTAAAAACGGGATCCCTTCTTTATCAAAATGCACCGGTAACCATACATAACGTCCATCTATGGCATTTTCCGGATTCCACCGGTCGGCCATGAAAATGAAAACCCCCTCTTTTTGCTTTACAGGCAGGATGTAAGTACTTTGTGAGTCAAAGGTGATCTCCCTGTTTTCGCCGACACACGGATTGCCCAGGTATTCCCAGTGTCCCATCATGGAACCTGACACCAGCAGGCGTGCCGCATTCGGATCCCATCCTGTGCATCCGGAAGTGATCATGTAATATTTGTCATCTTTTTTGAACATTGCAGGTGCTTCATTATGCCTACCGGGTTGTACCCGGATGTAATGGTCCGTAAAACCGGTATACGTATCGTTCAGTTCAGATATATGCAAGGTCTGGTTTTCCTCCGATGCATGAATATGATAGGCCTTTTCATCTTTATCCACATACAGGGTCATATCGCGGGACATCTGGCCTTTCCCAAGGTCTCTTTTCACAAACAAACCGCCCCGGACCGCTTTTTTCCATGCATTGCTCCATTTCTCCAATTCAGAGGGTTCAGGGAGCTGCTCCAGCTTCGCCCTGGATAAATTCAGTGGTAGTACCTCTGCATTCGGACGATAACTGTCGATATAATGATAAGGACCTGTCATCCTGTCCGAAACAGCCACACCGGTAAGGGCTGAGCTGTAACCCTGATCTTTCAGTTCATGATGGAACCACATCACGAACTTCCCCGTCTTTTTATTGTAGATCACTTTGGGCCTTTCGATGATGCATCCCCGGATGATCTTGCTGTCCGGATCATCCGAAACCTCCATTGCGATCCCTTCGTTCTTCCAGTCATAAAGATTTTTTGAAGAATAACAACCTATCCCTACCTGGGCCTTGTTGCCGGCCCTGCCTTCGATCTTGTGCTCCCCGAACCAGTAATAGGTCCCTTGATGATTTAAAATACCCCCTCCGTGTGCGTTGATGGGTACCCCCAGGTTATCATACCAGATGGCACCGGGGTTGAAGTATTGCTGCCTGTTGTTCTGTCCCTTCTGATGGCTACGGGCAGAATTGTCCTGAAAATACTGATCCATTTGCCGGGGGGAGGTATATCTTGGTTCCCTGTTTTCCATCAATGCCTTGTGGATCTCACCGGTTACCCTGTTCCAGGCTTCACTTTCAAGCCACAGGGGCTTCATCTTGTCTTCTTCCCATGCTTCCAATCCCTTGTTCACCCGGCTGAACACATCGGGAATCCTGTTTTGCAGGTCATTTGTTTCGCCCGGGTCCTCATTCAGTTCATACAACCGGTATCCATACCCGTCAAGCCGGATCAGTTTATAGGATCCTTCCCGTGCCGCCGCCATTTTATCTTTTCGCCAGTAAAGCTCTGGATGCGGAAAACCTGTTTTTCGGGCGGTCAGATACGGAATGAGGTTGATACCATCCAATCCATCCCCGGAAGGAGGATCCATGCCGGCAGCAATGACGGAGGTGGCAAAAATATCCAGCGACGAAACCAGTTTTTCATAGGAACCGGGATCTCTGATCCGGGCAGGCCAGTGAACAAAAAAGGGAACGCGGTGCCCGCCCTCGAATTTGTTTCCCTTGAATCCTTTGAGGGGATGGTTGGAAGACTGGTTGTTGTGGGCCCCTCCGTTGTCGCTTAGAAAGAAGATCAGGGTATTTTCCAGCAGCTTTTCTTTTTCCAGTTTCCGGATGATCGAGCCCACGGCCCGGTCAAGTGCCCAGGTCATGGCGGCCAGCTGTTGACGCGGGTGACCCTTATATCGTTCAAGATCTTCCCGCGTGGCTTCCATGGGGGTATGCACCGCATTGGGGGACCAGTAAATGAAGAAAGGCCGGTCCCTGTTCTTATCAATGAAATCCACACACCGGTTTCCCAGCACATCGGTAAGGTATCCTTCAAACCTGGTGATGCGGTCATTTTCCCGGATGAGACGGGCAGGCCCCGGGGCATTGTCTTCCGGGTAGGGAAAATAGCTCCGGCTTCCGGCCAGGAATCCCCAGAAATAATCAAATCCCCGCTGGTTGGGACGGTAAGCAGGATCGTCCCCCAGGTGCCATTTCCCGAACGCAGCGGTGATATAACCGTTCGATTTCAATGCACTGGCCAGGGTTTGCTCATTCAGATCTACGCCTGTAAAATCCAGCGGGGGATTGCACTCATAACCGAAACGTTGCTGATACCTGCCGGTGATCAGTCCGGCCCTGGAAGGACCGCATACGGATGCCGTTACGTGGGCATCGGTGCAAACCACCCCTGCTTCGGCCAGCTGATCAATATAAGGTGTTTCCAGGTCCTTGCTTCCCATAAAGCCGAAATCAGCGTACCCTGCATCATCGACAAGCAGAATGATGATGTTGGGTTTGCCGGATGGAGGATCCGTACCCGTCAAACCGGAAAAACAACAGATCCCTGCCATTGCTGACAGTAACAGCAATAGACTGATTTTTCTAAGATGTGTGCAATAGTCCATATTTCTTTTGATGTTTGATCGGGTATTTATTTATTATTCATACTGTCGGATAAATATCGATTGTCATCCGGAACCAGGGATACCCATTTTTCACGTCTCCACCTTACAGGCGGAGGATAATATTTTGCATGGGCATTCCACAACGAATCAAGTTCTTCACTTTTCCCTGGTTCCAGTTCCAGCAAGTTTTCAGATTCCTTAAGATCTTTTCGGATGTCAAATAATTCGGTGGTTCCGGATTTTCCACCAGGAAGATCTTTATAAAGTCCCCTGGGGATAGCATCGACAAAACGAAGCATCCAACCATCTTTGATCACCACCCATGAAGAGGGTGCTTTTTCCCGGGCTTCCAGGTGGGGTAATAATGAATTGTATGACATAAAACCCCATGCCCTGGCGTGGATCCCCGACCACAGGAGATATTCATGTACTGATTTGTGGTTTTTTTTCTGCAGGCAGGGCAGCAGGCTTTTTCCATCCAGGCCTTCTGGTACTTCCATTCCTGCGGCATCGATAATTGTGGGCAGGATATCCAGGGTAGATACCAGCTGACGGTTTACATGGGGCCTGTCCGTACCTTCTGGCCAATAAAGGACCAGCGGCGTCCTGATGCCGCCCAGGGCATACATCCCTTTTTGGCCCACATAGGGAGCATTGCCTGGCAGGCTTGACCGGCCCCCAACCGCACCTCCGTTATCCGAGGTGAAAACGAACATGGTATTCTCAGCCGCCCCCCTTTTTTCAAGGTATTCATATAATCTTCCCACACTTTCGTCCACTGCAAACACATGGGCATAGAAATTATTCAGTACGAACGATTCCGAACCGAACCGGTTGTAATATTGATCCGGGGCTCTGGGTTCAAGGGGGGCATGGACTGCGTGATAATGGATTTGAACATAAAAAGGATGGTCTTCCTCAATCGCTTTTTTAATAAAACCAAGTGCTTTTTCGGTGAAAACATCCGTATTGTATCGTTTGATCATGCCGGCCGGCTTGAAATTTTCCCACACATTGGTGGCATTGTAGAAAGGGCTTTCCCACATATTGTAACCGAAATAATAATCAAATCCGTTATTCAGCGGATGATGTTCCCCGGTCACGGATCCCATATACCCGTTTTCCTCCAGCTGATCGGCCAGATTAGGATCGATTTCTCTCAGCTGTCACAGATTCAGTGTGTCGGGCATGCCATTTTGCATACAGGTTTCTTCCAGCAATGCCCTGTTGCGACTTCCGATATGCCATTTTCCGATGTGAGCGGTACGGTACCCTTTTTCATGAAGATGCTCCACCAGGTGGGAATGTGGTTTCAGTCCGTGCGCTTCACAATCGATATTGCGATAGATGCCCCACCTGTTGGGGTGAATGCCTGTAGCGATTCCGATTCTCGAGGGAGCACAGAGGTTGCTGGGCGTGTATGCGTTGCAAAACAGTACCCCCTCTTCTGCCATTTTCTGCAGGGTAGGGGTTGCCTTTTTTGAAAACGCCAGTGCCAGTTCCGGGGAATAGCCATTCTTCTCCATCTCATAGCTCAGGAGCAGAGGATCAAAATCCTGTATATCCAGGGTATCGTTATGGGCGGCAAATTGTCCAAAACCAAAATCATCCATCATGACAAAGATGAAATTGGGATCCGGCTTTTCGTACGAGCATGAAAAAAAGATTCCGGCCAGCAAGACCGGCATCATTGCAGCGAAACCAGAGGCGTCTTTTTGTTTCATGGCATCATGATTCACATTTGATCGTTCTTATTCATTCCGGATCTGATCACTTATTACAATTCTTTTCTTTCCGGGAAGGGCCCATGGCTTTTCCCGGGCCGGTTGCATAATCCATCATGTTATAGAATAGTATATCTGCCACCGGATCCTCATTAAGATTCTGGATGATGCGCAGCGTTGAGATGATGCAGCGTCCCTTGCCAAGCGGAATGACGGACAGATCGCTTCCCCACCAGGTGTCACCGGGCCCATGGTAATGGCGCCTGCTCCTGTCATAATCAGGGAACCAGTCGTAGCCGATGGAACCGACAACCGTTTCGCCGTCAATGTCAAGCAGCGTGCTCTTTGCCCAGACATTTTCATATACCGGTCCCATCATACAGTTCACCGGCAGACCATCCATTAGCGGGTGTTCCAGTATCAGATGAGGGATGCAGTTCCAATTGCCCCGCGCTTGTTTTAAACGTGCATGAACGGGTAATAATGAAGGCGCTTTACCGGCATTCCCAAACGGGGCATTCAAACCATCCCCGTGCATATAAACCGCTGTTCCTCCCTCACTGATAAATAATTCCAGTTCGCGGAACGAATTCTCCTGTACGGGTGTGTTTGCCTCGGTGGGGGAAACAAAAACGGGAAGGGAATGATCTGTATTCGTGTCGAAATCCACAAAATCGATCCCTTTTACTTCCAAAAATGGCTTCAGCAAATTGCCGGGATCGATCACAGCGATAGGCTCCACGGAAACAGCCAGATCTTCCTCTGCAAAGACATCGAAGCTGTATGTATTTCCGGCAACCAGCGAGTCATGATCTGCCATGAACCCGGCTTTTATGTTACAGGTTCCCCTGAGCTCTTTCGTATCGAGATTCAGGCTGAAAAGCTGCGTAATTCCTGATGCCATAAGGGCCTGAATTGTTTCTGCGAAAATCATTTTCCCTCCACTGTCAGAGATCTCTATCTTCAGCATGCCTTGAATGGGATCCGACTCGTTCACGCCGGTGATCTCAATATCTGTTTTGCATCCGGCATAAACGTTACGCGGACGAATACGGATTGACACGATGCAGGGCTGATTGGCGGCTTTTGTTTGATCATACACATAATCTTTTGGATGACGAAACAGATCAAGCAGTCCGGCACCCATGATCCAGTCCCCTGCCGTGAGGGCATGAACACAATATCCCCGGACATTCGGATTGCAGCGCACTGCTTCGATCATGCGTTTATTTGCCGTACCGTGGATCTGCTGCGTGCCCCGGCAGAATTTTTCCAGGTCGGGATAGATCTGGTCGAATCCGGATTCTTTCAAAGCTTTTCTGTGCTGATCGGCAAGGCGGCGGTGATAAATGGTGGGAGGGGCAATGGGATTCCCTGTTACGGAAAATCGTTTGTTGTTATCCACGAGGTCCGGAAGACTTCCATAACCCAGTTCGGAAAAGTATGTCATCAGTCCGGGAACCACGTTCCTGCCGGGCAACCTGCCGCTGAGTCCCATCTCCCGCATTTCAGCATGGGTTTTCCTGCCGGCCAGCAATAGTTTGTTGTATACCTCTTCGTTGATCTGCGGTCCCGGATAATCGTGGATATCGTTAAACTTGATGGGTTCGGACTCGTAGGGGAGAAATATGTTGGCACCCTGTGCCCATCCGCCCGACTCATCCAGGATCAGGCGTGTCGGATCGAGTTCCCTGGCAAGGATGGTCATGGGATGAAGCAACCGTTTCAGCACGGGGCGTTTCAGCTCGTTGAACAGCTCCCATTGCACAACACAGGCACGATTTCGGTCACGCAGGATGCTTTCTTGCACCTCGTTCTCCACCCATCTTGGCAGTTGTGCAGATTCAGAGGGGAAATCCATGCATTCAATCGCCAGGGAGCCTATGGTCAGCACACCCATCGAGTCGGCCAGATCGAGCCACATGGGCGGAGGAGGTTTACGCCAGGGACGGATCATATTGAATCCTGCATCTTTTGCCAGCTGGATTTCCTGTATGGCCATTTGGCGGCTGTCGGGATAGGCAAGCCTGGTCGGATACAATCCTTCGAAGAAAGCAGCTTTTAAATAGACCGGTTTTCCGTTCAGCCAAAACTTCTTGTCGCGAATGGTAAATTCACGCATCCCGAACCGGGTATTCCACTGGTCGGATACCTCTCCATCTATTGTTATTGTTATATTTGTGCGGTAGAGAAAGGGATTGTCGGGTGACCAGTACTGCGCACCGGGTATCTTTACTGTCCAGCTCTGTTTGTTTGATCCCGGTTTCAGCTTCCATGTTTGCTGAATATTCGCAGCAACCTGGTCAGGCCGGTTAACGGGATGGATAGCCAGATCAACCCTGGCAGTCACGCTACTTGCTCCTGTATGTTTCAGATCCAGGTTCACCCTGGCTGTATTATCCGTAATCCGCGGTTCAATAAAAACGTCCTTCACGTAAACTTCACCGGTGGTAATAAGGATGACAGGTTGCCAGATACCGCCGGTGATGGCCCCACGCCACTGCGGGGTCTCCATCTTGCCCATCCCGTCGATCGTTTTGTCCTGCATCAGTACCGGACCAACCACACGCACAATCAGGGTGTTTTCTTTATCAGACTTCAGCAGGTCACTGACTTCGAACTCAAATGGGGTGAAACCTCCCTCATGAAAACCAACGGCTGTGTTGTTCAGCCAGACTTCAGCCCGAAAGTTCACAGCATCGAAATGCAAGCGGACAGTCCTTCCCTGCCAGTCTGCCGGAACCCGGAATATACGACGGTAAAAAGCGACACCTTCATAATCTTTTTCAATCAGCTCCCAGCAAACCGGAACCGTGATGTCTTTCATCCCCTCCTCCGGAAAATTATCTTTGTGAGTCCATTTCTTCTCTCTCCCTTCATTATTCCGGTCAAAAATAATCTGCCAGCTGCCATTCAGGCTTTTGAAATCGCGGGTTCCGACGAATGCTTTCCCAGTATTATCCTGACCCTTTGCAACGGTTCCGCTCTGGCAGAAACCCAGAAAAAATGAAGCAACCAAAAACCAGAATATTCCCTTTTTAATCATGTTTTTACTTTATATCAAAGGATGCGGTTTTTACGATCATGTTTATCAATATTTACCGGTTATTTCAAAATACCAGCAACTGTTTGGTCCCGCAACAGTTATCTGCCCTTATTTTTATGAAGTAACAGCCTTGTGTTAAATCATCTGTTGCGAAACTGGTTACATGTTGTTGCCGGAAATTTTGCTCAAGATATAGTTTCCCGGCAATATCCAGTACCCTGACTGTA
>Ga0180432_10011603_pt1 | contig 10361 bp, 5 predicted proteins | sample SS_ome_10_FD_132414 | JGI IMG/M metagenome (GOLD analysis project Ga0180432, IMG submission 132414) | Hypersaline lake sediment archaeal communities from the Salton Sea, California, USA - SS_1_MS_2 metaG | ecosystem: Environmental > Aquatic > Non-marine Saline and Alkaline > Hypersaline >...
AGACTCGAGAGGTCTTCGGCGACTACATCAGCGTCTATGACTTCCGCCAGTCCGTGGAGGACGGAGCAACAGTTCCCCTCTACTACGAGAATCGGAAACCCGAGCTCGAGCTCACCAACAAGCAGCTCAACGAAGACATGGAGCGGCTCTTGGAGGCCGCGGAACTAGACGAGGCCCAGGAGAAGAAGGTCGAGCGGGAGTTCGCCCGGGAGTACCACCTCATCACACGTGACGACCGCCTGGAGGCAGTGGGGAAGGACATCGTAGAGCACTTCACCGAGCGGGGATTCCAGGGTAAGGCGATGGTGGTCTGTATCGACAAGGCAACCGCCGTGAGGATGTACGACAAAGTTCTGAAGCACTGGGACCTCAAGCTGAAGCGCCTCCGGGAGGGTCTTGCCCGCGCCGAGGCCGAGGCGCGACCAGCTATCGATGCGCAGATTAAGGACATGGAAGAGACAGACATGGCCGTCGTCGTCTCCCAGGCCCAGAACGAGATCAAGGACATGAGGGAGAAAGGTCTGGACATCCGCCCCCACCGCAAACGCATCGTGGATGAAGATCTGGAGACGAAGTTCAAGAATCCGGACGATCCTTTCCGTCTCGCCTTCGTCTGCGCCATGTGGATGACGGGCTTCGATGTGCCCTCCTGCTCGACCCTGTATCTCGACAAGCCGATGCGGAACCACACCCTCATGCAGACGATCGCCAGGGCAAACCGGGTTTACAGGGACAAGGCCAGCGGCCTCATTGTCGACTACGTGGGCGTCTTCCGGAACTTGGAGAAGGCACTGGCTATCTATGGCGGTGGTGATGGTGGTGGTGACCGCCCGGTGGAAGAGAAAGAAGCCCTGGTGGCGGCGCTCAAGGACGCGATCGAGGAGACCAGGACGTTTTGCCGGCAGCAGGGCGTAGAACTCCGGCCGATCGAGGACTCAGAAGGAACAGAACGCATCGGCCTGCTCGATGACGCCGTCGATGCTCTGGTTGAGTCAGACAGCGTGAAGAGGGGCTATCTGGAGCGCGCCGACAAGGTCAAGCGGCTCCACAAGGCGGTTCTCCCGGATCCGATCGCCCGAGAGGTCCATGCCGATTGCACGTTGATCCGAGTGTTGGCCCTGAAGATCCGCTCCCTCTATCCCCCGGTCGACATCTCCAAAGTCATGAAGCAGGTAGAGGATTTGCTTGACCGCTCCATCGCAACCGAAGGGTACATCATCAGCGAGGGTAAAGAACCGATCATTGACCTGAGTGACATCGACTTCGACGCTCTCAAGGAGAAGTTCAAGCGGGGCCGCAGGCGCACGCAGGTAGAACGGCTGAAGGGGGCCGTCTCCCGGTATCTTCAGAAGATGGTCCGTCAGAACCGCACTCGGATGGACTACTGGAAACGCTTCCAGGAAATGATCGAGGCCTACAACCGCGGCACAATCAATGTGGAAGAGTTGTTCCGGCGCCTCATGGAACTCGCTAAGAGCCTCAAGGAAGAGGAACAGCGGACCGTGGCGGAGAACCTCTCGGAGGAGGAACTGGCCGTCTTTGACCTCCTGACCAAGCCGGAGATGGAACTCACGAAGAAGGAGCGGGGCCAAGTCAAGAAGACGGCCCAAGCGCTGCTCGAGACCCTCAAGGGCGAAAAACTGGTCCTGGACTGGCGCAAGAAGCAACAATCCCGCGCCGCCGTCCGCCTCGCCATCGAGGAGACCCTGGACAGATTGCCGGAGCGATACACACAAGAGCAGTTCGACCAGAAGTGCTCGGCCATCTATCAGCATGTGTTTGAGTCGTACTACGGGGAGGATAAGAGCGTGTACTCAGTTGCAGCGTAGAGGCCGGTCTCGATGGTCAGATATTCCGCGGACGCTGCACTGGTTTCGCGCTTTCGGCTCGCCGCACACGTTCGCGGACTCAGATATAGGACGACCGGCGGAACACGACGTCGGGAGATCCGTTCTGTGTCAAGGAGATACTGATGGACGAGTACCCTGCGGCAACCTCCCGAAACCAGACATCGAAATGGGAGAAGGCTACCACGGTCGCCACCTGGCTCATTGCAGCAACTGCAATGCTTGGGACCATCTTCGTTGTCTGTGAGTACCGGGAAATCAAGAATCAAACACAGCACCTGCATCGTACCCTGAGGCAATCGTACAAGCCTGTGGGGTCTTTCCCTCGAGAGAAGATCGGCGACCTTGCCCCAGCTCAGATTGGGTGCGAGCCCTGCGGCGAGACCGACAGGTTCTCACTGCTGTTTGTGCCACAGCTTGAGAATCAGGGATCAGGCTTGCTCGTTTATGTTGGCCATATGTACTGCGTGTCGAGAAGTCGTGTGGACTTCAGGGATCGACTCATCCGAGGTGAGGCTGTGGCCTTCGAGGTAGACAAGTTGCTCCCGTTTGGGAGGAGAATGCCCCTTGCGCCGGGTGAACATATCGGAATCAAGGTGGTGGCTGATTCCCTGCCCTTCCACCGCGAGTACTACGTGCACACCTTGGTCCTGTATGAAGACCAAGATGGAAACCTGTTCGACACGGATCTTCTGGCGATTCTGCCTTTCGAACAGGTTGAGTCGGATTCGTTCGGCCACCGTCAGGTCAGGGCAGCAGTCGATGGAGTGAGAATGACCGAACGCTACCATTCAGTCAGCGAAGAACAACGGGCGACTTTGATTGCCACTCTTCGGGCTGGCGGCCACGACATTGCCAATTCTCTGGCGCGCGAGTAGGCGTGGCAACGGACGGTTCCAGGGGACTCGGAAGATGGAGATCTCGGTGACGGGATACTCATCCCTCCTGGCCGTTAGGTTGGTCCGTGCCTTCAGACCAAGCTCCGATTCTCCCATGGTCAGAATCGAGAAGCAGCCCTGCGGACCGAATATGATCTCGATTTCGACTCCTGCGTCGAACAATCCCACCGATTGCCTCAGAACCGAGATCCAGTCGGCTTGACCTTGGTGGAGGCCCCCGACCACCCTCGACTCCGGACTTCGCCGCTCAGAGAGGCCGTTTTCCCGTTTGGTCCATGCGCAAATCGACCACTATCGCCGGATCACTCATCGCCATCACGCCGATTCCTCGCCGATCGTTGGACTGCGAAGGCCAACTCCCAGCAGGTCCCGGCCCACGTGCCAGCACGCCGGACCTTGCCCCTTCCCCGAGCCGTTCACATCTGCTATCATTACCCATTGTCAGGTAGAACCAGACGCACTAAGGGTGCGGAGTATCCGCACCGCTCCGAATCCCACAACTCGGAGGCTGACAGATGAGTGCACTGAGAGTCCTGGCATTTCTTGCCGTACTGGTTGGCTTGGCACTCGGCCTTTCACACTGCGGCGGGGAAGAAACGACTGGCCCTGATCCGGGACCTTCAATACCGACGGAAACGCGATCCGGCACTGTCAGTTTGCCTCAGGGTTCGACGGTGACTGAAGGGGATCTCGAAGTCATTACCTTCTCCGACTCCTCGGGGGTCGATGCGAACGGGGACTTCTCGGTCTCTGCCCCGGCGGCAACGAATCTCCAGGTGCTCTTTCTTCGATCGCAGTCGACCCACGACCCGGTGCTCATTGCCCTCCATGATCCTGAGACGGGCGCCCTGAATGCTGATGAGACCTCAACTGCACTGGCGCTCCTGCTATTCAATCCCTATCTGGTCTACACGGACCAGAGCCAGCGATCCGAGTATCTTGCCGCCGCCCAGCAGAGCCCGAGATTCCAGGATCTGGTTAATGCCTTGCGGGAAGCACACGCGGCAGATGCGGAGAAGACCCTTGACTACCAGCAGAACCCCGAGGTCTACGAGATTGCAGTCCAGATCATGAAGGAGACTATGGAAACACTTTCCAAGGGCGGGCAATTCGAATCGGGGGTGGCATCTGAACCACCGTCCATCGGAGACATTCCGGGAAGTAAGATCAAGTTTGTGAACCCACGTCATGTCTGGTATGCGGCCGGCATCTACCCCGACGCCGGGTCCCTGCGGGAAGTCGTGGACATCCACCGCACGAAGACCTGGAAGACATTCGAGTGGGGGTGGCCTCCGGTAGTCACCACTGAGCCTGTCGAAACAGAGTACAGCCTGGGGGACGGCTATTTCGAGGTCTACATGGCCAAAGGCCTGGACTTCACCAAGATCCTCGAATGGAACGACCCGACGGGTCGTGCGACTCTGTACAATACCGGCGAGGGAATCCTGTATTTCGTCGGGTTGCTTGTAGGGTTCGCTCCCACGCCCAATCTGGCCACTCTACCCGACCACTTGCACATCTCGTCTGAGCATGCCGCACAACTTGCGACCGACGTTGTTGAGAATGATACTGAAGGTCTCCTCATGCACCTGGCGCAAGTTCTCGCTGACAACAGCGATGAGATTGCCCTCTGGATTTGGGAGGAAACGCAATCAGAGGGGGCGCACGCGTTCTTGGAAAGCGCAGCAGGTATTGTCGAGAACTTTGCTCTCGTTCTCAAGGTCTTGGGGTTTGTCAACGAGGAAGGTCCTTTCTTCTGGGATCTGATCTTTGCTCAGCCCAGCGCGACCTACTTCGTCACGCAATCGGGGGGTGTAATCACCTCGATGCAAGAAGAGAATCCGCCGACAGCGGAATTCACAGTCAACCCGCCTTCCGGCACCACCTCAACTACTTTCCACTTCGATGCCTCCGGATGTTCCGACGACGAGGATCCCGTTTCGGCCTTGGAAGTCCGCTGGGATTGGGAGAGCGACGGGGTGTGGGACCTTCCCACTTCGGGATACACGACAACGAAGACCGCAGACCACCAGTACTCCACGACGGGGACAAAGACGATCACCCTCGAGGTGAAGGACACGGGAGGACTCACCGACCAGACTACAAGGCAAGTTGAAGTTGATGGCGATGGCCCCCTCGAAATGGTCCTGGTTCCCGCCGGCACGTTCACGATGGGGGACGGGGTAGCCTATTGTGGCACGGATGAGCACCAGGTCACCCTGACGCACAGCTTCTACTTGGGGCAGTACGAAGTGACGAACCAGCAGTACCTGGAGGCCGTCCAGTGGGCGTATGGCAATGAGTACGTGAATGCGACATCATCGTCGGTCACCGACAACCTGGACGGAATGACAGTGGAGCTTCTGAATCTGGATAACGAGTACTGCGAGATCCAGTTCAGTGGGGGGCTGTTCAGCCTTCGCGAGGCTCCATCCACATATGCGCAGAACGCGTACCCGGACGGCTACGACCCGGCCCATCATCCGGTGAAGAAGGTTTCCTGGTATGGAGCGGTGCGGTACTGTGACTGGCTGAGCATGCGGGAAGGGTTGCCGCGGGCGTATGAGCATAGCGGGGAGTGGTCGTGTAACGGGGGCGATCCGTACGGAGCTCAAGGTTACCGGTTGCCTACGGACGCGGAATGGGAGTATGCGGCGCAGTATGACGACGAGCGAATCTACCCTTGGGGAGACGAATCGCCCAACAGTGGCAGGGCCAACTACGGGTTTGACGTAGATTGGACGACGCCGGCTGGGAGTTATCCTGCCGCGCCTGCGTCGCTCGAGCTATACGATATGGCGGGCAACCTATGGGAGTGGTGCAACGACTGGTTCACGTGCAGTCTGGGTACGTCTTCCCAGACCGATCCGACTGGACCGGGTTTGGGTTCGAAACGGGTGTTGCGTGGCAGCTCGTGGTACCACGGCGGGAACTCCCTGCGCTGCGCCGACCGGATCAACGCCCTCTACCCGTCGAACACGAGCCACACCGACGGGTTTCGGTGTGTCCGCAGTCAGTGACGTTCTCGTGATATCCGGGACACAGTACCGATTCCCACGCTGGCCCCGAAGGGTCAGCTCAGACCTACACAGGTGCCCGGCCCCGCACGCCTCGTAGATCGGTGATTTGCCCTTAGCGTTTCCCGGCACTGCGGGCACGGGCGGAGAAACTTCCTCTTCATTCTGACTTGAAAACCGGGCCGCCCTGCCCGCCAGGTCCCCAAGGTCCCGCCATCGAAACAACGTCTCTGAGCCCCGGCCTGGATTCCCCGACCCGACACCCTCGGTTCCGGAGATCGCCCCTCAGCGGGCCTGTTTTCTCGTCCGGACCATGGGGAAATCGGGCATTGTCGAGAGAGCACTGACCGTCAGGTCAACCCCTCACCCCATCCTACCTTATCCCCACCTGTTCGAGAGCGAATCGAACGATGCTCGTGATGGCCCTACCCTCAGACCAGCCCTGATTCTCCCTTGGTCAGAATCCGCGAGAGCGTTAGTCAGCCCCGAAAACGAATCCGATCCAGATTTCGACTCCTTGGTCGTAGAATTCAGCCGGTGGCCTCAGAACCGAGATCTCGCCCGACTGTCGGTGGCTCTGCCAGCGCCCTGTAACGCTCAGCCACTTCGATAGAGTACCACTCTGAAAAACCGTCAAGTTCCTCCGGCCGGAAATGCCGCATCATAGACCGAGTACCATCCAGGAGAAACGACGCAGCGAAAAGCGCTGTCTGCTTCAGCTCTCCTGAGTCACGGATTCTCCTAACAGATGGGTTGCCCTTGCCCCGCGTCCCCACCATCGAGATGAGGTCTTCCGAATGTATGGTTTTGGACCACACTCGATACAGGATCCCATAGCGCCCACCAGCGGCTAGGTGCCGTGCCAGCTGCTCTGCGTTGGCGTTCCTGCCACACACTCCATACCATCTCCTCGGCTTGAGCTTCCTGTGGATCTCCTCCAACGGCGTGAGGTGTGGTTTCTGGAGAAGCTTCTCGAGGTTCGCTTTCTGTCGGCGAGCGACCTCGGCGTATTCAAAGGGCCAAGATGCCGTCATCTGGTCGGTCTTCCAGTCGTCCCGATACTGACGCCCCCTCTCTGTTTCTGGATCCAGCATCTCGTACATCTGGATACGACTGCGTATCGCGTGAACAAGGCAGGCAAGGCCTCTCTCTCTGTAGTCATCATCCGTTTCAACGATGTATCGGATTGACAGCAGGGCCTCGAACGAGCTCCTGAGCAGAGGGGCAGCCGCGTCGGGGCAGCATTGACTAACAAGGACCTCAACACCGTCAGTGGCCTCGATCATGTGTCGGTGCAAGGCGAGAACAGCGAAATCAACATCTCGATCACTGGAAGTACTTGCCGCGAATCTGCCGAAGGCCCGCGTGGAGTAGTTGACAATCTCCCTAAGTACTGGCGACGCCAGTTCGATCTGTTCCTTCGCTTCGACCTTTGAGAACTCCGGATCCAGCAGTGTATTCAGTGCAGGTGTGGGCATGGCCGGACTCTCCTCATAGGACAAATTGACAGAGTCTCGTGCGGGGGCTTCGCTCGTCTTTCCCTGAAAGACCCTTCCAGACAAACACTCATACGTTGGCGCAGCTGATTCTACCCGTGATTCTCCCCTCTCCAATCCGAGCGACCTGCCTGCGAGGGCACCAGATCCCAATCATCATAGCCCCCTGTTGACTCAGTATCAACTGCCATAGTACTCTCCGAATTGGTCTTGAGAGGCTTTGGCCACGCTGCAAAGGGGGATAAGAGCGATGGAGCAGAACGGAACCACAGTCACGCTTCCCCGGGATCTCTACGAGCGGCTGTCCAACCTGGCGGCCAGGGATCCCGTGAATTCCGTTGCCGATCTGGTTCAAAGGGCCATCCGGCAGACATACGGTGAGGTCGGGGAGATCGGTTCTGCCCCCGGATGCCCGAGCGGGACCCGGGTCAAGATCGTCGGCGGCTGGTACGACGGGATGCGGGGGACAGTCTGTGATCCTCCGGAGCAGCGCGCCGGCCACATCTGGGTTAGATTCGCTGGCAATAGTCTCGGCTACCTCCCCGCCGACCAGGTTCGGGTGCTCCCGAAGAGGATGCCTGGGGAAATCAAGTACTCGACACGAGGATACCCGCCAGGCATCCTTCGCGAGCTCACGGAGGGATAGGTTTCCTCTGGGGATCCCGGTGACAGGATACTCATTTCTCCTGGCCGCCAGGTTCCCAAGGTCCCGCCATCGAAACAAGGTCTCTGAGCCCCGACCTCGATTCCCCGACCCGACACCTCTTCCTATCGCTACTTGAATAACTTTGGCAAGCAACCTAGATTAGTGATGAATGACGAATTAAGGCTACCCCTGGCCACCTTGATGTGGTATCATCAATAACTGTCAAGGCGGTCCAAATCTGATGATGCCCTGGTTGCCGTCCACATCTGCTGACTCGGAGAGTGCCCAATGAGAACCTCAGTTCGTCCCGCTCGCATGTTCATTGCCAGTCTGCTGGGTCTTCTCGCTCTGCCGGCGGTTGCAGATCTTGCCAGCGCTGCGCCGCCCAACGTGACGAACAAGAGAGACAACAACGTCGTCAAGGTCGGCGCCGCCGACGGACGCGACTATGTCGGCATGGTCTCGATACCGGGCGGCAACGTCCGCATGGGCCGGACCGAGGTATACGACGTCTACGTCGAGGGTTTCTACATCGATGTGCTCGAGGTGAGCAATGCCCAGTACAAGGAGTTCATCGACGCCGGCGGGTACACGACCGAGGTTTGGTGGAACCCCGTCGGCTGGGCCTGGAGAGTGGCGAACGACATCACGCTGCCGGACGACTGGAACAGCAACACCTACCACGGAGGCGGCATTCCCGGCAACGAAGATTTCCCCGTGAACGGAGTATCCTGGTGGGAGGCCGATGCCTACTGCCGCTGGGCCGGCAAGCGGCTGCCGACAGAGGCCGAGTGGGAGAAGGCCGCCAAGGGCGGCTGCGAGATGTGGGGCGATCCGGGATCCTGCGATGGTTCCGACACTCCATCCTACCCCTGGGGCGAGGGGATCAGCGGCCCGCGGGCCAACTATGACGAAAGCGGCGATCCCTACGAGAACAGCGGCCAGACGACCCCCGTCGGCTACTACGATGGCTCGAACCACGGCGGCTATCAAACGCAAGACAGTCCGAGCCCTTATGGCCTCTACGACGTGGCTGGGAACATCTGGGAGTGGTGCAGCACGAAGTACGCGAGCTATCCTTACGACCCGAACGACGGCCGGGAGAACCCGCCCGCCACCTACAGCGAGTGCTGCCGGGTTCTTCGCGGCGGGGGCTGCGACCACACTACGGGCGGTCTGGAGTGCGCGTCCCGCCACAGCAGCGGTCCGGACACCCGCTACTACGATACCTCCGGCTTTCGTTGTGCGAAGAGCCAGTGCGGCCAGATGTGCTTCGAGCCCGCGGTCGTCGATACGACGTTCCCCTGCGGCACAGGCATCCTTCTTCCTGTCCACATCACTATGGAGGAGAACCCCAACCCTATCGGGGAATTCAGTTTCGAGGTCACATTCGAATTCTCCCCGCATCTTGATTTCGCAAGCTGCTCCAAAGGAGAACTCACCTCCGCGTGGTACTACGTCGGGTGTTCCTGCAGCCGCGGAGAGGACACCGTTGTCGTCCACGGGGAACGCGGAACTGCCGATGCCATCCCTCCCTTTTCCACCGGCACCCTGGTGACCTTGCTGTTCGAGATGAACTGCGCAGGCGTGGTCTACGGGGACTCTGTGCCCACTGTCCGCTGCATCACGAACATGGCATACGACTGCTCGACATTCGTGGCCTGCCCATGCCGCGAATGGACAATTATGGGGATTGCCGATGTGGCGGTCGACATTCCGACAGAGCTCTCCCTCGGCGAGAACTACCCGAACCCCTTTAACCCCGGCACGACCATCGAATACGATCTCCCCGCTCCCGGTGGGCGCGTGAACCTCGCCGTCCACAATGTGCGCGGGCGCCTTGTGCGGATGCTCGTCGATGGAGATGTCGAGCCGGGCAGGCACAAGGTGTACTGGGATGGGAAGGACGACGCAGGGAAGATCGTATCATCCGGCGTCTACTTCTATCGACTGGAGACTCCACGGGGGGCTGAACAGAAGAAAGCAGTTCTGCTCAAGTAGGAGCACTGGGTTCTGGGTGCTAGGGCCTTTTCGGGACAGAGCCCTAATGAGGCATACGACAAGGAGCAATGTGGAGTTGCCCCGGTTTGACGGACACAGTGCTTCTTTGGACCGCTCTCCGCTTTCTGCCGGAAGCTTGCTAATTTTGTATAATGTCATTGGGAACAGGATGCATGCTTGCTTCTGCATCGCAAAAGGGCAATATTCATGATGGTTTCGAATGTATGTCTACAGCAATACAAGCCGGAAAGCGCTACAAGCCTGGAAGGGGGGGATTATGAGAACCATTGTTGAAGGTGGACCGCAACGGTCGGCGCTTGCGGCCGTTGCGTTGCTCATGCTCCTGGCATGGCCGCAAGTAGTCCCGGCCGACGAGCCCGTGCTGGAGATTGTGCAGGTAGGCGGCGGAAGTTCGATCTATGGACTGGCCAACATCGAAAGGATCGGTTTCGAAA
>Ga0180432_10011604_pt1 | contig 10361 bp, 6 predicted proteins | sample SS_ome_10_FD_132414 | JGI IMG/M metagenome (GOLD analysis project Ga0180432, IMG submission 132414) | Hypersaline lake sediment archaeal communities from the Salton Sea, California, USA - SS_1_MS_2 metaG | ecosystem: Environmental > Aquatic > Non-marine Saline and Alkaline > Hypersaline >...
TATTGATTAACGTTTCAAATGCTTCTTCGCGTTCTTAGTGGCCTTCTTGAACAGTTCCTTGCCGCCGTCGCTCAGGTCGACGAACTCCCACGTGAACGAGTGGTCGCCCTTGTTCCGGGCCGGGTCCCAGCCGAGCTTGCGAAGGCCTGTCCTGATATACGATTCCTCAACCTGCGTCCCTATATCTATCTGATACAGGTAAACCGGGCCGTAGTTCTTCAGCAACGGCAACACGGCTTTCGCCAGCCGGCCCTTGCCGACATCACCATCGGTCAGGATGATGGTGACCAGCATGTCCGGCAATGCGCCGGACTCGATGTCTCCGAGCATGACCGGGATGGCGTTAGGCAGGTCGGTACCGCCGGTTGGTGCCAATTTGGGGCTGTTCAATGCTTCGTCGGTTAGTTCCTTGTAGTCCCGGCTCGGGGAGCACACTACACTGCCGGAGTCCTCGAAAGCGTATATAGCTACCTTGTCCTTCCTCTGCTTTGCATCGTTTATGATGGATACCAGCAGCCTGCGTGCAACGTCAATCCGGCGCAGGTCACGGTAACAGCCGATGCCATTGTCCCATCGATAACCACTGCCGCACCTGCTGCACTCGGCCTGGGTAAGCATATAATCGCAAACGAACTTGGCACTACCGTGCTTGCCCTGGGCATCACTGTTCATTGAACCGGATATGTCTACCAGCACGGCGACCATGCCGCTGAAGTCAAGCTCCTTATCACGGGAATACTCGACCTTGACCCGTTCCTTGGGCGTGACCGTGGGTATGAACGGCATGCTCTTGCCGACCACGATGTGTGCCGGGGAATGGCCGAGCTGCCATTGGCGTATCTTCTTGACCGACCGGCGCTTGCGATACGTGCGCTGGTCGCGGTCAAGGGCCATGGTGTCCCGAATCAGGCCAAGCTCGTACCAGTCCCTGCATAGCTGGTCACAGTCGATGACCGGCTCGGGCTCGGCAGGCGTGGTAACGTCGAAAGTGTAGAAGTGACGGAGCTCGAGAGCCAGTTTGTTATCGTCCTCCAGCACGCACCGGGCGTGCTCGGTGGGCTTGGCAGGGTCGTAGTCCTTTTTTGACACTTCATGCACGGGCGTGTCCGGGTGCTCGATACTGCGCGGGTAGCGCGTGCTCGTGATGATGTCGTCAGCGCCCGGCCCGGCAATCGTGGGGACGGACGTTAACGATAACGGGATGTCCATAAGTTGTTTGGTCGTGTTATACCTGTTCCGGTGCAGTCGTGCCTTGTTCGAGTTAATGGGCACGAGCCGGTTCTTGAGATAGACCTTACCCACTTTCGCATCGCCGCGAATATACGATTTCATGTTGGATTTAGGGTCCGAGTGCATGTTGGACACTATTGCCTTGACCATCTCTTTATGGTCCTCGCACTCGTAGCGTTTCCTGACCGTGCCGTCGTCGAACGCCAGCTCGTTAACGAGCCGGGTCCGGTGCTGGCCGGGCTCGGTATGGACCGTGTACGCCGGTGGCGGGTCTGGCCGGGACACGTCCCACTCGCTCGGGACGCCCTGGCAGCACGGTGAAGCATTCTTGTTCTTACCCTTGTTACCGCTCTTCTCCTGTGCCTCGTAAGGGCATGGGACGTGGCCGTCAGGCATGGGCTTGACCGGGACGGAGGACAACAGGTTATACGGGTGCTCGAGGAAGTAGACCACTTTGGTATCGTCATGCACCCGGTGTAGGACCAGGATATTCTCACCATGTTCGCCACGGCGCGGCGGGGTAGTGAACGTGACCCGGTCAAAGGCCATGTCTGACTCGGCGGTGTCGTAGGGCTCACGACCGGTCGAGTCGGTGTCGCACACGGGGCAGTGGGTGGTATACCCCACCGCCGACGCGCCGAACTTGTAACCTGTTATACTGGCCTGGGCATGACACTTCTTGCACGTGAGCTCGAACCGTACCTGGAGCTGGCGGCAGCCGATACGGTCACAGCGCGGGCAACGGTATTCAAGGACGATGTCCTGGACTGGCCTGGACGGGGGCATACCGGATTGCGGGTCGATGGCCTCGAAACAGCCGGTGATGAACGGGTTGGTGTCGTTGTCATGGCTGTCTATGATGGTTGGCTGTTTACAGCCGTCGCATAACAGGATACCATACCGCGGCAATGCCTGGAACGGTAGCGGGGACGGGTCGTTTATGTACGGGCCGAGGATGGACAGTGCTTTCTTGAAATTGAGCATCTCCACCGTGCTGCCGTCGGCAGTGTTCCCGGCCTGGAGCGAGCGTAGTTCATCTGGCTGGATGGGCTTGTTATCTACCACGGATACGAAGCTTGACACATCCGGCGGCGTGTAACCACACACGCGCATGAACAGTTCCCGGACCTCGGACTCGGACATGTCCCAGTTCGGGACGCGGCGAAGTGCGCTCATATAGCCCTGGTGCACGAGCGCGTTGCCCAGGACATCGGCATGGAACGGTAACGCGTTCGCACGCCACAGGTCAGGAGTGAGTTTGATATGCGGCGAAAGCGTGGACATCAAATAGTAATGGTTCATAACAAGGTCGAACCCTGCCCTTTCACCAGTCATCGCACGTAAGCAGCCGAGGCTGAACAGGAACAGCATACGCGTGAGCCTGTCCTCGGGCAGGAACACGAACGCGGGGAACCCGAACACGTCAACAGCGTCGAACTCGGCCATGCACCATAACAGGTCGTCGAACACGCGCTGGCGCAGCCGGGCGTCGCCGGCGTTGGGCAGCTCGTGGTAGTAGAGCTGGCTCAGGACCGGGCCGGGGCCGTAACGGTCCTTGGCCTGGGAATACGACTCGCGCCGGGACTTGTCCGAGCGCGTGGCGAGGCCGGGGAACGAAATACTATTATACTTCTTGAACGACGGCGGTATGCTCAGCGCCCGGGACATGGCCGCATGGTCCACGTCAGGGTCGGTGTAGGTCAGGAACTCGTTCATGTCAGGGCCGAGCAGCCACTTGAACAGCAAACGCATGAGCCCGACCCGGAACGGTTTCAGTTTGGGACCGGGCTCGCGGAGGATGATGGAATACAAGTTCCTCAGCCCACCAAGAACTGTGAACACCCGGCCCTGCATGCCCTGGGGTATCTTGTAGCCCTGGAACATCTTGTAGCCCTTGTCTACCGCGGACGATGTGCGCGGGAACTCGACCGAGCGGTAGGCGCCGAGCAGGCAAAGAGTGAACACCTCTTCACGGGTCAGGCCGTGCAGCGTGTTCGGGGATAGGTAGAACTCGGTCATGCTCCGGGTTGCGGGCACGGGACGGTCGACCAGGGACACGCTCGTGTTCACGAGCGATGAAGCGTCCTTGTATATCGTCTCCAGGTCGGACCTGTCCCACCCGAGCCGGAAGCCCTGTTTGGTGCTGTCCCAGTATGGATTGAAAAGCTTGGATGTGAACCGGTCATTATACGTATGGTGCTCCCGCAGCATGGACTGGCTATTGGGGCATATAACGTCTCCCGTCTCAACCCCGCACACGGGGCAGCTGATTCGGGCCCGGGCAGGCAACGGAAACATTTTTTAATTCACCATCAAATATTTATCGATATTTCTATACGAGCCTGTCGTTGTCCTCCACAGGCTCGTTCATTACCAGGCGCTCCGAGAACCGAACGTGTTCCCAAAGCAGGTGGTCATTGAACGTTTTGGCGACCAGGGATATATACTGCTCGGCAGCGGTGGGGTTATATACTATGTTAACCTCGCCCTGGAGCGTCAATGGCTTCTTGCGCTTGGACGAGACGAACTTGTAAGGCTTGAGCTTTATCGACGTGGCGGATATACTGGCGGAGTCCAGCTTGTCGTTCAAGGCCTTGGTGATATCGGCCTGTGACATCTTGCCAAGCTCAGCCCCGGACTTTTTCAGTATCTTACCTATCACATCATACATGGTCGTTATATCATCCGTGCTCTGGATGTTAAGGAGCGTACGATAGACGAATATAAGTCCCTCGAAGTCGGAGCGTGCCTTGTCCAGTTTTTGAAGCGACGCGGGTTCGACATAGTCGTGCAACCCGTCTATGACGCCCAGCGCAACCTTGCTTACCACGCTCATGTCGGTCAGGGTCTGGACGTGCGCGTCGGGTTCGAACACCTGTTTCATGGAGCTCAGCCGGGATATGAGCTCGTCAGCGTCCTTGCGGAACAATTGCATGGGTATCCGGCCCTCGTTACAGTCGTTGTTGTTAATGAACTTCTCAGCGTCGTTAATGAAGTCCTCGTAATAGTTCTTCGTCCCGATATTGATTATCTGCTCGAGCCGGTGCGAGTAGTGCCGACGGTAGTCGGGCGAGTTGCGCTTGGCGAACTCTACGCCGTTCTGGATATCAAGTATCATCACGTCCGTCTTCTCCTGCGACTGCAGGGACGAGTGTGAATAGTTCCCGCGTATCTTGCACAGGCCGCCGGCCTTGGCATCGAGCTGGGACGGTGGGCAGTCGTCGACGTTCAGGAACCCGGCGTTCACAACGGACTCCAGGTCGGCGTAATACTGGATATACTGGTCCTTGCGCGGGAGCCAGTACTTATCGAGCAGTCCATACTTCAGGTAGTCCTGGATGTTCGGGTATAGTTCCTTGATGGTGTCGTCAATACCAGCTACGTAGTCCTCGCCGAACGGGATGACGTTCAGGCGATGGCTGCCTACGACAGGGAATAGGTCGTCTATTTCTTTCGTGGTCACCTGGGTGTGCCCGCGACGGAACCAGGCGAGTGCCTTGGCATACTTGAGTAGCGACTCTACAAAACGCATACCCACCTGGCGCGTGATGCCGAGAGGGAACTGGTCCTTGGCCTTGTCAATACCGATGTTGCTTATCACCGTTGATACTTCTATGAAATCTGTCGCGAACGAGAGCATGCTATAGTCGAGCATGGCCTCGCGTGGCGAAATCTTGCCTGCAGGGCCGTATGGCTCGAAGTTGGACCCGACCACCTCGGTGTCAGGTATCTCCACGGAATCGCCGTTGCCGTCGTTGACGGTCAACTTGCGCAAATACCAGGCCTGGTTCATCGTAGTGGTCAGCAGGAACACGTAATGAAGCACGTCGCGCGGGATGGAGACATTATCGATGTGGTCCCAAATCTCCTGTATCTCACGGACGCGCATGGGTATAATACCCTGCGGCTCACCAGGGAGCTTGTCTATCTTGCCCGTGTCACGGAATACCTGGCTGCGCTTGAACTCGTTCAACGAATCAACAGCGTGGCGGATACGGGTCAGCATCTCCTTCTGCATGTTGGACTTCATCTCGGTCTTGCCCATGAGCACGTCCTCGCGGCCGAACTTCCGGCTGAGGACCATGTCCTTCGTGCCAAGGCTAGCGCCGCGGAGGAATAGTTCGATGTCCACACGGTCCCATAACGCCCAGTCTATCTGGGAGGTTAATAGCTTGTGTGGGTTATTATCGCAATATAACGAGAACTGCGGCGACTTGAATATCTCGCCGCGATACTCCACCGCGCCACGGTCGAGCACGGACAGGAGCTGGTCCTGGAAGTCCTTGTCGGCACGGCTGAACTCGTTAAGGAACTTGCCCGGTTTGGTCACGAAGCCCAATGGCGTGGGCTTGAACACATATTGCTGGACCGGGCGGCCGATGCTGTCAACGTCCTTGGCGAGGCTGATGTCCATGCTATACAGGATATCCTCTGGCGTTTTGTTCTCGGAACAGGTGGTAACGCCCATGTCCATTTCCATCTCGGACAGTATCTCGGTGTCCGACCTGGCGTTCCTTACCTGGGTGTTATCAGTGCGATGGACCAGTTCGTAAAGGCTTTCGTATAGGTTAATATATCCCTGGTTTATCTGTTCCAGCTCGGCCTCGGACATCTTACCTTTCCGGCCCTGTCCATAGACGGAACTCCACTTGTCCCGGGGTAGGTCGCGTTTCTTGCGGATGTTGCTGCGCAGCGATTCCAGTTCGGATATGCGTTCGTCAGCGGCGGTTATGTCGTCCGGCTTGGTCATTGACCGGCGCTTGGTCAATAGCTCGTCAAGCTCGGGCTCGACGGCCAGGAACGTGCGCTCGTCAAGGACCTCGTCGACCCATAGCACACGACCGCCCGTGTCGGGGTATTTGGCCATGTCGTATAGAATATCACTGACGTATAACGATTCGATGTTGCCCGTAGGACTGCGAAGGTCTGCCTTGGTCAGGATGGACCGCGAATAGTAATCGTTCATGAGTATACCATAATCCTGATTGAGCAGGTGCTGGTCGAATCGTTTGGCGTTCCAGTCTATCAACTGCTCGCCGGTGCGGTTCCGGGAATAGTTCTGGGTCTTCGTCGGGCCAATGTAACGACCGATACGGACCTTGCCCGAGCCGAGCGCGGACCTGTCGTTCGCGGTGAGCTGTTTATCGTAGTTCTTGATGAACCGGGCCACGTCACGGTCCGTGGGCTCGACCTCGGTCTCGTTGGTCGTGGGCACGTTCCGGACAATGACCCAGTCCCGGTCAGGGTCGTCCAGCTGCGCCGTGGTCGGGGGCGCAGTGAGCACGTTAGCCGTGTTATCCTCATCACCGCGATGGTTCAGGTCACGGTAGACGAATGGGGTTATTTTTCCTGTGGCAGGGTCCTTCACCGGCGGCTGGTAGGCATAGTCGCTGTAACCATAGCCGTTAAGGAATAAAAGTGAGCCTAGAGAGGTCACGGCAGTCTTCCCAGTGCCTGGCACACCGGATAACAGGCAGGAACCGTTCCGGACCAGGTATGACGTAACGAATATCTCGCGCGTGACATCGTCAGGGAATGCGAACACCTCGGACAGGAACGAAGATGTTTGGATGAACCGGTTATGCAGCCATGTTTCGTCGATACCCTTCGGGAACGCACGCCTGCCGGAGCTCTCGTCGATGCTGTCTTGTAAATCGCCGATGCGGTCCATGACGAACTCGCGCGTGGCCGCGTCGGCGCGGGCATAGAATTCTGGTACATCGTCGACACGGTCGAACGATAATGATTTAATGGCATACTCACGTGTAGCCTGGACTTCGGCCTTGGTCGCACGTTTCTTGACCTCGCGCGCACCGGACCAGAACAGGTCGGAGAATATCTCGTTGCGGTCGTCGGAGAACGGGTTTTGGTTCATGTTAAGAGTGTACACTTCATCCCCGAGTAGGACATACGCTGTTTTCTCGTCCTTGCGTACCACGATTGCCTTGACCGGCACGTCCTGGACCCGGGTATCACCGGCACGGAGCTCGGCACGGCCGTAGAAGTCGTCGCCCTCGGCCTCGAACCGGCGACCAAGGGTGATGGTCAGCACGCTTGCGAGCTCGTTGGGCGAGTCAGGGTTCACGACTATCTTGTTGAGCTTACTGTAATCTACCATTTTAATCGACCATCTATAGTATGTTATCGTGTTTACTAATACGTATAAGCAAATTGTATAATTTACTATATATAGTTAGTATAGTTCATCCAGCAAAAAATCCGGCATTTGTTTGAGATTGTTCTTGTTCTGAACCTTCCCGACAAAGTCGATGTTCGCCATGTCCTGGGCCATGGCCGCCATGGATGCATCCGTTGGTTTGGATATACCCGCCGAGGTCATCTCGGACTGCGTGTTCGGGAACGGCTGTGCCTGCGGTTGTTGCTGCTGCTGAGGCATTACCGGTTGTTGCTGCTGGTTGACAGGCGCCTGGATAAGGTTCTGTTGTCGCTGTGCTTGTTGTTGCTGCTGATTAATGGACAGCCCATCCCGGCTGTCCGGGAGCTGGATACCATACATCGCCGCCTGGCGCTTTTCGCGTTCCCAGGCTGAGTTAGGGTCGTTAGCGCTTATTGGTACACCGGTTTGCGGGCCAAGATTCATGTTAACGTCAATGTTCCGGGCCCGGAGCTCGGCGATGGCCTTGCCCATACCGTCAGTGCCATGCTTCTGTGCGTGGTTCCGGAGTAGCCCCTCATAAGTGAACATCTTTCGCGGCTGTTGCCGCTGCTGTTGTGGATAGGGCGTATTGGAACCGTACCCCGAGAAATTACGATTGGGCTGGCCTCCTTGGCCAGGCTGTGGCATGTTTATCAACGATTCAGGGTCTACTCTGCCGCCGTTGGGTTGTTGTTGTTGTTGTTGTTGTTGTTGTGGTTGCTGACCGGGCGCGGGCTGGGTGAGCGATACCGCCGCCCAGTCCTCGTCGGTCATGTCGGTGTCAGCGGCCTTGCGCGAAGCAAGAGCGCCCTTGATAAGATGGAACGTGGGTATGAACGAAGCAATAGTGCCAAGGTAAATACCCGTAGTGCCCATGACAGACCGTATCTTGGCCGCACGACCCGCGTCACCGGCGCTGAACATGTCAACACCGTGCTCACGGAGCATGTCAAGGACCGAGCTGATTATCATCCGCATCTGGTCCGTCTCGATACCGTTCAGGGCCGGGATGTAGCCGCTGGCGAAGCTGATATTGTCCTCATTGGTGAGTATCTTCTCGATGGTATCGATTATATCATCCTCGGGGTTGATATGCCCGAGTATGCCAGGCTCACCCTCCTGCCCGGCCTCGTTGGGGGCCTCGTCCACGGATTCATTGGTGTCAAGGTCGGTGTGGTTAACATCAATGGTCTCTTGTCCGGGTATCATATTCTCTTCCTTGAGTAGTTATGCAATACATGGCTTAAATATGTATTGCTATGTTCAGCCTGGGTATGCGTCGCCGAATGGCGTGTAATCGTGCATGTCACCAAAGTTAAGCTCTGACGGTGCCCCGGCGTTGTATGCTTGCTGTGACTGTTCCTGGTAGGGCTGAGTATACATCATCAGCTGGTTACTGAGCTGACCTATGGTCGCCGCCTGGTCATTGAGCTTTTGCTCATACTCGCGTATCTTGCCTTGCATGAACAGGTATACCGCGAACCCGCCCACTGCTAGGCCGACCACGAACGGGATGCCGGACTGGGTTACGAGGTTGGACCCGCTGGACGGCTTGTCCTCGGCGTGGTATTCCTTGTGCTGGGTCGTGTTAGGGCCGTCGAACCGGGACTGGAACGGTATACTGTCCAGCTCCTTTAGGATATCCTTACGCCCCGTCTTTTCAACACCGAGTATCTGCCAGCGTATCTTGTCCTCCGCATCAGCGGTCACCTGAACGGTGTAGTCATCGTAACGGTCAATGGACATGTGCCATAGTGGCTTTGGACTGTCATCATCGCTGCTCATGGATTGAACCTACCTATTATATAAGACCATCAATAACATCCTTCGGCCACGGATTCGGCATGGATACTACTGCCATCACCTCGCTATTGGACATGGGCACCAACTGAGGATTGAGTGTAACATTGTCCCCGTCCAGCACGACTATGCCCCGCCTGGACATCAACGCCAGAATGCTGTGGTAACGGTTGTTGGTCAAGTATGACCGATACTTATTGCCCTGCATAATGGTGTTGTATATATCTTTCCTGGTCAGGGCATACCCCGGCGCGGCGGCTTGGAGCAGGGAGACAATGTCGGTCATGACCAAGGGCTTACGCTTTAGCTTCATGCTTTTCCTCAGTAACCTTGTTAGAGTGGTCTCTATATATATTCATTATCATACCTTATATATATACTTCATGGCATTTTGGTTTCTGGTGTGGTATGTTAGTTCCAATTAGCTTTATATAAGTTTGCCGGAAGTTATATATATAAATATTTATATATTCAGGATTGTCCTGAAAATACGTAACTATGTTACATGCCCATTCAAAAAAAATGGGTATAGTTATGTAAAACCAATAACTATTTAACGGTTGATGAACAACATGTCAAGGATATGCGATGACAAGCTATGGCTCGATTACAAGATGTGCTTCGAGCTCGTGAAATACCGGAACCCCATCCAGGACAGGCTCTATGGCGGCAGGCTCCGGAAAGGGCTGACATACATAATCGGTAAGAGCCCGGACGGTAAGAAGAAGTTCTATATGACCATGTACGACGCCGACGGCTCCGTTGAGCTATGGTCCAGGACGGACACCAAGCGCGGCGCGGTCGAGGAAACACACTCGCTCCTGGCCGAGCACGAGTTCTTCTGCGCGATGGAGATGCTCAATGCTAAAACGGTTGAGAATGACTAACAAACTATTTATAGTTAGATTGCTTATATAATAGTAATAGATTAGCAGAGTATGTAACATGTTTCCCAGATTGTCCGAGGATATGACATTGGCCAAGCACGGCAAGTTACGCATGCCAGATGGTATAATAAAATATGTCGGGACCTCACAGGCCTACCGCATCATCGAGGACCGGCAACGGTCAGGGTTCTACGACACACAGGGCCGGGAGGTCAATCTGGACTGGGGCGCACCCAAGGACATGCCCAAGGAGGAAGAAGATACCAATGATAGCGAACGAGAGTTCA
>Ga0180432_10011605_pt1 | contig 10359 bp, 9 predicted proteins | sample SS_ome_10_FD_132414 | JGI IMG/M metagenome (GOLD analysis project Ga0180432, IMG submission 132414) | Hypersaline lake sediment archaeal communities from the Salton Sea, California, USA - SS_1_MS_2 metaG | ecosystem: Environmental > Aquatic > Non-marine Saline and Alkaline > Hypersaline >...
AAAAATAACAACTAGTTCTCGCATATTTCTATAGGGATATATAACAAGAAAAATAATGGAACATATCCTTGACTTTTTGTTTCTGTGGGTCGTTTGTTTGTTCTGGTGCGTCTTATGCTGTGGAAGGGGTTTTCGGGTTCCTGGAGGCTAGATAGATTTTGCTTGTAAAAACAGGCGAGCTGGATCAGGTGTTTTCATGCTCTCTTGTTCTTGTTTCCCTGTATTTTAACGCGAACCCCATATAATACAATAGAGGAAATACCCGGATGATAACATAGTGTTATCATAACGGGCTATGATAACATAGTGTCCCATAAAACCGTGCAGCGGTTTTGGGGCGCCATCCCGCATGGCGGGATGAGCGTATCATTTTCCCTTGGAAAGAAGCTGTTTTTATGGCTGAAAAAGGCTTCAGGAATGCGGTTAACAGTTCATAAAAGAATAAACAAGAGAAAGGAGAAAAAAGCCCGGAAACAGCTTAAAAGGTTATTCAAATTACCTCAGGGCGTCAGCCACCCTCACAGCCCTCACAGTCTCCCCCACATCATGCACTCTAACGATATCAGCCCCCCTAGCTATTGAAACAGAAACCGCAGCCAGGGAACCCTCTAAACGCTCCCCGACAGGTAAATCAAGAAGTTCCCCGATGAAACTCTTTCTCGAAACACCAACCAGCAAAGGCAAACCAAGGGACCTGAAATCCCCCAGATGCCTTAGCAGGGACAAATTATGCTCCAGTTTCTTGCCGAAACCGATTCCCGGATCCAACACTATATTCTCCCTTTTTATCCCGGAATCCACTGCATACTCAACCTGCTCCGAGAAGAAACGATACACATCACCCACCACCGAATCATAGGATGGATTACCCTGCATGTTTTTGGGAGTGCCCTGCATGTGCATCAACACCACAGGAACACCCCACTGAGCTAAAAGACCGGCCATCCCCTCAGATCGCAACCCATATATGTCGTTCACCATGCAAGCGCCAGCTTTCAGGGCAGCCTCAGCCACCTCCACCTTGTAGGTGTCGATGGAAACCGGGACATTGAATTTTTTTACCAGCAACTCTATCACTGGAACAACACGCTCAAGCTCCTCCTTCACAGAAACCGGGTTGGAGCCCGGGCGGGTTGATTCCCCGCCAACGTCAAAGAAGTCCACGCCAGAATCCACCATCAATGAAGCCCTATCCGATACAGCATCCAGGTCGCCTGATAGGCCGTCTCCGCTGAATGAATCAGGGGTTACGTTCAAGACACCCATCACGTACGTCCTCGACCAGTCAAAAACCCCATCTCCCAAAGTAAGGGGTGTGGGAGTTGAGCTGTAACGTGATATCACCTTATCAAGCTCCCCGGCCATCTCCCTTAGACCAAACGGCTGCTCCAAAAGCTTCCGTTTCAATAAATCATATTGTTTTAGGGTGGCCATCAACAAAACATCCGTCTCCCCCGCGCTCCGCTCCAGGGAGCCCCATGATACGGCGGCCTCACCTCCAAGGGAAAGCATCTCCTGCTTCAGGATGCCAGCAGCCCTCACATCAACAGATGATACCCTCACTACTCTATGAATAGCTTTATGCGCCATTATATCAACGCCCTTTTCCCCGGCACCAACCTTCTTTATCTCCCTTCTGGCATCAGCTAGACCATTAAGCTCTAACACACGCATCATTTTTTTAGATAATTCATGGCCTCAGCCACCCCATAAATCGAACCGGATACACACACTAGATCCTCTTTTTTAGCCTTTGAGCGGACATAATCCAGTGCCCTAAACATATCACCCGCCTTAACCACATCCCTTCCACATCCAATGAACTCCCCAGCCAACAAACCAGGGTCCACGTGATCCACATCCCTTAAACTGGTAACAACAGCCAAATCCACACTGGAGGCTATCTCGGCTATCATCTGCTTGTAATCCTTACCTGAGGAGACGGCAACAACCAGGTAAAGACTTCCGTAGGTAAATAATTCCACGAGAGACTTTTTAAGCTGCCTGAAACCCGAGGGATTATGAGCCCCATCCAAAACGAGAAAAGGATTCTCACCCACCACATCAAGACGGCCAGGCCACATTACCTGAGATAAACCCTCTAGTATGGCATCCCTGGAAACCCTGATACCATAGTCCATTAAGACCTCCACCGCAGAAATAGCTGTTGCCGCATTAATCAGCTGGTGACCCCCCAGAAGGGGAATGTAAAGGCCTCTATAGATGCCGTATAATCCCCGGTAATCGAACTCGCTTCCATGCATGTCGGAATGGAGAGGTAAAATCGAGGCGCGATCAACTAACACTGGCTTTGCATTCTTTCTCCGGCACTCCCCAATAAGGACATCAAGCACTCTCCCGTCGTCTGCCGACGTAACCAGGATTCCGCCTTCCTTTATTATCGCCGCCTTCTCGTAGGCTACCTCCTCAATGCTACCCCCCAGGTACTCTGAGTGGTCCATGGAGACATTGGTTACCACCGAAACCAGCGGGTTTATGACATTCGTTGCATCCAGTCTCCCGCCCAGCCCGGTCTCGATGACCGCGTAATCAACCCCTCTCCGGGAGAAATAAAGGAATGCTAATGCAGTGACTGCCTCAAAAAAGGAGGGCTCACCTATTTTTTCGTTTCCCATCCCCTTGATTACTGGCTTCAATTCAGCAACAAGGGAGGCGAGCTCAGCCTCAGGAATCATTTCGTTGTTTATCTGGATTCTCTCCCTGAAACATCTGAGGTGTGGTGAGGTGTAGAGGCCTGTTACAAACCCCTCATTTTGCAGGATGGATGATATCATGGCGCAAACCGAGCCTTTACCGTTTGTTCCAGCAACATGAAAGCACTTAAGGCTCTCTTGGGGGTTGCCCAGCTTATTTAGCAGATAGGTTACGTTCTCCAGCCGCAGGTTTATTCCAGCCCCACGCAAGCGCTCCAGGTAGTTTATCGCCTGATTATAGTCCATAAAAAATGAAATCTAGTGCCTGAAACACCTTATTCCGGTGAAGATGAGGGCTATATCGTGCTCGTTCGCTGCGTCGATAACCTCCTTATCCCTTATGGAGCCGCCCGGTTCGATAACAGCTGTTATGCCTGCTTTTTTTGCTTCGTCGATGTTGTCCCTGAATGGGATAAAAGCCTCGGATGCCAGGCAAGCCCCACTGACCTTATCACCTGCCTTATGCACTGCAGTCCTCACGGCATCAACCCGGCTGGTATGCCCTGAACCGATTCCAACAGCCCTCTCGCCTTTGGTCAACACAGCAGCATTGGATTTCACATAACGAGAGAGCTTCCAGGCATAAAATAGGGAGGTTAGCTCCTCATCTGTTGGTTTTCTTTCGGAGACAACATCCACCGTCTCTGGTTCAGCTGGCTGGGTGTCGGTTTCCTGCAACAGAAGACCCCCTGAGACCTGCTTGAAGGACAAGTCCTCCCTGTATCCTCCATCGAAACCCGGGACCTCCATCAGGCGAATATTCTTTTTCTTCCCAAGGATTTCAAGGGCTTCATCGCTGTATGATGGTGCCAGCACACACTCCAGGAAAATCTTGCTCATCTCCCCGGCTGTTTCCCCGTCAACCTCCCTGTTCAAGCCAACAACACCCCCAAAGGCGGACAGAGAATCACATTCAAGAGCCTGCCTGTAAGCCTCCGCAAGACTCCCACAAGAAGCCATCCCACAGGGGTTGGTGTGTTTGATTATGACAACAGAAGGCTTTTCATATTCCCTTATTATCTGGAGGGCTGCGTCCAGGTCAACAATGTTGTTGAGCGATAGATGCGCCCCATGAAGCTGTTTCGCGTTCGCTACAGAGGGGTTACCGGGATTAACCCTGTGATAGAAAAACGACCTCTGGTGCGGGTTTTCGCCGTACCTCATCTCGGATTTCTTCTCGAAGCGGTAATCCAGCACCATCGGAAACTTCTCTCTCGTACCAACCAGATATTCATGGATAGATAGATCATAGTTGGAGACAAACCTGAACGCTTGGGAAGCGAGCTCTTTCCGCCTGTCCATTGAGACATCGCCTTTGGTTCTTAAATCCTCAACAACCCCATCATAATCATCCGGGTCCATGACCACCACAACATCCCGGTAGTTCTTTGCCGCAGCCCGCACCATAGCAGGTCCTCCGACATCGATGTTCTCTATGGCCTCGTTTATGGAATGCTCTTCTTTCAGGATAGTCTGCTGGAATGGATAGAGATTACATACCAGGAGATCAATGGGTTTAATCTTGTTCTCCTTCATCTGCCTCTGATGCTCACTGCTGCCTCTAACGTTCAAAAGGCCCCCATGGATTCTTGGATGCAGGGTCTTAACCCTGCCATTGAATAACTCAGGGAAGCCGGTCTCCTCAGAAACATCGATCACACTGACATTAGCATCCCTCAAAGCCCTTGCTGTCCCGCCGGTGGAGATTATCTCAACACCAAGCTCCTTAAGCTGGGAGGCGAACCCTACGATGTTCCTCTTATCTGATACGCTGATCAACGCTCTCTTAACTCGCAATTTAGCTCACGCCCCCCTTTAGTATCCTCACCCTCCTGCCCTCAACCTTAAGTCTGCCCTCGTGAAACAACCTAAGCGCCTGGGGAAACAACCTCTTCTCGGCTGCCTGAACCTTCTCTTTAAGGGAATCAACGGTCTCATCCTCTGCCACAGTCACCGCCTCCTGCAGTATTATCGGGCCCGTGTCAGCTCCCTCGTCCACGAAATGGATTGTGGCACCAGACACCTTAACCCCATGATCGAGTATGGTCTTGTGAACGTTCTCGTCCATGCCCCCTGCGAAAGCCGGTAGTAGAGAGGGGTGAACGTTCATTATCCTGTTCATGTATTTTTGCACGAACCCTGGGCTCAGTAGACGCATATAACCAATCAAGGCAATTACCTCAACGCCCTCAGCATCAAGTAACTCCATTACCTTCCTGTCGAATTCCTCCCGCTTCTTGCCCTTGGATTCTAGAAAAACCGCCTTGATTCCGTGTTTCCTCGCCCTCTCAAGGGCGTAAGCATCCTCCTTGTTAGAGACAACACCGGACACCTCAGCATCCAGCTTTCCCGCCTCTATCTCATCAATAATCGCCTGCAAATCCGTTCCCTTCGTAGATGCTAATACACCAATCCTTAGTTTACTCATCTTTTTCACCATGCAACATCAGCGCTGCCAAAACAGTGTTCTCCAAAAGCATTGTTATCGTCATAGGACCCACCCCACCCGGAACGGGAGTAATCAGAGAAACCCTATCTTTCACTTCCTCAAAGTCCACATCACCCACCAGCTTACCATCAACCCTGTTGGTTCCGACATCAACCACAATAGCGCCCCCCTTAACCATATCCTTTTTTATGAGCCCGGGTACGCCGGCGGCAACAACAAGAACCTCAGCCCCCAGGGTATGCTTCGCCAGATCCCTTGTATGGACGTGGCAGACGGTAACGGTTGAGTTCCTGTTCAAAAGCAGCAAGGTAAGTGGTTTGCCTATGAGTACGCTGTGGCTTACCACAACAACATCGGATCCCTCCAAGTTCACACCCTCGTATTCCAGCATCCTAACAATGCCCTTTGGAGTGCATGAGACCATTGACTCATCACACAACATCAGGTTGCCCAGGTTCGCTGGTGTCAGGCCGTCAACGTCTTTTCCAGGATCTAAGGCCCTGAAAATTTTTTTATCATTTATTCCCTCAGGAAGGGGTAGCTGCACGAGTATCCCATGGACTGCAGAATTATTGTTTAATTTATTTATTAAATCCAGAAGCTCTCCTTCGACCACATCAGATGGGAGGTGATAATTCTCTGATTTTATACCTGTCTCTTCACATGCCCGGCTCTTCATCTCCACGTAAAGCGCTGATGCGGGGTCGTCTCCCACCAGTACAGTTGCGAGGAGCGGGTGTATATCTCTGGAGTTCAGTCTGCCCACATCAGCCCTGAGTTCCTCTCTGATTTCTCTGGAAATGCTTCTCCCGTCGATTAACTTCATCTTCCAGCTTCATAGAGGGGGAAGCGACTGCATAGTTTTGTGACTTCCTCCCTGACTTCGGTTTTGACTTTATCATCCCCTGAATTTTTGAGCACCCTTGAAATCAACAACGCAATCTCCTCCATCTCAGGCTCCCCCATACCCCTTGTTGTGACAGAGGGTGTTCCAATCCTTATCCCTGAAGTAATCCACGGCTTCTGCTCGTCAAATGGTATGGCGTTCTTGTTTAATGTGATGCCTGAATCCTGCAGGGAACTCTCAGCTTCTTTACCTGTCATGTTCCTGTCTCTTAAATCAACGAGCATCAGGTGATTGTCTGTCCCGCCGGAAACAAGCCTGAAGCCTTCATCCATCAATACGTCAGCTATCTTTCGGGAGTTTCTTATAATCTGTTTCGCGTATTCCCTGAATTCAGCACCCAGCGCCTCCTTGAAGCAGACGGCCTTGGCTGCTATAGCGTGCATGAAGGGGCCGCCCTGCATCCCAGGGAAAACAGCCTTATCCAAGGCTTTAGCATGCTCCTTTTTGCACATAACCATACCGCCCCTGGGGCCCCTCAGGGTTTTATGGGTTGTTGTGGTTGTGAAATCAGCGTAGGGAATTGATGAGGGGTGCTCGTCTGCCGCTATCAGGCCGGCTATATGGGCTATGTCCGCCATCAGGTAAGCTCCTACCTCGTCCGCTATCTCCCTGAAGGCCTTAAAATCCACAACCCGGGGGTAGGCTGAGTAGCCGCAGACTATGAGTTCGGGATTAACCTCCCTGGTCTTGTTCAGTATCTCATCATAGTCCAGCGTCTCAGTATCCCTGCTAACCCCATAGTATTCTATGTTATAGAGCTTGCCGGAGAAGCTCACTGGGGAGCCGTGGCTTAGGTGTCCCCCATGACTTAGCTCCATGCTCAGTATAGTGTCCCCCAGCTCCAGGACGCTGAAGTAGACTGCCATATTAGCCTGTGAGCCCGAGTGGGGTTGCACGTTCACATGCTCGCAGTTGAATAGTTTCTTTGCTCTATCTATGGCCAGGTCCTCGGCCACATCAACAAACTGACATCCACCATAGTATCTCTTGTGGGGGTAGCCTTCCGCGTACTTGTTGGTCATCACAGAACCCTGGGCTTCGAGAACAGCTTGGGAGGTGTGGTTTTCGGAGGCAATAAGCTGCAGTTTATTCCGTTCCCTAAGTATCTCTTCACTTATCGCCTTATAGATATCAGGGTCAACATCTCCAAGAATAGACATGTGAAAACACCACGGTTTATTTAATCGGATTAGAGAATAAAAAAGCAAAAAAAATATTACAGGAAACCCAGCTCTGCAAGCGCAGCCAAAACCCTACCTGCGCTCTCCTCAGGCTCCTCACTGTCGGTCTCCACCGTAATCTCGGGATTTGGGGGCTCCTCGTATGGGTGCGAGACTCCAGTGAAGTCATCTATCTCACCTTTAAGGGCTTTACCGTACAAGCCCTTAACATCTCTTTTCTTGCACACATCAAGCGGGCATTTAACGTATACCTCCACGAACCTGTCCGGGCCAATCACCTCCCTCGCTTCCTGTCTGATTTTGACGTAGGGAGAGATGAAGGAGGTGATAACAATAACGCCATTTCTTGTCAACAGTTTAGCAACAAAAGATATTCTCCTGATGTTCTCCTCCCGGTCCTCTCTGCTGAAACCCAGATCCCTGGTCAGGTGCTGTCTCACCTCATCACCGTCCAGCCTCTCAATCCTGTAATCCTCCTTCCTCAACTTTTCCGCCACCAAGTCCGCTACAGTCGATTTCCCGCTCCCGGAAAGCCCGGTGAACCATAAAGTGAAACCCTTATCCTCCATTTTTTATTCAATAAAAGGCTCATCCTCCTTTAGTATGATATTGGCTATCTCAGGCCGCATAATCTCCTTCGGGGGTTTTTTTCCATGATGTAGTATCTCCCTGATTCTGGTTCCAGAAAAAGACTCATGCATTTCCTCGGGGTGGGGGCAGGTTTTTTCGTTCACAACCCCACCGCATTTCCTGCAGTAAAAGAATGATTTGAAGAATAAGGGGATGATTCCCAGATCCGGGAACTCCTGGAACAGGTCCTGGGCCTCATAGGGTTTATAGTATTCCCCGACCCCCGCATGATCTCTTCCCACAATGAAGTGTGTGCATCCGAAGTTTTTCCTCATGATGGCGTGGAATATAGCCTCCCTGGGTCCAGCATACCTCATGTTAGTCCGAAGGATGGATAACACCGCTCTCTCCCGCAGATAGTAGTCTTCCACCAGCTTCCTGTAGGTTTTTAGTATCAGCTGGTCTGTGAAGTCACCCTTCTTTTTTTTGCCGATGAGGGGGTTGATGAAGATTCCGTCCACGAAGGCTAGGGCTGTCTTCTGCACGTATTCATGGCCCAGGTGTGGGACATTCCTGGTCTGGAATCCCGCGATAGTCCGCCATTTTTTCTCCCTGAAAAGTATCCGTGTCTCAAGCGGTTTAAGGGTGTATCTGGAGTAGGGGTTGCTGGACTCACCCAACAATTCAATTTCACCTCCCATCAGATGGTCTCTCATCTCGAGTGTTTTCTTCACGCCAGGATGTTTCTTGTCCAAGGTTTTATATACATTACTTGCATGCTCTTTCTTATCCAGTGAGTATATTTCCTCCACATGCATCAGGCCCACAGGCTCTTTTTTCTCGTTCAAGAGTGTTATGTCCCCTCCCTCCCTGTGTTCTGCCCCCTCCACGTCAAGAAGTATGGGTATGGTCCAGGGTGTGTCGTCTGAGAGTCTCATGTGCTGTAGTACGCTGGTGTAGTCGTCTTGGGTCATGAACCCTTTAAGTGGGCTGAAGACTCCATGGGCAATATTCTCCAGGTCCTTGATTTGGTCCATTGAGAGCTGGTGGGTTGGGAGCTCTGATGCCTCCTCTATGAGCTGCTCCTGCCGCTCTCCCGTCAGCGCCCTGCCTATCAGCTTCCCGCCATGCGGTTTCTGCATTTTTTTTTTAGTCCAGGTATCCTAGTGCTCTGAGGCGGTCTTTCACCTTCTCCTCGTCCTCCTTGCTGAAGGCCTCTTTCTCATCCTCTTCCTCTTCCTCGCTGGCTAAGACTTCCCTCAACACGAAGGTAACATAATCAGAGACTGAAGTGAAACCTGTTCCATCAACTCTCTTCTTAACTTTCTCGAACAACGGCTTCGGAATGCTGACCGAAGTATACTTGTTTTCTTTATCAACCATTTTACATCCATAATTACATATAATTAAACAAATATTAATTTCTTCCTTAAATATCTCACAATTCAAATTACATACTATAATGGTAAACTACACCAGAAAAGCAGTGCGTGGCGTGTCCATAGTCTTTGTCATGAGCATGCTATCATCCTTCTTCAGCTACCTGCTTAGACTGCTTTTAGCCAGGAGCCTAACCCTCGAGGAATACGGTCTAATATATGCCATCATAGCCTTATTCGGACCGATTGCAACGCTTAAACACATGGGATTGAGGATCGCACTCATCAAATACATTGCAGAGTTTAGAGTCAACAAGGAGTTTAATAAAATCAAGTCCTCAATAATCTCAACAACCACCATATTATTTCCTTTGTCAATCCTGTTAGGTTGTATTTTCATATTCTTATCAGATTATCTGGCCGTAAACTATTTCCACAACCCGCAAGCCTCGGTTCTGATAAAGATATATTCTATCGCATTCGTTTTCGTAATCCTTCAGGGCATAATAGGCTCTGCGTTCATGGGATTTCAGAGGATGAAATATTTCTCTTACATCGACGCTTCTAGGATGCTGGTTGTGCTGGTTTTTTCGTATGTTTTCCTCGAATACGGTTTCCGTATGGAGGCTCCGATGTATGCCTATGCCATAGGATACAGCATTCCAACCATATTCTTTTTTTATTTGTTTGTTAAGCGGGTTTTCCCAGAGTTCAAGAAGATAAAGGCAGGCTTCGATAAAAAGATTACAAGGAAGCTTGTGGGCTTCGGTTTGCCTGTTATGTTAGCGAGTTTCGGTGGTCTTGCCTTCGGCCAGGTTGATACGATACTGTTGACTTTATTCAGACCAATGGAGGAGGTTGGTTTATATAACGTTGGTTTTCCGACATCGAAAATCCTGTGGACGGTGAATATAGCATTGGTTTCTGTTTTGATTCCGATGTCCTCGGAGTTGTGGGCTCAGGGCAAAAGGGAACAGATAAGCAGGGGGTTTTTCATGCTCTATAAATATGCTTTTATGTTTATCTTCCCGGTATCTGTTTTGATAGCCGTGTTCCCGGAGATAGTTATCAACATATTATTCGGTAAGGGATATGCTGCTGCTTCACAGGTGTTGCAGATCCTATCCGTTGCATCTATCATTCTTTCTTTTGCTAAAAT
>Ga0180432_10011606_pt1 | contig 10359 bp, 9 predicted proteins | sample SS_ome_10_FD_132414 | JGI IMG/M metagenome (GOLD analysis project Ga0180432, IMG submission 132414) | Hypersaline lake sediment archaeal communities from the Salton Sea, California, USA - SS_1_MS_2 metaG | ecosystem: Environmental > Aquatic > Non-marine Saline and Alkaline > Hypersaline >...
GAACACGCAGGCCCCTGCGGGTCATCGACAGAAAAGATGATGCTAAAGTAGCGTTGCCCGCGGGTGGTTGCAAGGGCGCCCGGGCCCCCTCCGGCACGGAATCCCGGCGCGGCGGCCGCGCCCGGCACGGCGGGTGGTGGTCTGCGCAGCGTTGCCGGCCGGTCAGGAGGGCGAGGAACGCAGCCGCAAACGGGGGACGGAGCGGGCCCGGATGGTGCCCGGCGACGGGATGGGCGCATCCAGCGCCGGGCCGTCCGGCCCCGCGTCCGGAAGGCGGTTGAGGATCTGCCGGTCCTGGCGCCACCAGTGGTCCACGATCTCGTCGATGTCGCTGTCCGCGCCGTCGCCCGACCAGGCACCGAAGAAGTCCACGTCTCCGCTGCGGGGGGTCCGTTCGGGCAGGTCGATGAGCGTCCGCAGGGGCATCAGCACGCAATCTCCGATGATGAACCCCTCGCCGGGCCGCATGATGGGCAGGATGTCGATCAGGCTGGCGAAGTAGTCGCTGACCACCCGGGCGACATAGGCCTGGTCGTCGGGGTTGTTGAGCCGCATGACCACCATGCTGTTGCACTGGGCCAGGACGGTCTCGGAGAGCTCGCTGGGCCGCTGGGAGATGACCATGGCGGCCACGCCGTACTTGCGGCCCTCCTTGGCCACCCGTTCCACGGCCGTGCGGGCGAAGGAGCTGGTGGCGGAGTCGCGGGGAATGTAGTTGTGGGCCTCCTCGTAGGCCAGCAGGATGGGCTGGCGGCGGTGGGCCGGGGTCCAGAAGTTCAGGTCGAACAGCAGCCGGGTGATCACCGCCACGGTCACGTCCACCACGTCGAAGGGGATACCCGACAGGTCGATAATGGTCAGGTTGCTGCGGGGCTGTACCCGCCCGGTCAGCAGGCGGATAAGGTGGTGCATCACCTGAGACATCTGCCCGGCGGTGTTGTCGGCGTTGAGCTGGTTCTTGAAGTAGGGCGAGTCCGCGGCGTGCTCGATGGGCCGCAGCAGGAACTCGTAGCGGCGGTCGGCCAGCCGGGTGTCGATCTGGTCGATGAAGCCGATCAGCTTCCCGAAGTAGAGCGGGTGCGGCACCTCCCCCTCGGGATTGCCCTTGTTGAACTCGCAGCGCTGCCGGCGCATGAGCTGCTGCTGCTCCGCCGGCGGCAGGGAGCGCAGGGCCAGCTTCTGGAAGGCCAGGTGCTCGCTGTTCAGCACGTAGCGGGCCTCGTTGAGGTTCTCGGCGTAGGTCTTGAGCTGCTCGAGCGAGAAGAAGATGGGCGTGTCCAGGGTCAGTTCGCGGCTGAGGCCCAGCTCGCGGGCGGCGTCGCGTTTGAACTCCAGCATGGCGGTCCGCAGGAAGGAGATCTGGCTGGAGATGTGCAGCGGGTTGGAGCGGTCGACCAGGAGCGTCTCCAGCTCGTTGTAGGTCAGCAGCCAGTAGGGCAGGACCAGGTCGTCGCTGCCCAGGTAGGTGACGTTGGGCCTCATCCGGCCCTGCTCGTCGGAGAAGGCGGCCCGGTACTCGCCGTGCATGTCGAAGAGGACCACCTGGGCCTGGGGCAGGCGGAGCACCTCCTGGAGCACCTTGGCGGTGGTGCAGCTCTTGCCGGATCCGCTGTTGCCGAGGATGGCGGCGTGCTTGTTGAAGAAATCGCTGCCCAGGACCTTGACCTGGAAATCGGTGTTCATGGCGAAGCGGCCGAGGTCGAAGCTCTTGGCGTGCTGGGCGCCGGCCAGGAGCTGGTCGAAGCTGCCGAAGATGGCCTCGAAGTCGCCCTGGACGGCCACCCAGACGTCGTCGCCGACGATGGGCGGCTCGTGGACGCCACGGGTGAAGCGCCCGGCCCGGATCTCGCCCAGGAGCTGGACGCGGGCCACGATCTCGGGCTCGATGTCGGCCGCGACGGTCTCCTGCCGCCCGCAGGCCACCACGAACCCCACCAGCGTCCGGTCGTCCAGCGGGATGGTGACGTACGACCCGAGCTGGCCCACCCGGTAGTCGCGGCCGTCGTGCTCCAGGTTCATGTCCCGGACGGTGAGCAGGATGTCGACCTTGCCGGCCTCCACGCGCACCACGTTCCCGATTTTCAGCGAATGCATCGACGCGACCCCCCAATCAACGGTCGGACGTTCGGCGAGCTATCGGACCCACCCCCGGATGCCCACGGCACACCCCGCCTCTGAATATGGGATATCGAGCAGCCCGCGGCGAACCCCAAGCTACAAATCCCACGCCCCACCGGCCGGCCCCCACCGCCCGGCATCCCGCCGCGCGGGTGGTCCGAGCCGCGCCGCCGCGGTCCGTAGCGACCGACCCGAGTGGTCCGCGCGGTGCCGCCTCGGTCCGTAGCGGCCGACCTCCGAGTCGGCCGCCCCGTCCAGCACGCAGCCCGGAGCCCGCTGCGACGGTGCTCCCACAGAACCGCCCGGAAGACCATGGCGCAGGTCCCCCGGCACAATCTCTGCCCTCCCCTGCCTCCGCACGTGGCGGCCGACCCCTGTCCCGGCGCGCCGATGGTCCGAGTCGCCCGCCCCGTGCACCGCCCAGGCGCCGGCCCCACTGCGCCCGGCCCGGAGTCGACCACGGGCCGCCGGCCCGCCCATCCAGGCCCCACAACGCGCTTGCCCGCCACGACCGTCGCGGTACAATGCTTCTTGCTGTCCGCCGCCCGGCCCGCCGGGCACGCAGGACCGATAAGAACGGGGCGTAGCTCAGCCTGGTTAGAGTGCTTGACTGGGGGTCAAGAGGTCGCTGGTTCGAATCCAGTCGCCCCGATTAGGTTTTCAGGCCCGTCAGGCGGGTTCTGACATGTATTCCGACATTTAATCCGCGCACCAGCCGGGGCCGCCGCATCCATGCGTCGGCCCCGTTCTTCGCGCACTGGCCACCTCAGGCACGCGCCTGCCTAACCGCCGCCGGAGTCCGGCGGTCCGAAGTAGTGCCGCTGCACGATGTCGCACGCTACGGCGACCTTGAGATACTGCCTTCGCCGATCACAAGACGGCGTGCGAGGACGTGCAACAGGTGGGGCGCACGACGCCGCGAAGTCGCCAGGCGGGTCAAGAGCTGGAAACGGAACGTCGGCCGCCGCACGGGGATCGACGCGCCGGCGTGGACCTGTCGGTGAAGTGAATCCTGTGCTGCCAGCGCCGCCTCACGGCCTGGCGGCCTCCGGGGGTCGCGGCGCGGGTGCGTCTTGGAGCAAGCCCGGGTGGCCCAGGTCCTCGTCGATCTCCGGCCAGTGGATGCCGAAACCGCGTCCGCAGGCCTGCCAGTTCGCCCGCTGGGCCGGTGTGGCCCCGAGCAAACGGGGATACCACGCCAGCGGAACGATGACCGTGCGGCCGTCGGCCGGAGCGACGCTCAGCGTGTCGTCGTCAACGCGCAGGTCGGCGACCCGCCCGCCGGGCTTGGGCTGGGAAGTTCTCACGCCAGGCCTCCAGAAACTCGTCCGCGTGGTCCAGGACCAGCCGCCGGATGTCGCCCAACTCCCTGGGCCGAAACCCGATGTTGGATGCCAACTCCACCGGCTCCAGCCAGAACTTCGCCGTGTGGGCGTCGCGCTCCGCGTGAACGTGCGGCGGCTCGCGCCGATCCTGGCTGCAGAAGCATACCCGGCAGGGACCGATTCTGGCGATCGTGGTCATCAAGCGTCCCCTTTTGCACCGCTCACGCCGCCCAGGAGGTGGTCATGGGCCATAACCGCACCTGTTGCTCGGAGATCGGATGACCGCAGGTTGATTGTCGGAAACGGTTCAATACCGTCGAGCCGGCGTAAGCCGGAATTCGCGGCGGGTTCGGCGCGGCGGGCGTGACGGCGCCGCGGCCGGGTCAGGCGGTCCGCTTCCGGCCGATCCACTCGCGGAGTTCGGCGAGGGGGCGGGTGTTGATGACGCGGTCGGGCGGGCAGGCTCCGCGGCGGGCGGTGGTGACGCCGAAGTGGATGAGGGACAGGCCGTCGGTGCTGTGGGCGTCGGTGCTGATGGTGAGCATGGCGCCGGCCTCCAGGGCCTGGCGGATGTGCAGGTCCTTGAGGTCCAGCCGCTGCCAGGAGGCGTTGATCTCCAGGGCGGTGCCGGTCTCGGCGGCGGCGGCCACGACGGCGGTCATGTCCAGGTCCATGGGGGCCCGTTGGTTGAGCAGCCGGCCCGTGGGGTGGCCGATGGCGGTGACGTAGCGATTCTCCATGGCCATGAGCGTGCGTTTGGTCGGTGGGGTCCGCCCGCCGAGCATGGCCGAGTGCACGCTGGCCACCACGAAGTCGCACTCGGCCAGCAACGAGTCGGGGTAGTCCAGCGAGCCGCTGGCCAGGATGTCGCACTCGGTACCGGCCAACAGGGTGATGCCCCGGATCCTGCTGCCGGCGGCGCGCACGTCGGTGATGTGCTGCTCCAGCCGTTCGGCCGACAGCCCGTTGGCGATGGCGCTGCTGCGGGAGTGGTCGGTGATGGCGATGTACTCGTAGCCCAGGTCCTTTGCGGCCCGGGCCATCTCCTCGATGGTGTTCCGGCCGTCGCTGGCGACGGTGTGCATGTGCAGGTCGCCGCGAAGGTGCTCGCGGGTGACTAGGCCCGAGGGGTCGAAGCCGACGGCGAACTCGCTGCGGTCCTCGCGCAGCTCGGGGGGGATCCAGGGCAGGCCCAGCTTGCGGTAGATCTCCGCCTCGTCCGGGCCGGCGATGCGTTCCTCTCCGGAGAAAAGGCCCCATTCGTTGAGCTTCCACTTCTTCCTGCCGGCCAGTTCCCGCAGGCGGACGTTGTGCTCCTTGGAGCCCGTAAAGTACTGGAGGGCCGCTCCGTACGATTCGGCGGGCACAACACGTAGTTGGGCCCGCAGCTCGCCGCCCCTGGGGGCGGCCACGGTCACCGAGCCCTTGGTGGTGCCCGAGCCCAGGACGCGCTTCACCTGCGGCAGCGAGACAAAGGCTTGGACGACCTCCTGTCCGGCGTCGCTGGCGCAGACCAGGTCGATGTCGCCGACGGTCTCGGCCCCGCGCCGCAGCGAGCCGGCCACCGAGACCTGCGATACCTCCTGGACGCTGGCGACACCCTCGGCCAGCGCCTGCGCCGCGGGCACGGCGATGCCCAGCGGCGTGCGGCCGGCCGAGGCCTCGAGCAGAGCGATGCCGTCGGCCACCCGCTGAGCGCTGGTCTTGCCGAAACCGGGCAGCTCGGCCAGCCGGCCGGCGGCCACGGCGTCCTTCAGGTCGGCCAGCGAGCCGATCTTCAACTCCTGGTACAGCAGGGCGACCTTCTTGGGGCCCAGGCTGGGCACCTCCAGCAGGTCCGGCAGGCCCGGCGGCAGCTTCTCCGACAGCTCCACCAGCAGGTCGATGCGCCCGTCGTTGAGGAACTGCTCGATCTTGGCGATCGTGCTCTTGCCGATGCCCGCCAGCTCGCCCAGGCGGCCCTCCTCCATGAGGATGGCCAGGTCCTCGGTCGTGTCCTTGATGGTCCGGGCCGCCCGCCGGTACGAGTTGATCCGGAAACGGTCCGCCCCGGTGATCTCCAGCAGGTCGGCGATGCGCTCGAAGGCCTGCACGAGTTCGGTGTTTGCCATGGTCTCGATTCCCCGCCGCCGGCCGGGACGACGCCGCGACGCATCGGTCTGTTACCCCTGCGACGTTCTTCCGACCGGCCGGCGCAGTATCCGCGCCGCCGGGAAGCGACGCAAGCCGGTCCGAGGGGTGGGATGCCGCTGCCCGTTAGCACCCCGGCGGGCGACGCTGGCCAGGAGAGTCCGCGTGCCCACCCGGACAAACGGAACTCCCGTGGCCATCTGGCCCTGGGCTCAGCGTGACCAGCCGAGGGAGCGAGCAGCGCCCTGCGAGGCAAGGATTCGAAGGCCTGCACCGCATGGGTGGCCAGACGCAGTCCGTCACCGCCGAATCTGAGATCTGGAACCTGAGCTTCGAGGTCCCCGGTCCGGGAGGCGGCGGTGTCCGCAGTTGCCCTGCTGCCCCGCTGGCGTCCGGAGCCGGTCGCGACGGCTGGTGACCTTCGCGGCTCGACGGGGCAGAGGAGATCGATCTCGCTCGAAGTGCAGCGCACGGCTCGACCGGGCCGATAGAATGCCGCCATGGACCTGCTCGACATTGCCGACACCCTGACACGGGAACTGGCGGGCCTGCGTTTCGCCGCCCCGGTGAGCCACGTTTACAACCCGCTGGAATACGCCCGCCGGCCGCACCGGCTGTACGTGGAGCGTTACGGCCGGCGGCCGCGCGAGGTCGTGCTGCTGGGGATGAACCCCGGGCCCTGGGGGATGGCGCAGACCGGTGTGCCCTTCGGAGAGATCGCCGCCGTGCGGGACTGGCTGGGCATCGAAGCGCCGGTCGGCCACCCGCCAAAGGAACACCCCAAAAGGCTCGTCGAGGGCTTTGCCTGTGGCCGGTCGGAAGTCAGCGGGGCACGCCTCTGGGGCTGGGCCCGCGACGGTTTCGGCACGCCGCAGCGGTTCTTCCGGCGGTTCTTCGTAGCCAACTACTGCCCGCTGATGTTCCTGGAGGCCGCCGGCCGCAACCTCACGCCGGACAAGCTGCCCGTGGTCGACCGCGACCCGCTGCTGGACGTCTGCGACCAGGCGCTGCGCCGCACCGTCGAGCACTTGAAGGTCCGTTGCGTCGTCGGCGTGGGCAAGTTTGCCGAGGCGCGAGCTCGGGCTGCACTCGCCGGCCGGGAGGTGGCCATCGGCGGAATCCTCCACCCCAGCCCGGCCAGCCCCGCGGCCAACCGCGGCTGGGCGCCGCAGGCCGCCCGCCAACTGGCGGAACAGGGCATCGACCTGGCGTAACGGGGCGTTCGGCGGGAAGCACTCGTGCCCAGCGCGGCGCCCAGTCAGAGCCGCGGGCGCAAGCCCGCGGACACGGGCCGCCGGCGCCCTCACCCATCCCTGTCACCGGGCCGGCGCCCGGTGCGCTGATCGCGGCGCCCAGTCAGAGCCGTAGGCGCAAGCCCGCGGACACGGGCCGCCGGCGCCCTCACCCATCCCTGTCACCGGGCCGGCGCCCGGAGTTCTGATCGCGGCGCGTCCATGCCGCGGCGGGACAAACCGGTTTACTCGTTCACGATGGCCAGGATGCGTTCGACCACGTCGTCGGGGCTGAACCTGGCGACTTCGTCGTCGGTGCGGCGTTTGAGTTCGACGACGCCGTCGGCCAGGCCGCGCTTGCCGATGGTGATGCGGACCGGGATGCCGATCAGGTCGGCGTCCTTGAACTTGAAGCCCGGGCGGGCATCGCGGTCGTCGAGCAGCACCTCCATGCCCCGGGCCTCCAGCTCGTCGTGCAGCCGGCGGGCGGTGCCCATGACCTGCTCCTCGCGGGTGTCCAGGGCCACGATGAGCACGTGGAAGGGGGCGATGGAGACGGGCCAGCAGATGCCGGCCTCGTCGTGGCAGCACTCGATGACGCCGGCCATGATGCGGTTCACGCCGATGCCGTAGCAGCCCATGATCATGGGCACGCTCTTGCCATTCTCGTCCAGCACGTGGGCCTTCATGGAGACGGTGTACTTGGTGCCCAGTTTGAACACGTGGCCGACTTCCAGGCACTTCTCGAACACGAAGGGCGATCCGTTCGGCGCCCGGTCTCCCTCGGCGGCGTAGCGGATGTCGGCGGACTCGGTGATCTGGAAGTCGCGGCCGGGATTGACGCCCTTGATGTGGTAGTCGGTCTGGTTCGCTCCGGTCACGGCGTTGTGCATGACGGTGACGGCCTGGTCGGCGATGATGCGGGCCTTCAGGCCGACGGGGCCGGCGAAGCCGACCTCCGCCCCGGTGACCTCGAGAATCTGCTCGGGCGTGGCCGGCTCGAGGGAGGCGACCCCGGCGGCCTTGGCCAGCTTGATCTCGTTGACGGTGTGATCGCCGCGCACCAGGGCGACCAGGGCCTTCTCGTCCGCCCAGTAGATGATGGTCTTGATCATGTCCTGCGGGCGGCAGCCGAGCAGGCCGGACACCTGCTCGATGGTGGAGTGCCCCGGCGTGTGGATCTCCTCGACGGCCTCCTGCCGGTCGCAGCCCTCGTCGGGCAGCGGGGCCATTTCGGCGCGCTCCAGGTTGGCGAAGTAGGTGCCATCCTCGGAGCGGGCCATGATGTCCTCGCCGGCGTCGGAAACGGCCATGAACTCGGTGGATGAACTGCCGCCCATGGCTCCGGACTCCGCCTCCACCGGCCGGTAGGGCAGCCCGCAGCGTTCGTAGATGCGGCAGTAAGCCGCGTACATCCTGCTGTAGCTCTCGTCCAGGCCGGCCTCGTCGATGTCGAACGAGTAGGCGTCCTTCATCAGGAACTCGCGTGTCCGCAGCACGCCGCTCTTGGGACGCTCCTCGTCGCGGAACTTCGTCTGGATCTGATACAGCGTCACCGGGAGCTGCTTGTAGCTGTGCAGGTAGGCACGGGCGATCTCGGTGATGATCTCCTCGTGGGTGGGGCCCAGCACCGTCCCTTTGCGCCAGGGCTGGTCCGGCAGGTGGATCAGGGTGTCGCCCATGGCCTCGACCCGGCCGGACTCCTGCCACAGCTCGACGGGATGCAGGGCGGGCATGTGCAGTTCAACGGCGCCGGCCCGGTTCATCTCCTCCCGGACGATGGCCGTCACCTTCTGGAGCACGCGGTAGCCCAGGGGGAGGTAGGCGTACGCCCCGGCGGTGATCTGCCGGATCATCCCCGCCCGCAGCATCAGCCGGTGCGAGGGGACGACCGCGTCAGCCGGAACCTCCTTGGTGGTCGGAATAAAGTAGTCGGTCCATAGCATCCGGGAAGGGATACTGCCCGCCGACCCGGAATGCAAGGGCGCCCGCTTCCGCCCGCCCGGCCCGTCGATCCGCCGCGCTTGGCTCTTGACAGAGCCCGCCCCATCGGCGATCCTGTACGTACGTCGCATTTCGGCGTTTTGCCTTTCTTGGGACAGTGTGGGACGGATTCCCCCCGGACGCGCGCCATCTATTGCAGAGGGCGGGTGGCATGTCTCACGGAATGATCAAATGGTTTAACGAAACGCGGGGCTTCGGCTTTATCCAGTCGGACCAAGGGGAGGACGTATTCGTTCACCGCAGCGGCCTTCTCTGCAAGCGGAATCGGCGTCTGACCGAGGGCCTCGAGGTCGAGTTCGACCTGACCGAAAGTCCCAGGGGGCCCAAGGCGCTGAACGTGCGGGTGGTCAGCATCGCCTAGGTCCCGTCACCCCTCGTCGTCGTACCCGTGGCCGCCTTGTGCCGAGCGTGGCTGCACGCCGTCGCTTTGCGCAGCTCGCCGGGTGGGTGATTGATCGGCGCCTGCCGGCCTGTTAAATTAATGTTAAGGACCCGGCACCATCGCACAGTACTGCCTCACCCCGCCCTGGTGGGTCCTGCCCGAAAGGGCAGGTGCGGGGGACATCTGTTCGCAGACCGGGCAGCCCGCGGTTGCTCCGGGGCCGGGCGGTGACCGCCGCGGAGGCGGTGGTTGTCCTGACGCGCAGGGATGCATCGCCTGCCACTCTTTCGAAGGAGGATGGACCATGCTGAATCGACGGATGTGCCTCGCGTTGCTGGTGGCCTGCTGCGGCGCCTCGTCCGCAGCAGAGGAACAGGTCTGTTTCGGGCCCGGCGATCTGACCACCGACGGGTGCGTCAAGTCGGATGACTATCTCCTCTTCGAGGAATGCCTCGCCGGCCCGGACCTCACCTCGCCCCCCCCGGGCTGCGCACTGGAGACCTTCCTGCTGGCGGACCTCCAGGGGGACGGGGATGTGGATCTGGGCGATTTCGCCGGTTTTACCCAGGCCTACAAGAAGAAGTACTTCTTCTACGGCCCGCACCGTGACAACCTGGAAGCCGAGATGCTGGCCATGGACCTGTCCGGCGAGCTCCGCGCTCCGGACACCGAGTACGAGCGGATCCTGCGCGACCTGGCCCTGATCCGCGCGGAGTACGACAAGCTCCAGACCGTCATCGACGACATGGACTACGCCCCCGACCAGTTGCTGGTCAGCCTGTACGACGGCGTGCCCACGGACGAGTATGACGCCCTCAACGAGCACTACCAGCTCGTCGACGAGGAGGTGCACACCTCGTTCCGGCTGCTGACCTTCTGCGACCACCTCAACGCCCCGCTGCTCGCGGGCATCTACGCGGCGGCGCCCGAGGTGAAGTGGGCCGACCCCAATTCACTGCTGGGGACGGACGACCGGATCGTGGTGGCGGACGTCGCCGGCACCTATCGGTACGAGATCGACGACGGCTGGCTGGACTGCTTTGACGGCTGCGACTGCCACCGGGTGTGGACCATTGACGTGGACGCCGCGGGGGTGGTCACGCTGGTGGACGTCTACGAGTGGGGCATGCCCTACTGCGATTTTGACCGCTAGGCGGCCGGGCGGCCA
>Ga0180432_10011607_pt1 | contig 10357 bp, 14 predicted proteins | sample SS_ome_10_FD_132414 | JGI IMG/M metagenome (GOLD analysis project Ga0180432, IMG submission 132414) | Hypersaline lake sediment archaeal communities from the Salton Sea, California, USA - SS_1_MS_2 metaG | ecosystem: Environmental > Aquatic > Non-marine Saline and Alkaline > Hypersaline >...
ACTACTCGATAAACTAGAACTAGACGTACTTATTGAAGATGGTGACGAACTTGATAGACTAGAACTAGATAATGACGATACAGATGATAATGATGTGCTAGAACTAGAAGCACTAATTGAACTTAGACTAGATGTACTAACGGACGATAGTGAGGAACTTGATAATGAGGAACTTGATAGACTAGAACTAGACGTACTTATAGACGATACTGAAGTAGAACTACTTGACGTACTTATCGATGATTGACTACTTCTGGACGATGTGCTTGTGCTAATCGAACTTAGACTACTAGTTGATTTCGATGATGGTGAGGAACTTGATAATGAAGAACTAGATAGACTAGAACTAGACGTACTTATAGACGATACTGAAGTAGAACTACTTGACGTACTTATCGATGATTGACTACTTCTGGACGATGTGCTTGTGCTAATCGAACTTCTACTACTAGTCGATATAGATGATGGTGAGGAACTAGATAGACTACTGCTTGAAGGACTAGAACTTGACGTACTTATCGATGAAGGAGAACTAGAACTACTTGATGTACTTATCGATGACTGACTACTTCTAGACGATGTGCTTGTGCTAATCGAACTTAGACTACTAGTTGATTTCGATGATGGTGAGGAACTTGATAGACTACTACTCGAAGGACTAGACGTACTAGAACTTGAAAGACTAGACACACTAGAAGTTGAAGAACTACTAGTTGATATTGATGACGGAGATGATGAAGATACTGCAGCAGCAGCCGCCTGAATAAAATATTGCAAAATGTGAAACATTTATCAACTCAATTCAGTAATGCGACCAAGAACTACGAATGTATCCCCTTCCCCTGGCTCAGCATCCAAAGCAGATTCCAACGTAATTACAGGATTAGCCGCATTCGTACTGCTAATTATGCGCCTGGTTTGATATTGATTTGTAGTTCCATAAACAAACGCAATTACCATACCCCCATCATCATTTCCATAATAATTTGCCGCTTCTTGTGGTAAATCTGTAGCGAAACTAGTGGCAGAATTAGAAGCATCCACTGCAACAGTACCAGTTAGAATAGCATCCACACTTTTCTTGAACCTAGCCAGTGACGTTGCGTCCCCATCCAATTTTCCAACATCTACCTCATCTGAGGAAGCGTCAAATGTACTCAAACCACTCTGAATCTGAGTCACAATATCAGAATGCAAAGCACTTGCCGAAACATCCTGCAATACATTAATAACCATACTGTCAGTATTGTCTGTCCAGAAATACAACCCATGAGCAGTACTGCCGGTAGTTTTATAAACAGCCGAGCTTGCATAATCTCCTACAGTATCTATGAAGTAACCAAATCCATAATCATTAGTCGTTACTATATGCAAACCATGAGCGAATTCCCCAGTCGTTTCTAGTCTAATTGCCGAATTATTATAATTCTCATAAGTATCCGTACCAGTCGTCTTTATCTTAACCCCATGTCCACCACTGTTAAGAATATTCACGGCCGCAACCGCACTAGATGATGAAATGCTGACACTTTCCAATCCTAAAGTAGCAACATCCCCGCCATGATCATTATTCTCTAAGATAACAGTATTGATATCTAATACTTCTTCATTCGCACCAGTGATAGCATCTATTTCTACTTTAGTATTGTCATACAGAACATTTCTACCATAAATGCCAACATCATACAACTGATTAGTAGTTACTTGTGTTCCCGCATTTCTAATTTGAATATCCTGGACATCTTCCCCAGCATCTTCACCTTCCGCCGAATTAGTTCGAACTATAACATCCTGAGCGAATACCTTACCATAAGCAGCTTCTAATCCATAAACCATAGTTGCAGGATTGGCACCACCCCCTGCTTGCGAAGTCAATACATCTACTATCCCACCTTGCATATATACCTTAGGAACTTCAATAGGAGTATCGGCGGCATAATTTTCACCAAAACTACTAGCACATACACCAAATGCCCAGTAACTACCGTATGTATCGACAGAACTATCTCCCGCAATAATAACATCTGTATCGTGCAAACTTATAACATGATTACAAGTACAAGTCCGCAAACCTTCTAATCTACCAGCTAAAGTAGAATTGCGCACTTCCATATAATCATTAAGATCACTAACACCATACGCAGTAACAATTGGAACATCATCCGATTTTAATAGACAGTTATCTACCAAACAATATTCCGGATTTTGAGTAGTGTATTCAGGAGTATCCCCATCATCCCCATCATATGTGCTATACCTAATCCAACCAAATGCTTGAATTTCAGATCCATTAGTGGAAAGAGCGTATACGGTAAGATCTCTAATAGCAGTGTAATTACCTGGCGTCACTGCAACGTATGGAGTAGGTCCATTCGCGGCAATTTCACCGGCATCCTGCTCCCAATCAACATTCAAAAATGAGCGTTCTTTTCCGTAACCAGTTATAGAAACAAAATCTGGAATCCAAATCAATTCACTTGACGTATGTCCGCCAGGACATAGAATTATATTCTCACTGGTATTGGCATTCGTTATAGCAGTCTCTACATCCGCCTTAGCTAAATTGGGATGTTGACCTACATTATTATCAGAACCATTACCATCAACATACACACCCTTCGGGTCTAGCACAGCATCTACTTGAAGAACTGTCGGAGTGCATTCATAATCAATAGAATTATCGGAAGAATTATCACTTTCTACTGTGATTTTTCCATATTCATTATTTTGAACCCAGAAAGGTCCGAACCGATATTCTACTTTAGTTTCTCCAGCATCTTTCTCTTTCACAACTGCTGCCCCACCCATGAGATAAGTACCACTAGTCCCCGAATATGCTTTGAATGTTAAGTTACTAAAAGCTGTATTAATGTCTAGCCGAACAATGACATCGAATTCAACAGCTCTTGCCATTGCATTCTGTTTATTAAAAATCGTATACTCTGTTGTAATATCAACACCAGTGTCAGATTGCGGTTCAATTGACATTATTAATATCCAAGTGATTGTTTAATTGGAGAAGAAAGAACAGGATCTTTATGTTCAACTGCTCCACGATCTCTATAAAATCCCGTAGGAAAACAACTGCTTCTTTTCACTTCTGGAGTAGGAGAAAAATAAGTATCTCGATTTGCATAAGATAATGTTCCACCCCTGAATAAGACACCATTAGCATTTACATTATTGCCCAACCAATACACCTGCTCGGTATCATTCTCATCGCAATTAACATAGTTAGTAGAACAATTATAGACGGCATTATGGTTTACCATATACGATGTATAAACAACCCCTGCAATTATAATACCAATACCACCCGTACCAGAAAAGCCCTGGACTAGGTTATTAGCTATTATCTGCGATGCATGGTAGGCATATAGACCTGTACCTTGTTTGCTACCATCAGGATCAGCAATGATGGAATTGTTCATGGCTATCGAATTGTAGTTCGGTAGCTTTATGCCGTAATTGCTGGAACCGTCCGCAACAATAATCCGATTGCCTAAGAAAAAGGCATCCCTGTTTCTAGTTGTGAATCCGTCACCAGTTGCATCTTCGTAAAAGTTTCCGACAACCTTGTCGCCAATGTAAAACTCGAACTTATCGGCACAATCGAATATATGATTCCCAATGAAAAAGCTATAACCATTTGTATATAACTGATTAGCCCAACCAGACAGTACGCAATTTACAAACGATCCATACCGAGACATAAATACCATTCCCGACATGTCGGCAATGTGCAGATCACAGAAATGGACATAATCATAAGTACCATCCACCAAAGGGCCACTATCAGCACCATCTATTTTAGGTAATGTAGCGTAGGGTGCGGCACCATTTGCAGACGCCAAGTCGTTCGGCTCATTATCATACGTACAGCCACGAAAAATAGTATTAGATGTAGTCGTGTTCGGCCATCTAGATATATCGAGGCCGCCGCCTGGCAGAGTGTACGCAGTGTCACGCTTTATTATGTTGATTTGATTTGTGTCACTTGATGGCGTGGCATTGTCTAATAGATCCTGGATTGTAGAGATAGCACTGCCCTTCGATTCACCATCGTTGGTACCGAATACGTCGCCGTTTTCCGAATCTACATACCAATGCTTTGTAGCCATGTGTTATCAACCTAGTAGATTATGTTCACCCGCAGCTTTTGCAATGTTATCACGATGCGCTTGTGTATTATAAGCCAACTATCCAATATATAAAACAGCAAAAGCACCATATCGATAATCTAATGCTTTTAACTTAGTTCTTCGATAAGCTGGTGGTCCCCACCCACAATGAATGAATCCTAATGTATTTTCATCCACAATATCTGTTGCCACTACCGCTCGACCCCTCCGCCCGAATATAACCGGACATCCCCCATGCAAGCAAGTTATGATTTCATTATGATCTAAAACATCAAAGAACTTGAATTTGCTAAACTTCTTAGCTTTTTCCTTAGCATTGTCGGTAGGTTCCGGTTCAAATCCAAGTGTCTTGTCCCATGCTTCATCTAAAGCAATTCCATGCTCTTGTGCCACCATTAAGCAAGTATCAATGCTTAATGGCATTTGCGGAATTTTTCCAGCATAATGATAAAGATACCAAGGATTTAGATTAACCTTAACTTGATTCTGCTGCTCATAACTCATCATTACAGCCTGAGCGACAGCAACAGCCGTACCGGCAAAAGTAGAGCCTTGATCAAATCTTTTAGCATGATGTCGCAATGTTCTTTTAGTTCTAATATACGCCTGAAATTCAACATCATCCAACGGATCTTTCGCTATAGAATCCTTTGCTAATGGATAATTTCCTATTCGTTCTTCACGGAAAGCCAAATCCGACACGCGAAAATCTTTTCCACCCCATGCCTTAAATCCTCTTTCCGCTAGTAATGGTCGCATTTACTAATCTCCTTAAAAGAAGAGCAGAAAACCACCTGGGACGGGCGTGTCCTCGAAATGATTCCTGCTCTTCTTCAATTGGTTTTATTATTTCCGTGCAAGCACGGCATAACATCTAACCGCATAATACATTGATACCCTTCTCCATAAAGGAACACCTTCTAATTTCATAGCAAACCTGAAAATTGCGTCTGCTTGGAATCTATCAAATTCACCGGCAGTGCAAAGATTGCATAAATGGTCATGCAGAATAGCAGCTTTATTCCATTCACCGAATGGGGAACAAAGCCATTGCAGAAACCAAGGAACCGATGCGAAGTCCGTTACCGTTCCGTCCGGCACTTCAAATTTCATGGTAAGTCCAGTCCTCTTATAAAAGAAAACTAAATTACCAACGATTGAGAAAAGCTGAACCTTAATACCTGGTTCACGATCTAATACATCTACTCTAAGATTCCCCGGTTCAAAACCATTCATTTATCTATTTCCAGTACTATATTAGAATCGGTATCAACGAAATCTGGAACAGGGGTTTTATCACTTAACATATAAGCACCTAGTGCCACCGCTCCACCTGTTAATAAGGATGCTATGGTAGGAGCAATCCAATTCTTCTTCTGTGGTACTGTTGGAGTAACGGGACTTGAAGGTTGAACAGAAACTTGCTCAGAAACTTGCTCGGTAACTTGGTCCGAATTAGTAACAGCGCCCGGTGTATTTACCGTCATCGTAACATCACCGAGAATCATAGGAGACGACATTGAATCTTCCTCCACACTTACCAATTCATTTAGACCATCGTTATCCGATACTTTCTCATTTTCGGCAGTATCCTTTGCTATTGCTTTTCTTTCCCAATCTAATCCATTAGATAAAGATTTCAATGCTAACAAAAATACACCATTCTCTAATTTACTTTGTTCCTTCAGATGTCTCTGCAAAATCTCCACTGACGGCGTCTCCGTAATAGAGTTCGTCGAACTTTGACCAGTCGCCATTATTTGCAGCCTCCCGTAATTTTTGATTTTTAACAATAATGTCACGGAGCTTACCACGCAATGTGCTTCGCTCCGTGACTTTATCATTTACGATAGTAACACTATCAACAACATTCGCCAATTGGGAACAAACTCCAGACAATACCGCTGCAACAATTGCTGAGATCATAGGCTTTTGATTCTCAATTAACGGATCATCTAAAATCTCATCTAATTGAGCCTTAAAATCCTTTGCTTCCTCACGCAATTTAGTAGCGATGTCCATCATTCATTAATCTCCCAACTTACCAAGAACCTTGTCAACGGCACGAGATTCAATTGAACCTACTTCGTCGAACTTCTTGAGAGCAATCTTGCGGAGCAATCCCATATCATGGGAAATATTCCCTTTTGCTTCGGTCATCAAAATCTGATGAGCCGCGATCCCTTCCGAGATCAATACTTCCCGTCCGGTGGGGGAAATGTCGCTAGTCGAACTAGCAAGAGCAGCTTCAGCCATAGTATCTGGCTCCTTTTCTTCGGGGTGAACGATTTCCACTTCTGGAGACATAACATCTACTCCGGCAAGCGGTTCCTAATTTTAAGGGGAAGTCCCAACGGTGCTTCGTCAGTGAAAACTTCCCCAATTTGTTGTCCAGATTTATCTAAAGTCCGGACACGTATCACTTGAGGGGGGATTCTAAGTTCTCCCCCCGACATAGGTATTTCAACAACTCTTTCTACTTCATCAGTCTCATCCCCCTGCTCGAAGACTACTGTCATCTTAGCATTCTCAAGAACTGCTATTCTATTTTTTAGATCTTCTATTTGATTATCATAAACTGTCAAATCAACTTTAGTTCCTGGTTCACCTGGCGGACCTTGTGAGCCTGTCTCCCCTTTCGGTCCTTGCGGTCCCGGCGGCCCGGCTGGCCCAGCAGGGCCAGCGGGCCCTACGGGACCGACAACTTCTTCCGGCGGAGTATCTGCTTGTGGGGCTTCTGGGGAACTGGGAACTTCTGGAATTACAATTTCAATTGTCGTTTCATCATCTAATGTTTTCTGAGGAATAGGCATTTGACCAGCCGGAGGACATATAGGCACCCTTACATTAGACGGGCAATTTTGTGGACATCCTGCACTGGGACGACAAGTTCTGGGTCTACACCATTGGTTTACACTCCATACATAGGTTCCCCAAGTCTTAGGCGCCGGCTGTCCAGACACCACCCAATTTTTCCATTCTTTAGAAAATGTAGAAACATTAGGATATTCATAAGTCTTAGCCAAAGCTTGACTAACATTATTATGCTTTAGAACTTGTTCCGCAAATTTAATTGCTTCCTTCTTTCCTCGATGAAAGATAAGGAATCTCATATACGAAACACTTTGCGCATAAAATGTCTCAAAATCATTAGGATACCAAGATTTGAACCCCATCAACCTATCAGGGGGGAACAACTTCTTAAAAGATACTGCTTTTTCTAATGAATTTATATAATCCAATTGACTAGGAGAAGCTTCTTCATAAGAAGCTAATCCCTCATCTATCCATCTAGGCAATGGTCGCCTAAAATGAGTAGCAAGAACCATGTGCATAACTTCATGAGGAATCCCACTATCCAAGATGCGAACATATCCACCATGAACATGACTTTCCCACCCGTAAACTTCCCCACGATCAAAAGCAAAAGTAGTACTGCCCCCTGCGGAGAACCTGGCGTCACGGATAGTAATTTTCATTGCGCAAGGAGTGGCCCAATTAGGAAAAGGCTGTCCCAACCATTCAGTAGCAAATTTCTTTCGATAGTGTTCTGCTGTCTCAGCACATTGCTTGGCAACTTGCTGATTAATAGCCGTTACGACAAAATTAGAAGTTCTAAATTGTGCCGCTTGAACTGAAACACATAAAATCAACCATACTACTAATGTTTTCATTTTGGATTACCATTGCGATTGGATTTCCAAATATCCTCAATCATTTTATGCTGGCCCGCTACCTTGGCTTCCACTTTCTCGATCCCAGCCTCTAGCCTATCTAATGAATCTTTTGTATATTGATCAGATAAAACTTGCTGAGCTTCATGAATATGAAAATCAGTACGAATTTCATCGGCCTTCTGCTCTGCCTCATAACCTCGCAATAATGCCCACCCGCAAGCAAGAATAAATATAGCAAACAAGCTAATAATTATGCTTGTAATTATCCTCGTCGATCTATGGATAGTGGCACATTCTGTCCGAGTTATGAAACCAGCAATATCAATATCAGTTTCTTTAGCTAATTCATCAACCATGTGTTTTCTCACTTCACAATGTTCTTCGTATTTACACGAAGAGCATTTAATGTTCGATAACGACTTTATGGTGATGCATGCAACGATGCTGAACACAATGAGGAATGCGCAAGAGACGCAGAATAGGACGTCGCCAAATTCGATGTTTAGTAACCACTGTATCACAGATTACTTCCTTCACCCCTTCATTTGCCGGGGCACTAGATTCAGGGATGGGTGTAAGTTTCTCAGTCTTGGAGACAATTTTAGTGCAACCACATGGCAACCGCACAAATTCTGTTCCTTTGAAAATTTTTGAATGACCAGCTTCAGCATAACCAGTCCATAACACGACACACACCAGAACACACGACACAATGATTGGAAATTTCATTCTCAATCTCCTTGACAAATATTACCTTTCCACTTAGATTCCATTCTTTCGATTTGTTGCAGGCCCTTCATGACCCGCAATGTTTCCATGGTTCTGCCCACTAGAGAATCACAATCAATTCGCCCTACTTCTTTAATTCCTACCATTAATAAAACTGCAGAAGTTATTTCTTCCGCAGATAATTCATTTTCTAATGCTTGTCTTAATGCCTCAATAAAACTTTGAGGCAGAACAGACTTTTCATTCTTTGCAAAACATGCCAAGCGGAGCAACAAAGTATCCGTAGATTCTTCCATTTCCAATCTCCATACTAGTATAACAAGTAGTCCACATTTTTCAAAGGGATATTATCCTAATTCATAAATTTCACGCAATTCCTCAGGCATCTGCTCAATTTCCTCATCAGACAATGGCTCTTCCGCCTTTTCATCATATAATATATCATCTTTTCGATACCCATCAAATCCACCAGTTCGTTTCGATGCCTCTGCCAAAGCAATAACCAATGCAGTCCCCACATCAGCGTGACCAAACTCATCACTAATAGATATCAACTTATAATTCGATGGGGGCTTATGTTCAATTGAGAACTTGCCAAAATCTCTACGAAGACGACCAGAGATATCATCATAACACTGGAGAATTCCGTCCTTCATTGCTTGCACGAACGCCGTTGCCATCCTAGTCAAATTACTAGGCTTTGAAAAGGACATCTCCACCATGGGTATGCGTTTCTTGCGGAGGCGCTGAGCCATGAACGACCCACCTGCTGCTGGATCATAACCAAACCAAGTGACATTGTAAGCTTTCCCCAATTCCTCGCACCTGGCTTCAACATCCATTAAATCAACTTCCATTTTCCCATCCCCAATATCCATATTAGGTTCCCATCCCTCAAAATAAGCCACACGAATCCGCTGCTTAATCTCGTCTATTTCTAGAATTGCCAGACCAGCATGGTCATGACTAACACCCAAATCCAATCCCGCCAAATAAGTCATCTGCGGATTGAACTTACTAGGGCCTTTTAAGCAGAACGATTTTTCTATTGTATTTTCATCCACGGCACCACCTGTTCCTGACACCCAAATGCCACGCCATAGACGAGCAAATTCGGCGCCTATTGGATCTTGTCTTTTTGCTTCCTCGACATCTTCTTCACTAATCCAGGGAGCGAGATTTGACCATATATGACAAGACCACCTTTCGGGATTTTGCAAAGCGTTCTTTCTCCACCCGTCAGCCGGTGTCCCCTTAATACCGGCGTTAGTGGAGATTATGATTATTCCCTGGGGAACACCAGTCGCATTATTCATATGAGTGCGCATGGTTTCCCACTTATCAACATGCACTAATTCGTTCAAGATTAGAACATCCGGCGTCTGTCCCTGGGCTTCGCCGGCGGTGCCTGTTGCCTCAATTCTTACCCAGACTTCCTTGTGCATTTTACGGTTGCGGATAACCCCTTGGATGACTTCAATATGATCATTCATCCAAGGATTATAATGAATTAGATCAATGACACGATCCTCAATGATTCGTGCTTGTCTACTATTAGAAGCACACACTTGGCACTTAATTGGACGACTTGGGAAAATCATAAGCCAAGCTAAAGCAATTGCCAAGTCAGTATCTTTACTAGATTTCTTAGTGCGCTCAATCCAGAAGCGCCGGCGTGGTGGCATAACACCATCCCGCACAGCATGAAAAGAAGGGGCCAGTGCTTCGAAGGTTTCCTTTTGGAAATCGGCCATGCAGTCATCATATAACTGCGGACCACTAGCACTGGGAAGAATTATCCCACGTACA
>Ga0180432_10011608_pt1 | contig 10357 bp, 7 predicted proteins | sample SS_ome_10_FD_132414 | JGI IMG/M metagenome (GOLD analysis project Ga0180432, IMG submission 132414) | Hypersaline lake sediment archaeal communities from the Salton Sea, California, USA - SS_1_MS_2 metaG | ecosystem: Environmental > Aquatic > Non-marine Saline and Alkaline > Hypersaline >...
AAACAACTAAAAACAAAACACGATTTTTCAGACTGTTGTATGCTCGGTTCTCTTTTTAACAATGAAGTGATATGAATGCAGAGGCCACATATACTTCGATTGCCTAGTCAACAGCGTACCAAAGGAAGATAGAAACAAGTTTAGTGGGAGGAAATAGGTGAACCAAAAGAAAAACAAAACCACCCCCCAGTTAGATAAAATATAAAAGAAGATGGGGGGATTGGGTTTCAGCCGCAGCTTCCTGTAGCTGAGCCAGACCCCTCATACCCGAATCCCGGAGCAGTATTAGCCGCATCCAGGGATTGATTGCACTCCTCCTGCATTCCGTCAACTATTTATACAATCATCAGCGAACTCTTTAAGAGTCTCTTCAGGCATAGCTCCAACATGTATCTCTGCATTTTTAATGCATATAAACTGCGGTACACTGCCGCTGGTTATATATTCATTTAGACATGTTTCAATAACATCCATCGCTTCAGTATCGCTTACCTCAGCCCAAAAGAAGCTATAATTCTCTTTCTGAAGTCCCTCCACAATAGGTTTCATACTCTGACAATAACCACAATTATTAGAATGGAAAAACACCACAGTATCTGCTGAAAGATTATATGGTTCAACACATTCTATTATCGCATCTTTATTACATATAAGTTTAGAAGCACACTCAGGGTCGTCGCAGTCCACCAAACCATCTCCTGTGTCATCGATGCCGTTGTCGCATATTTCCGCTGTGGGATCGAAGTTCGCTCCAACCCTAAGAGAGAGATAATTTCCCTTAGCCTCCAGGTAGTTGGCTAGGGAGTCATATACCTCAGAATCCTTAACGGTCTTATCAAACAAGAACGCAGGCAGATACGTTAGACCAAGGTCATCATAGAGCTGCTTTCCCTCACTTGTACTGTAGTCCAAGCCCTCTATCTCCAAATCAGATATCATAGCATTCAGTTGAGCTAACAGACCTGAGACATCACATACCTCACATCTCTTATCGTTTAAAACAAGAAGGTTCACCGTGGATGATGCGGATGGGTTGGTTGTTGAAACAACAGGGTTTGTTGTTGTAGAAGATGTGGTGGGGACAACACCGCCACCAGAGTTAAACAATAGTATGCCGACGCCCATGCCGATAAGGAATATAAAGCATGCGCCCACCGCTAGCACAATAGGGTCCTTAGTTAATGAATCTTCATTGGGTTTCTCTACCTTAACCGGTTCCTTGACTTCCTCTACAACCTTTTTGTCTTCTTCAGCCATTGTTTCACCTGAAAAAAATAATGATACAATAAATACTTGATTGAGTTAATAAAAGCTCAGGCATTGCCCCGGGATTCCCCCAGAACAAATCCTGATGCTATCAGGTGCGCTACCCTGACGGGCTCGGGTATGAGGCTGCGTGTGGAGGATAATTTAACAATTGACTCCGCATCCTTGAAGCTGATCCCATGATATTGTATGTATATGTATTTATTGGTTTTGGTCTCGACCTTCATGGGTTTACCAGCCTTCCTCATGCACTCCCTGTAGAAATTTCTGTGCTCAAGTCTGCTGACTGCATGCTCTATCGCCTTAAAGTCAGGCATCTTTCTCACCACCACAATAACCGCCAGCCCGGTCTCATTATGGAGGCGCTCTATGTCCACGAGATTGAATCCCCCGAACCCGAGGCCGTCCAGCATTACAACCCTGAGGTCCCTGAACTTGCTCCTGTTTACCATCTCAACGAGCTTGTCTGTTGAGTCTATGCCGTCAACCTTTACCTCACTTCTTAATACCCCATCAATCCAGTTGCCTCCCCGAAATACCGTACCCACGATGTATGTTTCCTCATCCTCCTGCAGGCTGAATGGAGCATCATCCACACCCAGAATCCTTACCTCATCCTTTATGCTATAGAATTTCATACCACTTTGCCTCACACCATATTGTTTATATCCATGGAATCCAAAATTCATATATGAAAACGGTGGGGATGGTGGTTTCATCAGAGGGCAGGCAAGCGGATATCCTAATCCAGGATGAGCGGGTTGAGACCGGCTCCATATTGAGGATAGGGGATTTCTACGGGATAGTAGCCTACATGCGCTATAGGGAGGATGAGAAAATCGGCTCCAAGCAGAAGCTGATAGCCAACGTTCAGGTATTCGGTAAACTAGGTAAAAATAGGTTAGTGAAGATCAAAAGACCCATCCAGCCGTATGCTGAGGTATTTCTGGCAAGCGAGAAGGAACTGGGAGATATGCTTTCAGGGGATAGGAACATAAGCCTGGGTAATGTTTACGGCACAGGTGCCAGGGCATTTCTTGACCCAAGTGAATACGACAGGCATATGGCTGTGTTGGCCAGCACGGGCGCTGGTAAAAGCTATACAACAGCTAACCTGATTAAGGAGTTCCTGTCCCTGAGCCTGCCGGTGTTGGTGGTGGACACCCACGGTGAATACCAGAGGATATTATCCCACCTTATCAGAAAGGAGGAGATAGACCTTGAGGTGTACACAGTCAAATACCCCAGAAAGGGTTTCAGGGAGTTGAAGATTCCAGTATCCATTCTGAGCCCCGAGGACTTCAACCATTTCATACAGTTGACAGAACCGCAGAAGACTGCTCTGGAGACTGTCTTGGATAAATTTGAGGGAGATGATTACCTGCTGCAGGATATTATAGATAAGGTGGGGGAGTTGAGCACAAACGATTTCCATGAGGGAACCATCAGGGCCTTAAAGAGGAAGCTGGTCTCCCTGGAGAGAACCTTCCGTAACGTCTTCGACAAATACGGCACCGACATAACAAAAATAATAAAGCCGTATCAGGTTACAGTAATAGACGCATCCTACGCTCCTCAGGGGGTGAGGCAGTCTGTTGTTTCCTATCTCGCAAGCGAGCTGCTTCAGGGCAGAATTAGGGAGAAAAACGAGATGAGCAACCCGATAGATTATGAGCTGCTTTTTGTGGTGGAGGAGGCGCATAATTATGCCAGCTCCAAGCTCTCGCACTCCTGCAGGTACCAGCTGCAAAGGATTGCTTCAGAGGGCAGGAAGTTTGGTGTGGGCTTGTGTGTTATATCCCAGAAGCCCTCAAAAATTGATGAGGAAATCCTCTCCCAGTGCAATACCGGAATCTATATGCACATAACCAACCCAAGCGACAAGGACCATATCAGGCGGAGTTTTGAGTCCATTAATGATGAGATAATCAAGGACCTGGATTCGCTTGACGTCGGCGAGTGCATTATTGCCGGGGCCATGAACAGGATACCGTTTCTTATGTGCTCGGTTGATGATGTGGGGGTTGAAAGAGAGCAGCGGATTAAATTCAACTACAAGAGAGTGGAGAAAACCAAATTAGCGGGCTCTGAATACGTTTAGAATCTCAGACATCACCCAGCCGGGTGCCTCTCCTGGTGGATTTGATTTCATAGCTTCCCTTTTTGGGTGGTTTCTCCTCTACTGATGCGTTCCTGAAGGCATAGACTGAGATCCCAGCAATCAACAGCAGGAATGTTAGTACTATGAACGAGATTATTGTGCTGAAGAGGTCGAATCCTGCTACCATGCCAGTAACCGCAGGGGTTTTTTCTTTCTTCTCCCGCTCGTATATTATTTTTTGCGTGCTGGTTGTGGTCGAGGAGGTTGAGGTGGTTGTTGATAGGGTGGTGGTTGTTGTCGTGGTTGTTGTTGTGTAGGTGGTTGTTGTGCATGGAAGGCATGGTCCCCCGCAGTCTACTCCGGTTTCTCCCTGGTTTTGCCGCCGATCACTGCAGCTTGGACACGGCATACACGGCCCCCCGCAGTCTATTCCCTTCTCGCAGGCTCCGTCATGGCAGTTCTCTATTAAATCAAAGCAGCTTCCCTCATCTGTATTCGATGAGTATGTAGCGCTTGAGCTTCCACTACTGGTGTCGTCGTCATCGTCGTCGTCATCGTCATCTTCCTCCCAGATGTTCACGGTGAAGTCATCATCTGCCCCATTAACTGCATCGTTCCCGTTGAGGTCTCTGCACTGCACATAAATGTCACCTGACGTGTCCTTGGTGTATTTTTTACTGTGCCTTTGGGTGTGTGTCGTGCCTGAATCATCCGCGTCAAGCTCATAATCCATATCATCGTAGTCTCTGTCTTTGGTGTCGTATCGGCAGGTGGATTTCTCGTTGGTTCTGGCTTCAAGATCCACTCTGGCGCTGGTATGGCTGCTTGAGTGATCCACGTCAACATCGAAGTATGTTATGACAGGTGGTGTTGTGTCGTTGACTAGGAAACCATGTTTTAGGGTGGATGTTTTCCCGTAAACGTCACTGCAGTTGACGGTGAAGTTATAGAATCCATTGAGCAAGCCCTCAATCGTGATGGTGTATGTCTCATCCAGAAAGCTCTCGGATGCGTCAGTTGGCCCCTCTTTGACTATACCGTCACCTGATTCCAGGATGTATCTGCAGAAGCTTTCTGGGTCGGGGTTTGTTTCCTTTACCCTGAACTTGAATACTTGTTCAGGGGGTATGCTGTCGTTTAATATTGTGTTGTTCCCTGGCATGGTGATGTTTATTATGGGTGGTGCGGTATCAGTCCATAACGCTGCACCGGAGAGGTGTGGGAGCCGTATGGTGAGATTATTTGATGTATTCAGGTAGCACATGGTTTCTCCCGCATCATTGCATTCTTTGAGTATTACAGGCTCCTGTTCACAGGGTAGGTAAATAATCTGCAGGTCACTTGAGAGGTTCCAGTCAAGCTGGATTACAGCTCCAGAGAGATAGTCTTGATCTGCCAGAAGCTTTTCTGTGTTGTTGAAATACAGGAGGTTCGCGTACTCCACCCCCAGCAGGTCTTCCATCTCACCCACCCAGTTACATGAATCCGATAGATTGATTATCTTAAGGTGGTGGGCTTGATTCCAGTTCATATCCAACCCGCTGAATGAGGGGATCTTTACTGTGGTGTTGGAGTCTAGACGGAGTAGTAGGGTGAATGTGTTGTTGACTGGTATGCTCTCGTTTCCTGAGTAGTTTATTGTGTTGTTGCCTGCATCAAGCAGGGAGGCGGATTTAATGTGTTTTAATGCTGTAAGCTCCTGGATGAATCTGCTCGCATTCACTTGAGCCTGGAGGGTGAGTTCTATTTCCTCGCTTTTTGTGTTACCGTAGCTGTCGTTTACGTAGATTTGTAGGGTGTGTTTACCTCCCCAGACGTTTGTTATGTTGCTGCTGTGGTTTAGTTGTTTGCTGTTGCTTTTGTTCCAGAGTATGTGTTTCTCTGCTATACCGTCTAGGGTATACCATAGGGTGCTAAGATTAGATAATGTGTCTGTGGCGCTCAGGTTCAGGGGTATCTTTTGGTTGAATGTTTGGTTTCCTGGCTGGTGTATGGTGAGCTCCGGCGGGGTCAGGTCTGTTACCTCAATCTTTATTTCTGTGGATAGTTTGTTGCCTGATGAGTCGTTTACTGTAATATTCAGGTGGTATGCCCTAAAGGGGAGTCCTGTTTTGTTTGTTAACACTCCAGTGGAGCTGTTGATTTCGAAAAACGAACTATCATTAATCCAGTACCTGTCAACAAAAAAATCATCTGAAGCATTCACGTCATAGTTGAACGGCTGGTTTCTCTCTATTATCTGGTTGCTCAGGTTCTCAACCCAAAAGGGGGGGTTGTTATCGACTAGATTAACCTGCCTCACTCGCAGGTTGTCTGAGATATTGTCATCTGTTATGTTCTCTTCATTGGATGTGTTTATTATCACCGCCTCCACAGAAAGATTATATAAGCCAAGAGCTAGACTGGATGTATTTAAGTCATCATATTGTTTCACTGACTCATTCACATCAACAGATCTTGTATGGGTTTTATTCAATACAATTTCGCCCGTAATATTGTGTTTTATTAAGAGATGGGATATGACCGACTCGTTGAACAGACCCTTATTGGTAATCTCATAACCTATTGTGTAGACCTCAGGCGGATAAATGAATGAGTTGTTTACAGCACATGTGTAGTGAGAACAAGTAGAATTCCGTATTTGTATGCCGTTGACAGCCCCACTATAGTTCAGGTCTAGTTCGATGTCGTGTTGAGCGGTGGCTGAATTCGAGAGAGAACCCCATAGGAAAACAAAAACCAACACCGCTACCAATAACATATACAACAATGATTCAGTAATCAGCAAAGCCAACGAAAAAAAATAAATAAAGAGATATATAGGAAACAATCGCTTAAAAAACAAAAAAAAATTATGGCTCCTGTAGAGCAGGCCCCTCAAAAAGATAAATCCGTGAGTCAGAGCATGCCAGAAGGTATCTACCGTCATCGGAGAGTACTGCATTCACTGGGGAGCCGACCCGGTAACTCCAAAGTAACGCACCAGACTTGTCTAGGACATAAAGGTGCCTGTCACTCGATAACGCAGCAACATACTCTCCATCAACGGACACGTCAACAGACTGCACGCTCCAGTTAGTCCTGTAACAAAACAACTCTTTACCTTCTAAATCAAACAAACAAACCCGGTTATCCGCTAAACCCGCGGCCACAAAACCCTCATCCAGGGATAATGCAACAGACAAAACAGGTTTAGAGAAATCCTTAACCCAAATCTCCTCCGACTCATTCAAACCCGACCCGATATAGAAGAAAAACAACTGATTACCATCGCTTTTGGAAATCAACGGCTTAGAAACGGAAGCGACCAGGAACTCCCCGTAACCAGAGACCGCGTAATCATTCAAACGACCATCAAACAAGTAAACCACATCATCCTCTCTCATAAAACCCTTTCCGTTAGCGTTGTAGATATCCAGAAGACTTAAGCCATCAACTGATATGAAAGACTCCGTGGTCGAGTAATCACTCCCATCCCCTGAAACACTTAAACACTCCGCTAGAGAGCTGTTATCTGTATCGAATATTAGCTCTCTCTTTTGGAGACCTCTCTCCAGCTTAAAAAGCTTATAATCACGCCTATCCCTCACCAGAGCATAAACCACCTCACCGTCAGCTGATATCCTGGCATCCAATACGCCCCTGGACCCAAGCTCCACAACCCTTAAGGAATCAGAAACCAGATCATACAAGTAGACGCTCCCCTGGACTCCAAGCTGCCCGGTCTTGTTCGTATAAAACAAAACCTTCTCAAGTGAGCTACTGCCGTCACAGGACAATAACACCTCACCGTCCAAGGATTTATTCCAGACTAGAGGGTTGCTCCCATTAAAACCCCCTCCAGAAATGAAACAGGAACTGCAAATTCCCCCACAGTCCACCTCCAGCTCCCCCGGATCCAGCCTGCGGTTGAAGCATGAGTCGGGATAGGATGTGGTAGATGTTGTTGTGGTTGAGGTGGTTGTGGAGGTCGTGCTCGTGGAGGTTGAGGTGGTTGTTGTTGTCGTGGTTGAGGTGGTCGCATAAGTTGTTGTTGATGTGGTTGAGGTGGTCGTGGAGGTGCAAAAGGGTATGATATCACCTGTTAAGGGAATCCCGCAGAGTATGGATGTGGGGGTGAGGTAACCAAGCAATCCAGCGATCGTGAAAGATATGAAAACAAGAACAGGCAACATCAAAGCTGCGGCAACCAAGATAATCTTTTTTTCATCCATCAGTAACATAATTTATGTATTCAGTATCTTAAATGTTGCTATTATTTTAGTTGTTATACCCAATACTAAACAATGGAACTACACCCCCATGAGTTAAGAATACTTGACGTGTTGGATGAGAAAAAAACCAACAAGGAGATAGCTGCGGAAAGCGGTCTGGGCTTGGATGCCGTGAACAGGGCGTTATCCTGGCTAGCCACCAAGGGGCTGGCGGAGATGAGAGAGGACATCACGGAAGAGATCACCCTCCAAGATGATGGTAGATTGTATGCGAGAGAGGGGCTGCCTGAGAGAAAAATACTTGAGATGGTAGGTGATAAGACATCCATAAAAAACATACAGGAGAGGCTGGGTAAGAAAGAGACCAGCATAGGTTTAGGCTGGCTCAGAAGGAAGAACCAGGCCAGGATAGAGGGAGATGAAGTCAGCATAATAGATAGGGGTGTTAAATCAGATGAGAAACTGCTTCAGCTTTTGGGAGGGGAGGGTAAGATATCGTCAGGTGAGCTGAGCCCAGCACAAAAAAAAGCATTAAGATTCTTAAGGAGCCGGCAGAGTCTTTTGGATATCAGGGAGAGAAAGATTGTGTGGGCTGTTCCCACAAAAGAGGGGAGGAAAATTGGGGAGCTGGGGGTTAAGGAGAGTATATCCCAGTTGACGCCTGATTTATTGATTAACGGGGGGTGGAAGGGTAAGAAGCTGAGGTCTTATGATGTGGACCTGTACGTGAAACCAACTTACCCCGCCAAGAGACATCCATTAAGTCATTTGATTGACCGGATTAGGTTGATTTTCCTGTCCATGGGCTTTAAGGAGATAAAGGGGCCCCTCATCGAGTCCGCCTTCTGGAACTTCGACGCTTTATTCCAGCCACAGGATCATCCAGCAAGGGACATGCACGACACATTCTACCTGAATAAACCGGATCATATGGAGATTGAAGGCTTTGGGGAATATAGAGATAACGTGAAAGAAACACATGAGAGCGGGGGGACTACGGGCTCAACCGGCTGGGGAGGCTCCTGGAGCGGGGAAACAGCCCAGAAAACCGTTCTGCGAACACATACTACCGCAGTCACCTGCAGGTATCTGACCAAGCTTGCGAGGAGGGATCTGCCGGCTAAGGTGTTCTGTATCGGGAAAACCTTCAGAAACGAGGCAGTCGACTACAAGCACCTCCCTGAGTTCTATCAGATAGAGGGTATTATAGTGGACCCTGAGGTTAACTTCCGCAACCTGCTGGGCATACTTAGGGAGTTCTACGAGAAGATGGGCTTCAGTAAGATACGATTCAGGCCTGCCTACTTCCCCTACACCGAGATGAGCGTTGAACCGGAGATTTATATAGAGGAGAGGGGGGAGTGGATGGAGCTGGGAGGTAGCGGGATATTCAGGCCGGAGGTTGTAAAGCCTTTGCTGGGGTTCGATTGCCCTGTTCTCGCATGGGGCTTGGGGTTGGACCGGGTTGCATCCCAGAATCTTGGATTAAATGATATACGGGATCTATACATCAGTGATTTGGGCTGGTTGAGGAATCAGCGGGTGCTGTGATGTCTGGGCCGGAGTTGAGCGGGGGGATTGATGAAGCCGGTCGGGGCCCTGTTATCGGGCCGTTGATTATTGGGTGCGTGGTGCTCAACGGGGAGGGCAGGGAGAAGCTAAAGGATTTGAATGTCAGGGATTCCAAGAGGGTTTCCCCCAAGAGGAGAGCCTTGTTGGAGCCTGAGATAAAGAAATATGCTATTGAGTGGGGTTTGATTGAGATCTCTCCCAAGGAAATCGATGTCTTGAGGGGGAGGCATTCATTGAATGCTATTGAGGCTATGAAGGTGGCTGAGATCATCCTTACTCTTGAGTCGGTGCCTGAGGTTATCTACGTTGATGCTGTTGACAACGGAGCTGATTACTACAAGCGGAGGGTTCTGGATTACCTCACCTCGCTGAATAATGAGTTCATCATCCCCGAGATTGTTTCAGAGCATAAGGCAGATGACCGCTACATTGAGGTGTCGGCGGCTTCTATTCTGGCTAAGGTGGAAAGAGATAGGATTGTTGACTGCCTCAAGGAGGGTTACGGGGACTTCGGATCAGGGTATCCATCTGATGAGAGGACCAGCAGGTTCATAAGCGAGATTATCAGACGTGGGGAGATACCTGAGTTCGTCAGGAAATCCTGGAACACCCTGGAGAGGGGGAAGCAGATGAAGCTGGGTGAATTCTAGTCCCATCTGAGCCGGTGTTTTTTATAGCCTTAATCTATTTTTATTAGGTTTAAAGTCATGTGTATTAAAAAATAAAATGGGTTTACGTCCGAGCAGATGCTATAAGTGGGATTCGCCTGCGTACACGAGAACAAGCAATAACCCGCAGGACTCGTTTATTACAGGAATCCCCGGCTCCAAGATCATACACTATAATATGGGGAACCTCAAAGGTGATTTTGAGGTGGAGACCTCCATTATCGCGAAAGAGAGGATTCAGGTCAGACATAATGCCCTGGAGGCTACCAGAACTGCTGTGAACAGGAAGCTCGAGAAGGCTTTGGGCAGGATGGGCTATCACTTCAAGATCAGAGTCTACCCGCATCACGTTATGAGAGAGAATGTAATGGCCACGGGTGCGGGCGCTGACAGGGTTCAAAGCGGTATGCGCGGCTCTTTCGGTAAGCCTATTGGCAGGGCGGCTAGGGTTAACAAGGGACAGGCTATTTTGAGCGTTTATACCATGAACGAGGAGCGGGATCTGAGGATTGTTAAGGAAGCCTTGAAGATGGGTG
>Ga0180432_10011609_pt1 | contig 10357 bp, 3 predicted proteins | sample SS_ome_10_FD_132414 | JGI IMG/M metagenome (GOLD analysis project Ga0180432, IMG submission 132414) | Hypersaline lake sediment archaeal communities from the Salton Sea, California, USA - SS_1_MS_2 metaG | ecosystem: Environmental > Aquatic > Non-marine Saline and Alkaline > Hypersaline >...
AGGCGGCCGAAGAGGCCGTTTCGGAGAAAGCCGACGTGTTGGTGTTGGACGATGCCGGCCTGGGGTTTCGGCTAAACACTTCCCGAGAGGCTTGGCCGAAGGTCATCACGGACGAGAGTGTCGAAGCGCCGCGATGGGTGGTGCTGAAGACGGCCGGCCCCATCGGCGATGGATATCTATGGCGAGCGATTTCAAGGGGACGGCTGGCCAGCCGTACAATCCTTCTCGTATCGATGGAAGACTTGCGCACGGAGGAGATTTCCGTCACTAGCGGGATATCCTGGGAGCGCACCGAGTTGGACTTGGTTAGGGAATTGACGCACAACCCGGCGATCGCAAAGTTGAACGCTTGCGGTCAGCTAATCGTAAGCTTTGGCGCGGAAGGTGCTTTGCACGTCAACAACCAAGATCCGGAGAATCCCGTCTTCCGATTGTTCTTCGACCCCGAGCATCTGGAGGGTGACTGGCGCTGTTCGATTGAGGGAAGTTCGCTGGGAATGATGTCCGCACTTACTGCCGGTCTGGTCAGTTGGCTTTTGCTCGAAGATTCCCAAGAAGCAATCGACATCGGTATCCAGGCCGGACTTGCCGCGGTTAGGGAGATGCACGCATTCGGCCACGGCTCCGTTGAGAAAGGAACGCCTCGAGTGCCGTTCGCAGCGGTTGCCAAGGAAATACTGTCGCGGCCAAGTAGCTTTGCGGTCAGGAACGTTCCGACCTCGGTGGCCGACCATGGCACCGAGAACCGACACTGGACGTTCATGGCTCCCGACAACGGTGGGCCGTCCACCGCGAGTGAACCGCTGTTCGGCATTGCTCGCAGGGTAGCCCTTTTCGGACCAGGCGCCTTGTCTGGCATCCCCTTCCAGAAATTCGGTAAACTGTACACCGTTGATCGCGGCGAAATCGAGAGTCTGCGTAACCTGCGGCAATTGGTCGAGGGCTACGAACGCTTGGACAAAGGCGAGAAGCCGCTATCCTTCGCCGTCTTCGGAGCGCCCGGCTCCGGCAAGTCGTTCAGCGTGAAGCAAATCGCCAAGGCTGTCCTTGGAAAGAACGTTCCGATACTGGAGTTCAATCTTTCGCAGTTTCGCGGGCCCGAAGAACTTACCGACGCCTTGCATCAGGTTCGCGACGAGGTGCTCAAGGGCAGCACGCCCGTGGTCTTCTGGGACGAGTTCGATTCACGGCAGTACATGTGGCTGCAATACCTGTTGGCTCCGATGCAAGACGGCGAGTTTCGCGAGGGACAAATCGTCCATCCCGTCGGAAAGAGCATCTTTGTCTTTGCCGGTGGAACCAGCTACGACTTCGAAAACTTCGGGCCCTCGTCTGGATTGGAGGAAGAAAAGAAGGCGTTCAAACTGGCCAAGGGGCCGGACTTCAAGAGCCGATTGAGCGGATACTTGAACGTCTTGGGGCCAAACCAGAGGCAACTCTTCGACGCCGACAAGCAACAATGGTTGGAGGACCCGACCGACGTGTGCTATCCGGTGCGACGCGCCCTGCTGCTGCGGGTGATGCTCGGCAAGCTCGGCAACAAGCGGTTGTCGATGGACCAAGGCCTGCTCTCGGCGTTTCTGGAACTGGGGCGTTTCAAGCATGGCGCCCGTTCGCTGGAAAAGATTTCCTCGCAATTGAAGACCCGCGGAGTTTTCGGCCAGTTGCGTCGTTCAGATCTGCCGCCGGCCGAATTGATGTCGTTGCACGCCGACTACGACGAGTTCATGGCGATTGCCAACCGCGACCTGCCCTTTCAGACCAATGCCGATGTATTGGCACCGTATATCCACGAATTCTATCTGGAACTGGCGAAGAAAGAAGGTTGGACGCCCACGTATCCCATGCCTTACGACGAGTTGCCCGAGGAAATCAAGGACGACAATCGAGCTGCGGCCGCGAGGATCCCGAGAGTCTTGGGAATGATCGGTTTGCACGTCGTTCCCGCGGACACACCGAACTGCGATGGTGACGGGCGAGTGGACGAAGTGCTTCTCGCCAACCGAGAAGCAGCCGCCGAAGCGGAACACGACGGATGGATGGAATACAAGCTCCGCAACGACTGGACATTTGGCGAGGAGCGAAAAGACGAAAACAGAATCCACGACCTGCTCGTCCCGTATAGAAAGTTGTCGGAGGGAAATAAACAGAAGGATCGAGACGCGGTCGGACACTATCCGGACATTCTTAAGGAAGCCGGCTACAAGATATCCACCCGTCGCCCACCCGAGCATACCAACTAAACAAACGTTCCTTGCCGGAATTAGCGAGAGATGGCTCCCGCGTAACAACAGCCACACGAACAATAAGGCACCCGCAGCATGTACGAACCGGCCCCGCTCGACACATCCACAACCGACCTTCCCCCGGCTCTGCTTCAGTTGCAAGAACAACTCGCCAAAAACACCCACGAAGTATGGGCAAGCCAACGAATCGTCGATGGCTGGCGCTGGGGAGCGTCGCGCGACGACCAGCGCAAGGAGCATCCTTGCCTGGTCCCCTACGAGGAACTCCCTGAGTCCGAAAAGCAATACGACCGCAACACGGCCATGGAAACCCTTAAGGCAATCGTCGCCATGGGATACCGCATCGCGAAGTGTTGACGTCCATGTTGCGCCGCCTCGCCAATAACAGCCGCACCCGGAAATGACAACCGGAGGCCGAACCATGGCCAGCACCTGGAAAACCGTCCGAGTCTTCATCTCCTCTACGTTTCGCGATATGCACGCGGAACGGGATTGGTTGGTCAAGCGGGTGTTTCCGGCGTTGCGGGAGAAGCTGCAGAAGTACCGGATTTATTTGGTCGACATAGATCTCCGCTGGGGTGTCACCGAAGAAGAGGCCGAGAAGGACCGGGTACTCGACTTGTGCCTGTCGCAAATTCACGAGTGCCAGCCGTTCTTCGTCGGCATCCTCGGTGAACGTTACGGCTGGGTGCCGGATCACTTTACGGAAGAGGCTAAGTCGAAGAACGGTTGGGTCCAGCATCAGACGGGCAAGAGCGTTACGGAACTGGAAATTCTCCACGGCGTGCTGAACGATCCGGCGATGCGCGGCAACGGCATGTTCTGCTTCCGCGACCCGGCGTTTATAGACAGCGTGCCCGAGGCCAAACGGGCCGACATGTTGGCTGAAAACAACGAGAATTCCGACAAGTTGGCCGATTTGAAGAAGGCAATTCTCGATACGGACTTGCCCTTCGAGCCATTCGACGGCTACCCGTGCCAGTACGCGGGCCTGCGAATCAACTGGCAATTGGCCAGCCGCGACTTGAAAGACGAAGCCGAACGCGAGGCCCTACGCAAAGTCGCCGAGGACGGTATCGTCGGCCCGGATGAATATGAGAAACTCGACGACCACCTTCGCCAATTGGTCCACCGCTTCGGCGTCGTGCATCTGGACGGCTTGGAGGACTTCGGCCGGCGCGTATCGAAATATCTGTGGGAAGCGATCAAGCGGGAACACAAACTCCCCGACACGCCGACCTCGCTGGCCGAGGCCGACCCCTTGGCCGAAGAAGCGGGCTACCACGAGGAGTTCATGGAATCGCGGCTGCGGGTCTATGTCGGCCGCCAGGAACTGCAAAACGAACTAACGACGTTTGCCGACGGCGACGCCACGCACCCCTGCTTGGTAACCGGCCGATCCGGCTCGGGCAAGTCGGCCGTCTTGGCACGCTTCGCAAGGGATTATGCCCGGGCGCACCCGGCCACACTACTCATCCCGCATTTCGTCGGCGCCAGTCCCGACTCGACGAGCCTTCGGCTGATGTTGCAGCGGTTTTGCATGGAACTTCAGCCGTGGGTAGCTTCCAAGGAGGAAGAAGGACGCGAAGACGGAGTGCCGGAGGCCGCGCCGGTCGAGATTCCTCAGGATACCAACGGGCTGATAACCACACTTCGCGAATTGCTCAATCGCGTGCCGCGGGACGAGCGAGTTGTTGTTGTGGTCGACGCCTTGAACCAGCTTGACGAGACGGACAATGCTCACTCGATGCACTGGTTGCCGTGGGAACTTCCACCGCAAGTTAAGTTTGTTGTCAGTTGCATTGACGATACGCCGGAAGAGGAGACAGGCTCCGAGCGAAGTGCAATGGCGTCCACCGTTTCAAGCGAGGAACCTACCGAGTCGGTGCTGAAGTCCCTGGCCCAGCGACCGCACAAGTGCTTTGGCATCGAGCCGCTCACGAAAGAGGAGCAACTGAGGATTGTTTTCGAAGTACCTTCTTTGTCGGCCAAGAAGCTGGATGAGAAACAGATCGGCCTATTGCTCGACAACCCAGCCACGAAGAATCCGCTGTTCCTGCTGGTGGCGTTGGAGGAACTGCGCGGCTTCGGTGTATACGAGCAGGTGGCCGAGCGAATCGCGGCCTTCCCTCACGATGACGACGACCCGGTCGGTGCGTTGTTCGGCCAAGTAATAACGCGGCTCCGCGAGGAGTTCGATCCGGAAGTGGTCCGCACGGTCTTGGCCCTGATTGCCTGCAGCCGCAAGGGAATGTCGCAGCGCGAGTTACTGGAGATGATTGAGGGCATCGATGTTGAGCAGTCCAGCGGCGACCTGTTCCCCGTCCTACGTCAGCTTCGCCCCTACATGCAACACCGTGGCGAGCTGCTCGACTTCTTCCACCGCGGCCTGTACAAAGCGGTTCGCGACCGCTACCTGCCCGACGAGGAGAGGGGCGAACACTTCCACAGCGATCTGGCCAAGTATTTCCACGTCAAGCTCAACCCTCCGGCCGAGGACCTCTGGAGCGGCAACTATGTTCGGGCTCTGTCGGAATTGCCGTACCATCAGACCAAAGGCCGGCTGTGGAAGTCCCTGGAAACCACGCTTACGGACCTGCCGTTTCTTGAGGCGAAGACAGCGGCGGGATGGGGATTCGAGTTGGTCGGTGATTATTCGTCAGCCGTGGCGGCCATGCCGAAGGACCGGCCATCGCATCGTGTTCTCTGGTTACTGGAGGAGGCCCTGCGTCGGGACGTACACTTCATCGCTCAGCATAGCGAGGATTACCCTCAAGCGTTGTTCCAGTGTCTCTGGAATACGTGCTGGTGGTATGATTGTGACGAGGCGGCGGCACACTACGAAGAGCCCGAGGATGGTTGGGCACTGGGTAATGCCCCTTGGAAGCGATCGGAAGAAGGAAGGCTGTGTCTCTTGATGGAGCGTTGGTACAAGAGCCGCGAGCGCAGCAGCGGTTCCTTCCGGTGGCTTCGTTCGCAGCGACCACCGTCGCTTAATCTCGGCACGGCCCAAAGAGCCGTGTTTCGTGGACATGAGAATCAGGTCACAAGCTTGGCGTTTAGCCAGGATGGCCAGCGAATTGTAAGCGGATCCGCCGATGGGACGGTTCGGCTGTGGGACGCAAAGAGCGGCGCCGAACTGGCCGTCTTTCGCGAAGAAGGGGTCAGGTGGGTCGACGTGTCGTTCAGACCTGATGGTCGCCCGATCGCGTGCGGTTGGCTACATCTCGGGGGCGAGGCGGTTTACATTTGCGATCCACAATGCGGCGAGACGCTGGCCGTCTTGCGAGAAAATAACTTCAACGGGTCCGCCATATCTCATAGCCCGGACGGTCGGCAGATCGTAACTGGTTCCCTAGACGGCACAGTACGGGTGTGGGACGTATCCAGCGGCGATAGGCTGTTAGTTTTGCGCGAAGATGAGGGCAACGTACACAGCGTGTCGTACAGCCCGGATGGACGGCGGATATTGAGCCGGAGCCATGGCAGGGTGCATGTGTGGGATGCCGAGAACGGAAACAAACTTGAGGCCGTCTTGAGTGTAAGCCTGGAGAGTTTGCCGGCATCGTTCAGGCCCGAGGTGCTAAGATGGGGCCCGCGCGAATCCGAAGACGGTTACCGCGTGCAACCGGAGAGCGACGCCGAACTGGCCAGACTGGCCGTCTTGTGTTCGGAGAGAGTGCTCTCGAACAGCATGGACGGTCGACGTATCGCAACCCAGTCCGTGGAACCGGAGCGTCCCGTTCGGATATGGGACGTGGAGAGTGGGAACGAGTCGACAGTACTCCATGGACATGGCAGCACCATTGCTTGCGTGTCGTTTAGTCCGGATGGCCGATGGATAGTGGGCGCGGCTTCCGACAATACGCTGCGAATATGGGACCTGCAGGGCGAGTATGAGAGTGTCCGTTGGTTGAAAGGACATCGGCACGAGGTGACCAGTGTGTCATACAGCCCAAATGGCAGGAGGTTCGCAACCGGCGGTACGGACCGCACGGCACGAATCTGGGACGCAGAGAAAGGATGTGAATTGGCTGTCCTGCCAGTGCCCGAGAACACCCCCGGCCTTATCCCCAGCACTCAAGTCTTGCACAGTTCCGATGGTCGGCGAATGTTGGTCAACTCGAATCACGAGGGGATCCAGGTGTGGGATGCCGAAAGAGACGCTAAGTTGACAGCCTTTACACCCGGAGAGCGTACTGGAAAGACCGAATGCATCTCGTTCAACCCGGGCGGTCTACAGATTGCATGCGCTGTGGAACACGAAGACTGTGTGCAAGTATGGGACGCTGAGAGCGGCTCTAGGGTGGCCGTGCTGAGGGGTGGAGACATTTCCGTTTACAGTCTTGCGTACCACCCCGACGGACAAGAACTCGCGATTGGTTTGCGCGACGCTACGGTACGGCTTTGGGACACGAGTAGTTGGAAGGAGTCGATCGCCTTTTCCGGACATGGACACATGATGCCAGTGACTGCCGTAGCGTATAGTCCAGACGGCCGACACATCGCAAGCGGATCGGACGATTCAACGGTGCGAATATGGGCGCAGACGGGCGACGTTGATCTGGCCGACCTGGACGCACACAAATCCCGCGTGGAGCATCTCTCACTCAGCCCCGACGGCCTGAAGATCGCGGCAGGGGATCGAACCGGCAAGGTGCGAGTGTGGGATCCGTCGTACAGCGAGGAACTGGACACTCATCTTGGCCATACGCTGGCGGTAAATACCGTGTCATACAGTCCGGACGGCAGGCAGATCGCCAGCGGCTCCGCGGATCGTACTGTGCGACTTTGGGACGCAAGGACCACTCTTTGGACGCGAATCAGAAGTGTTATGGGTTGCCGAAAAGTGACCGTCTTGCACGGGCATGAGGGATCCGTGGAAAGCGTCGCGCATAGCCCCGACGGGCGCCGGATCGCAAGCGGTTCGACCGATGGCACGGTGCGAACATGGAACTCAAGGAATGGAAAAGCTCTGAGCGTCTTGAGCGGACACGAGGATACCGTGAACAGCGTCTCGTACAGCCCCGACGGACAGAGAATCGTTAGCGGCTCGAGCGACATGACGGTTCGGGTTTGGAATGCCGAGAACGGCGCCCAGGTGTTTGTGCTGAGCGGACACAATAGAGCCGTGAATCGCGTATCCTACAGCAAGGACGGCCGAGTGATCGTAAGCAGCCACGACGATAAGGGCTTGCGGGCGTGGGACGCAAAGACCGGAGCCGAACTGACTGTTCGGGGAAGGACTCTGGCCGTATTGCATGCGAGAGGCGCGGTTAAGAACGTCTTGTACAGTTCTGACGGTCAACGGGTCATCAGCCGGACCAAGCACTATCGGCCCATTGCCCGGCCCGAGGACAATGTGGTGCAGGTGTGGGATGCAAAAACGCACCAGTGCCTGGAAGTGATCGAAGGCCCATGTGATTTGGCGGCAATGGTCTGGTCGGAATTGCCTCGGCGGGCCGTCTGCAGAAGTATGCAGATCGTCATCGAACCGACCGGTGGCGGCCCTCCTGTCGCTTGGCTTCCAGTAGCGAGCGAGATTATCGCCACTCGGCCCGACGGCCACAGTTGGACCGTCGCCGTCGGCAATTACCTCTGTACCGTTACTCTCTCGGAATCGTCTAAAGATGTCGCTTCCGAGAAATCTTGCGCTGGCGTCCCGGATAAACGCAATCTAGATGTGGCTTCCCGAATAGGAAGAAACGACCCGTGCCCTTGCGGGAGCGGGAAGAAGTTCAAGAAGTGTTGCGGAAGGACTTCCACGCAAGAGAAGAGAGTCCTTGCGAAGGAAACTGCTGACGACTTGCGTGAAGACTCTCTAGCCCAGCCGGACATCTCGTTTGCCGATGGGTTCTTTACATGCACCGTGACGGTAAACCTGAACTGCGGATTTGGCCCCTTGCGATGCGTTACCCAATTTGTCGAGGAGTGCCGGCAATATGAAGGACAAATCCGCATGGCGCGCGAGGACCGGGCCGATATGGAGGTGGATGCCAAGGACATCATGCAATGCCTGATGCTTGCCGCGGAACAGGGGACGCGGATAGTAATAAGGGTCGAAGGACAAGACGACGCGGCGCGGCAACAATCGCTACGACTTGTGTCCGCATTGATCGGCGGCGATAGCGATCAACTCGATTTCTCCCGCTTTCTGTAGTACTTGACAAATGAAACAGGATGCAGACAACGGGAACGAAGCGGCAGAGACGGCTCGACGAAAGAACAAACGATGCAAGACGCCAGAAACGGGCTAATGGAAAACACGACACGACAATCCTTCATCCGCCGGCCTTGGTCTAGAATCTGGCCGTGGCTGGTGATTCTGGGGCCGGCCGGGTTGTGCGCCTTGATGGGGTTCCTCGGATTCGTCGAGTACTTCCGTTGCAGCGGCGAAACGCCTTCCCGGTTGGACGTCTTCTATCTGACCCTGCAACTGTTCACGCTGGAGTCGGGGGCTGTCGATGGCCCGGTGCCGTGGCAGTTGCAGGTCGCCCGGTTTCTCGCACCCGTCGCCGCGTTCTGGTCGGTCTTCAGCGGTTTGGCGGCCCTGTTCCGCGGAGGGCTGGTTCGCTTTCAACTTCGCTTCATCCGTCGACACAACGTAGTGTGCGGCCTGGGCCGAACGGGACTGCAACTCGTCTCCGACTTTCGGAGAGACGGCCAGCGGGTGGTCGTCATCGAAGCCGACGAACAAAACGACAACATCGAGGTTGCACGCGAACTGGGGGCCATCGTGTTGACCGGCGACGCATCGCAAGAGTTCTTGCTGAAACGAGCCCGAGCGGTACACGCGCGAAGCGTAGTGGCCCTCTGTGGAAAAGACGGTGTGAACGTCGAGGTCGCCGTCCGCTGCCACCAGCTTGCTCGACGGTACGGTGGCGATTTGTCGTCTCGGATCCAGTGCTACATCCAGGTATTCGAGCTGCAACTTATTGAACTGCTCCGAGAGAATCGCATTTTCACGGAGTCGAACGATCCATTCGACGCCCACATTGTTAACTCATTTCGCAACGCCGCGCGCCTCGCGTTTCAACGGCAGCCACTCGACCGCGTGCGGATCAAGCCACAGGACGACACGCGGGCACACCTGATCGTCGTGGGCTTCGGCCGCATGGGGCAAAGCCTGGCGCTGCAGGCGGCGAGAACCGCACACTACGCCAACGACAAGCAGTTACGAATTACCGCAATTGACCTGGAAGCGCCGTTGCGAAAACGGGACCTTTTCGCCTTGTATCCTGCTTTTGAGGAAGTATGCGAGACGACTTTCATCACGGCCGACGGAAGAAACCCACAAACGCACGCCGATATCGACAAGTTGTGCGGAGAGCCTAATAGCATCGTAACTGTTGCGGTGTGTGTGGACGATGATTCGCGTTCCTTGGCCATTGCGTCGGGTATCGCTGCCCGCCTGAAAGACCGAGGAGTACCCGTCCTGGTGCGGCTATCCGAGGAAACCGGCTTGGCCGTGTTGCTCGGGGACGATACCTGCTACTCCGGCCGGTTGGGACAGTTATGCCCATTCGGTCAAACCAGCCGCGTTGCAACCCGCGAGGTCTTGCTAAGCGAGAAGCTCGACGAAACCGCGCGTGCCATTCACGAGGCATATCGAGAGTTGCGACGCCAGGGTGGCCGCTCGGCAGGGAATCCCTCGAGCGCGCCATGGGAAGAGCTTCGATCGGACTTCCGAGAGTCCAACCGGCAACAAACGGACCACATGTCGGCGAAACTTCGAGCGGCGGGATGTAGCGTGGAACCGATTGAGCCCAGAGCATCCGTTACCCGGCAACCGTTCGCATTTACGGACGAAGAAATCGAATTGCTGGCCAAGATGGAACACAGCCGTTGGTGTGCCGAGCGACTCTTGGCAGGCTGGAAGCGGGCGGACAAAGACGACAAACCTCGCAAGATAAGCTCTTCGCTGAAACCCTGGGACGAGCTTACGGAGGAGGTGAAAGACTACGATAGGGAGACCGTGCGGATAATCCCGAAACTACTGAAGATGAGCGACGCCCGCATCAGCCGAGAATAGCGAGTCGCAAACAAGGTTCGGTCGCTCCGACAATAATCGCCAATAGCTGGTGCATGAGCCTTTTCATGTTGGTATAATC
>Ga0180432_10011610_pt1 | contig 10357 bp, 8 predicted proteins | sample SS_ome_10_FD_132414 | JGI IMG/M metagenome (GOLD analysis project Ga0180432, IMG submission 132414) | Hypersaline lake sediment archaeal communities from the Salton Sea, California, USA - SS_1_MS_2 metaG | ecosystem: Environmental > Aquatic > Non-marine Saline and Alkaline > Hypersaline >...
GACCGGCTCCAGGTTTCCTGGTGGCGGTCCGCCAGCAGCAATTCGTCCAGGAAAGGATGGGCGCTCACCATATCCGCGGCATTCCGGGGAACCAGATAGGTCACCCGGGCCTCGGGCCAGGCCTCCTTCAAAGCCGCCAGCACCGGCGAACTCACCAGCACGTCGCCGGGCTGTTTCAGTTTGATGACCAGGATATTTTTATAGCCAAAGCTCATTGAAATGAAAAATTAATCTTATAAGAGGCTCTTGCAAAAGTCATTTTTGTCATCCTGAGCGCAGCGAAGGATCTAGATTCTTCGGTCGCCTGCGGCTCCCTCAGAATGACAGATATGAGATATTTGCAAGAGGCTCATAAGTCTATATATTTATTTACTTTTATGCAGGAATGAGCTTGGGATTAATGTGATCCGAAGCTGCCAGGAAAATTTCTAACCGAAAACCGAAAACCGAAAACAGTTTTATTGCCGCGGCCCCAAAGCCACGCCCCGTTCCGAGGCTCGGATAAATTCCAGCAGATGCGCCACCTCCGGAGTAAGGGGCACCTCGGCCTCCACCCGTTGCAGGTCCCGGGACAGGTTGCCCCGCCGGGCAAAGAGCAGCCGAAAGGCCTGGCGCAGCGGCGTAATCTGGGCGCTGGTGAACCCCGCCCGTTTCAGCCCTACCAGGTTAACTCCCCGCACGATATGGTCGCCGTCCAGGATGCTGTACGGCGGCACGTCCCGGGAGGTGCGGGCCCCGCCCCGCATCAGGGCCAGGGTGCCCACCCGGCAAAACTGGTGGATCACGCAATTGCCGGAGATGTAAACCCGGTCGGCCAATTCCACGTAGCCGGCCACCAGGGCGCCGTTCACTACCACGACGTGGTTTCCCACCACGGTGTTGTGGGCCAGGTGGCTCAAGGCCATGAGAAAATTATGATTCCCCACCCGGGTGACGCTGCCCGGTTTGGTGCCCCGATGAATAGTAGCGTATTCCCGGATGATGTTGTGGTCGCCGATGATGGTGTAGCTTTCCTCACCCTGGAACGCATAATCCTGGGGTACATAACCGATGATGGCGCCGAACCCGATGAGGTTCCCGGCCCCGATGGTGGTGTAGGGACCGATGTACGCGTGGGCCAGGATGCGGGTGCCCGCGCCGATCCGGCTGGGCCCCTCGATGATGACCCCGGGCCCCACTTCCACATCAGGGGCCAGGTCCGCATCAGGCGCGATACGGGCGGTGGGATCAACGGCCATTTTCGCCCTCGCTCAGCAGTTCCCGCAAATAATAATATTTGAGGAAATTATACAGGCTGGAGAGCAGGGCCAGGGTGTAGCCGAGTCTCCCTTCCAAAAATCCCAGGCGCAAAAAATAGAGCTTGAAAAAGTGGCCGCAAGGACGCCAGAAAAGCTCCCCGGCTCGGGGCCGCCGCCCTTCCCGAACCATCTCCTGGGCCGCCAGCCGGGCGTAGCGGTCCTGGCGGGCGAGATAGTCGCTCACCGAGTCATAACTGTAATGATCCAGTGGACTTTGCAAGAGTCCCACCGGGCCGTCCACCAGCACTTCTTCATGTACCGCCCGCTCCTTGAACCTGCCTTTATCCCGGCGAAACAGGCGCAGAGTGTAGTCCGGATACCAGCCCAGGCGTCTGATCCAGCGGCCGCCGAAGTAATTTTTTCGGGGCATTCGATAGCCGACAAATTTTCCCTCATTCCGGACCGCACCAAGAATTTCTTCCCGCAGGGCCTCTGAGACCCGCTCGTCGGTGTCCAGGCTGAAAACCCATTCCCCCCGGGCCTGGTCCAGCGCGTAGTTTTTGGCGGCCCCGAACCCCGGCCAGTTGATGGTGAAAACGCGGTCGGTGAAATCCCGGGCCAACTCCAGGGTGCGGTCCCGGCTGCCCGAGTCCACCACTACGATATCATCGGCCCAGCGCACGGTCTCCAGACAGGGGACGATGTTATCTTCCTGGTTCAGCGCGATAACGATGACGGATACCCGGGGCATAGAAGCGGTTTTCAGTTTTCAGTTTTCGGTTTCCGGTCAAAACTGAAAGCTTCCTGTCATGGAAGCGGCTTGGCCTCGTCGATGAGCATGATGGGAATGTCATCTTTGATTTCATACATGAGGCGGCACTTGTCGCAGATGAGACCGTCGCCCGCCTCGTTCAAATGAATGTCCCCCTTGCATTTGGGACAGGCCAGGATGTCCAGTAATTCTTTGCTGATGGCCATGACGCCTCCGATTTCCATTTAATTTCAACTCATATACCAGCCGCCGTTGACATTGATGGTCTGGCCGGTGAGGTAGCCGTTTCGGGCCAGCATGACGCATATCCTTTCATAATCTATATACCTATCTTATCAAGGATTTTTACGGTGTACCAAGATTTTCTCCACTGCCTCCTGAACCTGGGAAACCGGCAACTCCAGGAGGCAGCGTGGTTCCGCACACCGGCGCTGAAAGCAGGGGCTGCAATCCAGATCCAAGCGCACCACTTCGTGGGCTTCGCCAAAGGGGCCGGTGCGCCAGGGCGCGGTGGGGCCGAACAGTGCGGCCACGGGTGTTCCCAGGGCCGCGGCCAGGTGCATGGGGCCGGTGTCGGTGGTCACCGCGAGTTGGGCTTTTTGGAGCACAGCCGCCAATTCCGGAAGAGTTGTGCGGCCGGCCAGGTTGAGGGGCGGCGTTTCGGTAAGAGCGCCAATTTCTTCGGCTAATCCGCAATCTACCGAGCTCCCGGTGATCACCACCCTGAAACCCTTGTCCCGGGCCAGCCAGTCGGCCAGGCGGGCCCAGTGGGCCGCGGGCCAGAGCTTGGTGGGCCAGCGGGCTCCGGGATGTAATATCGCCAGGGGCTGGCCGGTTTCCCGGGGGAGCAAGTGGCTTAAATCTGCAGACAACGGGAGTCCCAGGCGGAAACGAGGGTTCTCCGCCGGCGCGCCCAGGGATCGGGCCAGGTTGAGATAGCGCCAGACCGCGTGCGCCTCCGGGTCGTAAGGCGCCAGGCGCTCGGTCAGGGCCAGGTAGCTCAGTTCCCGGGTGCGGTTGTAGCCCAGCTTTCGAGGGCTGCTGGCTAAAGCCACCCACACCGCGCTTTTGAAAAGCCCCTGCAGGTCGATGACCAGGTCGAAGGGCTGTCCCCGGACGCGGCGGGCCACCTGGAGATTTTTTCGCAGATCCGGCCAGAAACGGTCGGTTCCCGGGCGCAGGCGGGGCAGCGGCCAAACCTCATCCAGGGCCGGATGTCCGGCCAGCACCGGGGCCTGGGCTTCCTCCACCAGCCAGGTGATATGCCCCTGGGGATACAAAGACCGCAAGGCCTCCAGGGTAGGGAGGGCGTGGATCACGTCCCCCAGCGAGCTCAGTTTGACGATGAGAATGCGGGGATTCTCTAGAGTCATATCGAATACCGTTCAAAGTGATCTTTGGGCTGGAAGCCTGAGCTACTATCGATCTTGTCTCTTACCATCTTCTGGTGGGGCGGCCGTCTCTGGCCGCTGTGGTTCCGGCGGGCACGGAGGCCCGCCCCACCGAGATTTTCCAGTTTATGCAGGGTGCGCACTGCGCACCATCAAAACTGTGCTCATTCTTGTTCTCTGTGAATAATAAATTCCGCTGCGTCTAATAAATTTTTAGCCACATACACGGGCGGCGTGGGGTTGGCCCGGCGAAAATGCTCATACTCCCCGAGGCCATAGCCGGTGAGGACCAGAATCCCCTGGACTCCGGCATGGGCCGCGGTCTCAATATCCTTGTAGCGGTCACCCACCAGATAGGAGCGCCTCAAATCCAGGCCCAATTCCTCGGCGGCGCGCAAGAGCAAGCCCGGCTGCGGCTTCCGGCAGGAGCAGCCCTCGTCCGGCCCGTGCAAACAGGTGTAGATGGCGTCCACCCGGGCCCCCTGCGCGGCCAGGAGGTCTTGCAGGTGAAGATGCACCTTTTCGACCAGGGAAGCAGGAAAATATCCCCGGGCCGCGCCGGATTGATTGGTGACCACCACCACCTGGAAGCCGGCTTCATTCAGGCGGCGGATGGCCGGCCCCGCGTCCGGGAGCAGCCGAAACCGGCTCAAGTGGTTGATATACCCCATCTCCTCATTGATGGTGCCATCCCGGTCCAGAAACACCGCGGGCTGCTGGCCGGGGTTAGTGGAGCGGGGGTTATTGGGGGAGGGGTGTGCCCACGGGCTGGAAGCCCGTGCTACCGGGGGTTGCGGACCCCTGTTACCTCTTCCAAATCCCCTCCCCGAACCCTGTAACCCGGGAGCCCAGGCTTCCAGCCTGGGCACCACAGGCAAGATGCCTGTGCTCCCGGAGGCTGATGATGAGGGGAGTTTGAGGGGAGGGCGAAGGGAGGCGGGGTAAGGGCGGGTTTGAAACCCGCCCCTACGTTGCCTGGTTTTTCCTTTGAGGCTTCTTTCCATGGATCTCATCATGGGTATTTTATCCAGTTACGGGCCGCCGCGGCCACTTCGGCCACGGTAATGTCGGTCAGGCAGGCATAGTCCTTGGAGCAGGTGCGCTCCAGGCAAGGACTGCAGGGCCGGGGATGGTGAATAACCGTGGCCCGGTCGGTAAAGGGGCCGGTGGCTGCGGGGTCGGTGGACCCGAAAAGGGCCACCACCGGCACCCCCAAGGCAGCCGCGGCGTGCATCAGGCCGGAGTCGTTGGTAATGAGCACGTTTAGTTGACTCATCACCAGAAGGGCTTGGCGCAGGGTGGTTTTGCCGGCCAGATTAAGATAATTTCCCCGCGCCCGGCCCTCTACCTCTGTGACTGCCTCCCGGTCCGCCGGGCTTCCCAGGAGGACCAGATCGGCCCGATAATCTTGGTGGAGCAGATCTCCCACTGCCGCGAAACGCTCCGCGGGCCAGCGCTTGGCCGGGCCGTACGCGGCGCCGGGCGCCAATCCGATCAGGGGAGCGGCGGCATCCTTGCCGTTTTCATGAATAAGAGTGGCCGCCCAGGCCAACTCGGCCTCAGACAGATAAAGCTGCGGCGGAAAATACGTTTTGACGGGACCGAAGGCCGTAAGCAATCCCAGGTAGTAAAAAATCTGATGGAGGCCATGCAGGCCTTTTCTGCCCTTCAGGGCCAGGGTGAGCAGGGAGGTGCGGCCATCGGCGGCATAGCCCAGGCGGTGAGGGGTTCGGGTAAGCCACAACCCCAGAGCGGACTCCAGGGAGTTGGGCAGGGCCAGAGCCAAATCAAATTTACCCCGAAGCCCGAACTGGAGGCGCCATTTCTCCTGACCGGCAGGGTAGAGGAGGACGTGGGCCACGCCCGGTTGTCCTGTATACAGAGGGGCGACCCGGGGCGCGGCCAGAACCGTTATCCGGGCCGCGGGAAAAAGATCGACCAGGCCTGCCAGGACCGGCAGGCTCATGACCGCGTCCCCCACCCAGTTGGGGGACCGGAGCAGAATGCGGCGTAGGGGCGGCGAATTTTGCGGAATTTTGCCCTTTGGGGTCAACTTCCCATAGGCGCGGCCCACCTTGGGGGGCAGGGGTTTAGGGGTGTCCAGGCCAATGGCGGGCGGGACGCCCGCCCTACGAAGATATAAGTTGTCGAGTCCGTAATCCCTGGATTCCAGCACCCCGCCCCTGATAATGGGCGGGAGGCCCGCCCTACGAGGAGAAGGGACAAATCCGTCATCTCGGGAGCCTGGCGCTTGGTCGCCCCGGCACTTCATTCTCCATCCCAGGGCCGCGGCCAGACAATTACAAAAAATCTCCTCCGCCTCCACCCGGGCATCTACCTCCAGGACCCAGAGTGGCAGGTCCCCCTGCCACTTCTCACCCAGGCGGGCCCAGTCCTTGGATGTGGTGATCAGAGCCTTGGCGCCTCGCTCTCGGGCTTCCCGGACCAAGTCGGCGAGGTCTTCGGGGGCATAAGCATAATGGTCCGGAAAAACCCGGAAACCCCGCAGGTCAGCCCCCAGATTTACCAGGGTGTTTTCAAACACCCGGGGCCGGGCCAACCCCGCGAAGGCCAGGACCGGCAGCCGGTCCAGAGCATCCGGAGGACGTTTTTCACCGCCGGGGAATCGCTGGGCCGCGCTGGGTTCAATCGTAGCGGTGAAAACCTCCAGTAGAGGAAAGGCCCGTTTGATATCCAGGACGCGATTTTGATGCTGCTCTGGGTCATACCGGGTGAGAATGGCGACGTCCGCCTCTCCCAAGGTGCTCACCGGCTCCCGCAGGGGACCGGCGGGCAGCAGCCGGCCGTTCCCGAAAGGCCGGTTCGCGTCCAGCAGCACGATGTCCAGGTCCCGGGCCAACTGGAAGTGCTGAAAGCCATCGTCCAGTAAAAAAAGATCGGGACATAGGTCCCGCCACGCGGCCATGCCGGCCTCATAACGGTCAGGCCCGGTATAAACCGGAACCCCGGGGAGGCTTGCGGCCAGCCAGAAAGCCTCCTCCCCCACCTCCGGCGGCTGGTAATACCGGCGCTCCCCGTCCGACACACAGGTGACCCCGCGGCGCCGTCCCCCATAACCCCGGCTGAGGATGGCCACCCGCAGCCCCTGCTCCCGGAAAAGCCGGGCCAGGTAAGCCGTTACCGGAGTCTTCCCGGTTCCGCCCACGACCAAATTACCCACGCTCACTACCGGAGCCGGGAGGCGCCGCCGGGCCAGCCAATCCTTTTGATACAGCCACCGCCTCCCCCTGGCCCCCGCCTCGTAAAGCGCACCGCCGGCCCGCCGGAGCCGGCTAAAAGGGACTGATGCATCCGGCTCCTGCCGGAAAATGTCGCTGAAAAATCGGAGATATTTGGATAAGCCGCGAGACATCAAAGAGCAAAGTACCGAAATTTAGTTGAGTTGCTCGCACAGCCACCGGGCCAACATCTTTCCGGCCAGGCGGTGGCCGGTTTGGTTCCAGTGACCATCCCCAAGACTGCCCTCAAACCCGTGCAAAAAGACCTGATGTTGGGTAGCGTATTTCTGGAAGGCCGGCGCTAGGAGCAAAATGGGAACCCCGTGTTGTTGGCAGAATCTTTCCAGCCGACGATCCGGGTAAAGCAGGTCCTGAGAGCCGATCCAGTCGGCATACTTTTTCCGTGCCGCGGGGTCGGGATGAACCTGCATACCGTTAGAGACCACTACCACGAAAAATTTGGCTCGCCGGGCGGCTACTTCATCCCGCATCTCAAGCAAAACTGCTTCGGTGACTTTCCAGGCTTCCCGCCAAACCGGTTGGGTGGGAGGGCGGAAAACCGCGTCCAATAGCCCCGGTTCCGGGCCTTGGCTGGCAGCAGCCGATTGTCCCCTGATTCTTAAGTGAGACCACCGGGCCAGGGCCGCGTCCAGACCTTGCTCCAGCACCTGGAAAATTCTGAAATTATCCTCCCGCCACCGTCTAAATTTTTCCCCCCAGGACCGGCGCTGTACCTGAACCCATTTTTCCTTGGCGCCGCTATCATCCAGGACCAGACGGCCATCCCGAAAAACGTGGTAGGGGTGGCAATCTTTTTGCTTGAGAGCTCGGGAATTGTCGGCCACGTCATTACCGGTAAAGAAAGCCAGGAGCACAATATCAGGGGAATATTTCCACACCCGATGGCGCAGGGCCAACAACTCCTGGGAAGTGCCGAGCCCGGACTGGCCGAAATTAATCACCTCGACCCGGCGATCCCCCAAGTCGGTACAAGCCTGCAGGTCCCTTTCCATGACTGCCCAGAAGGTTTCCTCCCGGTTCACCTGCAGGGCTTCTGCGAAGGAATCCCCCAGTACCGCAATTCTCAGGGTATGGGGCGGCTTGGCCAGGGAGTGCTCCCGGTCTCGTAAACCGTCAGAGTTAATACTGACGTAGCCGCCCCCTTCCCGAAGCCAACAACCCTGTAATCCCGGGCGTAATCTAGATCCCAGGACGGGGTCAAAATCATAGAAAATGGGATACTCGATCCCCAAAAGCCACAGTCCGGCCTCACAGAGGGCGAAGGCCACAACAAGACTGATTAACACGAGCAGTTCCTTGGTCAACCAGCGCTTCATATGTCGATATTCGATCAATCTCTTGAGGCCGACCTCAAGGGTTTACCAGAGGCCGGCTGGCAGAGGAATTTTTATCCGTGGTAATCAAAGCAAAATCAAAGGTTTTTCCCCGAGACCACTTTTTGTTCGGTTTCAGGAAAATCCGCTTCTCCCGATCTGTCTTCTTCCCAGGCGAACTGCATATCGTAAAGGCGCTTGTAGAGACCGTCCACCTGCAACAGCTCCTCGTGGGTGCCCGTTTCCACGATCCTGCCCCGGTCCAGGACCACCAGGCGGTCGGCGTGGCGCACCGTGGACAGGCGGTGCGCGATGACCAGGGTGGTGCGGCCCTCGATGAGGCGGTCCAGGGCCTGCTGCACCTCCCTTTCGGACTCGGAATCAAGGGAGGACGTGGCTTCATCCAGCAGAAGGATAGGAGGGTCCTTGAGGAGGGCCCGGGCGATGGCGAGCCGCTGGCGTTCGCCGCCGGAGAGGCGGACGCCCTGTTCCCCGATAACGGTGTCCAGACCCTGGGGTAAATCCATGACAAAGTCATACGCGTGCGCGGCCTTCAGGGCCTGAAGGATGTCCGCTTCCGCGGCTTCCAGGCGCCCGTAGGCTACATTGTAGCGCACGGTTTCATTGAACAGGATGGTCTGTTGGGTTACCACCCCGATCTGGGCCCGCAGCGAGGCCAGGCTCACCTCCCGAATGTCCAGCCCGTCCAAGAGAATGGCGCCGGAGGTGACGTCATAGAAGCGGGGCAGCAGGTTCAGCAGGGTGGTTTTGCCTGCGCCGGAGGGACCCACCAGGGCCAGAATTTCTCCCTTGTTTACCTTGAAATCAATATCCCACAGCACCGGCTCATCCCCGTAAGAGAACGACACGTTGCTGTAGACGATGTCGCGTGAAAGGGGTCCCAGGACCCGGGCCCCGGGGCCGTCCGTGACGCTGGGCTCCAGGTCCAGCACGGAAAAAACCCGCTGGGCCGCGGCCAGGCCTTCCTGAACCGCGTTCTGCGCCTGGCTCAGGCCTTTGATGGGGGCATAGAGCATCAGCAGGGCCGCCAAAAAGGAGAAGAAGGTGCCCGGCGTGGTGGTGCCCTGGATGACATGATAGCCGCCGTAGGAGATGATGACCGCCATGCCCAGCGCACCCAGGAATTCCATGACCGGCGCGGACAGCCCCCGGATGATGCGCAGCTTCATCTGCACCTGGCGAAAATGCTCGTTGGCGCCGGCGAAGCGTTGCGCCTCGAAATCTTCCCGGGCAAAGGCCTTGACGATGCGCTGCCCGGTGAAATTTTCCTGGAGGAGCAGGTTCAGGCGAGCCACTGACTTCTGGTTCTCTTTGGCCAGGTGCCGCAGGCGCCGGCCGAAGTGCATGATCAGGTACGCCGCGGGAGGAAAAATTAAAATCGCCAGAAAGGCCAGTTGCCAATCCTGGTAAAAAATCACCGCGGTCAGGCCCACCAGGGTGAAGCTGTCTTTGAGAAAACTGGTCACCACCTTGGTCACCGAGTCCTGGAGCAGGAGCACGTCATAGACCACCCGGCTCATCAGCACCCCGGTGGCTTCCCGGTCGAAAAAGCCGTGGGGCTGCCGCTGCAGATGCCCGAAAAGCTGATCCCGCATCCGGGTGATGATGCGCAGGCCGATATAGTGCATCTGGTAGGTGTGCAGAAAAGAGAGGCCGCCCTTGGCCACGTAGAGCGCCACCAGCAAAGGCGGGAGGATGTAAAGCATCGTGAGGTTTTTCTGGAAAAAAACGTCGTCCAGGAAGGGTTTTACCAGATAGGCCAACAGCGCGGTGATGCCGGACACCAGCAGCATGGCCAGCGCGGCCACCAGAAACCGGGGCCAGTAGAGCTTGACGTAGCTGAGCAGCCGTAAATATAGTTTGAGGTCGTCTTTTTTCATAGGGACCACATTATTTCCAAATATATTGACTATATTGCATCTCCGGCAATTTTTCCAGCCCCATCCCGAAGGCGGATTTGGGGTCGTGCTCTCAAGACGTGAATATCAAGGACACACTTCTGGCGTCGGGTGGGAAATTTTTGGATCGATACTGGCCATAGGGAATTGTTACTTAAGGTTTGTTCATACTGAGTGGCGTTCAAAGAGCGATTTATTGCAGCGCACGCTTCAGTCTGCGCCTGACATAGTCTCTATAGCCTTGAGATAGCTTTAGACTGCAACTTGATTTTCAGAGGCCATATACTGGTGGGGCGGCCGTCTCTGGCCGCCCATTATCCTGGCGGGCACGGAGGCCCGCCCCACTAATACCGTTTTCGGTTTTCGGTTTTCTGTAGAAAGAAATAAGAATATCCGTTAGTTACATTGCAAGTTTGTTTCACTTGAAAGCGAAATTGATATAGATTTTTCCCTCGTTCCCAAGC
>Ga0180432_10011611_pt1 | contig 10356 bp, 10 predicted proteins | sample SS_ome_10_FD_132414 | JGI IMG/M metagenome (GOLD analysis project Ga0180432, IMG submission 132414) | Hypersaline lake sediment archaeal communities from the Salton Sea, California, USA - SS_1_MS_2 metaG | ecosystem: Environmental > Aquatic > Non-marine Saline and Alkaline > Hypersaline >...
CGAGGACACGCTCCGCCTGACGGCTGGCCAGGGTACAACGGAGCACACTGTACCGAAAAAGATGGAAGTCTGGCGAACGCGGACAGATGCCGAGTTGGCAACCGCGCTGGCTGCAGCTGCGCAGGATTACAGCAGCGAGCGCGTTCGTGCTGTTTGGCCCGACTACTTCGATGATTCGACATATTCGGCAAAAGACGGGTGGTTTCTGTGCTGCATGCTGGCAGGATTGCGATCAGGAATCGCACCCAACCAGGGCATGACCAACCTGGAACTGACCGGTGTCACCGCCGTTCCGCGGACCGATGAGAAGTTCAGCCGTACGCAGTTGGATACAATGGCCAACGCTGGCGTCTGGATTGTCACTGAACTGGAGGACGGCGACATTATTACGCGGCACGCTATTACGACTGCCGGGTACGGTACGCTCTCGACACAGGAAGAAATGATCGTGTCAAACGTTGACTCGATTTCGTACGGCATGCGTAACACGCTCGAACCGACGTTCGGTGTTTCGAATGTTGTACCCACATCATTGGAGCAGATTCGCCTGGCGGTTGAAGGGCAAATTGCATACTTCAAAGAAGTGCGTATCGGACGCATTGGCGGCCAGCTGCTAGATGGCACGGTCGACGAAGTGCGCCAACACGCCGTTTCGAAAGACCGCATTGTCATCAACGTGACGTTAACAATACCGGCTCCGATCAATAATGCCGAGCTGAACCAAACAATCGTGATTTAACATGGAGGTTGAGTGACCATGGCTCAGGATATTTATTCGCGCGAGATCTCCTATGGTGGCGCGTTTTCCTCAGACGGAGCCAGCGTGCAGTTTGCTGGGTTCAGTGCTGGCTTTCTCATGCAATCGCTCCAATGGAATTATCAGCAACACATTTCACGGTTGTATGAGCTCGGCAGTGCAAACATTTATCTGGTCGCTGGTCGTACGCAGGGTACCGTTAATATGACACGTGTACTCGGCCCTGTTTCGATTGCTACAGAATTCTACGAACAATACGGTAATGTATGCAATGCCGCGGAGAATAACCTATCGTTCTCGATGGAAACCGGCTGCGGTGGCGCACAGTCGGCCGAGCAAACAATCGATATTCGCCATGTGATCATTCAAGGAATCGCTGGCGCGGCCACGGCAGAGCGCATGGTGCTTCACGAGACGCTTGCAATGATCTTTTTATTCATGCTTATTGAATGAGCATGAGGTATTAAATCGGCATTGCCGATTTAGGGCACGGAAGCCCACAACCGGAAAACAAGAATGCCAAATAACAGCTATCCCGCGTTACAAGCCTATGTTGAGGGCTTGGACCGGCGAGACCAGGCGCGCCACGTCCGCGACAACCAGTCGCCGACCCTCAACAATCCGCTCAATCCGGTCAGCGATCCGTATTTGACCGGATTACGCTATCTGACTGATTTGAATCGCCAATCAGCGATTTATTGTGGTACGATTCACGAAGCGATTCCGTACGTGAACAGCTACAAAGTCGCACCAGAGCGCGGCGGCAGTACAATCCAGTGTTGTCGGCTACTCACTACACCTGCGTCGCCACTCAGTGTTGCCGACCACAATACACTACATGTCGGCACCAATGTTTTCTATATCAAACATCCCACCGCCCGTTTTGGTCTCATCCTCGGCGTTGAGCCGCCCGTCATGACCGATGCGCGACGTGCGCGGTCTGACGCTACTGGCCAGGGCAGTCACGTCGGCATCGAAACCGATCAATACTGGGGCACCCTATGGCAAACCGGTGGCGCCGATGCGAATGGCGGCATCATTGATTTCTCGGCACGCCAACCGGTTGACAGCGCAATGGTTGGTGAGTACTGCAAGACCGCCATGAGCGGTATCCAGATGTTCCTGGACAACTATACAGCACACTTGCGCGTTGATGAAATGTGCGGACTGTGGTTGTTTTACTGGGATTCATTAACCAGGCTTGCCGGTTACAATTTCCAACGCTGGACAGGCGGGTCAGTCCTCATCAGCATGAATGACGAGGGCGAACACCACTGGTATCATGGTACAACACCGTACCCGTGGGAAAATCTCGGACTGATGCAACCACCCAGCGGAAGCGCAACGCAAATGCTTGAGCGACCAGCGCTGTTGTGCAAGGCGGCAACGGAGTTCGCGCACGTAGAGCCGAAGTACGATGATCTGAAGCCGTTCCACCGTATACAAGAATGGCAGGGATACGTGGGCCAGGGCCACAAGCGGCTCATCGCGCTGCCGGATCCGGACGACAATTACTATTACTACAGCGATACGACGCTTAAACTTGCGGGCGCCCTTGAAGAAAACCGTACGCTAAGCGGCCACTTTGCGTTACGTACGTCGCGTGGATTGACAATCTGCAAACGACCAATCATTCCGGTTCCGCACCAAATCCGTGAACTTGCTGACCCTGCCGGTGATTCGCCGGATAATTACAAACCGTCAAGCCAGTACGGGAGTGGCTCGAATCACGTCATACAGGTCGAGCCGAACTTGCAAGCAACCGTCGGACAGGAGCACCTGTCGCGAGTTGCCGGTATACAAGATTGGCATGCAAACGTTTTCAACTGGGAAGCTGCCAACGCGTTTTATTATCACGACAAAGATTATTCATATCCGGATGAAAGCGACTTGGCATCCAGTTCTGGAATTGGCAGTAATCAGTACATCCCATCATGGACTGAACTGAAGAACGACAGTCAGTGGCATTTATCCGAGCCTGACAAAACAGCCAGCAAAATCAAAATTGATCATCGGTATGAAGAGTATTTGTACAAAGTAACACAGCATTTGACATTTACCGAAGACGGCTCCGTCGTACTCGGCGACGGGTCTGGCAGCGAAATCCGCATGGTGGGCGGTAGCCTATTTCTGCACGCCGCCGGCGACGTGTGTTTCGAGCCCGGACGCAATTTTATGGCGTGGGCCGGCCGTGATGCAATCGTACGCGCCAACCAGTCGGTCGACATCACCGCAACAACAAACGACGTGCGCGTCAAAGCTGAGCGTAATATGCAGCTCATCGCCGCTAACGGTGGTGGTGCTTACGGTATGTTGCTCGAATCCCGCAGTACCAAGAGTGAACTCGATTTTTCTGATAGCGGTCAATCCGCAAAAAGCAGTGGAATTATTCTGCACGCCCCGTGTTCCGAGCTTCTCGGACTTGCCGACAACATCTATCTGCGAACTGGCGTACCCAGTGAAAAAGCAACCGGGACGACCGGCAGCGAACCGCCGCAGCACGGTGACATCGTCATTGACGCTGTTAGCGGTACCCGTGATGTAAACATTATTGGTCACACGGTCACACATTATACCAAGTGCGGCGTGGTACACGTATTTGGGACTGACGGCAACGCATCCGGTGTCACCGCGTTCCTACCTACCGGTGCCAACATTGCGGGAGACGTTTACGTCGACGGCGCGCTGGCTAACGACGGGCCGCATATTCTCAGCGGCATCGTTGCTGAGCACGGAGATGTAAGTGCCGGCCAAACACATCAAGCCAGCCTCATCACCTGGGCCGACGGCCGATATTCAACAGATATCGATGATATGTGGTATGATTACGGGCGACCCGGCAACGACGACATGTTGAAAAGCATGTGGGGTAGCCTGCGATCGACGGACGATTATCGCAGCGCCGGCTTCATCCTGTATGAGACGCGCTGGGCACAAATGGGTCGCACCGAGGGCAATATTCCGGAATATTGGGATGAGGTTGGCGTGGAAGACGGTAATGGCACCAATTTCCCGTTCCCCGGCGCCGAACAACTAAACGACAAAAGCATCTATTACACACAAGACACGTATCTGTATGATATAGGTACCGGCCTGAGTGAAGATCGCGGCACCACTTATGAGGGGCCCGATTATGCGGCCCCGACGACACACAAACTTAACTGTAATTACCCTGTCATAGGCCCGTAGAGAGCAGGAGTGCGACATGTCGACCCCCAGTGTAGCCCCGTCAGGACGCCAGGAGCGCCTTCCAGCGCGTCCCGGTACCATTTTGGCTTCTGTACCCAAAGACGCCGTGAAAGGCCCCAAACTAACGCCTCTCGAACGCCAGGCGCTCGATAAGGCGGGTTGGAAGCCCACTGATCCCATTCCAGACCTCACCGACACCCAGCTCGGACAGCGGTTGACTCGTGAAGCACAAAAAATCGGCGAAGAGGCCGCCAATTTGGAGGGTTTAACGCCCGTACCGCCGAACACGCCACCCATCAAGCCGCCCGAGCTGCGGGATATCTCGGAGCTGAGCCCGGCCGAGCAACAACAATTCGCTGACACGGTAGCCGAGCTGAATGAGGTGCGGCAGCGTATCGATGCGGCCCGCCGCGCAAAAACGGCAAGTGAGACAGCTGGTCCCGGCATTAATACGAATATTCCGGGCATGGCACAAGCGGCCGCGGCTGTCCAGCAGGCGGCCGCGGAACCGGCGCCCGAACCGGCGCCCGAACCGGCGCCCGAACCGACACCAGAATTCCTTTCTGAGGAAAGGAATTCAATATGCCCGCGCTGCGGACTTGATTTGGACAACCCCGCCACTGAGCCAACAAAAACGGACATCATGACTTACGTCCAGACCGTGCTAGGCGGTCAGCGATTTGTCAAAAAATACCAGCTATTTGACGGCCGTGTTACGATCATTTTCCGCAGCTTGACGACCCTCGAAGAGGAGTGCATCAAAGAGCAACTGACCGCCGATGTGCGTACAAAACAGTTATTGAGCCAACAGGAAGCACGTGTTCGTCACGCCGAATATCGAATGGCGCTTGGGTTGGCCGCGGTTGTGCGCGCGGGACAACCAACCATCGAGTTGGACGAGCCGCTCGACTTTGCCAGAACACACACCGGCGACGAGTCTAAGATTATTGCATTGCGATATCGCATGCTCGAAACACTGAAAACCGATACCTTAAAGCGCGCCGTTGCGGCGTGTTGGTCAAATTTTTGGGACATCCTTGTATTTCTGGAGGCAAAAGCAACATCCTCGGATTTTTACAAAGGGATCGAGGCGCACGACTGATCATGCAAATCGCGGCAGCGGGAATCATGGATTTCCGCAAAGCGGACGTCCTCGATCCAAAATGGTGGATTAAGCTACGCTGGATGATTGACCAGGTCAACAGCAACCACTGCGTCAAAATATACGAGCACCGATTACAGCAACGCCTGGCACTATTGCCAACGCTGACGGATAGTACACATATCGAACGGTGTTGGAATTCAGTTCGATCCATCCAAGAAAAGATTGTCAACGAGATAGCCCCCTGGGTATTAACCGGCCGCGCAGCTATACACGATATTGTCGCACGCATGAAAGCACAATACACACACAAGTGGGGTGACCCAGATAGTCCAGAGCACCGAGCAGAGCTAGATCGTCTGCGATCTTACTGGCATGGGGAAAATCAATGAGCTACCACGACGAATGGTTGGACTCGCTGTTTGATGAGTCGTTCGATGTATTGTCCGAAAGCGATCCGATCGTCGCAGCTATGAATACCGATTTCGGTGGGTTCGATCCGCAGACACTGGATGTGGAGCTTGAACAACCCGCAGAGCTGGATTTGCCCGCGGCGCCGGATGATATGGTAGACGACGTACCGCCATCCATACCGCAAGGTGTAGACACGGAAACTGTATTACCGGAGATCGACAGCGTAGCGGCAGCATCGGACGACCCTGGCGACGCCATCCAACAGACGCTAGAGTCTAAGCGTGAAGAGATGGCACCGGATGCCGCAGACGAACACACGCTGGCACCAATGGCGCAATCATCAGTTGGCGAGATCATACGCGCACAGGGCCAAGAATCCGACTCGCAAGACAAGGTACAGGTGGTTACACTCGCACCCGGGACGCAACTTGAGATTGTCGGCATCGGCACCGCCGAAGTCAGGGGAACCGCCGCGGTCGAAACTTAAGGGTACGCACTATGGCCAACATATTTTCCGTTGAACCGGGTGTCGCGGTTGCGATCCCCGACCCGCGAATTCTGCCTGTAACATTTGTTATCGGTGGTTGGAACGGTTATCCGACGCGTAACGCAATCATTCAGGGTTTCAGTGTCAGCTCACAGGGATCATACCAGTTTTTGAACACGCTGCGTAACTTTACTTATGTGTATGTCTTCGGCGAGCGAATGGGTGATATCGTAGTCAGCGGTGTGACATTTATCGGTTCGTGCGATTACTACAATTTGAGTGGCATCTCAAACACGCTGGGATATTATGCAAACTACGCAATCTCGTGGACCGGTGCGCCCGTATATATTGCGCTCGGCCTATCGGCATTCTACGGATTTCTGACCGGTATTCGGCTAGACCTACGTAATCCCGAGACACGGCTGGCGCACTTCACGCTCACGTATAAGAGTATTGCCTCATGACCACCACGTATCCAAATTACGTCCGCACAGTACTGTTGAATCAAACGCGCGGCTCCAATCTAGCCAGCACGTTGGCCGAAGAATATGTCTCGGACGATTACTACCCGCGTGCGCTGCCAGCGACATTCAATAAAATCCGCGGTGTACTGTTTGGCAGCAATCCCGATCGGCCAATGTACAATTTTCGTATGTACCAGCTCATGCAAACCCTGCATTCGACCGAATTGGAAGAATATGTGACGCAGCACGATGATCGCATCACATACTTACCGTTTGATCGAGACGAGTTGTTCGCCAGTGCTTTCGGCAATACGGTAACTGCAGCATCAGGAACCGCCGGCACGCTAACCGTGCTGGGCGACGCCGTCGCAGACGAGTTTACGGGTATTCTCTACCACAAATGGATTGTCACAGTACTCGACGGTTCTACAGTAACAATTAGGAAACTGGCGCCAGCTGCACAGCAGTCACAAACGGCTGCAATCTATTCGATGACAAACAACTTGAGTAACGCAATCGCATTACCGGACTCTGCACAGCAATTCAATTTTAGCGGCACCGCCGGAGATGAGTGGGTAATCGAAGCATTGGCTAACCCCTCGCGTAACATGGCAGATATCCTGAATACGTTACAGATCATCATAAACGATGTCGATCAAACCGCGCTGTTTGGCAGTACACCCGTCGAACCGTATTTAACGTTTTCGAATATCTGGAATAACCATTCAGAGTATGCGTATCAGCTCAGTGCATTGCTGTTAGCAATGGCCTTCCGAACAATGAACATTCTTCCCCTATGAACTACACCACCGCTGTAATTCGACTGTACATTGACATCAACGGGACTATCGTTGATGTGACGGATTTCCAGTGCACATATGCGATTAATACTATTCCAACAGCGGTTGCCAAGATACCGGTCGGGCGGGAAGTAAGAACATTACTACCGTCGACGGCACACCAAATTGCCGGCGAGACACAAATACAGATTCCTGCGACAGTCTATCTGCAAGTCAGCTACGGCGCAGGCGCAACAGACACGATTCTGCCGGTCGGGACGTATATCATTTTTGCCGGTTGGATCACGGGTACCGGATATCGGCACTCCTACGATGGTATGTGCATGTCGTTGGAGCTCACACATTGGCTATCAGCGCTAACCTTTTCATCTACGCTATGCGAAAGTTCACACCCACAGAATCCGTCGCATTTCCGACTTAATCAATTGATGCAGCTTAATCCGGCATCTACTGTCGGGCATCTGTATCCGGAAACGTTGGGACTACCATTTTTTACCGCGGCAACCATCGGTAACGACATGTGGGGCTCATCGATATTGCCGTGGCTCCAATACTTAGTAGGAGCAAAACGATTCAACGGAAACAAGTTTGTCAATGTCACCAATGACGCGGTTACGGGCGACTGCGCTACAGCCCTATCGCTTTTTCAGGGCGATCAACTTCCATTCGATTCGACGATCGTACCACTTGATGTAGTCGCACACAGCATTGGGCTAGACGTCGCGTACGGGTCGCTACAACCAAATAACGATGTTGGCGCACTGTCGGCGTTGGCCAACACCACGATTTGGAACAAACTGGTTGGCGAGCTTTCGCCAAAATACCAGTTTGCAGTCATACCTTTCCCACATAAAGCCGTGGTTGCGCCGTTAACACCAGGCCTCCGCACATACTGGGATCCGTGGGGCATAAATTACTCATTCCTAGCACGTGATTTGGATTTCTATGAAGCAAAATCGAATCTGATTCGTCCGCTGCGCGCATGGGGATTCTCTGTCGGTCACGGTGGAATGTGGAATGACGTGCAGCAGGGCAACGACTGGGGTGACACCACCGACACAATCGGCGGCTGGTACGTCGCGCGTGATGACGGATTAGTTATCATCCAACAGGCACCAAGCTGGTTAGCCGAATTTGCGGATGTTTCGGTTTACAGCAATCTAACAGCAGGCGTTACAGCTGCCACCCGCGCCAACGCGTTTAACTTTCCGGGCGAGGGTGTAGCTCCAACAAAGGCGTCGACGACAGTCATGAAACAGCGGCAACGTACGTTACTGGACAAGCTAGCACATGCGGCCTTCGTAACTGAAATGTTGCGTAATCGGACAGCGCGCATTTCCGGGCCGCTGCGCTTCGATGTTTGTCCGGGCTCCAGCATCCGCATCGAAGGCACGTCTGGATCATTTTTAGCCGGTGTAGACCCGCACGGCGAACCGCGATATGCTATGGTAGCGAGTGTATCGTACAACATATCGGCGGTTAAAGCACAAGCCGCTACAGTTTACCAATTAGCGCACTTGCGAACAGCAACCGAGAATGCAAATAACGATACATCAATTGACCGCCACCCGTTATACGACCGTATTTGGACCGGGGATTACATGACTGTACAACTGTAGGCGCCACAATGACTAAACTCGAACCAGAATACAAAGACACATATACGGCATGGACAACCACGCCAAATAAAAAAACCACCGGCGCGTTGCTACGTGCGGTCGATCCGGTCATCTCAAACGCGTTGCGTAGTTATGGCGGTGGTAAGCCAAGTCCAATGCTACGATCAAAAGCAAAACAGTTGGCGGTGCAATCGTTTGCGAGCTACGATCCGACACGCGGATCGTTGCGTGGACATATGTTATCGCGCTTGCAGCGCCTGCGCCGTATTGCGGGAAGCGAGCGGCAGATAATTCGCGTACCGGAACAAGTATCGTTGGATCAAATGCGTACGAGTAATGCATCCGTCGAATTACACGACAAACTTGGTCGACCGCCGTCTGATCAGGAATTAGCGGACCACACTGGATTATCCGTACGGCGGCTCGGCTATATCAGACAAGGCCAACGCCCATTAGCTGAGGGGACCGTATCGCAGCGAATCGCCGAAAGTGCAGGATTTGATCCAGCGATTAAACCTATGCAAACAACCAATGACGCATACACAGAATTCGTTTACGACGAACTGGATCCGACCAACCAATACATCATGGAACGCACACTCGGTCTTCACGGACACCCGCGCCAATCAGCGGTCCAGTTGGCAAAAGAGCTGAAGATGACATCGAGTGCAATCAGTCACCGAATGAAATACATCCAGCAGCAATTCGACGAGTTGGAAGATCTTGGAGGATTCTAATGGCACAACAACCGGATCCACTATTACAGCAAAATATGGAACGGCTTCGCACACGTTGTGAGCAGCTGTATAAGCACATCTCCGGTACGACACAGCCGTGTCGTTGGATGTTGCCAACATTAAACGGATGGAGTGGTAATCCGTTCGAGCTCAGCAATATATCCAAGCCATTCGATCGTGCGACACTAAACACAGAGGCCATCAATAACGCATCCGTTGCCGGAAACGCCGGTGTGGGTGCGGGAAAGGGTATCCAAATCAATTACGTGGGTGCGATGGAACGCTCGTTTCGTCGACGACACCAATCTGTTGTTCGTGCGCAAGCGCACCTTGCTGGTCGCAGTAAGGCCCATGGCGATGTACTCGGCATTCACACAAACGACACACTGAGTTATATCCAAAACATCCTGAATAGCGGAGGCGGCTAATGTCGGTAGCCCAGTATACCGGACGCACGATCGATATGCAGGCGTGGTCATCAGCCAGCGCAAACGGCGTTATGGTTGACGCTGACACGACCGGTACGATCTGCACGGGCATCGTTAAACTGGCGCAGCGATTCATGATTACCTTTTTAAATGAAGTCGGTTCAATAAAGTACAACTACAACGGCAACGACAATGACCAGGGCTCGCGGTTTTTGACAGCCATACGCTCGGGCTGGATTCATACGGATGCCGACGTGTTTGCGGAGTTCGCGTTAGCTGAATTACAAGTGCGGTCACAACTGCAGGCGGAAGAAACAGGCGCGGAACCAGATGATGAACGCTATGGCTACTCCACATTA
>Ga0180432_10011612_pt1 | contig 10355 bp, 7 predicted proteins | sample SS_ome_10_FD_132414 | JGI IMG/M metagenome (GOLD analysis project Ga0180432, IMG submission 132414) | Hypersaline lake sediment archaeal communities from the Salton Sea, California, USA - SS_1_MS_2 metaG | ecosystem: Environmental > Aquatic > Non-marine Saline and Alkaline > Hypersaline >...
CTTATTCGTCATGGGATTGAAAGTACAAGGCAATTTATGAGCTCGGGTTATCTTCCAAGAGCAAATTCCGAGCGAACTATTCCGCCGCGGTTAGGGAATGTCAGTTTTGTCTAAATTCTATTATTGTTTGGCTACACTTGTAAGCAATGATAAGCTGAAGAACAGAAGGCTCGGAAAAGAAAAATGGCACTTTTCGTACATGCTCTTAGAGACGCCCCGTTGGCCAGAATGTTCGAAAAGGCAAAAGAGCAAAAGAAAGGATTTCCGTGCCTTGCATTCCCTTCCTGAATAAGTTTACAGGTGATTTGACTCTTTTAATGCTTTTCCACATGTATGAAGGTCTCAAATAAAATCTCCTATATGCTTCCCGAGTCAAGGCGAGAAGTTCTTCAACGGTGAATTTGTCTTCCCAACAAGCCACAATTTGTGAAGGTAGCGGTTTTTTGGCATGTTCGTGATAGAAATCCTTGTCGAAAGCGCCCGATTTAAGAGCATCATGATACATCGGGGTAGCCGGAGCCAGAAAAACCGTATTAAACTGTGCGTAATCGGGATCGAGTTTAATGGCAAAATCCACTGTTTTTTTGATGCCGTCGAGGTCCTGACCTGGAAACCCCAACATAAAATAGGCGGTAACTTCCATTCCGTGATCTTTAATTAGCTTTACTGACCGTGTGGCCATTTCTACGGTAATGCCCTTTTTTATTTTCCTCAATATCTCGTTATCCGCCGCCTCCACCCCCAGGTTTACTCTCTGGCAACCGGCTTGCTTAAGCAGAGAAACCGACTTTTCACTCAGTTTATCCACCCTGGCCCTGATGCTGAATTTAATATCCAGATCGTTATTCAATATCTCCCTGCAAATGTTTTCCACATGTTTTTCGCTATAGTTGAAACTATCATCGTAAAAGTTAATTTCCCTGATACCCATTTGAGCACAATGCTTCATTTCTCTGACAACGTTTTCAGCCGACCTCGCTCTCACTTCGTGATAAGTAACAGCGCAAAAGGTACATTTGAAACGGCATCCCCGTGTGGAGATCATCGTGGTGGAAAATTTTTCGGAGTCCGTTGCAAATTTAAATCTTTCTTTGGGCAACATTTCTCTTGCTGGAAAGGGCAACTTATCGAGATCTTTTATCGGCGCCCGGGGCCCTGTTGAAACCACTTGACCTCCGCTTTTGAAAAATATGCCGGGAATGTGGTGAAGAGATTTGTTTTCGGCCAATGCGTTGGCAAGTTCGGCCATCACTTCTTCACCTTCCCCGGCAACAACGGCGTCTACTTCCGGTAAATTTGCTGTTTCCCCCGGATAAATATGAGCGTGTGAACCTCCTATTACTACAAAGATATCAGGGTTTACACGCTTTGCTCTTTTGGCCGTCTCGAGACAATCGAGCAAAGTAAAGATATATGTGGTAATACCTACAATATCCGGATTGATGGCGCGGATTTTTTCCTCCACTTCATCATCCGATAAACGGTCCAGTTGAGCGTCCAGTAAATATACTTCGTGATCCGTTTTGTTTTTTAAATATGAAGCAATGTATAAGAGCCCCAATGGGGGAAGTCGCCTAATGGAACCCGCATTCTTAAGAAATTCAGGAACCGCAAGGAACATGAAACGCCAATCCTGTGGGTGTATCAACAATATTTTCATGTTTCCTAGGTTACCTCATCGGTATCGACAAATCAACAGAAGCACCGAGCAATTCCAACAATCCTAAACCGGTTTCTAATATTGATTACGAAAGAACCGGGCTTTCTGCGAAAATAAAGAACGTAGCGTTACAATCTCGGCGGTAAATTACAAGTCGGCGTTCCGCAACACATTAAGATGCCGGTGCTACGATGATCCGATTTTTGCAAAAAGCTTGACCTTATAATATAATATGTTGAGTTATCGGGCAGGTGCATTTATCATAAATTGAATATTGGACGTTTCAGGACTTGCAACGCGAGCGCTGATTTCACTTGCAGTCACCGGGAACGACTGATGATATTTGATTTGTTGAATGACCTAACAGAGCGTTGAAATGCCTCATAATTGCAATGCTGAGGCTGGTCCCGAAACTCACCCGGGACGAAGCCGGATTGAAGCGAGACGAAAATACGCGTGTAACAGCTCAAACATCCGAAAACACTGAGACTCTCGCTTCACTCGAAATGACAATATTGAGTAAATTGCTTTTTTCAACACTTTGCCAAGGAGATAACTTGCGATTTTTTTGTTTTTTCTCAACCTATACTAACCGGATTGCCCGGTAAGATTGTTGCTGAAAATGAGATCGACTGATAATCCATCCGATCAAAACATAGTTCTACCGACTGTCCTTGTATTGTTTGGGGCTCTAATTTATTACATTTCTTACATAAAATACAATGTGGTTCAGCATGACGAGGGTTGGCTTTTCAATTCAGCCGAGAGGATGATGGATGGAGAAGAATGGTGGATTGATTTTTACGTAATATGGGGGCCGTTGAGGTTCTGGTTGATGTCCAAGTTGTTTAAGTTGACCGGCGTGAATTTTTTTTCCGCCCGTCTATTGTTTATCGGGTTGCGATTAGTCGGTCTGGGGCTTATGATGGCTGTTTGTCGGCGATTCATGCCGACACGATGGTCCATATTGGCGCTATTGCCCGCCATTACGGCGCCAAGCCATATTTATAAAAGCGATTATTTATTATTTTCAATGCTGGTAATGTGGATGCTCTTTCGTGCATGGCATTCAAGGAATTTAATTTGGTTGTTCTTTTTGGGATTTGTTACGGGGATTTCATGCGGCTTCAGGCTGGAATTGTTTATTCCTCTGACCGCGATATGTATTTTCGGTTTGGAATTGGGGCATCTGCTTTTCAGCAGTTCAATCGGCGCTCGTTTTATTCGCCGTGGAATGTTATTGTTCGGAATATTAGCCGGATTATTTCCACTCTGGTTGTTTTTCCCCGGTTTCAGATCCATGCCTTTCATATTTTTACCTCTCATGGGCCATGTAATATTAGCCGGTTCTCATGGCATTCCGTGGCCTAGTTTATCATATCTTGGTGGCGGATTGGATAAAGCCGTAACTTTTTTTACTCTATGGATAACCTTGCTTTTATATGCAGGGATTGCAGTAGACCTTGTCAGGGTCTTTTTCCGATCCGGGGCCGATTCGCTTTGGGGATATCGTCTTATGGTGTTTTTTATCGGCTGCGGAATAACTTATGGAGCCATTCACCAGACAAACCTTCCCCATATGTTGCAGGTACTGGCCCCCGCGTATTTATTAATCACTGAAGCGGGGTACCGAACCGTGAAGCGGCTCGGGAAAAAATCGCTGAAACTTTTAGTGGCCGTCTTTTTCCTTGGGCCGCCGGTATTCCTCGTTTTTTACGCCCTTTTTCTGTCCAATTTGCCTGGAGTTCGCGGTCTGTCGGCACGGTGGAAAATGAAGGTGCCCATCCGGTCGCGTTTGGGAACCGTTTATTATCATTCCCCCCGCGCGGAACAAATCCAGAACGTGGTGGATTACATCGTTTCCAACACCAAAGCGGACGATCCAGTGTTGCCATTCCCCGAGTCCCTTTTGATCGGAGTTATGGCGGGGCGGCGCAACCCATCGAATATGTTGCCAATAGTGCCCATTTACTTGGAATACTTCCCGAAAAAATCCAGAAAAGAATTTTACGAAGGGGTCATAGAAGCGGAATTGATCGTCTATTTCGAACGACCGACGCGTCTTGAATTACCTCGCCAACGGGATATGAAAGTTCGTTTTTTCTATCCCGATCTTTTCGAAATGGTCATTAAAAACTATACACTCGAAACACGCATCGCAGACTATATCTTTCTTCGAAAAGGTCATGATCCAACGAGTTCGACAAGAGCTTTTATGGAAGGATGGCATGCATACCAGCAGAAACACTACATCAAAGCAAAGCAATTTTTCGAGAAAGCGAAAAGAAAAGGCGCCCCGAAAGACGCGGTTGAACCCTTATTGATGAAAATCACCGATGTTCAGGAGGAGTTGAACCGGTAATTATCGGATCAATCCTGCCGGGACAACCCCAAAAAGTTTACGATTACACTATACCATATAATCATCATAAGCGCCTTGTTTTTTGGAGTTTTACTCAATATTCCCCAAATACGCTTCGGGTTAATGTAAAATTCTTTCCATGCCCTCTGTTGCAAGGCGGTGACATCTATCCCGGTAATTTCCTGGTAATAGGGCATTTTTGACCTGAAGTGCAGGTTCGCAGAGATGTCATAACTTAAGTTGTAATCGGGATAGCATTCTTTCACCAGATCGTGCAGTTTGGTTCGGGGAAATGGCACGACGCACGAAAAGCTTGCTTTAAGCATTCTCGAGCGACAAGCGAATTTGACGGTTTCTTCCATTTCTTCAATTGTCTCGGTGGGGAATCCGAACATAAAAAATCCCGCAGGAATGATCCCCTCCTCGTAAGCCCATTCGACGGCCTCTGAAAGGCGTGGCAAATTGATGTTTTTGCTTATCAGCTTCTGTATGCGCGGGCTGGCGCTCTCAACAGCAAAGTTCATGCAGTAAGTACCTGCCCGCGCCATACTCCTGATCAAATTGCGAGTCAGTATATCGCCCCTGACTCCGTTCGGAAAAGCGAATTTCATGTCGATGTCGCGTTCGACCACTCCTTCCATAATGTCGGTTGCCCGCGGCACATCCAAATTGAAAACGTCGTCCATAACATGTATTTCTCTTACGCCGAACCGCCTGGATAAAAACTCGATTTCGTCGAGTGTTCTCTCCGGTGTTTGCGAGCGGAATTTCTTTCCGAATATATGGTGACAATAGGCGCATCTATATGGGCAGGCCCTTGAGGAAAAAATGGATGCGTAGGGGGATTTAGCCAGAAAACCGTTAGGGTTGGCGCCCCTTGAATACGGCATTAGATCCAGAAGTTCCCATGCCGGAATCGGGAGGGAGTCCAAGTCCTCGATAAAAGGTCTATTACCGCTGAAAATTACTTTCCCGTCGCGATTATAAGCCACTCCCGGAATTTCATCGGGACAGGCTCCCTCGTACAAATGATCCAGAAGATCGATCAGGGTCAGCTCGCCTTCGCCTATAACGGCGTAATCAAGGTTTCTGTCCTTCATAATGACATCATAATATGCCGTACTGTGGGGTCCCCCGACAACGACGGTTATCCCGGGAAGGGTTTCTTTGGCCATTTGTCCCAGATTATGCAGATTTTCGTCCTCGATGGCCAGAGTGCTGATACCTAACACATCCGGTTCCCACGACCTGATGATAGCGCTCATCTTTTCCACGGTGAGCCGCTCGATTCCCATATCGATCAACTGAACATCCACACGACCGGGCCTTTCCCGGCGAATCATACCCGCCAGCGAAAGTATACCCAGCGGGGGTGAAAAAAGTTTCCCCACCTGTCCTTCCAGATAATTCGAACGCACCAACAATACACGTTGCTTCCTATTCATTATTTCTCCGTTGTGTTTAAGTATGCACCAGAAGACCTATAGGACTAAATAAAAACTAACTGTCGCTTATCTTAAAAATTACCACGTTATATTACCATATATCGCCTCCGAAAAACAGACCTGTGTGAGTAGTGAGTCGTGAGTCACAACCCATGACTCATTTAACACCCCGTGTCCATTCGTTGAAAAACGGCGGCGGCAATGTTAAAATGAGCTATTAGAATGAAGGTCGCCTTTATATTCCAGTCGTTCGAAAACCTCGGTGTGGAAGCGCTCAGCGCATCGCTCAAACGAGAGGGGCATGAAACCGCCCTGTTCTTCGACCCGAAATTGTTCGATGACACCTTCTACCACAACGGCTTCTTGTCCGGCCTGTTCGATACGCGCGCGAAAGTCATCCGCGATCTTGTGAGATGGGAACCGGACGTGGTGGCTCTCAGCGTGCTGAGCGACCTGTATCCATGGGCCGGGGATATGGCTCAGTGCATTAAACAAGCATATAATGTACCGATAATTTTTGGCGGCATTCACCCCACCAGCGTGCCGGACGTAGTGATTGAGAACCCGAATGTGGATTACGTTGTTCAGGGCGAGGGAGATGAGACGATTGTCGAACTCGTCAATTATATTGCGGACCACGCCGACCCTTCGGACCTGCCTAACGTATGGTCCAAAGTGAACGGTGAAATAAAGGGCAATCCCCCACGCCCGCTGATTCGGGATCTCGATTCGCTCCCGTTCCCGGATAAGTCCTTATACGACCACACTTTCGTCAAGGGAACGCGGATTTATACCATTATGGCCAGCCGCGGTTGCCCGCATAAATGCACCTATTGCAACGCCGCCCTGCTCAAGGAAATTTACAGCGAGGAGAAGGGTTCAGCCTGGCGCGCTCGCAGCATCGACAACGTTATCGAAGAGTTGAAGTGGGCCCAATCCGAAGACAGGGTCGGGATAATAAATTTTTACGACGAAATTTTCGGTGTGAACATCAAGTGGATGAGACAATTCACTCCACGTTACAGGCGCGAGATCGGCAAACCGTTCATATCCTGCGCTCATCCCGCCCATTGCACCGAAGAATACGTGGAACTGCTGAAAGAAGCCGGTTGCATCAAGGTGGACCTCGGCGTTCAGTCGACCGATCCGACAATCCGAAAGGAAGTGCTCAGGCGGAATGAAACAAATGAGCAGATCGGGAATGCCATCGACAGGTTTATGAAAGCGGGCATCTTCTTGCATGTCGAGAACATTTTCAACCTGCCCGGCCAGGACGAGGAGATAACGCGGGAGATGGCAAGATTCTACAACCGCCACAGGCCTGATTGCATAAAAATATTCGGCCTCAGGATTTTTCCGCGAACCCCTATCGAAAAAATCGCCATCGAACGCGGACTCACCACAAAAGAACAGGCGGAACAAAACGCCCGAGGGGTAGCTTCAGGCCTGGCTAACCTTTACCTGGGCGGAAACCTGCCGGATCGAAGTCTGTTCTCATTTCAGTCGCTGTTCGCCATAATGTTGCTACTTCCACCTACATGGGTGGACTATATTGTTGAAAAAAGGCTTTACAAATATTTGCCCAAAAGACCTCTCTATATGACAATTGCCACGCGTATGATAAACACCCAGAATTGGGAAGAAGACGTCCACAAACGAAGCTATGCCAGCAAATATAAACATTATATACTCGAGCGTTTAAAATCGGTATTTTGGGGATCGACAAAATAGCAAATGTTCAAACTTTTACTGTTTTATAAATAAATGAAAAGGATGGATAAGGATCTGTTGTGAAAATTCTGCTTATAAAACCCAACTGGAGGCTGGTTAACCAGGTAATTACTCCTCCGATGGGAATCATTTCGCTGGCGGCTTACCTGAGGGACAGGATGGATGAACCGCCTGAGATCGTGGTTTACGACCAGGCGGTCGAACAGGGCAGTATGGCTGATGTTAAACGGATTCTGAACGAAGAAAAGCCCGATATAGTCGGCATCAGCGCCCTTACCTATGAGGCGATCTGTATCAAAGCCATCAGTAAGATCAGCAAGGAAGTTTTACCGGATGCCGTTGTAATTGTGGGAGGCCCGCACGCGACCGTATTTTACGATGACATTTTAGAAAAAACCTCCGCCGATATCACAGTGCTGGGAGAGGGCGAGCAGACTTTTTTGGAACTTGTCGAGCGCATCAGGGACAAAACCGATTGGGTTGATGTTGACGGTATTGCGTTTCGCGGCGAAAACGGCGAGGTTGTTAAAAGCCCCGAGCGCGAGCCGATAATCGATATGGACAGCCTGCCGTTCCCGGCCTGGGAGCTTATCGATATACCCAAATACTGCCATTTCAAAAACATGAACGATTTCCTTAAAAAAGCGCCGTACATGTTCATATTCACCTCTCGCGCCTGCCCGTTCGGCTGCCTTTACTGCCACCGGATTTTCGGTAAGAAGTTCAGGGCCCGGTCGGTGGATAATGTTATCGAGGAAATTCGTATATTAATCCGGGATCACGGTATAAAGGAAATTCATATCATAGATGATATTTTCAATTGGGATTTGGATCGCGCGAAAAATATCTGCCGTAGGATTATTGCGGAAGGTATCAAAGTAAATATAGCCTTTCCCAACGGTCTTCGGGCTGACCGTATGGACGACGAGTTGATAGAGTTGCTTGGGAAGGCCGGTTGTTATTCGATGTCTTTTGCCGTTGAAACCGCCACACCCCGCCTCCAGAAAATGCTGCGCAAGTTTGCCGACCTCGATAAGCTCTCGTGGGCTATAAACAGAGCCGACCGGGAGGGCATAATACCAAAAGGGTTCTTCATGCTGGGGTTTCCTACCGAAACACGCGAGGAATTGGAGGCGACTGTCAACTTCGCTTGTAAATCAAAATTACTTGTAGCCTCCTTTTTCGCCGTGTCACCATTCCCCCGCACCGGGCTTTTCGATTTGTTTAAGGAAACATATCCGGAAATGTTCAAAGAAGATGCCTATTACCTGGAGGCCATGGATTATTTCACCTCCGAGTCCTATTATCAGAAGGCAACCGGTATCGACCTGGCAACACTGATTCAAAACGCCTACAAACGTTTTTATTTGAAACCCTCCCGTATATTGAAGATATTTACTCGTTTCCCCCGGAATATGGACTTTCTCAGAGGCCTGTATCGAGGTTTCAGCGCGATGCTTAACATCGGAAATCGCATTGAAATGCTCATAATTAAGATTAAACGCCGTCGAATAGGGGCGGTTAATGCCACGGAATTGTGATTTGAGAAAATTTCGTGCAAAACCCCTGAAATATATATCCTCATCAATGTATAAAAAAGTGATTTTATACTAAATTGCCGGCGGTAACGGCGCCGGCACTAAAGGAGATCGATGGCTCGCTTACGTTGTGAATACTGCGGTGGGAGAATAAGTGAGACGGAATCTTATTGCTCGCATTGCGGCGCTGAAATCTCCAGAAGCATAGACAGCTCCGGAGAGCAATCCGGATTAAGCTCGAGAGAGAAGTTGGATACGTGTTCCGATTGCGGGGAAAGGGTGAGTGCCCGTGCGCCTTTTTGTCCGCATTGCGGCGCACCTCACAACAAAGCTTCAACTTACCAGCGGTCGGTAAAACCCGACTGGGGTTTTGAATGGCGGTCGCAAGCTGAAATCATGGGATATCCCCTGGTTCATGTCGCTGTCGGTCGAAAGGACGGCAAGCTCCGAGTAGCCAAAGGGATAATAGCCATCGGCCAGTTTGCTTTTGGTCTGATCACCTTTGCCCAGTTCGGTGTGGGCCTGCTCTTCGGTTTCGGGCAGTTTATTTTCGGCTTCACCGCCATTGCACAGTTTGCCATAGCCATATACTTCGGGCTTGGCCAGTTCGCCACCGGCTACATCGCAATCGGCCAGCTCGCTTTTGGTTACTATGCTCTTGGGCAGGTTGCCCTGGGTAAATTCATCTGGAAGCCGGAATATTGCGATCCCGAAGCCAAAAGATTTTTCATGGATCTGGCAAGATCTATAGGAATAAAATAACGGACATACAAAATCGTCAAAAAAGTCTTATAAACTTTTTTCATTAGGAGGACGGACATTCTTGTCCGTCCAACGGTCAGCCATTGCAAACTTGGCGGCATTTCGAGGGATGACAACCAGGCCGGAAAACTGGGCACTGCCGATAATATGTGTTACATATATACCTAGTCAACCAAAAGACTGAAAGGTTGATCGCCGTGCCAATTCGATTTGAGAAAGTTGATAACGGCAACTGGAAGATTTCGATATTCTAGGCTGTGTTGAAAGAAGCAAAACAGGAGAAGGGATCGAAAATGAAAAGCTTGGTTTGTATTGCAACCGTCCTCGCCGTTTCGGTATTTATGATGACGTGCACTCCCGATGCAGAGACGCCTCAAAATGAAAAAAAGCGGGAGCAAATCAAAAAGAAACCCCAAAAACAGGCCATAAAACATAAGAAGCAAGAGGGTACGCGGCCTTCCGGTAAACGGGACGAAAAGAAGAGACCGGATGTACCCTTACGCCCGGACGAGGATGAGCGGTTCAGGAAAGCCTTTCTGGAACGTCTACCTGAATATAGGAAGCAGATGGCTGCGAAGAGTAGGGCTGCACAGACGAAGAAAAGGAAAGAAGAAAAGGTCGTAAATGAATATTTCCCCCATGATCCCACAAAACGTTCCTATTGCCCCTGTACGGGTGTTGTTCTTGATGCAGAAACTAAAAAGCCCATCGCCGGGGCGCAGGTCATGGCAAGGGCTAGTGTAGTGTATCACTCTGTTGTACACTTATCGAGAACCTCTTTTGCCCGTTTTACTTTTTCCAAAATATCTTCTGCTTTTGCCGTCCATTTAAAAGATTTCGGATCGTTATTATGTTGA
>Ga0180432_10011614_pt1 | contig 10353 bp, 7 predicted proteins | sample SS_ome_10_FD_132414 | JGI IMG/M metagenome (GOLD analysis project Ga0180432, IMG submission 132414) | Hypersaline lake sediment archaeal communities from the Salton Sea, California, USA - SS_1_MS_2 metaG | ecosystem: Environmental > Aquatic > Non-marine Saline and Alkaline > Hypersaline >...
CGCAGCGCCGTCCGGTACAGCCGCGGGTACCAGCGTGCGATCTGTTCGTCGCTCGGCCGGGCCACCACCTCTCCCGCTGTCCGTGCCGTCCCGCGCCGCCGCGAGCGCCGGCGCCCGTCGTTCCTTAGACACACAACCCGTGGAGAACTTCGGAACGCTCGCCGATTTTCCGTCCCCGCGCGCCGCAGGGCCTACCCGACCATCCGGCGGTCCATTAGAACCGCTCGCGGCCCGGCACGCCAGACGCGCCGGGGGCCGCCATGCCCGGCCCGTGGCCCCACGACGGCCGACGTCGTACAATCACCCCGCGCGCCGTGCGGCGCCCGCCGGGCGGGGAGGCGATGTGTGACATGACTGCCCTCGCGATCACCCTTGCCGCGTACGTCGCCGCGGGCCTGGCGTACTGGCTGTGGCAGGCGCAGGCGGCGGTCCGGCTGCGGCGGGGCGTGGAGAAGCTGGGGTCGCTGGACCTGCCGGCGCCGGGGCCCTGGCCGACGCTGTCGGTGATCGTCCCGGCCTGCAACGAGGCGGACAAGATCGCCCCGGCCGCGGAGACGCTGCTGGCGCTGGACTACCCCGGCCTGGAGATCGTCTTCGTCGACGACCGCTCCACGAACGGGACCGGGGCGATCATCGACCGGCTGGCCGCCGGCGACCCGCGGGCGCGGGCCATCCACGTCGCCGAGCTGCCCGACGGCTGGCTGGGCAAGGTCCACGCGCTCGACGTCGGCGTCCGCGCGTCGACGGGCGAGCTGCTGCTGCTGACCGACGCGGACGTCCACTTCCGGCCCGGCGCCCTGCGGCGGGCGGTGGCCTTCGCCGAGTCGCGCGGGCTGGACTTCCTGGCCGTGCTGCCGCGGCTGTGGGCGACGTCGCTGCTGCTGGATTCGCTGATCGCGGCGTTCATCCGCCAGTTCCTGCTGCTGACGACGCGCCCGTGGGCGCTGTCGCGGCCGCGGTCGCGCGCGTTCATCGGCGTGGGGGCGTTCAACCTGCTGCGGCGGTCGGCGCTGGAGGCCACGCCCGGGCTTCAGTGGCTGCGGATGGAGGTGGCCGACGACGCGGGGCTGGGGCTGATGATGCGGCGGTGGCACCGGCGGTGCGGCGCCGCCGCCGCGTTCGAGCACGTCGGGCTGCACTGGCACCGCACCGTCGGGGAGGCCTTCCGCGCCGCCGAGAAGGGCTGGTCCACCGTCTGCGGGTTCAGCCTGGCGCGCTCGGCGGCGCTGGCCGGGCTGATGCTGGCGCTGGAGGTCTCGCCGGTGGTTGCGCCGGCGCTGCTGGCGTTTCCGTCGCTGCGGTGGATCGGGGCGGCGGGGGTCGCCCTCCCGGCCGCGTTCGTCTTCACCGCCGTCACCCTCGGCCGGTGGGCGGGCGCCCGGGTGCTGCCGGCGCTGCTGGCGCCGCTGACGGCGGTCGTCTCCGCCGTCGGCGTGCTGCGCGCGGCGGCGCTGGGCCGGCGGCGCGGCGGCGTCATGTGGCGCGGGACCCTCTACCCCCACGACGCCCTCCGCGCCGGCCGGCGGCTGAAGCTGGGCTGACGCGCGGCGGGCGGCTACCGGGCGATGCGGACGCGGGTGCCGTCCCTGGTGACGGTGACCCGCTCGAGGGTCACCAGCCCCCACTTGTCGGCCTTGACGTCGCCGGAGGCGGCCTTTCCGCCGTCGCCGACGGGCGCGGCGGTCCACGTGAAGCTCTGCCCGGGCCTGACCTTCAGCTTCTGCAGGCGGCGCGGGGTGATGTCCACGGTGCAGGCGTCTTCCGGCGCGCCGCCCTTGCCGGAGGCCAGCAGCACGGTGATCTCCCAGCGGTCGGGCTCGTCGACGATCGTCTCGGTCTGCCACCGCAGGTGGGCGTTGATCCGGCCGGTGCTGTCGCCGTCGTAGAGGTCCTTCAGGACCCGCCCCCAGCGGTTCTTGAAGTCCTTGGGCTCGGGCAGCTTCGTGCCGGTCCCGACGTCGTCGTCGAGCGAGCAGCGGGTGAAGGCCGGCAGCGACCGGTCGCGCCGCAGGTCGAGCTTCACGTGGCCGCCCTGCCCGTGGCCGCTCATGCCCCAGGCGAACATGTGCGGCTGTCGGGTCTCCTGGAAGGCCTTCACGAGCCTGACGGCCTGGGGCCAGCCGATGCCGTGATCGTTCTTGCCGTTGCTGAAGGCGACGTAGGGCACGTCGCGGGCGGGGTCGGCCCGCAGCCAATGGGCGTCGTCGAGGTAATCGAAGGTCTTCATGCCGCCGGCGTGCGGGAGGTTGGCCGCCACGCTGCCGCACACCGACTCGTAGGACCCGCGGAACTGCGGGCTCAGACGCGCCACGTGGACCCCCACGAAGGACAGGCACCACGCGAAACGCCCGCCGTAACGGAGGGCGAGCATGCACGACCCGCTCCCGCCCATCGACCCGCCGCTGATCAGCACCCGATCCGGATCGACCTTCCAGTGCTTCATGATCCATTCCTGGAAGGCGAAGAGCCGGCGCGGGGTGTAGTCGCGGGTGACGCCCTCGGCCCAGCACCGCCAGGTGTGCAGGCCCTCGTGGTAGGCGACGTACCAGTCGTACGGGATCTGGTTGGTCGAGGCGAAGATCAGCTCCCGCCGCCAGGGGACGCGGAACCAGGAGGAGTTGCCCCCGCCCTTGCCGTAGAGGTTCGACCCCCAGGAGTGCAGGGCGATGTCGAGCCCGGCCGGGGTCGGCAGGTCCTTGTGGGTCGCCACGAGGTAGTCGTAGGGGCGGCCGGGCAGGTTGCACCTGGGCGGCGCCTCCCAGCGGGTGTAGTACCGCAGCGTCATGTCCTTGGTGTAGTAGAAGCTCTCGGGCCCCTCGACGCGCTGGAGGACCATCGGGCCGGGGCCGACGGTCTCGGCGACCGGGCCGGCCGCCGCGCCGGCGGGGAGGTCGAATCGCTCGCGGCCGTTGACCGCCGCGGTGACCGCGTAGTAGGCCGTGCCGGCCTTCGCCGGGTTGTGGGCGTAGATGCCCGTGCCCGGGGCGACGGGGCCTGCGCCGTCGGCCACGGCGTAGCGGAAGACCGCCGCGCCTTTCGGCGGGCTGATGCCGTGGAACTCATGGTTCCAGCACGTCAGCCGGCCGACTTCGTCGATCAGCTCGGCGGCGGCGATCGTCTCGGCCGTGATGGGCCTTCTGTGGCGGTAGATGCGGTAGGTGATCTGCCGGGGGGCCGCGGCGAGCTCCTCGCGGAGGGCGGCGAACCGGCCCACGCTGACGGTCCCGGTCTCTACGGCCGGTGCCGGCTCGCGCCAGGTCAGGATCGTCTGCCCCTCGCGATGGCGGGCGGTGAGCTTGCCGACGGCGGCGGCCTTGCCCGCCGGGGCGATCTTCGCGGCGGTGAAGGACACGTCCAGGCGCGTGTGGTCGGGGTCCCTGCGGTCCCACCACCGCAGGGCCTTGACGTGGAAGCCGACGGTGCCCGTCCCGGCCGCGACGGCCGCGGCCACCGGCGCGGTGGCGTCGAGGCTGCGGCAGCGCGGCCGGCGGAGCGCCAGCGGCCTGTCGGGCCCGCCGGCCGGGATGACGATCACCCTGTCCGTCTCGCGGCCCCGCCCGCTCGCCCCCCGCCGCCGGAAACGCAGCACCGCCCGGAAGACCTTCGCCCCCGCCGGCAGGCCCGAGAGGTCCACCGTGAGGACGTCGTCGGCGAAGGTGATCGTCTCCGCCCGGGCGGCGCCCGGGCCGGAGCCGAAGCTCCACGTCGCCGCGTCGCCCAGAGCAACCGACGCGACCCCCGCCAGCAGGATCGACGCCAAGGCCGTCAGGGACTTGGGCATGGCCAGTTCCTCTGTCGTGGTATAGTGTAGCTGCGATTGACCGCACGCGCAAGGGCGATGCCATGGATACGCCGCTGCCGGTCCGGCTGTGGGGGCTGGGGGCCTTCGCTGCCGGGGCCATGGTCCTGCTGCCGCCGGCGCCGACGGCGAACTCCTCCGACGAGCCGGCGGCCACCCGCCCCGCGGCCGCCAGGGAGGCCTTCGGCGCCGAGGCCAACCCCACCGGCAGCCCCGTCGGCGGCGGGGAAGGCTGCAAGGGCCTGGTGGCCAGGCCCGAACGCACGGTGGCCTCGGCGGCGGCGCTGCTGGCCGCGCTGAAGGACGCGCGGGCGGGCGACGTCTTGTACGTGGACGACCGGGCCGAGATCGACCTGACCGGGCAGCGGGACATCACCATCGGCGGCGGGGTGACCCTGGCCGGCGGGCGCGGCCGCGACGGGGCCGCCGGCGCGCTGCTGTTCACCACCGAGGACAAGCGCACGCCGAAGGGGAAGGCGGAGGCCTTCTGCCTGTTCCGCACGGGCGGGCCGAACGTGCGGGTCACGGGGCTGCGGCTGCGCGGCCCGGCGCCGCTGAGCAAGCGCTACTGGCAGCGGAAGACGTACGCCTACCTCAACTCGCGCGGCATCTGCGCGAGCCACGACGGCCTGGAGGTGGACAACTGCGAGATCTTCGCCTTCAGTCACGCCGGCATCTTCGCTCGCGCGGGCAAGGGCCTGCGCGTCCATCACAACGCCATCCACCACTGCCGGCGCCTGGGGCTGGGGTACGGCGTCTGCATCGATCGCGCCCGGGTCCTCATCGAGGCCAACGTCTTCGACTGGTGCCGACACGCCATCGCGGGCACGGGACGCCTGCCCGGCGGATACGAGGCCCGCTACAACCTCGTCGGCGAGCACCCCGTCGGGGTGGTTTTCGACATGCACGGCAAGCGCGACCGCAAGGACAAGGGCGCCGGCGACGCCGGCAACTACGTCAGGATCCACCACAACACGTTCCGGAACCGCGGGGCGTACGTGGTGATCCGGGGCCGGCCCGCGGGCGCCTGCGAGATCCACCACAACTGGTTCGTGCACGGGGATGAGCCCGGCTCGCCCGTGCTGCTGTACCCCCACCTGTCGCGGGCCAGGGTCTACCGCAACCAGTTCGGACCGGACAAGGTCGTGAAGTAGCCGGCGGCCGGGGCGCTGCCCGACGTTGAACGGCGTGGCCCCGGCCTGGAACCGTCGGCCGGCGGGCGGGGACCCAAAACTCCCGGTCACGCGCGGGCCGGCACCGCCCTTTCGGGCGCCAGCCGCCGTCAGGTGAGGCACCCGTTGAGGACCTTCTCGTCGATCCCCACCACCTTGAAGTTCCTCACGCGGACCGCCTGGCCCACGCCGGCCTTGCCCTCCGGGCCGATCTCGAACCGGCAGACGTAGACACCCACCTCGCGCCCCTTCTTCCCGGCGTAGGGGGGCCAGAAGGGCGCGGCGTCCAGCAGCAGCTTCCGTCCGAGGGCCTCCGTGCCCCGTCCGGAGAAGCCCATGATCCCCAGCGTCAGCCCGCCGGCGGCGCTGTCGTACGTCGTGAGGATGATCCCGGCGCACTTCCGGCCGCTCTCGAACGGGCAGACGGCCCAACGGCCCCGCTTGTCCAGGTAGTACACCCCCGCCGCCTTCCTCTCCCGGCAGCCGGGGGGCTTGTCCAGGCCGCCGAAGCAGCTCGGCACCGCCCGGTCGCGCCCGCGGTACACCAGGTGGAACGGCACCTTCACCTTCCGCCCGACGGGGACGAACGGCTCGCAGCCGAACAGGTCCGCCACGACCCGCTCCACGAGGTAGTTCGTCCGCTGGGACCCGACCAGCACCGACGTGCTCAGACCCCCGTGCGACTGCATCCGCCGGAACACGCCCTCCGACCGCTCCACGTCCTGCCGGAAGCGATCCTCGTCCAGCTCGGCGCGGAGGCCCAGATAGCGGAAGGGGACGTACTCGAAGATGATCCATGGCCGGCTGCCGCCGTTGTCGCCGGCGGTGAGGGCCTGGACGATCATCCCGGCCACCGTGGTGTCGCGCCGGTTGGTCCACAGGAGGGTCGCCTCCGGGGTCTGGGTGTCCTGATACTCGCCGATGTAGATCCGGACGGTCCCGGGCCTGGCGACGGCCTCGAAGAGCTTGGCCGGCCGACTGCCCAGGAGGGCCATGGGGAGAATCTCGGCCGGGATCCCGTGGTCGCGAAGCCAGTTGCTGACCTTCGTCAGGCTCGAAAGGGACGGGCTGGGGGACTTGTCGTGGTAGAGCTTGGCCACCACGTGACGGTGCAGCCCCGCCTCCCGCGCGATCTGGTTGATGACGCCCTTTCGGTCCAACCGATGCTCCTGCAGCAGCTTCCGCAGCCGAATCCGCACCTCCATGATCGATCTCCTTTCGCCGTGGAAAAAAATCCTCGCGTCCGGGGGAACTTTCCGCGCCGCGCATTGGGACTGAGCCATGGCCTTAGGGGCGCTATCTGTCGACATTCGCACGAATCGTGCCTTCCGGGCAGCATTTCGGGCGCGAACGGGTACCGTTGTAAGTCTTGACTTTAATTGGTCTTGCTGGTATAATACCGGACAATTGAGAGGCAAAGTCGGATTTTGAGACTTCGCTCATGGGCGCTTATTGTGACAGACGCGATGGGGGCTGTCAAGCCCGAAAACGAGCCGCTTCGGCAAATTTCGCAAAAGGCCGCGCGCGTGCCGCACGCCGGGCCCAACGGACTGTACGGACGACGACCACGGAGGCCCCGACCCGGACGGCCTCGGGGCCGCAACGAAAGGAGAGGCTGCCATGGGCAAGAGTGAAATGGGACACCTGACGATCACGGCCGGGGGCGGCAGCGGGTACGTCATCGACGGCGCCGCCGTTGCCAGGCACCGCGGGCACATCGCCGACGTGCTGCGCACGATCCTCGACGAGGAGGTCCGGGACCCGGACCTGCTGGCGATGCTGGCGGACCCGCAACTGGCGCTGGAGATGTACGATCGGGACGAGCGGGGCGAGCCGCACGAGGCCCCGCTGGGCCCCACGGAGGACTGGCAGCGCGTCGTGGACGAGCTGCAGCGCGAGGACAAGGTCCTCCACATGAGCCGCTCCGCCGAGGGCGGCGGCGGGGACGAAACCGCGGCGGGCGACCCTCGCGGGCGTTTCCCCTACCAGCAGGCCGTCCGGCACGGGCGGTCGTACGCGCTGACCGATGCGGACCGTCGCGAGGCCCAGGCCGGGCGGGCCGTCTTCATCACCGGGGAGGCCCTGGCCAAGGCCGAGGTCATCTGCCGGGAGGCCGACGCCTCGGAGGTCTTCTGGTGGTGGCTGTCGGGCCCGGACGGCCCGCTCATTGTAGACGTGCTGGTGCCCGAGCAGTCGGCCTCCTCCGGCTTCTGCCGGGTCGAGGGCCCCGACGTCTCCAAGGCGGCGCGCGCCGCGTTCGGCCAGGGCCGGCGGATCGTGGCCGCCGGCCACAGCCACGGGTGGTCGGGCCTGTTCAGCAGCCGGATCGACAAGGACCAGATGAAGGAGCTGGTCCGCGAAGCGGTGGGCCTCGTCGAAAACTCCCGCCGGAGCGTTGCCGGTAAGGTCCGCCGGGCCGGCGGCGCCGACGGTGACGACGGTCACCTGGCGGTCACCTTCGGCGCCGACCAGCCGGGCATCAACATCCGGATCGCCGACGCCGACGGGGCCGCCCCGCAGGAGCCCAAGGTGGAGCTGGACCTGGACAGCCGCTGCGTGACCAGCACGTTCAGCACGCACAACCGCTACGGGACGCACTTCTTCCCCGCGCTGAGGACGGTTCGGTGCCCGTCCTGCGGGATCAAGCGACTGACCTTCATCGACGCCGGTGAGGTCGTCGTTCACGTCGTCGGCCCGATCCGCCTCGGTGCCGAGGAGCGCCGGCAGCTCGCCGAGCAGGTCCGCGGGCGGGTCAGGGGCCGCCAGTTGGCCGTGGCCTGGCGGGCGGACGAGGCCGCCGAGCAGCGGCCCGATGTCCCCGATCGCCAGGCGGCCGCCGACGGCGAGGGCGACGGGCAGCCGGACGGCCCGCCGGCCGACTTCCAGCTCTACCGACGGGACCGGCCCATCGCCGACATCCCCGCCGTCCTGCTGGAGGAGGCCGCGGCCAACACGCCGAAGCTCTCGGTGGTCCTCGGCTGGACCCCGGCCGGGACCCAGGCGGACGAAGAGATCACCCATGCTTGACGATGCCTCCCAGCGATATCGCCGTCAGAGGAACGCCTTCCCCGAGACGCGTCGGGGCGGCTCGGCCCTGGCCGTGCTGTGCGCCGCGGCCGACCCGGGCGCGAGCATGGCCCTGATGGCCGGGGCCGCGGCCATGGGCGTTCCCGCCGTCGGGGCCGACTGCCCCGACGGGCCCGTCCCCGGCGGGCATTGGCTGGTGGACGACTGCCCCGCCATGGTCGCGAAGATCAATCCCGAGGTCCGCTACGAGTACCTCGACCCGGACCTCCCCGCGGCGGACGCGGCCCGTCTGGCGCGCGGGCACCCGAACGCCTGGGCGGCGGTCCTGCTGAACGACCCGGCGCCGGCCCGCGCGGCGCTGCGTGCCCTCGCCGCCGACGAGGTCGACCTCCGCATCCTGCTGGTGCTGTCGGCGCCCGGGGGGGTGCTGGTGGAGGCCCACGCCTCCCCCGCCGCGGCCCTGGCCCGTCTCGACGACCTGCCCGCCGGCCGCCTGGGGGCCGCCGTCGGCCCCGGCCCGATCGAGCTGGCCCTGCTCGTCGGCGGCGTGTGCCTGAACGAGCTGATGCAGGCGTCCCGCCCCCTCGACGCCGACGCGGGCTTCCGCCGGGTCGCCTTCTACAGCCTCCACCGCCCCAGGCGGGTCACGACCACCGCCGAAGCCGGGCCCGGCGAGCTCCTCCGCGAGCTCGCCGTCGGCCCGGGGGGCGCGACGGCCTCCTTCGCCCGGCGAAGCCTGGTCATGGTCGGGGCCGGCGCCCTGGCCAACTGGGCCGCGGTGCCGATCGCCTTGGAGGTCCCCGCGCGGCTGGTGGTCCACGACGGGGACCCGGAGGTCGCCGAGCACAACATCAATCGTCAGGTCCTGCTGGTCGACGGCGTCGGCACCGGCCGGGCCAAGGCGCGCGTCCTGGTGGATGAGCTTCGGGCCCTGGCCGCCGGCGGGTGCCGCTGCGAGCCCGTGGCCGAGTTCGTCCGCGGCCCGGCCGACCTGTCGCCAACGTCGGCCGACGCGCTGATCTGCGCCCCGGACAACGACGCCGCCCGCTTGACGGGGTCCGACGCGGCCCTGGCGGCGGGGGTCCCTTACGCCACCGGGGGCACGTCGGCGGTCGGGGGCCAGGCCGTCGTGTGCGTCCCGGGTCGGGCCTGCTACCGGTGCGTGGCCGGTGCGGGCGTCCGCCCGAGCGGCGCCGGGGCGGGCGCGGAGCAGTCCTGCGCCCGGGTCGCCGCCGACGCCGTGGTCGCCTCCAACATGGCCGTCGCCGGGATGCTGGTCTCGGAGCTGCGCCAGGCGCTGTCGGGGCGGGCGCCAGCCAACGTGCGATTCGCCGGCGACAGCGCCGCCGGCAACCGGCTCGTGCGGATGATCAGCAACCCGCCCTGCCCCCACGTTCGCCCGGCCCAGCCGGTCGAGACGTGAAGGAGAGCCGCCATGACCGCCACCGCCGCCGCATTCGTCGCCGCAGCCGAGACCGAAGCCCGCGAGGCCCGCTGGCAGACGACCACCCGCCTGCCCGGGCTGATCCGCCTCGGCGGGGAGGACTTCGTCGAGGGCGGCCCCGGGCGTCGGCGTCGGCGGGTGTACGTCAACGGCTTCCCGGTGGTGGGGCTGCAGGTGCTCCGCCCGGGCGACCTGGTGCGGATCCCCCGCCGACGGGGCGAGATCTGCTACCGCTACGCCGGACGCGTCGCCGACGGTTTCGAGCCCGCCGGCGGTCGGACCTGCGCCTTCACCGGTCGGCCGATCGAGGGCCAGGCGTACCGCTGCCCCCGCTGCGAGCGTGTGCTCTCGCGCGCCGCGGCCGAGCAGATGGGCGCGTGCATTTGCGGCCGCCCGCTGGGGCCCGGCGCGGCCGCCGAGACGCCCCCGGAGGAGCTGCTATGAGTCCGTGGGCACTGGTGACGGTCGGGGCCGGGACCGTGGGCTACTGGGTGACGCTTGCCCTGGCCCGCTCCCGGACCCGTCGGACGCTGGCGGCGGTGGTCATCTGCGATCGGGCGGCGATCCGCGCGCGCAACGCGATCACGTGCCCGGCGTACGCCGGCCGCGTCGGGCAGGCCAAGGCCGACCGTCTCGCCGAACTGGTCCGCGACGAGGTCGCCCCGCCGACCCGCGTGGGGCCCCTCGTCGACGAAGCCGAGAACATCGACTGGCCCGGCATCCTCGGGGGCCCGCGGGCCGGCGCCGGACACCGCACCGTCGTCCTGGTGGGCCTGGACCGCTGGCAGAGCCGGCTCATCGTCGCCGAGGACCTGGGTGCGGTCGTGGCAATCGAAAGCGACAACTTCACCGCGTGGACCCGGAACGTCCTGCGCGCGGTTCGCCGCGTGCTATTCATCAGGCCGGGGACC
>Ga0180432_10011616_pt1 | contig 10353 bp, 7 predicted proteins | sample SS_ome_10_FD_132414 | JGI IMG/M metagenome (GOLD analysis project Ga0180432, IMG submission 132414) | Hypersaline lake sediment archaeal communities from the Salton Sea, California, USA - SS_1_MS_2 metaG | ecosystem: Environmental > Aquatic > Non-marine Saline and Alkaline > Hypersaline >...
CGCCCTGCATGTCCAGGAGCGCGCAGTCGTCGCCCGGGCCCTGGACCACGTCCGGCCCGGCCCCGGCCAGGCGCTCACACAGCCAGTCCACGAGTTCGAGTTCGTCCATGGGGCCTCCGGTCTTCTACATGCGGGTGCGCGAATGCGCGCCCTCCACACATTCCCTCTCCCCCGGGAGAGGGCTGGGGTGCGGGACGGTGCGTGCGCTCTCATTCGTCGCTCGCCCAGCCTTCCGCCTCGCCGCCGGACCAACCTCTCCCTCCCCCTCGCCCCGTCCCGGAGGGAGGGGGGACGAGTGCGCGCCCTACGCACATCTCGCGCGGCATCTGCACATTCCCTCTCCCTTCGGGAGAGGGCTGAGGTGAGGGCAGGGAGAATCGCTCACTCCTCCTCGCGGCGCACGCGCACGAACCGCACCTCGCGCGCGCGGCGCAGGTAAGCCATGAGATACACGACGTTCGCGTCCTGCTCGCGGCTCATGGCCTTGTGGAAGGCCTCGGGGTCGTCCACCTGCGCGTTGTTCACCCGCATGATAAGGTCCCCGGGCCCGAGCGCCGTGCGCGAGGCGGGCGACCCGGTGCGGATGCGCTCGACCAGCACGCCCGCGGCCCGGCGGGTGTACCCGTATCGGCGGCGCGCCCGGTCGGTGAGGGGCGCCACCTCGATGCCCGCCCAGTTCACGGGCGGGGCGGCGGCGGCCTTGGCCGTGAACGTGATCGTGCGCCGGTCTTCGCCCCGCAGCACGGTCAGGCGCACCTCGTCGCCGGGCTCGGTGGCGGCCTGGTACCGGCCCAGATCCGCGGGAGTGCGCACCGGCCGGCCGTTGTAGGCCACGAGCACGTCGCCGGCGCGCAGTCCGGCCGCGCGCACGTGCTCGTTGCGCACGGCCTGCACGAGCACCCCGCCCGAGGCGAACCGCTCCTGGGGCACGGCGACGGCCTCGATGCCCAGGGACACCCGGGCCACGCGCCCGGCCGAGAGCAGCGAGTCGAGTCGCGCCTCGCTCATGGGCACGGCCAGGCCGATCCCGGCGAACGCGGCCGCACCCCCGCGGCCGGCGGTGGGGTTGACGACCGCGGTGTTGATGCCCACCACCTTGCCCTTTAGGGTCACCAGCGGCCCGCCCGAGTTGCCGTGGTTGATGGCCGCGCTCGTCTGGATGAAGTCGCGGTACCGGCTCTCCTCGGGCAGGACCCGGTCCACGGCGCTCACGATCCCCTGGGTGACGGTGTTCGACAGGCCGAAGGGGTTGCCGATGGCGAGCACCCACTGCCCGACGCGCAGGTCGTTCGCGTCGCCGATCTCGGCCACGGTCACGGGCTCCCCGTCCATCGGGATCCGCAGCACCGCCAGGTCCTCGTCCGGGTCCTCGGCAAGCACCTCGGCCGGATGCGTGTCTCCGGCGACGGTGCGCACGCGCACTTCGTGCGCGTCGGCCACGACGTGGGCGTTCGTGAGCACGATGGCGTGGTCCTCTTCGCGGCGCACGATCACGCCGCTCCCGGAGCTCGTGGCCTCGTGCTCGCGCGGCTCCACGCCGAAGGGGCCGAAGAAGTCCCAGAATGGGCTGCGCGGGAGCACGTACACGGTGCGCCGGTATACCCCGGTGACGTTGACGACCGCCGGGGTCACGGTCCGGGCGGCCTCGATCATCTGCTCCTGGAGCGCCCGCGCGCCGGGCTGGATCTCGGCCGCACGCGCCTCGCGCGCGCACGGGTGGACGAGGGCCATCGCGTATGCGGCCAGGAGCACCGAGGCCGGGAACGCGGCCCCGCGGCCGAGGCGGAGCACCTTTGGCGAGCCTGGGGTGGAATGTGCCGTCACGGTCCTTCTTCCCTTTGTCCCCTCGCGACTCCGTTCACTCCACGGGCCGGTCGCGCACCGCGCGGTTGAGCCCGGCGACGATGGCGCGCACCGCGGCCTGGTCGATGTTCGTGTCCGAGCCCACGCCCCACACCGTGCGTCCGTCCTCGAACTTCATGGGCACATAGGCCATGGCGCGCGCGTCGGCGCCGTGGCCCACGGCTTCCTCGTCGAAGTCGTCGACCGCGAACCCGCCGATCCCCAGCTCCCCCAGGGCGTGCACGAACGCGCTCACCGGGCCGTTGCCGTCGGCGGCAACCGTGCGCTCCTCGCCGTGCACGCGCAGGCGCAGCTCGCCGTGCACGCGGGTGGGGTCCTCGTTGTCGGGCCGGGGCCAGTAGCCGACGAGCTCGTACGGGCCCTCGGGATGCAGGAACTCGCGGTCGAACAGGGCCCAGACCTCGTCGCTTGTCACCTCGCGGCCGACCTGGTCGGAGAGGCGCTGCATGGCCGCGCCGATCTGCGCGTGCATGGGCCGCGGGGGAGAGATGCCGTAGTCGGTCTCCAGCACCCAGGCCACGCCGCCCCGGCCGGACTGGCTGTTGATGCGGATGAGCTTCTCGTACTTGCGGCCCAGGTCCGCGGGGTCGATGTGCAGGTACGGCACCTTCCACCCCATGCCAAAGGCCTCGGCCGCCTCGGGCAGGCGGTGCATGCCCTTGCGGATGGCGTCCTGGTGCGAGCCGGAGAACGCGGTGAACGCGTACTCGCCCGCGTACGGCTGGCGATAGTACACGGGCATGCCGGTGAGTCGCTCGACGGTCTCCACGATCCGGGGCATGTCCGAGAAGTCGAGCCCGGTGTCGACGCCGCGCGTGTACAGGTTGAGCGCCAGGGTGGCCAGGTCCACGTTGCCCGTGCGCTCGCCGTGGCCGAAGAGCGTGCCCTCCACGCGCTGGGCCCCGGCCAAGAGGCAGAGCTCCGTGGCGGCCACGGCCATGCCCTGGTCGTTGTGCGCGTGCACGGAGATGGACACCTCGTCGCGGGCCGGGAACGCGCGGCAGAACCATTCGATGAGGTCTGCGTACTGGTTGGGCGGGCGGCGCTCCACGGTGGCGGGGAGGTTGAGGACGATCGGCTTCTCCTGGCTCGCCCGGCCCCAGGCCTCGTGGACCGCGGTGCAGATCTCGAGCGCGAAGCCGGGGTCCGTGTCCGTGAACTCCTCGGGGCTGAATTGCAGCCGGATGTCGCCCGGGTGGGCGGCCGCCAGGTCGCGCACCTGCTCCACGGCGCGCACCGCGGTGCGCAGGGCCTCGTCGCGGCCCATGCCGAAGACGTGGCGCATGTGCAGCGCGGACGTGGCGATGTACACGTGCACGATGGCCCGGTCCGCATCGCGCAGGGCTTCGAAGGTGCGGTCGATGAGGTGTGCGCGGGCCTGGGTGAGCCCCATGATGAACAGGTCGTCGGGCACGTGCCCGCTCTCCAGGAGCAGGCGCACGAAGTCGAAGTCGTCTTGGCTCGCGGAGGGGAAGGCGACCTCGATCGTGTCGAATCCGATTCCGCACAGGAGCTGGAAGTACTCCAGCTTCTGCTGCGGGTTCATGGGGTTGGGCAGGGCCTGGTTGCCGTCGCGCAGGTCGACCGAGCACCAGGCCGGGGCGCGCGTCACGGTGCGCGCGGGCCATTGCCGGTCCGGCAGGTCGATGGACGCGGGCGGTCTGTATTTGCGAACCTGTTCGGTGGCGGACATCTCGCTCTCCTTTCGTCTCCAATCGGGCATTACATCCCAGGATCGCGCGCGGCGCAACCCCGCACGCGTTTGGTGTCTCACAAAAAAGCCCGCCCCGGTCGTCCGGGGCGGGCCTCAGGTCTCTTCACTCGGATCAGCCGCACTCAGCCGGACAACGCCCTCCCTGCGCCCTGCAACAGGGCCAGCAGCGTAAGTCGTAGCTGGGTGGCGCTGAACGTGTTCATGTCCAATCGCGGCCTCGTCCGCCTCTTCGCACCCGTAACGCATTCACAGCAGCATCAGACTCGTTGCAGCAACACGAGCCGGCTACTGTCCGCGGCGCTCGGCCCCCTCTGCCTCGATCGCCTCTTCGACTTCCTGCGTGAAGTAAGGCTCCACGTGTTCGGACGCCATCGTCTCGCCGCACTCCGGGCAGGTCGGGATCGGAGGGTTCAACTGGGCTTCGTAGGCTTCGATCACTTCAGACGAAGCATCGGGCTCCGGAGGTTGAACGCCTTCCGGGAATTCGGGCTTATAGGGAAAGATCACCGGCTCTTCGTGGTTCGTGCAGATGTAGGCCTTGTAGAGCGTACTCTGTCCAGTTTCCGGGTGTCTGTAGGGAGGAAAAAGACCTGACACGTCCCCGGTGACTGTAACTGGCCCGCCCTGGGCTTCGTCCCAATAGGTCTGGGGAAGGCCTTCGTCCCCCCCAGTGGAACGACTGATCAGGTACCCCACCGCCACCACGATGATCACCAGCAGTACGACCATCAATCCCTTGCTTTCCTTCCAGCCAGCCATGGTCCCCCTCCTCCGCACAGTTTCCGACGGGCACTGCGGGCCGCAATTCAGGACGGCCCTCTCCGAGCCACACGTACCGACTTTCCGACGCTCGCCAGTATATGCCGCGCCCGGGGCAAGTCAAAATCTTTTTTCGCGGCATTCGACCTTTCGCACACACCCTTGCCAACCGTCGCGAGGCACGTACACTGCCCGCATGCGGGCCGCAGCTGCCCCGGTCCGGTGCAGGGAGATCGCCCCGTGACGCACGGCAAGGGCGCAACCGCGCCCCAGACCCCTCTGCAGCGAACGGCGCAGGGCCGGGCCCGGCGTGCGCTGGCGGGGCTGCTTCTCGTCGCCCTGGCCGCGCGCGTGGGCCTGGTCCTTGCCCTGCCGGAGCTCGCCCGGGCCGATCCGGACGCGGCCAACTTCCGCCGCCTGGCCCTGTCCGTGGCCCAGGGCAGGGGCCTGTCCACGCCCGAGGGCCGGCCCACGAGCGAACGTGCGCCCCTGTATGTGCTCTTCCTGGCGGGCCATTACCGCGTCTTCGGTGTGAAAGCCCTTCCGCCCCAGCTCACCCAGGCCGTGCTCGGGACCGTAGCCGTGGGCTTGAGTTGGCTCCTCGCGCGCGAGGCGAGGCTGGGGGCCCGCGCAGCGTTCTGGGTGGTCGCGCTCCTGGCGGTGTATCCGGGCATGATCTACTGGAACGCGGTGCTCATGAGCGAGACGCTCTTCCAGGTCTTGTTCCTGGCCTGGATGTGGATGCTGTGGCGGCTCGCGGTCCGGCCGAGCCCGGGCCGCGCGGCGCTCGCCGGACTCGCGGGCGGGGTCGCGGCCCTGTGCCGGGCCGAGCCTTTCTACTTCCACCTTGCGATTGTGCCGATCGTCCTGTGCTGGCACGGGGCGCAGTCGCGCCGCCGCCGGCTGGGCGCCTGGGCCTTGAGCGGGGCGATGCTCCTCGTCGTGCTCGCGCCCTGGGCCGTGCGCAACTGGTACGCGCACGGCGAGATTCTCTTCACCTATCACGGGGGGTATGTGCTCCTGACGGGGGTGAACCCCCACCGCGCGGAGACCTACGCCTTCGGGGAGCGCGACGCGGCGCACGCCTGGGCCCAGGAGCACGTGGCCCCGTACACGGCCGGCGCACGCACCGAGGCGCAGGTCGACGCGGCGCGCACGCGCGCGGCCTGGGCGTACCTGCGCGAGCATTGGACCGACTTCGTGCCGGTCTGGGCGCGGCGCGTGGCGCGCACCTGGAGTCCGTGGATCGAACTGCGCGCGGTCGAGGGGCCCAGCGCGCACCTTTTCCGCGCCGCGGTGTTCGTGGTGGAGGGTCTGCTCCTGATCGGGGCGGTCGTGTGCCTCTGCGCGCGGCCGTGGCGGGGGCGGTTCGTCTGGGTCTGGGTCTATGCAGGATACTTCACCGCGATCCACGTCCTGTACCCGGCCATGATCCGGTACCGGTATCCGCTCCTGCCGCTCGTCGCGATTATGGGCGTGGCCGGCTGGCTGTGGGCACTCGAACGGCGCGGACCCGGGGACGGCCCCGGACCGGAGCGCTTGCGCGAGGACGCGCGCGGAGTATGATGTCCCAGCGCGACGCATGCGCAAAAGGACCGAGATATGTTCACCGGACTCATCCGGGCCATCGGCACCGTGCAGGAGTCGACGCCGGCTTCCGGCGGTGGCCTGCGGCTCACGATTGACGCCTCGGGTCTGCGTACACAGCCCGAGCCCGGGGCCAGCGTGGCCGTGGACGGCGTGTGCCTGACCGTGGCGAGGGCCGAGGGCGGGCGCGTGTCGTTCCACGCCGTGACCGAGACCGTGGCACGGTCCACGCTCAAGGACTTGCGCCCGGGCGACCGGGTGAACCTGGAACCGGCGCTCTGCGCAGGCGCGCCCCTGGACGGGCACCTGGTCCTGGGGCACGTCGACGGGACCGGCCGCATCCTGGAGGCGCATGCCGTGGGCGAGGGGCGAGAAGCGCGGATCTCCCTGCCCGAGCCGCTTGCGCCCCTGGTGGCGGCCAAGGGATCGATCGCGGTCCACGGCGTGTCGCTGACCGTGGTCGAGGCGGGCCGGGACTGGTTCCGCGTGGCGCTCATCCCCGAGACCCTGGCCCGCACCACGCTCGGGGACCTGACCCCGGGCGCGCGGGTGAACCTGGAGGCCGACGTCTTGGCCCGGTACGTGGCCCGCCACCGCGAGGTCCTGGGCGCCGGGGGCGGGCTCACCGAGGAGAAGCTGCGCGAGTCTGGATTCGGATAGCCTGCTTTCACCAGCTCTTGCGGCAGATGGCTGCGCAAGGCCGGTCGCCCAACCGAGCCCGCCGACACGGCCAAAGCGTCGCAGGCGTGCAACCTTGGAGAGACTAGGATGGGCAAGTCTTCGGAAGAAGTGCGCATCGGCCTGTTGGGAGCGCACCGGGGTCTGCATCTCGCGCAGAAGTACGAAGGCATTCCAGGCTACCGCCTGGCCGCGGTCTGCGACGGCCGCGCGGACCGGCTGGCCGCGGCGCGCGAACACCTGGCTGGCGAGGGCGTCCGGTTCCTGACCGACGCCGACGAGCTCTTCGCTGCGGAGGACGTGGACGGAGTGTTCGTGTGCGTGGCCACAGAGGTGAACGCGGAGCTCGTGTGCCGCGCGCTGGAGGCGGGCAAGCACGTGCTCTGCGAGGTGCCGCTGGGGTACCGGCTCGAGGACTGCTGGCGCGTGGTCCTGACGGTGGAGCGCACGGGCCGCACCTTCCAGATGGCCGAGCAGACCCGGTACTGGCCGTTTGTCCCCGCGTGGCGGCGCATGGTGGCCGAGGGGCGGCTCGGGAAGGTGCTCCTGGTCGAGGGCCAGTACTTCCACGGGTTCCCGGAGCGCTCGTTTTGGTGGTGGGACCCGGACACGGGCGAGGCCTTCCCCGAGGCGGAGGCCAAGAACCGTCCCCGCGCGGTCCCCAGCCGCCTGCGCAACTGCGAGCACCCGATCTGGTACCTGCCCCATGAGCTCAGCCCCATGCTGCACGTGCTCGACGACCGCGTGCGCACCGTGGTGGGCATGGCCACGCGCCGCGAGAGCTACGTGCATCCGGGCGTGCCGATCTCGGACATGGAACTGGCGCTCATGCACACGCACAAGGATACGATCCTGCGCATGGCCGCGGCCTTCAACCCGCCCTCGCCCACGGTGCGCAACATCGGGGCCCACTGGTATCATGTGAAGGGCACCAAGGGGTCGGTCGAGACGAACCGCGCCGACTGCGACCGCATGAAGATGTTCCTGCCCGAAGAGAACGTGGTCGAGCCTGCACAGGTCCAGTGGAACTACAACCCGCGCACCACCCCGAGCCACGCGCTTCGCACCGGGCACTGGGGCGCGGACTATTATCCCATGGCCACGTTCGTGGAAGCGGTTCGCACGGGCGAGACGCCGCCCCTGGACGTGTACACGGCCGCGGACACGGCCGCACCCGCGATCCTGGCGGCCACCTCGGCCGAGCAGGGGTCCGTGCCCCTGGAGGCGCCCGACTTCCGGCCCGGTCCCGGACGAGAGCACGGCCGAGCGCCCGGCGCGTTCCCGCACCTCTAGACCGCACAGCGGCCGCGCCGCACCGTGCGCGCTGAGAACGCTCTCTTTCCCTCCCCCTCACCCCCTCCCGGAGGGAGGGGGGACGCGTGCGGATCGGCTGGGCCTCAGACACGGGCAGTTCTCCCTCTCCCCTCGGGAGAGGGTCGGGGTGAGGGACGGCGCGCGGGCTCAGGAGTGTAGGCGCGCGCAGGCGCGGGCCAGGGCGTGGGCCACGTCGGCGGCGGCCGGGGGGTGCGCGAGGAGCGCGGCGAGCGTGGTGCAGAACGCGCCATGGGCGCGGCCCGCGCGGTAGGCGGGCTCGCGGGGCGGATGGCGCAGGTAGCGGGACAGCCGGTCCAGGTCCGCGTCCACGAGCACGCTGCCGTGCAACAACACGGCGCGCCGGGTCCACCGCTGGGCCGTGCCCACGACCTTGCGCCCGTCCACGGCCAGGTCGCCGAGGCCCTGCAGCCGCGCGGGCGCGCCCAGGGCCGCGAGCCCCCGGGCGAGCACGGGCAGCACCTCCCGGGCCAGGCCCCGGGGGTCGCATAGGCTGCGGCGCGGGCCCAGGAGCAACCCGAAGCAGACCACCCCCGGGCCCAGGTACACCGCGCCCCCGCCCGAGCGGCGGGTGTGCACGGCCAGACCGTCGGCGCGCACTGCGTCGAGGCGCAGTTCTCGGGCCGGGTCGCCGTTCGCGCCCAGGACCACGGCCTCGTGTGCGGGCTGCCAGCACCAGAACCCGAGACGCGCCGCGCGCAAACGCGCGCGTTCGCAGGCCAGGGCCTCGGCCACGGGCAGTACGGGGACGTCATTCACGCCGCACGTCCTCGCGCACACGCGCCCGCGGTCCCCCCTCCCTGAGGGAGGGGGGACCGCGGAGCGAGGGGCTGTTGCCGGTGGAGGCATTGGGCATCCCGACAAGAACGAGCACGAGCGTTCGCGCCGCGTCCCTCACCCTGGCCCTCTCCCGGGGGGAGAGGGGATCGTGCGGTAGGCGGGCGGCATGTTCCTCCTCCCTTCGGGAGGGCGTGAGGGGGAGGGAGAGGTTGTTGCGTACCGCCCGATGCCCGAATGGGAGTGCACAGCTTACGTTGGAGCGGGCGAATCCGAACGCGCAGCTCACGCGGAGACGAGCGAATGAGAGCGCTCGTGGCGTCCCTCGTCCCGGCCCTCTCCCGTGGGGAGAGGGGATATGCGGTAGGGGCGCGCGCAACGTCCCTCGTCCCGGCCCTCTCCCGGGGGGAGAGGGGATAAGCGGTAGGGGTGCGCGTAACGACTTCTACCCTGGCCCTCTCCCGGGTGTAGAGGCAACCGTGCGGAACACGGGCGGCAAGTTCCCCCTCCCTTCGGGAGGGGGTGAGGGGGAGGGACAGGGCAGGGATTGCGGTCATTGCGGGTCTATCTCGCCGGGCGGCTCGGGCAGCACCACCCGGGCCTCGCGCGCGGCCTTGGTCTCGTCCAGCCGGCCCACGGGCGCGGTGGTCGGGGCCGCTTGCAGGGCCTCGGGGTCGGCGTCGGCCTGGCGGGCGATGTCGGCGAGCGCCTCGACGAACCGGTCGAGCCCCGCCAGGGGCTCGGTCTCCGTGGGCTCGATCATCATGGCCTCGGCCACGATGAGCGGGAAATACACCGTGGGCGGGTGGATGCCCCGGTCGATGAGCCCCTTGGCCACGTCCAGGGCGCGCACGCCCGCCTCGCGCAGCCGCGGGTGGGGCGTGGCCACGAACTCGTGCATGCAGGTGCGGTCGAACGCGGCCGGGAAGTCCTCCGCGATCCGGGCGCGCACGTAGTTCGCGGCCAGGACCGCGTCCTCGGCGGCCTCGCGCAAGCCCGGGGCTCCGAGCACCCGGATGTACGCGTACGCGCGCAGCACCACGCCCACGTTGCCGAAGAACCCGGACACCCGGCCGATGGACCGGGGAAAGCCCATGGACCACACCAGCGGCATCTCCGGGTCGGGCCGGTCGTTGTCCACGATCCGGGGCACGGGCAGGAAGGGCGCGAGCTTGTCGCACACGCCCACCGGCCCGGCGCCGGGCCCGCCCCCGCCGTGCGGGGTGGCGAAGGTCTTGTGCAGGTTCAGGTGCACGACGTCAAAGCCCATGTCCCCGGGCCGGCACTTGCCCAGGATCGCGTTCAGGTTCGCGCCGTCGTAGTAGAGGAGCCCCCCGCAGTCGTGCACGAGCTCGGCGATCTCCAGGATCCGGGTCTCGAACACGCCCAGGGTGTTGGGGTTGGTGAGCATGATGCCGGCGAGGTCGTCGCCGAGCTTGTCCTTCAGGTCCGCGAGGTCCACTTCGCCGCCCTCGTCCGTGGCCACGGGCTCGACCGTGAACCCGGCCATGGCCGCGGAGGCGGGGTTGGTGCCGTGGCTCGAGTCGGGCACGAGCACCCGGGTCCGGCCCGTGCCCTGGGCGTCGTGATAGGCGCGGAGAATGCTCATGCCCACGAACTCGCCGTGGGCCCCGGCCATGGGA
>Ga0180432_10011617_pt1 | contig 10353 bp, 9 predicted proteins | sample SS_ome_10_FD_132414 | JGI IMG/M metagenome (GOLD analysis project Ga0180432, IMG submission 132414) | Hypersaline lake sediment archaeal communities from the Salton Sea, California, USA - SS_1_MS_2 metaG | ecosystem: Environmental > Aquatic > Non-marine Saline and Alkaline > Hypersaline >...
AGAAAACGTTCCGTCGGGCTGGCGGCGAACTTTCACAACTTGCTGCCAAGCAGCACGCGCCCGCCACGTTCCTCGATAAGCTCCCGGAACCGCTGCCACATCATCCCCGGCCCCAAGGCCGGATACCTGAACTCCTGAATCAGCGTCGTATGCTGCGTTTTGCTCTTCAGCGATAGGGCATCCATCATCGCGCCCCACAGCGACAGCGACTTAATCCGCTGCGCGGCCCAGTCAGCGCTCAGTTCTGTGCACGGCATGCCCCACGCTTTCTCCGTGTATGTCTTGAAGAAATGCTGGTACAGTCGCCGACCGAAGCGGTTTGTAACCCAACCCTCAAAGCTCTCCTCAGGCACCGGGAAAATCCGGTTCCACAAGTAGCTGCCTACTGCAGCCAGCGTCTCTGATACCCCCAGAGTCTTGAACACATTCGATGCGCGCAGTGGATAATCCATGAACTTCCCGCGGTAGAATATGCTCGAACTCCGCGGCCGCAGCAGCAGGTCATCACCGAGCACTTCGGTCCATAGCTCGTCAATCCGTTTCATCTTGGTGAAGAAACGGTGCCCGCCCAGATCAAAGCGGAAACCCTTATGTTCCACGGTTCGGGCTATCCCGCCCACGATGTTGTCCATTTCCAGCACGGTCACGGGAGCATTGTACTCGGACAGGTGATATGCCGCGGCCAGTCCGGCAGGCCCCGCGCCGATCACCACAGTTTGCTTCGGTGTGTCTGACATCTCAGCGTCCTCACGGTGCAAATGATGGTATCATGTACGCGTACATCTCGACGAAAGATATCGCGTTCATCGCCAGCATAATGACATATGTAGCCACCCATGCCATCTTCCGCCAGCCACATGGAACCGCCAGCGGGCCTATCGCAAGCAAGGGAATGTATCCGGCGACAGCGGGCAGAAGGTAGCGGCCTCCCTCGAACCGCCCCGGGTTCACGAACATTGCGTTCTGCGTCAGTAGCGCATAAATGAATACTGCGGACGCCAGTAACGTTCCCACAACCACCGCCCGAGGCCGGTTGTCGCTCTGACTATACCAGCGCCAGATACACACCACAGTGCCACAGATAGCAAGCACAACCAAAGGCAGTAGCAGCGCGAAAACGGGGGTTTCCAGGTTCGGGCGCGGATACAGCGGCGACGGCTGCAACGGCGGTGAGGAATGCGGCCCCGGAAGCCAGCCCATCTGCACCCATGTCGAGCGGTACAGCCCGTCTGCAGCTCTGATGAACTTCTCCCACAACCCTGGATGAGGCCACGAATACCACGGCCATGGCGGGTCTGAATCCAGCCGACCCCATGTCCCGATGTAGTTGGCCAGCCAGATGCCGGCCGTGAAGGCAAACGCCCCCAAGTACACCAGCACTTCCCGCACCGCCGAGAAGGAGCGCTTGCTGCCGCCCGCAGCTTCTCCATCTCGCTGCTTACCTTCGCCCTGCAACCACGCGCCCGCGAACAGACCCATGCCGGCGGGAATCACGAGTACCAGCGCCGTGTGCTTAGTGAGTACCGCCAGACCGCACGCCAGCCCCGCCAGCAAGGCCGGCTTATAGCTGTCCTGTCTGACGATGCGCAGCGCAACCAGGTACAGCAGGGCTGTGCACAATACAATCACGGCCGCGTCATTGGAAACCGTTGAGCAGACAAGCAGGTAGTGCGGCAGTATCGCCACATAAATCGTCCCGTAGTACACTACCGCCGGCTGCTCCGGAAACGCCAGGGCCAGCAAACGGTAGATTAGCCACAGAGCAATCCCTCCGAGCAACACCGACCACAAGCGCAGAATGTGCCATGTGCTGCTTTCCCCCAGACCCCGCGCAGCCAGATACACTGCCGCCGCCGAAATGTAGTAGGCCGGAGGGTGGTGGCTGATGGCCTCCGCCTTCTCCGCCGGCCCCGGCAGACGCTGCTCTTCGGCCACGATCTGTAGGTACCGGAAGTGCCGCGCCTCGTCTGCAGGTCCCTTGAGCGGAATCACCAAGGACCACGCCACCGCAAGCAACACGTAGTGGCCCGCGATGATCCAACAGCTAGTTCTATGGCGGCGTCCCGGTACGTTCATCGAAAAGCACTCCGCAGCTCTGCTCGCATTGCCACCATTACTCCGCCGCGTCAAATCCGCCCGCCCCGGCATTTCCATTGGCCGTGACGCGGACCTGCCCGTAACAGACACACAGGAGCGTCTCTCACCTCTAGCATCTTCCCCGTCACCCGTTCGTTTCGCTAGGTCAAGCGCGGCACTAGCGTCCCTTCCACATCGCCCCGACCACCTGCTGTCCTGCTACGGTGACCTCTGCGCTGCAGTTCGACGCCGCCACATAGGAGCCGTCATCACTCTGCTTTACGTAGGCCGAGCCGGGCGCGCCGGCCGTCACCGTTATCAGGTCGGTCGCCATGCCGCTCGATTGCACCATCCCCGCCCCGAGCAGTGTACCCCCGCTTACGCGTCGCAGCGTCACTCAGCCTGCATGATACCGGAGCGTACGGGCGCCGTACTCTATACCTCAATTTTAGTACCCTCCACCAACACCTGGCTGCGCGCGACAATGACGATCCCATCGCGGACGCAGTAGGTATCTTCGTCCGCGTTAACGCCACTGCCGGGCCGTCCCTTAATGGTCACCCCACCGTCAATACGCACGTTCTTGTCCACAATCGCACCCTCGATACAGCAATTAGTTCCAATCCCCAGTGGCAGGTCCGCCAGCGCCGTCCGAGATCCTCTTTCAGGTACCGGCGCTGCCGGATCGTAGTAGTCCGAGCCCATCAGTATCGCGTTGCGGATAATACACTCGCCGCCCACCACGCTGCGCACCCCGATGATGCTGCGTTCTACGCGACTGCCCGTGATAATCGCACCCTCGGCCACTATTGAACTCCGGATATCAGTGTCGCTCAGTTTCGCAGGCGGCAGGTAGCGCGGACGTGTGTAGATCGGCCAGCCTTGGTCATACAGATTGAAGCGTGGCAATGGCGACGTCAAATCCAGGCCCGCCTCATAGAACGCCGACACTGTCCCGATGTCTGCCCAGTAGTCGGTGAACACATACGCCGTCACCCGCCGGTCCTCGATGGCCATCGGGATCACCTCATGGCCGAAGTCGCCGAACTCCGAGTTCTCAAGCAAATCCTTCAGCACCTCCGGCCGAAACGCGTAGATGCCCAGGGAGGCCATGTGTGTCAGCGGCTCACCGGACGCCGGATCATTCCCCAGCGCCTCCGGTAGCGCAAACTCATTGAGCACGTCAGCATCATCAGGTTTCTCCGCAAAAGCGGTAATGAGCCCATCGTTGTTCACTTTTACCACTCCGCAGACGCGGGCTTGCTCTGTAGTGACCGGCTGAACAGTAAGCGTCATGTCGGCGGAAATCGCGTCATGATGGCGGATCAGGTCCTGGTAATTCATCCTGTAGAGGTGGTCGCCGGACAGAATCAACATGTGACTCGCATGGGCGAAATGCATGTGCCGCAGATTCTGGCGGACCGCGTCGGCAGTCCCCTGGTACCAGTCCGACGTCTCCAGCGTTTGTTGCGCAGCGAGAATCTCTATGGAACGGTCCGCAAGCGCGTCAAACGGGTAAGCCCGGCTGATGTGGCGGTGGAGGCTGGCCGTGTTGAACTGCGTCATGACCAGTATGCGTCCGTAGCCTGAGTTGAGGCAGTTGATGTTTGGTATGTCAATCAGACGGTACTTCCCACCAAGCGGTACAGCCGGTTTGCACCGCTCCTTAGTCAGCGGGAAGAGTCGGGTACCGCGTCCCCCTCCGAGTATGGTGCAGATTACATCCCCCATCTATCCTCACCTCGCCATTACCTGCGGCCGTCACAACTCTCAAACCACCTCAATAATCATTCTCCCACCTGCCTGCTCTTCCCTTCCTTCCATCTGCTCATACAACTTGACAAAATCACTCCATCTGACTACTTGGCCATGCCTCGGAGGTCAAACCGCAACATCCAGAGAACACTGCAATGTACGCGGTTATCATCGAGAAGATTGCCGCAATGTCTGGAGCAATTACCGTTTCCTTGGCCTTCCTGACTCTCGTCTGCACCACAACTCTCGCACGTTAACGAAGCGCTATGAGGAAATGGCCTGGGTGGATGTGCTGTATGGGGAGTAGCGCCTTCTTAACGCTGCCAAGGCCACCGTGCTCAACATCATCCGCAAGCGCGTCATTGCCGACTCCCAAGGCCTACTGCGTTGACGGCGTTCTTGGCCGCTAACCTGTTCTGTCGCACACTGGATGGAGTGGTTCGGGCGACGGGGAACAATAAGTAACTACACACTTCGCAAAAGGAGACACCATGGACTTCGGAATGGTAACGCACGCGCTGGGACACACAATCCCCTTTGAAGAGATGTTGGCTACTACTAAGGAGCTCGGCTTTAGTTCCGTCCTTCTGCTGACCAGGCACCATGGCGAGCCGGTTCGCGCTGACGGAACCTGCCCCGAGACGTTCCCTGACGTTCTGCGATCCGACCCCCAACACGTGCTCAGCGCGATGAACAACGCCGGATTGGAGATCGGCTCGGTTCATTTCTCGGCAGGAGTCGCCATCAATACCGAAGAGGATGTGGATGCCACCATAGCAGCGCTCAGGCTATATGCCGAATACACTTTGTCGCTCGGCTGCAAGTTCCTGACCCTTCCCGTTCCATCTTGCGCTTCCGGCCAAATGCACGTGCCCACCGAGGACAAAGCGCCCGCTATCAAACGCTATGCCCGGCTGATGAACACCGTCGCCGAGGAATTTGCAGATGAAGGCCTCAGCGTCGGCTGCGACATCCACTCTGGATCCAGGGTCGAAACATTGACTGATTGCCGTTTGCTGCTCGATTCTATGCCCTCCAACAACGCCGGGCTGCTGATGAACATCGGTCACCTCACGACATCCCAGGTGTACGGCTGGATCCTGGTGGATGAATATCCCGACCGGATCCCGGTGGTGGGCTGGAAGGACCACTCTCTCGACAGCGACCTTCCTAAGCGCACGTGGTCCGTCGAGTTGGGCACCGGGCATAGCCCCTTTGAGCTCTACATCAAGCGGTTCAAGCAGCACCCGGCAGAACGCCTTCACCTCATCAACTGCGAGAACGTCGCCGACGAGCAACGTATTGGTGCCCTCGGACGCAGCCTCCGGTACCTACAGGATCTCTGGGAAGAAGTTAACGCGTAGTGAATAGCGTTGTCGAATCAAGCTAGCGGTGAGCAGCGCCGCCGGCGCAGCGACCAAGCGACCGTAGCACCGTCCAGCGAAGAAAGGGTGAGTGGTTTGACTAAGTTGCGTATTGCCTGCATCGGTGCGGGGTCGGCCATCGGCGCTCGCACGAGTGGCTTTCTCGAAGTCATCAACCAGCTCCATGATATGTACGACCAGTTCGCTATCATGGACATCAACGAGGAAAATGCCCGGGCCGCAGCCGCAGCGTACAACATTCCGGAGGTCTATACCAATCTGGATGACCTCTTCAGCAAGGGGAAGCCGGATGTGGTCGTGCGACTCACCCCCACTGACTCGGCCTTTGCCATGTGCAACGCGGCGGCCGAGGCCGGCTGTCATATCCTCAGTGAAATTCCCATCGCCTTCAGCCTCCCTCGCGCCGACGCCATGATCGCCAAGTGCCGCGACAAGGGCGTCAAGCTGGAGATTGCGGAAAACGTGTGGACGTGGCCCCGTGAGCGCCTCAAGCAGATGATCGTGCAGCAGGGCCTCATCGGCGAAGTCACTCACTTCCGCCTCAAGTACCCCTGTGGGGCCTACCACGGCTTCTCCGCCATCCGCAAGCTCGTCGGCGCGGAGCCCGAGCGTGTCCTGGGCTGGGACGGCAAGGTCCCCGTCGTCAACATGCTCAGTTACGGCGGCGAACCCATGACCGACACCATGTGGGACGGCGGGCTGATCCGCTTCCCCGGTCACGTCCAGTGCGTCTTTGAGATGCCACCGAAGCGGCCGGTCTGGCGACACGCCTGGGATATCGAGGGCACCAAGGGCTTCATCGGGGCTGTCGCGGCAACTACTGATGGGGCCAAAGGCCACCGCCACGGCGAGGCCCTTGTGCTCGATGATCCCGAAACGCTCCAGCAACTCACCGATGATTTCGAAGCCGGGGCCACGCAACGAGAACGCCACTACCCCATCGAATGGGTCTATGAGCAGCTAAACGGCAAAGAAATCCTCCAGTGCGTGCAGGTCAATACCGACCCCCCTGTGGTGTGGGAGAACCCGTACCGAGCCTACGGCATCAGCGAAGACGACGCCGTCGCGAAGGCCACCTATCTGGAAAGCATCTACCGGGCCGTCGTCGAGGACCGCCCCCTCGTCTATGGGGCGCAGAACGCACGGCGGGACATGGAGCTGTGGATCGCTATCCGCGAGAGTGCGTGGCAGGGGAATGTCTGGGTGGACCTGCCGCTGACCGAGGTCACCAGCGTCGAGGAAGCCATGCACGCCGAGTTCCGCCGCCGTTACGGCTGCGATCCGCTCGGCGACGTCGAGAAGCAACTGCAGGTGACCTACGAGCGTACAGCGGTGATGTGGATAGTCGCGGGCTGGCTGTAGGGTGCAAGCTGGGGCCCGCCCAGCTTGTCCAAGGCCCTTCCCCCAGTGGCGAACTCCACCCTGCAGCAGCCCGCATGGCTTGCTGTATCGTAGTGCTGTGTGAAAGCCAGTACGCCGGTTATCGTCCTACCGCGACTGTGGTACCGTGTCCGTGATGGCGTGATTCCACGACGCTCAACGGCGACTGCTGCTGCTGCTGCTGCGACTGCTGCTGCCGCTACTGCGACTGCTGCCGCTACTGCGACTGCTGCTGCCGCCGCGACTGCTGCTGCTGCCGCGACTGCTGCTGCTGCCGCCACGACTGCTGCTACTGCCGCCGTAACTGCTGCCGCCACGACTGCTGCCGCCGCTACTACCACCCATCATGCCGCCTTCGATGATCTCGCCACCAAAGAGCTCCGCAAGCAGCGCCGGATCGGCGTACCTGACTGTCAGCACACGGAACGGCAAGTTCGCACGTTCGTCTTCGTCAGCCTTCTTCTCGCCGTCACCGCCGGCAGCCGCCTGAGCACCACCGGTTTCCGTCGTCGGTGCCACCGGGCGGCTGGTAATGATCGGGCTGCCATACTGTGGCATCGGCCGACTGATCCGTGCTTCGCTGCGCTGCGCCTTCTCCCGGATCGAGTAAACATTGTTGTCTTTGACAAAGCGCAGGTTCACCTGATCCAGCACGATCCCCAACGCCTCCTCGACATTCACATCCACCAGCGATGCCGTTATCTTCTTGGTTTCCGCACCGGGAGGCAATGTGTAGGCGAAGCCGGCATCCAGACGCTTGAACGACTCCAGGACCTTCGACAACTCCACGCCCTGGAACTCCACTGAGAACGTGGCTTCATCCTGCGCGCTTGCGATGCCTGCAAGCAGCAAGCTGCTTGCCACCACAATAGCGATAGTCAGACTGCACAATTGTAGTCTGCTCTTCATTATACTAGCCTCCTGTTGTGTGTACTCATCACTCTGCCAACTCGTCGTAGCATCTAGCTCTTGTTAGCTGATGCTACGACTTCAGAATATACCTCCGCGCATACCAGCTCCAGGCAACGGCCATCACTGCGCATCAATTCTTCTTAGTGATCTTCACGTGCCCATCGGCATAGAGCACAACGGGGCCGAGCGCGTGCCAGTCGGGGCTGTAATCGCCGGCCAGTATCGCCTTGGAAGGCTCAAGCCCCCAGGGAGCGTCCAACGGCTGAATCGGCATCGGGATGTCAGCATCCAGCGAACCATAGCCGTAATCGTAACTGGTCCCCTGGATCTCCCACATCTTGTCACGGTCACTGGGGCAGCGGAAAATCTGCGAGTTCTTGGTGTATGGTTGGAGTACGTGCATGATGCCGGGCGGTCCCTGGTACTCGAGGGGATCTCCCCCCGAAGGCACAGGCGGCGACGCGGGATACTCATTAGCCAGAGGCAACACCCCGTCATAGTCGTCCGCGTACATGATCAGAGCCAGCCCGATCTGTTTCAGGTTCGATGTGCAGGTGGTCTGTCGCGCTTTTTCCCTCGCCCGAGCGAACACAGGGAAGAGCATTGAAGCCAGCACTGACATGATGGCTATCACCACCAACAACTCTACGAGTGTGAATCCCGAGCCGCTTATTTTTCTCATCTTAGGTCCTTTCTTCATTGAAGACGAATACGTGCGCGGCGACTCTACTGCTGAGCCATCTGCCCCATGGCGCGCAGGAGTGGTTTCAGTTCCTTGCGCTGCTCCGGGGTGAGTTTGGCGCTGTACTGGGTCATACGGCCAAACCTACGGTTCATCCGTGACTTCATCCTCGCGACGCGCTCCGGCGGAGCATCCTGCAGCCGTTGGCTCATGCGCGTCATCCCTTCGACCATACGGTTAATCCGTTCCGCCCGATCGGCCGGCGTCATCGCCCAGAGCTGAGCCATACCTCGCTGGAAGCGCTGCTCGGTTCGTTGCTCCACCTCTTCTTCACTTAACTGCCGTCGTTCACTGATAATGTAGAAAGGACGCCAGGTTGCCTCGATGTTGCCGGCGAACTGGTCGAGAACTTCATTGATCGGCGCTTCCTCGGCGAGTACCGTAATCGAGCCTTCGGTGATTCCCGGCGCGATCAAAATCCGACCCGCGGCACCGAAGAAACGGCCCAGTGCCTCTGCGAGTGGCATGTCGTCAAGGTCCAGGGAAATGGAACTGTCGTTACCCCGGCGCATGAATCCACGGAGCGGATCATCGAAGGCCATCCGGTTACGTGGGCCTCCCTGATCGCCCTGTGCGTTAGGCGCACCGTCGGCTCCTCGGTTTTGGCGAGGGGGCCGCTGCTGCTCCTGACCCGCCTGTTGCTGATCCGCCTGCTCTGGAGTCTGAGCATCTGCACCCGGAGGGTTCTGGCCCGGTGGGCCCATTCTCTGGCCACCGCCCTGTCCTCTGCCGCCGAATCCAGCACCCATCAGTTCGCGGCGTTCATCTTCAGACAGGGACTGGAGGTATTGCGTCCACTGCTCTCTGACCTCTTCCATCATCGAAATCAACTGCGCGGTCTGGTACTCCTGTGGCGAGGCGGATGTCTCGAGGATGTAGCCGCGCACCCACGAACCCTCGAAACTCTCCGCGAGCGCGGTCACGGCAGGCTCCACAAGGGCGGCCTCCAACTTCAGTGTAACGGTGCCCTTAGTCTCCTCGGTAACGTAGATCTGAGTCTTCGCTTGTGCCGCAATCTGTGCAGCGACCTCGCCAATACCCGTATCTGTGACATCCAGCGTTACGGTAGGCGCCTCTCCGTTCTCATCCGCAAACGCGAATGGCTGCACCACCAACAGCATGGCAACAACAACGACAAGCAGCTGTGACACCATTTTGGGCCTGGACATTCTGCCTCACTCCTTGAAGTCGTTTGTACGTGCTGAGCGCTCCAAACGCAGCTTGCATTCGTCACAGGCACCATGACCATTCCCAGATGCTATGGCTATCCCGGCAACGCACACGCTGTAAGAATAATGACGTGCACAGGCAGGGGGATATTCCCACTATGTGGAAACTATTCTCTGTGGTTTGGCGGCTACGTACTCGCCACTGCCGGCCGGTGTATCAGCAGCCGTTTCGCAGATGCCGCATGCAAACCGCGCTGGGATCGCGCTACCGGCGAATCGAGGCACGGCAGGTGACACACCGTAGGAGGAATACGGGTTTGGGTACAGCTTCCGGGAAAACGAGGCAGGCCGCAGTTAGATCATCTCGTCGCGTCAGTATTCCCCTACGCGTCACGATCCTGACCGCACTGGTAACTCTGCTGGTGCTGACAGTCTCCGTCATTCTCTGGCACACCTACCGCAGGAATGCGGCATCTCTCCTGGCACTCTCTGAGACGATGATGGAGCAGGTGGCGCAAGTGGTCCTCGTCAAGACTGAGGCCCATCTGCATCCGGCGAATCTGCTGGTCAAAACAGCCGCGCAGGCGGTGGTGGATGATCGGGCGCGTCTCGTAAGCAAAGACCGCATCGAGGCCCTGGCGTTGGAGATAATGGCGTGTCAAAGCTGGATCGCCATGTGCGATTTCGGTGACGAGCAAGGCAACTTTCTCCTGGTCAAACGGATGGACGACGGCACCCTTGCTACGAAGACGATTGATAGGAACACCGAGCCGGCAACAGAGACCTGGGAGTATAGAGACCTAAACGGCCACACAATCCGCGTTGAGCGGTCCACCGACGTGGAGTATGACCCGCGCACGCGACCTTGGTACATAGGAGCGCGAGAGACAGGAGGCCTTTACTGGACTGACTTGTACATCTTCTTCACCGGTGG
>Ga0180432_10011618_pt1 | contig 10352 bp, 8 predicted proteins | sample SS_ome_10_FD_132414 | JGI IMG/M metagenome (GOLD analysis project Ga0180432, IMG submission 132414) | Hypersaline lake sediment archaeal communities from the Salton Sea, California, USA - SS_1_MS_2 metaG | ecosystem: Environmental > Aquatic > Non-marine Saline and Alkaline > Hypersaline >...
CAGGGGCTTCTCGTCCGGGCCGGTCTCTTCGCGGCCCATGCGGCCGCGGACGACGGCCTCGGCCTTCGCCACCATCTCGCACAGGCCCGTGACGGGGTAGTGCCCGCGGCCCCCGACCGTCCGAGGCACGAGGAGGGCCACCGCAGCCGCCACCACCGCCGCCAGGATGCGTGTGCGTGTCATGGTGCCCCCTCCGGACGACGCCTGTCGCCTCCCTCCGTGGGCCGACCCGCCGGCGTCCCCGCGCCCCCGCCGGCGACGATGCGCACGTCGACCACGCCGCTCCGGCTCGGACCCGACGGCCCGGGCAGGATCACCCGCAGCCGGTAGTTACCGGGCTCGGACAGGTCGAAGAACTCGGCCAGATTCACCGGCTCCAGGGCCCAGTGGCCCTTGGCCGGGTCGAGGCGCTCGAGCAGCGCCCGCAGCACCGCCGGCGTGGGCGCCGGGCCCGGCAGCGCCTGCCCGTGGCGTTCAATCCGGAAACACGCCGCCACGGCCCGCCTCTCCTCGGGCTGAAGTACCTCCGTCCAGATGGTGCTGTACCGGGGGCGGGCAGGGCGATACAGGTGGACACTCAGCCGAAGGTCCCGGGCCGAGCCGACCGTCCGGCGCAGCCGCCTGTCAATCAGGTCATGCTCGACGGCTACGGCCCAGCAGCGGTTGGGCTCCTGAAGGTCGCGTGCCCAGCGGTCGAACCGGCAGCGGAACCGGATGAGGAACCGGGCGGCCACCTCACCCCCCCAATCGTCGCCGCCGAAGGTTTCCGTGAATGCGAGCCGGGCGGTCCGCACCCGCCGGGGGTCTTGGCGGAAATCCGCCGTCGTCGGCCACAGCCGCAGCGTCCGCGCGACCGACTCGTCCTGGCCCAGCGTGACCATGGCGGGCGGTTCGCGATGCCCGGCGGCACGGTCCTCGGGTCCGCGCCGGCAACGCCAGTCCCGCACCACCCGATGGCCGTACGCGTCATACAGGAGCAGGACATACCGCCCCGCGGCCTCCGGACCCGCGCCGATCGGCAGGGTCATCGGCAGCCGGCCGGGGTTCGTCAGCGTGATCCGCAGGGCCACCGGCCCGCCGCACGGGAAGGCGTCGGCGAGCGGCGTCACCTCCATATGAGGCCCCCGGACCCAGACGAGGCCGTCCTCCCACGTCGCGAGCGAGCGGTCGGGGAACCGCTCGCGCCACGCGTCCAACATCCGGAGATTCGCCGGCGGGCGGACCCGGCCGTCCACGACCGGCAGGACGGTGGCCCCGTCGTAGACCTCCCGCCAGACGCCGTGCCACCACGGGACGGGCCGAAGGCAGAGCAGGCACACGTCGCCGACGGCGGGCGGCGGGGCGACCGCCTCCTCCCCCTCCGGGAAATGGACGCGCACCGGCGAGGGGCACTCGCCGGCCAGGAACCGCTCCACCTCGAAGAGGACGACCGGGATGGGGTCGGCCGCTTTGCCGCCGCCGCCGCGGGCCACGGGCCGACGCTCGGTCCCCACGGCGCGGACCCGGACCACAGCGTCCGCCCGCTGGACCACGCTGCTCAGCCAGTACTCCGACGGGCGGAAGGGCACATCGGCGGCCGCCGGCACCGCTGCCGCCAGCGTCCCCGCCAGCACGAGCCACCACGAACCCAAGCGACCGGCCCCCCACATACGCATCCCCTTTCCGCGCGCAGACGTCGCACGCATCGAGTTATACGAGAAGGCGGGGGCGACGGCCGGGGAAACAGACAAAGACGAGAGAGAAACGCGCGGCGGGGGCGGAGACCCGCCGCGCGGCGAGTCGCATCGGCGCCTCAGCCGAGTTCCATCAGCCCGCGGTCGCAGGCGTCGCGGACGTAGGCGTCGCGGTCGGCCCCGCACGCCTCGCGAAGCCGCGTGTAGACGTCCGTCGCGGCCCGCTTGTCGCGGGCGGCGGCGAGGGTCTCGGCCAGCAGCAGGCACGCCTTGACGGCTTTGATGCGTTCCCAGCCACTCGCCCGCGCGCCCTTCAGGCAGAGGTCGGCGGCCCAGGCGTCGCCGAGGGTCGCCAGCGCCCACCGGGCGGTGATCCGCAGATCGGCGTCCGCCGCCGTGGCGGCCTTCCGGAGGTGCGGTACGGCCTGCTTGTCGCCGAGTTGGCCGGCCGCCTGCACCAGGTGCAGCCGCATCGGCCCCTTGGCCTGGGCGAGGGCCTTGCGGATCGGCTCGGCCGCCCCGTCGCGGATGGCCACCAGCGTCCGCACGGCGTCGGGCCCGACCGTAGGGTCGTTCAGCAGTGGCGCGAGCGCGGGCACCGCGCGCTCATCGCCCACCGTCTCGAGTTCCCAGACGATGACCTCCTGGATCGGCGTCGGGCAACTGCCGCCCAGTTGCGCGCCCAGGGCGTCGATAACGACGGCCCGTTCCTTCTCCTTGCCCTTTCGGCAAACGTACACGCACAGGCCGTGCAGGGTGTACCGGGCCTTGTAGTCGCGTCCGTCGTCCACCTCGGTGAGCATGCCGACGAGGCCGACGATGGCATCGCGCCCGCCCGCCAGGACGGGGTCGAAGATGTCGCGGATGGCCTCGGGCCAGGGCGGGCCCGTGAGTTTGCCCGTCTCGCGCCCCTTCTTCTTGCCGCCGCCCGTATCGAGGTCGGGCACGCGGGCCACGAGGTCCGCGAGGGTGTCGGTCGTCGCCATGGGAGGTCTCCGGGTCGGGTTACAGGTGGAACGGGGCCCGCATCGGCTGATGGGCCAGGCGGTCGGCCTCGGGGTCGCCGATGACGTGTTCGGTGTTCGGGTCGAACCGGATCTTTCGGCCGGTGCGGATGGCGATGTTCGCCAGGTGCATGATGCAGGCGGTACGATGGGCGGCCTCGGCGTTGCCGCCCGCCTTCTGCCGGGTCTTGACGGCCTCGCCGAAGCCGACGCACTCCTTCACCTCCGGCAGGGCGGCGAGTTGCTTCGTCGCCTCCTCGGAGAGGTCGTCGGCGGTGGGGCGGACGCTCGAGAGGCCGGTCGGCTCGCCCCACTCGCCGCTCTCGATGACGATCTGGAAGCCGTCGGCGTAGGTCAGTTTGATCCAGCCCCACATGCCGCTCACTTCCGAGGAGGCCGGCGGGGCCGACGCCTCCACCTCCACCGGGGCCGTGCCGTCCTTGCCAAAGAGCCACGTAATCGGGTCGAACTTGTGGTGGCCCATGTCGCCCAGGCCGCCGCCCTCGTAATCCCAGTACCAGCGGTGCGTGCCGCCGTGGCGGGGCGGATGGTACGGCTTCACGGGCGACGGGCCGCAGTACAGGTCCCAGTCGAGTTCCTCGGGTACGGGTTCGGGGGCGACGTCGAGCCGGCCGCTCCACTGCTTCACTTTCAGGCCGCGGCGATGGACGTACCGGCCCTTGCACGGCTTCAGGAGGCCGCTCAGCATGAGTTTGCGCATCTGGCGGTTGGTCTCGTTGCGGCTCATGCCGAACCGGCCGTACGTGCCCACCTGGTAGACCCGGTTGTAGCGGCGTTCGGCCTCGGCCAGGGCCCGGCCCTCGGCGATGAACCGGGTGGCGGGCTTTTCGCACACGACGTCCTTGCCGGCCTCCATGCAGGCGATGGAGATCAGCGCGTGCCAGTGCGGGGGCGTGCCAATGGCCACCACCTCGATGTCCTGCCGCTCGACCACCCGGCGGAAGTCCTGGTACACCTCGCAACTGGAACCGGCCTTGTGCTGGAACCGCTCGGCCCGGCCCAGGTGCACGTCGCAGGCAGCCAGGCACCGGGTCGCCAGGCCGTGCTTGCGCGAGAGGTCGCTGTGCGTGCCGGGTCCCCGGCCGCCGCAGCCGATCAGCGCCGAGCCGAACGTCTCGCTGGGCGGGGTGTGGCCCTCGCCGCCGAGGACGTGCCGGGGGACGACGGCCAATCCGGCCGCCGTCGCCGCCGACCCTGCCAGGAACCCGCGTCGCGTCACCTGCCGGATGGAGCGTGCCATGCGTGTGCCTCCCGCGGGGCGCCGGGCCCCGGTGTCAGGACGTGTGCGTACGAAGTGAAACCCCACACGGCGGCGAAGTTTCGGAACGAATTGGGGGGTGGCATGGCCACCCGACGCTGGGTGGCCATGTTCTGCACGACGCCATGGCCACGCAAAGCGTGGCCATGCCACCCTGCAAAACCGTCGCGCCTGCCCGCGGCTCACGCGGGCAGCGCCTCGAACCGGGCAGCCGGGCCAGACCTGGCCGTGGCACGTGCCGTTACGTTCTTCGCCCTCAATGCGACATCCGAATTCCGGGATCGTCATTCCCGCTGTCCCATCGGCCGGCCCCAGCATCCGGCGGCCGGCCGGCTTTCCATGCCACAACCACGGACTTGAGGATCCCCCAGCCGAACAGAACCGGCAACGCGCCGAGAAGGGGCGGCAGGGTGAAATGCGCGTTGCACCCGAAAACCGCCCCGACCGCGCCGAGGACAAGCAGCACGATGCCGAGCGCAAAGGCCAAAACGGCACAGATCTTGTCAAACAGGTTCAACCGCATCGCGTCCCCCTTTGCGTTCACGGAACCGGTGCCTCGAAGCGCACTGGCGGGCAAGCCGCCAGTGGCACCCGACGCGCCGCGCCGTTTGCCGTTAATCCGAAATCCGAATTCCGAAATCATCACTCCCGCCACTCGAACGGCCGCGGCGCAATCAGGTACAGCCGCCGCACCGCCACGTTGCAGAGAAGGCCCAGGGCCAGGTACGAACTCACGAGGCTCGACCCGCCGTAACTCATCAGCGGCAGGGGGATGCCCGTAATCGGCATCAGGCCGATGCTCATCGCGATGTTCAGGAAACTCTGGGCCGCCACGAGCGCCACCACGCCCACGACGAGCAGTTTGCCATACGGCTCGGTCGTCGAGAAACTCACGTCCACGCCCAACAGGCACAGGATGCCGTAGAGGATCACGACGCCGGCCGCCCCGACGAAACCGAACTGCTCGGCCAGCGTGGGGAAGAGGAAGTCCGTGTGCGCCTCGGGCAGAAAGCCGTACCGGGTCTGGGTGCCCTCGAGCCAGCCCTGGCCCACGAGGCCGCCGGACCCCACCGCCACCTTCGCCTGGAAGAGTTGGAAGCCGTAGTTGTCGAGCAGGCTGCCGAAGAAGAGGCGCATGACCTGGAAACTCTCGGGCCCGGGGCCTTCCTCCTCGAGCGTGTGGAAGAGGCGCTCTTTGGCCCGGGCGAACTCCTGTTTTTCCTCGCCCCAGGAGAGGGCGTCGGCCAGCCGCCACAGGCGGAACCGCCACATGCCCGTCACGTCTCGCACGAGGGCGGCCTTTTCGGCGTCGGTCATCACCTCGAGCCGCGTCTTCAGCGTCGCGATGCCGTTGGGCGACGGCCCGGCGTCTTCGTTGTCGTCGGCGTCCTGCTGCGCCTCGGGCTCGACCGGCCGATTCAGCGCGAAGTACACCTTCTCGGCGCACCCGTGCAGGAGCCAGGAATCGATCCGCATCCGCTGGTACCCGTGCATCGAGGAGTAGAAGATGGGCACCATCGCCAGGCCCATCGCGACGATCGTCAGAAGGTGTTTCGCCCGCGCGCCCGCGGCGAAGAGCATCAGGAACAGCACCGGCAGGAACAGCATGGCCGTGCCGAGGTCCGGCTGGTACAGCACCAGCGCCGTCGGCACCAGGGCCATCGCGAACGGGGCCAGGAGGCCCCCGAGCGTCCGATAGTTCTTCCGGAACCGCAGGTAGTACGCCAGCGAGGCGATGAAACCGATCTTCATGATCTCCGACGGCTGGACCTGGATGCCGAGCCCCGGCAGATTGATCCACGAGTACGCATAGTTAATGGGATAGATGATGCCGGGGAGGCGCAGGCCCCCCGCCCGCATCACCGCCAGCACGACGAGCATCCCGAGGCTCACGGCGTACAGGGCGTAACTGTACTTGGCCAGGCGGACGTAACTCGGCAGCAGCGCCACCAGGAAGATGACGAGCGCGATGGCGAGGAACACGAGTTGCTTGGCGGCCCGGGTGTTCCAGAACGGCTCGCCCTCGCCGCCCGCCGTGGCGGCGTAGATGCCGGCGATGCCCAGGCCCGTCAGCGCCAGGGCCGCGAGGAAAACGAGCCAGGGAAATCGCCAGAGATCGCCTCGTGCCACAGCCGTGGGGTCCTCGTTCGACGCGTCACCATGTCGCGCGGCGGGTCTCCGTACCCGCCGCGCTACGCGCGCCGCCCTTCGAGCGTACCCGCGACCTCACGGTCGCGGCTCGTACGACGTGGCGCCTCGCGCTGCCGCCTTGTAGCGGGCCGGATGCCGAGTATAATGGCTCCTTGGCCGCGCGGCCAGAGGTTCGCGCCCAGGAGCGAGTCGCATATGACGGTCCGGAACCCTCGCCGACCCGCACGCCGCGCGCGTGGCGGGTCTTCTTGTCCGACACCTCGGGCCGCCCGTGCGCCCTGCCGGCATGGAGTGGGGACCGTGCTCGGGCTGGCATGGCTGGCGACGGCCGTCCTGGCGGGCTGCTCAAGGGCCGACCGCCTCGACCGCCGCCTCGACGCCATCGGCGACCACCGCGCCCGCACCCTGCTCCGCGACGCCGTCTGGGCCCACGGCTCCAAGTACGCGTGGGGCGAGGCCGGCGACCTCCGGGCCGAGGTCACCTGGACCGAGCACCGGCCCATCGGCGACCGCACCCGCCGCGAGGTCTGGACCGTGGACCCCGTCACGCGCGATTGCCGCATCGAGGTTCCCGCCACCGGCGAGGTGATGGTCCGCGACGCCCGCGGCCTGCGGGTCCAGCGCGGCGGCGAATCGGTGGACGACGCCCACGCGCGGGCCCAGGCGGCCGGACGCCTTCGCCTGGCGGCGGAACTCCTGCCGATGCCCGTCAGCCTGGCCGGCAACGGCCGCCATATCGTCTACGCGGGCGAACGCGTCGGGCCCGCCGAGGCCCGCCGGTGGCACCGCCTGGCCGTCACGTACGGCCCCACCTCCGGCATGCCGGCCGGCGACCGGACCCTCGTGGACCTCGCCGACGGGTCGAACCGGGTGGCCCGGGCCGTCCTCGAATGGTCGGACCTCCCGCTGGCAGGCCGGCCCGTCCGCGCGGACCCGGACCTGTGGCAGCCGGTGGGCAACGTGCGGGTCAGCCGGCGCTGGCGCCTCCGGCCGGCGAACGCCGACGGCGACCCCGCCGGGCCCCGCCGCTATACCCTCCGCATCGACGCCCTCACAACCGAAACCGCAAACCGACCATGAGCGACTGGCAGGATCCCGAAGACTTCCTCGAACAGGCCGACCGCCACCTCGAAGAGGGCGCCTACGAGGCGGCCCTGGAGGCGTGCGAGCGGGCCATCGCCGCCGACCCCGACCTCGCCGACGCCCACGCCCTGGCCGGCCGGTGCCTCGCCTACCTGAACCGCGTGGACGACGCCGAACGCCGGCTGCTGCGGGCCCTGGACCTCGACCGCGACTGCCTGGAGGCGTGGTTCGGCCTGGCGTTCGTCTCCTGGCTCCGGGCCGACGACCGCGAGGCCCTGGACCACCTCCAGCGGTGCCGCCGCCTCGCCCCGGACGACGAGGCCGTGCTGGCCCAACTCGTCGGCGCCTACGGCAACGTGGGCGAGGTAAACGAGGCCGGCCGCCTTTACGAGGAGGCCATCGGCATCCACCCGGACTCCGCCGAGATTCCGTACCAGTGGGGGCAGGTCCTCTTCCGCGCCGGCCGCTACAAGGACGCCGTCGACGCCTGGACGCAGGCGGCCGACCGCGACCCGGAGTTCCCGGAACTGCACCTCGCGCTGGCCCGTGCCTACGGCGCCATCGGCGACCTCGACCTCGCCCACGACGAACTCGAGACCGAACTCCGGCTCTACCCGGACTCGCGCGAGGCACGGCTCGCCCTGGCCGGCTATCACACCCAACGCAACGAGCCGAAGAAGGCCGTCCCGCTGCTGCGTCGGCTCCTGGAGGAGGACGAGACCGACTCGCGCATTCATCTGGACCTGGGCATCGCGCTCGCGCGCCTGCGCCGGACCGCCCAGGCCCGCCGGCACCTGCTGCGGGCGCTGGAACTCGCACCGTCGGACCCGCTCATCCTCTCGCACCTCACCAGCGCGGGGCAGACCCGCTCCGACGCCACCCGGGCCGCCCGCGTGCTGCGGCGGGCCCTGCGCGAGGAGCCCCACCGTGACGAACTGTACCGGAACCTGTCGGCCCTGCTCGCCGGCGAGGGACGCTTCGACGAGGCCGAGGCCCAACTCGCCCAGGCCATGGCGTTCTCCGGCCGCAGCCACGAACTCGAAAACGACCTCGGCGTCCTCTACGCCATCCAGGGCAAGTTCGAGGAGGCCCGCGACGCCTTCGACCGCGGCCTCGCCGAACGCCCCGACGACGTCCCCCTGGCCATCAACCGCGCCCTGATCGAGGCCGACCTCGGCCGGCGGAAGGTGGCGCTGGCGCGCCTGACGGAAATCGCCGCCGCTCATCCCGACAACCTCGACGCCCAGGGGAACCTCGCCTCCGTCCTCCTGGAGGTGAACCGGCCGGAGGAATCCCTCGTCGTCGCCCGCCGCATGTGCCGCCGCGCCCCCTTCGACCCGCGCGGCTACTACCTCACCGGCCGCGCCCTGTACGACCTGGGGCATTACGACGACGCCGAGGGCGCCCTGGACCGCGCCGCCCGGCTCGACCCGCTCCAGGTGGACACGGCCATCGCGCTGGGGATGTGTTACGCGGCCCTGGGGCGGCCGGACGACTGCCGCCGGGCCTTCGAGCGGGCCCGCCGCCTCGCCCCGAACGACCCGGACGTCCTCTTCAACCTGGGCCTGGCGTACGAGGACGCCGCCGACGCCGCCGAGGAGGCCGTCTCGACCGACGCCGCCGCCGACCTGTACCGGCGGGTGCTCGCGCTGGCGCCGACGTACGAGCCCGCCCGCCGGCGCCTCGCCGCGCTGGGCGCGAGCGAAGAGGACGACGACGCGCCGTGAGGCCCTGTGCCACGGTCGGCCTTGCCCGGCCGTGCCGGGTGCCACTGGCGGCTTGTCCGCCAGTGAGTTCGACATGGCGTGCGATTGACTTCCGCCCCGCCCGGTGCTATCCTCGCGCCGATGCCTCGCCCAACCGCCATCCTCGCCCGCGCCGTCCTGGCCGGCCTCCTGCTCGGCCTCGTCCCGGCCGCCGGCTGCGAGGGCTGGAACCCCTGGCGCCGCGACGAGCCGCCCGCCAACCCCCTCACCCTGAAGACGATGCCGCTGGCCGCCGACCCCGACGACCCGCTCATCTTCCAGGTCCGGGTCATTCGGCTGCGGCACCGGCTCCGGCCCGACGCCCCCGTTGAGGACGTCTGGGGCCTCCTGGGCGCCGACCCCGTCCCGCACGCGCGGGCCGCCCTCTGGCGAGCGAACGACCTGCGGCTCGGCGTCGGCGGCGCCGTTGCGAGGGATCACCTCGACGCTCTCATGACCGGCACGCCCGACCGCACCGTCCGGCCCAGCACGCTGGTCGTGCGCGAGAACCTCGACTTCGTCGTCGAGATCGGGGGCCGGCGGCCGGAACTGAACGTCGTCTGGACCGACGCCGACGGCCGCCTCGCCGGCCGCCGATTCGAGACATGCAGCGCCCGCTTCCGCCTCGTCTGCCGGCGCGACCCGGCCGACCCCCGGGCCGTCTGCATCGCGCTCGCCCCCGAGATCGCCTACGGCGAGGAACGCATGCGGTACGTCCGCACCGACACGGGCTTCACGCAGCAGTTGCGGCGGGACCGCTTCACCGTGGACGGCCTGGAGGCGGAGGTGTCGCTCGCGCCCGGCCGGCTCGTACTGCTGGGCGGCCGGCAGTCCAGCGAGGTCAGCCTCGGCGGGGCCATGTTCTTCGAACGCCGCGGACCCGACGTCTGGAAAGAGACGATCCTCGTGGCGGCCCAGGCGGCCGTCCCCGGCGCCGCCGCACCGCCCAAGGGCGACTGACTACCCCGCTGCCGTTTCCCGCGCCACGAGCGCCCGGTACCCCTCCGCCAGCCGCTGCGCCACGGGGCCAGGGACGCCCGACCCGATGGCCCGGGCCTCCACCCGCGCCACCGGCAGCACCTCCATGATGGCGTTCGTCAGGAACACCTCGTCGGCGTCGAGCAGGTCGTGGACCGAGAGCGACCGCTGCTCCGCGGGCACGCCGAGGTCCTCGGCCACCTCGAGCACCGTCGCCCGCGTCACGCCGGCCAGCAGGCCGTCCTCGACGGGCGGCGTCAGCAGCCGGCCCCCGGCCACCACGAAAACGTTCGAGACGGCCCCCTCCGCCAGGCGGTTCCTCGTGTTGAAGCGGATCGCCTCGGCGGCCCGGCCGCGCCGCGCCTCGCGCAGCGCCAGCAGGCTCGCCAGGTAGTTCGTCGTCTTGTGATACGTCCGCGGGTCGTGCTCATTGACGCGG
>Ga0180432_10011619_pt1 | contig 10352 bp, 11 predicted proteins | sample SS_ome_10_FD_132414 | JGI IMG/M metagenome (GOLD analysis project Ga0180432, IMG submission 132414) | Hypersaline lake sediment archaeal communities from the Salton Sea, California, USA - SS_1_MS_2 metaG | ecosystem: Environmental > Aquatic > Non-marine Saline and Alkaline > Hypersaline >...
CCTGTCTATCATCTCATCGAGCTTGGCCAGCGTCAGGGTCGCTCCGGTCGCTGCCATCGCCAGCACCTGGTCACTGGCCGCAGTCGTGTCGATGATAAGACGGATGCCGTCAAACTCCTTCGGGTTGGTCGTATGGTCGCCATAGATGAACATCTCCTCGAACTTGTGCGCCAGCGCTTTCGCCTTGAGAGCTATCACGGCGGCTTCGATGTCCTGAACGTTGCTGCGTGTGCCTTTGATGTAGTTGTCGACATCGGCATCTCCGCCCATGATTCGGAGGGTGGCGGTTATCTGGTTGAAAGTCGGGGCTGACTCCGCCCAGGTGTCACCTACCTCGTAGAAGTCGATGCTCGGCAGTGCATTCTCCCGATTATAGGTCAGGGCGTTCCCGACGACCTCGATAAACGGAAGCATTTGCAGGATAGGGCTGTCGTAGATGGTCTCCTCTATGACACCCTGCAACAGGACGTCGTTGGACAGTTTCGCGGCTTCTGCTAATGTTAATGCCATTGGCTCAATTCTCCTTTCGGGTTATTTCGATTGGTTTATTTTGGTTGGGTCGTCAACGCTACCTTGATTTTGGCCTCTCCGGTTAGACCTTCGAGGTTCGGACCGGAGCGGGTCGGGGCTCCGGCCGGGACGCTGGCTTCAACTGCGTTGGTCTCAAGCTGCTGCCTGATCTGTGCCACCATGCCCCGTGCTGTTTCCAGTGAGGAATCGATTTCCTCTATGGTTACCCCTTTGATCATCTCCTCCGGCACATCGGGCGCTGCGCTCAGGACTGCGGTTCGGTACTTTGAAACAGCGTTTTCCAGTGACTTTTTGAGGTCGGCCAGTTCAGCATCCCGTAATGCTATTCCTTCCTCAAGCCGCGCTATTCGTTCCAGTAGACCTTCATTCGCTGCTTCTCCGTCTATTAGCGTCTCCTCGTTGCTCTGAACCGCTGCCTCTATCTCGGTATCTTTAGTCTTGTCGCTCATGTTTCACCTCCCTTCCCTTATGATATATTTCCAGGTCGGCGTAATATTAGAACCTATGTTCTCTTTTTGTCAATATCAAAATGTCGCTACTAGCACTTTGTTACTAAATAGGCGTTTGACTTTTTCACCTTGCATTTCATGATTTCTTTAGTCCTCAGTGTATGTTTTGCTGGATGGTGTGCTTTTTCTATAGAATTAGTGGCATTGCGTATTGTGATAAAATGCAACGTCAGGGGGGATACCGGGATAGGAGATCGGCTTACGTTAATCCCAGATCGACGACTTGGTTGAACCCTGAGAAATCTGGAGAGAGTGAAAAGATGTATAGGAAGATTTTAGTGCCGTTGGATGGCTCGGAGCTGGCTGAGTGTGCACTTCCCCATGTGGAATCAATTGCCATGGGTTGTCAGTCGGTAGAAGTCGTACTTCTTAGAGTAATAGAGCCCATGCGTTTGCCTGGAGACTACGTAATCAGTGATAAGGACAGGGAACGAATCGAATCTAACTACAAGTCCGATGCCAGGGACTACCTGGGGCGGATGGTAGATGAACTCGGCGGACGCGGGCTGAGTGTGGGATCGGATATTGTTTCTGGAAAAGTAGCCGATAGTATCGTTGATTACGCCAATAGGCATGGAGTAGACATTATCATTATGGCCACGCATGGACGCTCGGGGGTTAGCCGCTGGACGCTGGGGAGTGTGGCGGATAAGGTTATCCATTACGCAGGGGTGCCTGTCTTGATGGTGCGAGCCCCCGGGTGCGCTCCCGGCGTTTAGGCTGCGAGGCGTGGAGAGGCTTGATTCAGGAGAGAGGAAAAGGCAATGAAAGGTTGGCAGGAAGCGGTTATACTTTTGTTATTAGGGGCGGTGGCGGTAGCTTCTCCCTTCGGCTGTAGTTGCTGCGGTGGTATTTTGGCCACGGGTCTGGGAGTGCTCGAGGCTATAGAGGCGCAGGATGCGGAAAAGACAGCGTCCTATTTTGTTGAGGACATAAGGGAGGAAGTTGCCCTCGCCTTCGAGGTGGTCTTTGTGCTTATTGATGATATCAAAATAAGCGATATCGGGTGGGAGATAACCTCTGAGACGGATGACACGGCTACAGTAGAAGTCGAATGTGATTGGGAAGCGACAGTGCTCGATGAAACGCGGAGCGGGCATGCTAAGGAACCCGTGGATCTGGTGAAGATGGGCAGTGAATGGCTTGTCACCGACCTGTCTCCGTTTGCGTGGCTGTTCAGGGAGCTTTCACTTCTTGATTTGGTGAGTTCTGCATGAAGTGTTAAGGGCTCTCACCATTGTGGTGATATAGCCGCTGTGCTATATTATATGTGCAATCGGTGCCAGAGGACAGCACACCCTCTGCGTAACTCGATTCAGGAAAGGAGAAAAGGGTAATGAAAGGCTGGTTGAAGGTAGTGCTGGTACTGGCGCTGGTGGCAGTACTGGTGCCGTCGCTGATTGGGTGCGGTGGTGGGTCTGGCCCTGAGGATGCGGTTCGGGGGGTGATGAATGCAATGGCGGCCATGGATGCGGAGAAGATGGCGACCTATTTTACAGAGGAAATGAGTGAAGATGTTGAGTTCGGTATGGAATTTGCCTTCACTCTGGTGGACGATATTAAAATATCAAATTTGAAGACAACGTTAGTTTCCCAGACGGGAGACGAAGCTACGGTAGCGTTCGAGTTTGATCTGGAGACTGAGGCTTTCGGCGAGACGGATAAGGAGCATGTGGACGACACCTTATACCTTGTAAAAGAAAGCGGGAAATGGCTTATCAGCGAGTTCGATATGTTTGATTAGAAGATCCGCTTTTAGCCTGAGCGAGCCGGGGGCGACCGCACGCGGTCGCCCCTTCACTTTACCAATCGTAAGCAGATTGTAAGCTGACTTTAATGTCCCCTTTATATCTTTAAGCGCTTTTTAAATCTATATGTCTATACTTATTATATAGTTCGTTCGGTGGGTGGTAATGCAATGGTAAGCTTATCATATAGGAATTGCCGGGTAAGCTTGACAAAAACATATGAGTTGCTTAGAGTAACTACGATGATAGTTACAAGAGAGCTGCTCTTTGCAGATTGGATTCGCTGATATGATGTTTGTACTACTGTTGTTGATTGGCTATTTAATTGGGAGTATTCCCTCCGGCTATCTCTCCATGCGCATCTTCAGCGGTCAGGATATCCGGACGCTGGGGACGGGCAATGCGACGGTGACGGCTGTGATGATCTATGGAGGGAGACTTCCAGGCATAGTTGCCCTGTTGGCGGAGATAATTAAAGCGGTTATTTGTATTTTTATAGCTATTGCCCTGGTGGGGGAGACCTGGGCCAGTTTGGTTATTTTAATCGCTGCCGTCTTTGGCTGTAGCTGGAGCGTATGGCTGAAGGGTGGCGGTGGCCAGGGACTGACCATCGGGATGTCAGGCCTGGTCCTGCTCAACGTCGTGGCGGTGCTCATTATGGCGGTCTTCTATCTCTTGCCCTTAGCGACCACCAAGCGGCATTTACTGAGTAATCGAATTTTTCGCATCTCTGTCCCCATAGTTCTGGGATCGTGGTATGCCTCCTGGGAATGGGCCCTCGCTGGATGCATACTCGTGATGCCGTCCTTTATCAAAGGATGGGCCTCGGGGGATGATGTAGTCGAGGCCAGAAAGGTAGACAGCGTTGGACATACCGGCGCTTCATAGATGATTTATCAGCAGATAGTCGCTATTCTGCTCGCTGCGCTGCTCCTCAATCTTCTCTTGAACCTGAGGACTCTGAGAAGAATCAAATCTGACGCTCAACTGCCTGATCCTGCCCCTCTGATTTCTGTGCTTATCCCCGCAAGGAACGAGGAGGCCAACATAGGAGCCTGCCTCGAGTCTTTGCGACGACAGGACTATCCCAATTTTGAGATACTTGTGCTTGACGATTCGTCAACCGATCACACCGCAGATATAGTGGCCTCGATTGCTGCGGAGGATACAAGGGTAAGGCTGTTGCACGGGCAACCACTGCCCCCCGGTTGGGCAGGCAAGCCCTTTGCCTGTCACCAGCTGGCCCAGGTGGCTCGAGGCTCCTGGCTGCTGTTCACCGACGCCGATACTGTACACGCGTCCTCGGTATTGAGCTATGTGCTGCGTGTAGCCATCGGCTCACGTGCTGCGCTTATCTCCGGCTTCCCCTATCAGCTAACCACTTCGATCTGGCAGAAGATGGCTCTACCTATCCTCTTCTATTTCATGCTCCTATACTGGATGCCTTTTTGGTGGTTGCAGCGCTCAGAACGCGCTCTGCCCTCTGTGGCCATAGGGCAGTTCCTGTTCTTCTCAGCCCGGGAGTACCGGAGCATTGGCGGTCACGAATCTGTGAAATCGCGAATAGTAGAAGATGTTTGGCTGGCGAGGGAGATAGCGCGGCACCACTACCGGCAGTTGACCCTGGACCTGTCGTCTCTGGTTTCCTGTCAGATGTACCGGGAGTTTGGCTCTATGTGGGACGGCATCGCCAGATGGCTCTACACGGTGGCCTCGTTATCAATCTTCGGTTTGGTTGTAATGATGGTAGTGGCGACGCTGCTCTTCCTGGCGCCTTTTTTATGGTTGGCGCACGGCTTGCTGCTCTCGGAGCCGGCTTTCAGCTGGCAGATGTTGGTCGGGATTCAGGTGATGATTCTGCTGCTGGCGCGCTTTCTGGTGGGACGCCGTTTCTCACAGCCCAAGTCTTCTGTCATTATGCACCCTATCGGCGTCGGCTTCCTGCTGTTGGTAGGTCTCTATGCCAGCTTCCAGCACATCACTGGCGCCGGCGTCAGGTGGAAGGGCCGTGTGTATGATCATAAATCCCGGATAAGCTAGCGCCGCTCTATTCCCGGTCAACGTCAGATATTCTTATCTGGCCGAATAGTCCCAGGTGGTCATCTTTGATGATTGCAACCCCTCTCAGACCCTCTATTCCCTGGGCAAACTGCAAGGCTTGCTGGATATCGCCTGCTGAGCTGACGCGGTTGCCTATAGCGGTGGCTGCGGCATCGGCCAGCGAAGTTGATAGGGAAGTAGCTATCACTGCATCAGCCACGCCTAAACTGAGGGAGTGTCCTACTGAACCGGATGATGTGCAAATGCCTAGGGGCGTTTCCTCGGGCTGAATGGCGAAGGCTATCTTTCCTGTGAGCCTGGATTCACCCGCATAGACGCCTATCAGCCGCTCCTTCAGGGTTTTCATAAAGATGTCACCCCCGTTTTCCACAATGACCTCGTCGGAGAAAGCGAGGAGTTCTTTGCCTACCGCTTCGGCTATGGCGCCGGCTACTGCCGCCATAGGCCCTACGCCCGCTTTCCGGGCAGCCTCCGCCATTTCTTTCACCAGGGGCGGAGCGTCTTTCTCAACGGATAGAGGTTCGAGAGAGACAGTGAAGACGGGGTGTGAGATAATATACCGCTCCAGTTCGGAGCGGTATTTCCGGGTTGCTGCAAGGGCCCGGGCCTTGAGATCGCTCTTTGCCCTGATGAGCAGGTCGGTTTCCTGAACCACCACTGAGAAGGATACGAGGTCCTTGCTGCTGATCCAGTGTCTATAAGTCCTAGGCTCGTACATTCCTAGAGACGCACTTCCATTGCCCGGACCGGACATGCATTGATACACAGCTCACAGGCAATGCATTTGGTGTCCTGGAAGTCAACTCGTCTGGTTACGGGATCGACAACGAATGCACCGACGGGGCATATAGTGACGCAGGCGCCGCAGTGAGTACACCGCTCCTCGTTGCGAAATACATCCTGGGCCAGTAACTGCGTTTCAACCCCGGCCTCGGTCAGGAAGCGAACCGCTTCATCGTAGCTCTTCTTCCTGCCGCTCAGCTCTAACACCAGAAGGCCTTCCTCTTTAGGGGTGACAGAGGCCTTCAGAATATTGAACTGGAGATCGTAGTCCTTTACCAGCCGGTATATTATTGGCTTATCGACTAGCTGGCGTGGAAAACGCAGCACCACTTTCCTTCCCTTGGTCACGTCATTGCTCCTTCCACTCAGCCTTCTTCCTCAAACGGGCGCTCCTGCATGGGCTTGACCACTACCCCCGAATCCACCCCGGGCAGCGGTGCCACGGGCTCGGTAAGATAGAACTCTCCTTTTTGAATCCGGTCCTTGAGGATGTTAGCGATTTCAACTGCCCGGGAATAGCTCGATAGAGAAGCGGTGGGCACCTCTTTACCCTGGACCTTGATCTTACCTCTCCTGAGCTGGGCGTAGCTCACCTCTCCCAGAATATCAGGGCTCCGCTGAGGATAGGCCTCGAAGTAGTCGATGACGGGGGCGAATATCTCCTCGTCAGTAACCGCCGTATAGCTGAGTATTTCATCGGATAGTATGGGTATGGGTACGCCGATACCAACGGTTAAGGTAGCGCCGTATCCCGTGAAGCTGGTGCCGACCAGCCACCGCGGGCTCATCTGCTTTAGATCACCCATCACCGTTAATGTTGCCCCTCCGCGGCGGGGCACGCCTTTCTCGGTGCGTAAAACATCGGGGTTGTGCTGAGTTCCGTGCCAGGATACATAACCGGTGCCTCCCCCGAGGAATATCCTCGTGCCAATGCCGATGGTCTTGTAGTAAGGGTCGTTGAACAGCGGCGAGAGCTGTCCCGCTGTCGAGTAGTTGGCGTTGCCCAGATTGGGCTTGAGCACGCCCATATAGGTATAAATTGTCCGCTCTCCCATGTTGACCGCTACATTGTAGTTCTGGTAAGCGTTTCTTATGTCGAAAAGCAGCGCCTCGTTCATGCTGTCCAGGTTTATCCAGGTTGCGAGCTTTCGCCTCGGATAACAGTCCGTTCCATGGGCATTAATCACCAGTCTGACATCCTTGCCCGCTACAAGTTCTTCGATTACGTGGCCGCCGCCGTAGCTGAATTCGCCGGGATGAATTCTGTTTCTGGGGTCTTCATCGGGTATGGCCGTGGCTCCGAGGAAGATGTCTACCGCCGCTATGCCTGTATAGGCGGGCACATCGTTAAGGTAGACCTGCCCTCCGCCGGCCTTTATACGGGGCTTGGAGTGACCCAGATTGAAGAAAGCGCCCGATGAGCACATGGGACTGAATGTGCCCGTAGTTACCACGTCGACCTCTCTGGCAGCCTTGGATACGCCCTTTTTACTAACTAAGTCTATGACCTCTTCAGCGGTGACCACAACGGCCTGGCCCCTGGCGATCTTATCGTTAATTTCTGCGATGCTTTTCATCATATCGTGCCCCGTTTTTACGTGAGTGTGCCAGACCTCTGAATATTGCTCTAAATGCGTGGACTTGTCAACCCTGGCCAGGAGCGGGGCGTACGTGAATGATTGCCTGCCACCCTCCTCCGGTTGTCCGGCAATCGCGGCCCCGCTTAGCGGTTGTCCTGCTTGCGCAGTCTGTCGTCCTCATCCAGCCAGCGCTGAAATTCGGCTTCGGGGTCCTCGATGCCGAGCTCGTCCATGGCCGTTCGCCGCGAGTGGACTCCTGCGCCGACCAGTATCTCCTCGTCTCGCGCTATACGACTCCGGTCCTGCGGCAGAGTCGGCCCCCAGACAATGCGGGTGCGGTAGTCTCCGAAGCTCTCTCCGGTCATCTTCTCCATTAACCTCAGGATCATCTCGTTGCGCTGCCTGTAAACGGTGGTCCTGATCAAGCGTTTTCGTTTAACCTTCTGCAGCAGGGGATGGAGTTCCATCTCCAGTGCGATACCGGAGAGGCCTCGCTGGTTGTCGCCGAAGGCCGTGCGCGGTGACTCGGAGAGGTCGTGCAGCGTGCGGTAGAGCAGGTCTATGTAGTCGACGTGCAGCTTCACCCCTCCTCCCTGCAGTAAATCGAGGAGATATGCCCTCGCCTGCTCCGGTATCTCCCACACCGCCCCCGGCCGCACCGCTATGTCCTCGGCATTCTCGATGTTCTCCAGGACGGCGATGGGATTCCCCGATAGCTCGAGTATCAGAGAGAGCTGGGAAAGCGCCCGGTTGAGCTCACGAGCGGGCTCCACCAGAGTGGGTATGTCGGAGACCCCCCAGAACTTCTTGGGTTCCCTGAGGTTAGGATATATAAGGAAAGGGATGAACCCGTAGGGATTGGCCTTCCGTTCCAGCAGACCGTCGTCTATCCATAGTTCGAATTTGCTGTCTGTCCATACCTCGACGACGGTGGACTGTCCCTTCGGCCTGCGGCTTTTAAACCCGTAGAGCAGGTTGACCTCGTCGGCAGAGAGCCGGTAGCGGCTGGCGACGCGCCACACGCGGGTGATGTCATCTCCCAGCCACCAGACATATATGCCCTGTACATCGGGCGCTGATACCCGCGCCCGCTTCTCCCGGGAGTCCCAGGTCACCTTGAAACAGCCGTCGCCCAGGATTGCGGCGTCGATTTCCGTTTCAAAGTCGAGCTGCGCCAGGTTGTTTGTTTCATATACCTTATATAATGCTTCCTCTGCGCGGCGCGCCTTCTCTGTATCCTCGGCAGATACGGGGTCTATGGCGAAGTCGAGGCCGCTCATCAGGTAGCTCGCCACCTTGTCCACGAAGACCTTGGCGTAGTTGAAGGTGAGCCGGCGCTCGCGCGGCCGGGGATGACCCTGCCACTGCACTCCGTTGTAGAAATCGAGGTTCTCGCGGTAGGCCTGGAGCCGCTCCAGGTCCATACGGGCGATCTGCTGGGGCAGAGACATGCTGCCCGACGCATTTATTTGTTGAGATGTGCTGTTCATTCTTAACCCCCTTTAGGTGTAGAATACGTCTTCGATTTCCTGATTATTCGTTGCACCGTGCGCTTGCTCACGCCGAAGCTCCTGGCCAGCTCGGCCACGCTTTTACCGGCCAGCCTTCGCTGCCTCAGCAACTCCCTGTCTCGCAATCCGGTCGCCGCCCGCTTCCCTCCCGACTGTTCATCGTAACGGCAGCGGGGCAGGGGGCACTCAAGGCAGGATGGGAAAAGATCGCAGCCCTCGTCGCAGTAGTCGAAGTGGTCTGGCAGAGGATCAATGATGAGTTCGGTTTCCCTTTTCATTGTCTTTACTTAATAAAAAATCCTGAATCCTGAGCACGAAATCCCGGGAAATATCTAATTTACGGATTTCAATTGTTTAAAAATACTCACAATCAATTTCAGAAGTGCGGTTTCAACTTTACCTTTTGAACTTTGATATATGAATTTATTTAGTGCTTCGAAGTTAGAGTTTGGGATTTTCGTTTATCATTCGTCCCCGGGCCGCTCTCGGTGTATACTCCGCCGCCTTGACGAGCAGCGCGAGGCTGGTGAGAAAGTCATCGTGGCCGACAGCGGGATCGACGTAGAAATTCATCGTCTGGTTGGGCCTGAAGGTGCTCCTTGCCTTCGCCACCTGAAACCAGAACTCGCGGAACTCCTCCGACCCGTCACTGGCGTACATCTTGACCCTGCCGGAGTTTATCGCTGCCAGCAAATCGAAGCCGAGCCCGGACTTTGACGCCTGGGTGAAGTTAAAGGGGGTTACCACCGACGTGCCAAGTGTTCTGGCGAGAAAGCTGGCTACACCGGCGCCAACGCCCGTGGCATCCACCACCGCCCTCCTCACCCGCCATACATTCTTGAGCAGGTCCGCCAGCTGGGAAAAGAGGGTGGGATGGGGTCGGCCGGTCCACCAGTATTGCTCCACGATGTTCACCCTGGGGTAAAGCAGCCCGGCATCGGGCTGCCTGTCACTGAGGTCGAGCTCACCGATGGTGACCACCGTGGAGTCCCGCTTCGGTTTCAGCGCGCGCAGCGCGGCGTCCTCCCCCTCCTCCGCCTCCCCGGCCAGGTCTATCCCCGCTACGTAAACTCCCGTGAGGTCGGGGTGGCGTCGCCGGCTGTGTCCCCCCTGCATCTGCGCCATCTGCCCCGGGCTGAGGAAACCGCCGCCGCCATGTATCGGCTTGAGGCAATACTGTGTCTGAAAAAGGGGATGGCTCTCCCCCAGCCTCTCCCTCTCCCCTTCAACGTAGCGTAGGTAGTCCGGGTTATGTCTGGCAACTTCCTGCCAGTCGTAGCGGAAATGCCGTTTGATACCGTCCTTCCTCTCCAGCTCCAGATTGAGCTGCTTCACCTCCTCCAGCAGTGTGGAATCATCCCAGGTGGTGCCGTAGTGGACAGTGGTAACGTTGGTTGACGCTCCCATCGGCCGGAACTCCTTGGCATACTTCTCTCTGGAAACATCCTGCGACTCGTCTACCTCCAGGAGTATATGGGCCGTGTTCCCCACCACGTTGGCCGACTCATCGGCGGAGAGGAAAATCTGCCGAGCATTGCCCGGCCTCACGATATAGTTCATCTCCGTTATCCAGACGCCCGCGTAGCCCCAGTCGTTGAGCCTCTCTTTGAGCCGCATCATGGATATGAC
>Ga0180432_10011620_pt1 | contig 10352 bp, 10 predicted proteins | sample SS_ome_10_FD_132414 | JGI IMG/M metagenome (GOLD analysis project Ga0180432, IMG submission 132414) | Hypersaline lake sediment archaeal communities from the Salton Sea, California, USA - SS_1_MS_2 metaG | ecosystem: Environmental > Aquatic > Non-marine Saline and Alkaline > Hypersaline >...
CCTGTCTCAGGAGGACGGATCGATGCGGAGGACGCAGTGGATCTGCCGGGCCTTGGCGTGCGTGCCAGTTGTGCTGGCCGCCGCAGGGCTCACCGGCTGCAAGTCGCTTTCGGAGCGGTACATAGCTTTCGAAGTCTGGAAATACGAGCGGTGCTTTGGTCACCTGCCACCAGGATTCACGCCTGCCGGGGCAATCCCTCCGGCAATGGCGGGGCCGGCTGCCATGCGGCCCTGCAGTGCCCCAGGCTGCCCGCCCTGTGGACCGGTCGACCCCTGCAATAGCTGTGGCGGCGGCATGCCGATGGCGGGCGGCATGTTGCCGACCGAGGCCGGCATGCCCCAGCCGGTGCGGGCCAGCCGGCCGGTGGTGATCTCTGACGAAGTCGTGCTGCCGTAACGCGGGCGACCTCAGGCTGGCGTTTCGACGGCGGCCGGGAAGCGACGGGTCTCAACATCCTGTCGCCAGGCAGTGACGGCAGCGGTGACAGCCCCCTTGAGGTCGGCATAGGGCCGCACGAACCGGGGCACCTTGTCGAGTGACAGCCCGATCAGGTCGTGCAGCACCAGCACCTGCCCATCGCATTCTGGTCCCGCGCCGATCCCGATCGTCGGCACTGGCAGGCTGGCGGTGATGTCGGCAGCAATAGCGGCGGGGATGCACTCCAGCACCACGCCGCAGGCACCCGCCTCGGCTGCGGCAACGGCATCGGCCAGAAGCTGGTCACGATCCCGTTGCACCCGGTAGCCACCCAGCTGGTGCACCGCCTGCGGCCGCAGCCCGACATGGCCCATCACGGGGATGCCGGCCGCCACGATGGCAGCGATCACCTCCCGCTGGCCGGCCGTGCCCTCAAGCTTGATCGCCTGGCAGCCGGTCGCTTGCAGGATCCGGGCAGCCGATTCGACGGCGGTGCGGATGCCCAGGTGCTGGAGCGGAAAAGGGAGATCGACCACGACCACGGCCCGGGACACTCCGCGGGCGACGATCTCACCGTGGTAGATCATCTGGTCGATTGTCGCGGCGATCGTGGTCGGCCGGCCGGCGACAACCATCGCCACACTGTCACCGACCAGGACGCAGTCGACACCGGCGGCATCGACCAGCCGGGCGGTCGGCCAGTCGTAGGCGGTCACCATGCTCAACGGTCGGCCGGCCTGCTTGGCGGCGGCCAGGTCACGGATGGTTAGCCGGCGGGAGGGTTGCTCGGGCATTGGGCATACGAACCGGGCTGGTTCAGAAATCCTTCAGAAAATCATCGAGGTCATCATCATCACCAGAAGGGCCGCCGGCAGCCGGTCGGTCGTCCGCATCGGCCTCGAGTTCGATCGGGTCATCAGCCTCGAGCTCAACCAGCGGCTCCAGCGGCTCATCAGCAGCCTCGGCCTCGGGCAAATCATCGTCCGGATCGAGGAAAAAGTCATCGGCAGCAGCAGCGGAGAGCGGTTCAACCTCCAGCTCCACCGCATCGTCGAGCTCGAGTTCCATGAGCGACGCCGATGGATCGGCCTCCAGTTCCGCGGCATCATCCGCCTCGAGTTCTACAAGAGAGTCCAACGGCTCGGCCTCGAACACGGGCTCGAGCAGTTCCGCCTCTGGTTCGGCCTCGAGGAAGTCGATCGCCTCGGCCTTGTCGGCCACCGACTGGGCGACCGGCCCCTTGTAATCGACCCGAAAGGCAAGCCCACCCAGCGAGAGCATGCTGCCCGGCAGCACCCGGGTCTTGGTGCGGCTCGGCAGCATGGTGCCCTTGAGCATGGTGCCGTTGGTCGACCCGAGGTCGCGGACGTAGACCGTGCCGTTCTCCTCGAGCAACTCGCAGTGCTGCCGGCTGATCCGCCCGTGGGGGATTCGGAACGTGGCCTTTTCGCCGCGGCCGATCACCAGCGGCAGTTTCAGTTCGAACGTTTTGGGGCTTTTCCCCGTCTTCGATTTGAACCGCAGCCGTAATTTCATCAGTTAGCCCAACTATCCCGACGGAAACCTGAATCGCGATTATTCCTCCTCGGGGCAGCTTTTCCAAATGCCGTCGCCCGCCGACCTTGCGACGACCCGTTCAGGCGCTATACTCACGGGGTTTTCGGTGGTGCCAGGGCTTGCTTTCGGACCCGCAACCACCGAAAGTGTGTGCATGCGGGTGTAGCTCAGTTGGTAGAGCACCACGTTGCCAACGTGGTTGTCGTGGGTTCGAATCCCATCACCCGCTCTGCCGGTGGTTCTGCCACGACGGTCCAGCGGCCCGGTCGCTCTGTGGCCGCCGTTGGAAGCTCCGGCGGGCGGCGGCCGTCCCGAACTCAGTTCGGACGAACCGTTGCCAAGAGTCGTCGGCCAACGATTCTCGTTTCGCTTTCCCGTCCTTCCCTCCCTCTTCCCCACAGCGAATCTGATGTCAGAAGAATCCTCAGCCGTCCTCGAACCGCAGACTCTCAAGCTCGATGTCACGGTTGAAGAACTCTCGACCTGCCAACGCAAGGTGCAGGTTTCGATTCCTCGGGAGGAGATCGATCGCTACCACGAAGAGGCGGTGGGCGATCTGATGCCGACCGCGCTCCTGCCCGGCTTCCGCCCCGGCCGGGCCCCTCGGAAGCTCGTTGGGAGCCGGTTCAAGACCGAACTCAATGACCAGATTCGCTCGAAGCTGCTCAACGACGCCCTCAGCCGGGTGACGGAGCAGGAGAAGCTCGCGCCGATCAGCGAGCCTGATCTCGACATTGCGGCAGTCATCCTGCCCGACGAGGGGCCGATGACCTTCGAGTTCACGATCGAGGTCCGGCCCGAATTTGAGATGCCGCAGTGGAAGGGTCTGGCGATCAAGCGGCCGGCCCGCGAAATCGATGATGCCGACATCGATCAGGCGATGACCAATCTGCTGCGGGAACGGGGCCGGCTGGTGCCAGCCAAGGGCTCTCCCGTTCTGGGCGACCTGGTGGTTGCCAATCTGCGATTCACCGCTGCCGACGGCAAGCTGCTCTCGCACGCCGAGGAGACGGAGATTGTCGTGCGGCCGAAACTGTCACTGGCCGACGCCGAGTTCGACGGCTTTGCCGACCTTCTGGCCACGGCCAAGACAGGGGAGACCGTCAGCGGTGAGCTGACCGTCTCCGAGGAGGCTGCTGTTGAAGAACTGCGGGGCCAGCCGGTCACCATGGAGCTGGAACTGCTCGACCTGAAACGGTTCGAGATGCCCGAACTGACCCCTGAGCTGCTTGGCGACTTGGGCGACTTTGAATCATCTGATGACCTCCGGGCGGCGATCCGCAAACAGCTCGAGAACCAGCTTAGCTGGCATCAACGCAAGCAGGTACGGCAGCAGGTGTCGGCCTCGCTGACCGCCTCGGCAACCTGGGAACTTCCCCCGGAACTGCTCCGGCGGCAGAGCCAGCGGGAGCTGGAGCGATCGATCCTTGAACTCCGCCGAAGTGGCTTCGATGATGACTCAATCCGTCGCTACGTCAATGAACTACGGCAGTCGGTGATGGCCAGCACCGCCCGGTCACTCAAGGAACACTTCATCCTGGAAAAGATCGCCGAGGCCGAAAACGTGGCTGACTCACCGGCCGACTACGACACTGAGATCAGGGCGATTGCCGAACAGTCGGGCGAGTCGCCCCGCCGGGTGCGAGCCAGCCTGGAACGCCGCGGGCTGATGGACGTCCTCCGCAACCAGATCATCGAACGCAAGACGATCGACCTGATCACGTCTGAGGCGACATTCACCGACCTGCCCTTCGAATTTCCGAAGCCGGATGCCGAGGCAATCGACCATGCGGTCTGCGGGGTGGCCGCGGGAGAAGATGAAATTCCCACAACCGCCGTTGCCCGCGAGAGCCAGTCCGAGTAATCACTCGGCTACGTCGTCCTTCCGCTGCCCACCCGAGAGCCGCTCATGTCCGCCCCCCGGTTTGCCCAGTTTTCCAGCTCCGGTCCCGTTGCCCCATCTGCCGCCAGTGCTCATCGCGACTACCAGCGGCAGCGGCAGATGACCCTCGGTGACCTGCTGCTGGAAAATCGGATCATTCTTCTTCAGGGAGAAATTTACGACGGCAATGCCAACGAATTGGTGATGAAGTTGCTCTATCTGCAGAGCGAGAACCGCCGCAAGGACATCCACTTCTACATCAACTCACCAGGCGGCAGCGTCACCGCCACGATGGCGATCTACGACACCATGCAGATTCTCTCCTGCCCGGTGGCCACCTACTGCGTGGGGCTGGCGGCCAGCGGTGGAGCAGTGCTGCTCGCCGGCGGTGAGAAGGGCAAGCGGTTCTCTCTGCCCCATGCCAAGGTGATGATCCATCAGCCCTACGGCCAGGTCGGCGGGCAGATCAGTGATATTGAGATTCAGGCTGACGAGATCATCAAGACCCGCAGCGTACTCAACGAGATCCTCGCCAATCACACCGGCCAGCCCATCGAACGGATTGCCAAGGACACTGACCGCGACCGCTACCTCAACGCCACCGAGGCCAAGGAATACGGCATCGTGGACGACATTCTCAGCAAGCCCCCGGTCGAGGAAGAGCCCGATCTCGACTGACCTCTCCCCAGACTCTGGAACCGACTCCATGCCCCTGATTCCCTACGTCATCGAAAAGAGCGGCCGCGAAGAGCGGGCGATGGACATCTATAGCCGGCTGCTGAAGGACCGGATTGTGTTCCTCGGCACACAGGTCAATGACGAAATGGCCAACGCCATCGTGGCCCAGATGCTCTTCCTGCAGACCGATGATCCCAAGAGTGACATCCACCTTTACATCAACTCACCTGGCGGCAGCGTCACGGCCGGGCTGGCAATTTATGACACCATGCAGTTCGTCACCTGCGATGTGGCAACCTATTGCATCGGCCAGGCCGCCTCGATGGGTGCGGTGCTGCTGGCTGCCGGCGCCGCCGGCAAGCGGCGGGCTTTGCCCAACTCACGGATCATGATTCACCAACCGTTGGCCGGGATGGAGGGAACGGCGGAGGAGATCATGATCCACGCTAAGGAATTCCGGAACATCAAGAGCAAGCTCAACACAATTCTGCTGAAGCACACCGGCCATCCCCTCGAAAAGATCGAGGAGGATACCGACCGGGACCGGTTCATGTCGGCGCAGGAAGCGTGCGACTATCGGCTGATCGACGAGGTGATCGAGAAGATGCCGACAGGGGCCTGACCCCGGCGGTATCTGGCGTGGGGCGCAAGGAGGCGCGTCATGAGGTATTGCGGAAGGCAGCCGGCCGAGGTGGCCGGCTGGGCAGCAATGGCTGTCGTCATCGGCTTGCTGGGACTCATTCCCGGCTGCAAGACCGATGTGCACAGCCAACTGCTTGAACGCGAATTGCGGCTGCAGGAAGACCAGATCTACTGCCTGCAGGACAAGCTCGAGAACAAGTGCTACCAGCTCGATCAGTTGAACGACGAGAACGCCTCGCTGCGGCGGCAACTCGGCATCGTTGACAACGACCCAGCCGGCATGCCTCCCGGCCCCACCAGCTCCCGGCCCGCCCGCGGCCCGACCCCCGCTGAGCCGCTGCTGGTGCCGCCGGCCGTCGAACTGCCGTCGATCAGTGGTGGTGATGTTGGCCCCAGTTTCAGTCCCCCGGCAGCGCGGTCGGGCAGCCCCCGGGCCCGTGGTGAAACACTGCCAAACCCCGGTGGGATCGCGCCACCGACCCTCGAAGGCGTGCCACCGCTGCCGCAGGAGTCGGGGAGTCGCGGTGCCGGCCGGCCGATCCGGCAGCTCTCCTTCTCCGAGAGCGTGGCCGGGGAGGGCACCCTGACCCATCTGGTGATCAATCGGACAAAGACCCTCTGCTACGACGCCGACGGCGACGGGATATCGGAGGGGCTCACCCTCGTGGTGGAACCGCGGGACGCCGACGAACGGCTGGTGGCCGTCGCCGGTGACCTTGCCGTGACCGTCTACGAACCGCCGCACAATGCCCAGCAGACCGTCCCGGGGCAGCCGCTGGCCAGCTGGGCAATCCCGGCTGCCGAGGCAATGCGTCATTTTCGGCGAACATCGCGGGCCCGGGGGCTGCACTTTGTCCTGCCCTGGCCAGCCGCGGCACCACACAGCCGTCAGGTGCGAGTGGTCACCCAACTGACCCGATTCGATGGTAGCCAGCTTGAGGCCGAAGCCGTCGCCAGCGTCCGCTCAGCCGGAGTTGACTGACGCAATCACGTGAGCAAGAACTGCCTGCCGTACCGCTTCCCCTGAGGGAGCCGGATAGCTACAGCCCCTTGTCCTCAAGGAACTTGAGCAGATCGGCGACCCGGTTGGAGTAGCCCCACTCGTTGTCGTACCAGCTGACAACCTTGACAAAGTTACCGAGGCCGATCGTATCGACCGCAGAGAAGATCGAACTATGAGGATCACCCTTCATATCGGTCGAGACCAGCGGCAGATCGGTGTAACGCAGGATGCCCTTCAGCGGACCCTCGGCGGCCGTTTTCATGGCGGCGTTGATCGCCGCGGGCGAGGCCTCTTGGTTGAGGATGGCGGTGAAGTCGACCACACTGACGGTCGGCACCGGTACCCGGAAGGCCATCCCGGTGAACTTGCCCTGCAACTCCGGGATCACCAGACCGACCGCCTTGGCCGCCCCGGTGCCCGAGGGCACGATGTTGAGAGCGGCTGCCCGGGCATCGCGGAGGTCCTTGGCGGCTGTGTCGACCGTCTTCTGCGAGTTGGTGTAGGCATGCACCGTGGTGAGCAGCCCGCGGTCGATGCCGAAGGTCTCGTGCAGCACCTTGGCCACCGGCGCGAGGCCGTTGGTGGTGCAGGAGGCGTTGGAGATGACGTGGTGCTTGGCCGGGTCGTACATGCCGTCATTGACACCCAGCACGACCGTCAGGTCCTCGTTCTTGGCCGGGGCCGAAATCACCACCTTCTTCACGCTGTCCCGCTTGTGGGCGACCGCCTTGGTGGCATCGGTGAAAAATCCGGTGCTTTCCACCACGATATCGACATCCAGCGAGCCCCACGGGATCGCCCCAGGATCCCGCTCGGCGAAGACCTTGATGGTGTGGCCGTCGACCACCAGGTCGTTGCCGTCGGTTGCGACCGACGCTTTGAGCGGCCCGTAGTTGGAGTCGTAGGCGAGCAGGTGGGCGTTGGTCTTGGCGTCGGTGAGGTCGTTGAGGGCAACCACCTGCACATCGCCATCGAGGCCAAACTTCTCACAGATGGCCCGGTAGGTAAGCCGCCCGATCCGACCAAAACCGTTGATGCCGACGCGAATGGACACAGCAAGACTCCTGCTACGAGATCTCAAACCTGGCGGCCGCCGGGGTGCCTCCGGGCACCACCGCCACCTTCTTCCGGCGGGACTATACACGCGCCACACCCCCAGGCTCAATCACCTGGCTATTTTCGTCGCCTCGGTAGCTGGCTTTGCCAACTCATGCTGATCGGCATCGTCTGTGGTGTTCGTCCAACGATTGCCGACGACGAAGTGACGCCGCTGCCCACCGTGGCGGCGAGTGACCGGCCTGACGAGGCGAACGCCGAGCCGGCCAATCGCGCGGTGGCCGGACCGCCGCCGCTGCCCTTCACCCGGCTCGTCCGGCAGGTCGCCTTCCTGCGACAGGCGGGTGTCCCCTATCTGCCGGGCCGCGATCCCCGTGACCTCGATGGTGATCCCCTGGCCGGCGATGATGACCCCGACCGCAACGCCCCGCGGGCCTGGACCAGGTTGCTCGCCCGGGCCTTCTCCGATCCAGTCGACCCGCGGACCTCCCTGGCCGCACCCGATATCCGCGAGCCGGGCCCCGACTCATCCGACTTTCCCAACAGCCCCTACACCCTGCCGCGGGGCTGGAGCTATCTCGAGACCAGCCCAGTCAACTACACCGGCAGCATCGGCCCCTTCCAGCCGGAAAGCTACAACTGGAACTATCTGCTGCGGATGGGCCTGACCGATCGGGTCGAGTTCCGGTTGTTCGGCAACGGCCTGACCTGGGTCGATGCGGGGCTTGGCGAGCCGGCGACCACGGGCTTCTCCCCTCTCGTCTTCGACACCAAGATTCATTTCTTTGACGAAAACGAAGATCTCTTCATCCCGGCCACCGGTCTCGAGGTCTACATCCAGACTCCCTGGGGCAGTCCCGCCTTCGATGGTGGCACCCAGCCCGGCTTCGCGCTGCTCTTTCTCAACACCCTGCCCTGGGGCTGGGAGGTGAACTGGAACGTCGGCCTGGTTGCCGAGGAGAGCCCCAATGGCGGCCTGATCTTCACCGACACCGTGCAGTGGTCCTTTACCCGGGGCATCACCGACCGGCTGGCGGTCTTCCTGCAGGGCTTTCAGAACCAGGCGGCCCTGCCGCGGGTGGCCACCCAGACCGTTCTCGGTGGCGGCATGGTGCTCAACCTCAACCGGCGGTTCACCATCTTTGGCAGCTACAACGCCGCCACCGACAAGGCGGGCCCGGCGTCAACCTATTACATCGGCGGGGCGGGTGCCTTTTGACAGCCCTCCTCTTTTCTGCAACCCTGTTGCAATGGACACCGAGGCCCCTCCACCCGCTACCAGCCCGTCACCGGTGATCGAACTGACCGGTGTCAAGCGGGCCTTTGCCGTGCCGGGGAGCGGGCCGTTGACGATCCTTGACATCCCCGCCTTCAGTGTGGCCGCCGGCGAACTGGTGGCCCTGGAGGGGCAGAGCGGCTCGGGCAAGTCGACCCTGCTCAACGTGATCGCGGGCATCCTCCGCCCCGACGCCGGCAGTGTGAAAATCGGCGGGGTCGACATCGTGAAGCTGGCCGAGCCGATGCGGGACCGGCTGCGGGCTGACCGGGTTGGCCTGGTGTTCCAACAGTTCAACCTGCTGCCGGGCTTCACCGCTCTGGAGAACGTACTGGTGGCGATGGGTTTCGGCTCGCGGCCGGCCGACCGGGGGCGGGCCGAATCGCTCCTGACGGCGGTCGGCCTGGCCGATCGGCTGCACCACAAGCCGGCTGCCCTGAGCATCGGCCAGCAGCAGCGGGTGGCGGTGGCCCGGGCCCTGGCCAACCGGCCGCGGGTGTTGCTGGCGGACGAACCGACGGCCAGCATCGACCCGGCTCACCAGCAGCAGGTGATCGACCTGCTGCAGACCAGCTGCCGGGACGAGCAGGTCTCACTCGTGGTGGTGACCCACGCCCCGGAGGTTGCTGCGCAATTTCCGGTCCGGTACCGGCTGGAGGACTTCAACCGGGCGGCGGCAGCCCACGCTCCGGCGGCGGCCCGGCCGGCCGCAGCAGGGGTCCAGCCATGAGCCTCTTCGGCATCGCCTGGCGAAACATCCGGCAACGGGCCCTGACCAGCGGCCTGACCGCCCTCTCGATGGCCCTCGGCGTGGCCCTGGTCGTGGCGACGCTGGTCACCGGCGGCGTGGTCAAGCAGGCCTTCGAGTCGGGGGCGGGCCTGGGCTACAACATGATCATCGGGGCCAAGGGCAGCCCACTGCAGCTGGTGCTCAACAGCGTTTACCTGATCAGCAAGCCGATCGAGAACATCTCGTGGCAGACCTACGAGCAGTTCCTGCCGGCGAGCGAGCGGGCCGACGGCGTTGATGGCGTCTTTGCAGCCAGCACCCAGACGGCGGTGCCGATCTGCATGGGTGACTACTTCCGCGGCCACCGCGTCGTCGGTACCAACGCCACCTACTTTGACCGTCTCTTCCGCGGCGATGGCAAGCCCTTCAGCTTCAGTGCCGGGCAGAACTTCGTTGATGATGACCTCTACACCGCCGTGCTGGGAAACCAGGTGGCGGCCAGCCTGAAGATTGCCGTCGGGGATGAGATTGCCCCGACCCACGGCGCCGACGATGGCAAGGTGCATGACCCGTTCCTGGTGGTCGGCATTCTTGACCGGACGGACACGCCGGTCGACCGGGGTGTGTATGTCAACATGGAGGGGTTCTATCTGCAGGAGGGGCACGCCAAGCCGGTCGAAGATGACGAGGAAGCCGCTGAAGAAGCCACCGCCGAACCGGCCCGGCTGCCCGACGGCCGGCTGCCCTACAACCAGCGGGAGGTGACGGCGATTCTGCTCGAGACCGCCTCGCTGCCAGGCCTGCCGGCGGAGCTGACGGCAATGGGCCTGCGGAACGCCATCAACGAGGGCCGTGATGCCCAGGCCGCCCTGCCGATCGCTGAGATCCGGGTGCTGCTCGACCTGTTCGTCAGCCCACTGGAGCTGCTGCTGCTGCTGGTGACAACGCTGGTGGTGATCGTCTCGGCCATCGGTATTCTGGTGAGCATGGTCGGCTCATCACTGGAACGCAGCCGCGACGTGGCGATCATGCGGGCCCTCGGGGCCCGGCGGGGAGTGGTCTTGGCAACGGTGCTGGTCGAGGCGATCCTGCTGGCGGTCGGTGGCGGCG
>Ga0180432_10011621_pt1 | contig 10352 bp, 6 predicted proteins | sample SS_ome_10_FD_132414 | JGI IMG/M metagenome (GOLD analysis project Ga0180432, IMG submission 132414) | Hypersaline lake sediment archaeal communities from the Salton Sea, California, USA - SS_1_MS_2 metaG | ecosystem: Environmental > Aquatic > Non-marine Saline and Alkaline > Hypersaline >...
TAATGATTTAGGATACAAAGTTCAAACCTTAACAAAGGATGAGGCCATTGATACATGTTGAAGTTTCATACAAGGGTTAAGGGGAAACCGGGTGTAAATCAAGGACGTTGGCAGTTAGCTGAGTAAACGGCAGTGTATGGCATAAATGATGAATCGTTCCCTCAGGGCTGGCCTATTACTACTGAACATGCTTCCTGACACCTGAAACCTGAAACCTGAAACCAAATCGCCATGGCAGTCTTGGCAAACAACAGTCTTGATTTACACCCTCAATATCTGTCTGAAAGGGACATGTAATACCTCGCTTCATCTTCCCGTCCCCGTTTGAGACATCCGGCTGCATAGATTTTGCATTTTTCCTTGAGGGTTTTTACTGCAGCTTTGTATTGGGTCCTTGAAAGCAGATCACTGGTAACAATCTTTTTTAAAGACGCTATTCTAAATTTGTCGAGTCCCGGGGATGCGGAAAGCTGGTCATTATGTCCGCCCCGTTTGATAATCAGCGGAGTATCGATAAGGTAAACCGGATATCGGCTGCTTATCCGTAACCATAAATCATAATCTTCGCATGCGGGAAGTGTTTCATCAAATCCCCCGACTTTTTCAAACAAAGAGGCTCTGATCATCACGGCCGACGGGCTGACCAGACACAGAGCCAGGGAGGGTTCAAAAATCATTCCCCGGGGCTTTTTGTGCCTTTTTTTGGGGTTGACACGGACACCCTTTCTGATCCAAGTCTCTTCTGTCTGGCAAATTTGAGCATCCGGATTTTTGTTGAAAAATTCAACCTGCCGGAGAAGTTTTTGCGGCAGCCAGAGATCATCCGAATCCAGAAAGGCAATAAAGCGTCCGGATGCCGCTGCAAGCCCCCGGTTTCTTGCCGCACTCACTCCCTGATTCTCCTGCCTGAGAACCCGGATTTCATCACGGAATGAATCGAGGATATCCGGCGTATTATCCGTGGAGCCGTCATCAACAACAATCAGTTCAAAGTCCCTGTAATCCTGGACCATGACGGAATCGATAGCCTCTCTGATTATCCAGCCGCGATTATAAGTAGGTATGATGACACTGACTCGTGGTTTTTTCTGTTTTTTTTCAATTTTCGACACTTGTAACTTTGAACTTCAATTATAGCCCCACCCCATGGATCTGTGCGCCGCAATTCGAGCACCGGCCGTTTTCTATCAGATTTTCCCGGACATAAAATCCCCATCGGTCAATCAGGATCTTACCGCACTGATAACAAAATGTTTTTTCCCCGTTCTCGCCGGGAACATTGCCGGTGTAAACATATTTTAAGCCCGCCTTAATTCCGATTTCACGAGCCATCACCAGAGTCTTAACCGGGGTTGAGGGTCGATCCGTCAGCAGGTATGTGGGATGAAACCGGCTGATGTGCCAGGGGGTTTCCGCGCCCAGAGAACCCGCCAGAAAGGACGCCAGTTTCTCAAGTTCATCCCTTGCATCGTTCAATCCCGGAATAAGCAATGTGGTAACCTCCACAAAAATACCGAGGGATTTCATCAGTTTTAACGTCTCTTTAACAGGTGCCAGTTTAGCTCCGCAATATGTTTTATAAAAGTCATGGGTATAAGCTTTTAAATCGACATTGGCCGCATCCAGATAGGGGTTTATCATATGAAGGGCTTCGGCGGTCATGTATCCATTGGTGACGAAAACATTTTTAATTCCCTTTTGGTGAGCCAGTTTGGCCGTATCATAGGCCAATTCAAAAAAAACCGTAGGTTCGGTATACGTATAGGCTATGGTTTTACAATCTTCCTGTAAAGCGGCATTTACAATATCCTCGGGCGAGAAGAAGTCACCGACAATCATCCCGTCACGATCTGACGGCATCTGGGCGATATCAGCGTTCTGGCAAAATTGACACTTAAAATTGCATCCGACGGTTGCGACGGAATAGGAAAGGCTTCCGGGCATGAGATGAAAAAGCGGTTTTTTTTCAATGGGATCGATGTTACGGGCAATGAGCCTTCCGTAAACCAGGGTTTCCAGTATCCCGCCCCGGTTTTCCCTGACACCGCATATTCCGCGACGGCCTTCTTTTATGATGCACCGGTGGTTGCAAAGACTGCATTTAACCTTTTTTTCCTCCAGGGGTTCATATAAGTAGGCTTCCATAATTTGGGCTCCTGCCTGAAGTTAAAAGTTGAACCTTAAACGCTCCTATCCGGCCGCCGCACCGGTTGTATGTTTTGTTTTAATGGGCACGGCAAGGGGCCGGGTTTTAAAACGGGGGACCAAGGTAACCACCATTCCGATAAAAGCTCCGCACGGACATCTTTGTAGCATGGCGGACTTTTCCAGCCGGCGGGTCATCCAGCCGGTTGCAGCCGGAAAATGACATACGGTACGCCATGATATGGGCACATCCCCTAAAAGGGACCGAATTTTCTGTTTAAGCTCCCAGATACTGAAGAAATGAGCCCGGTTATATATGGTACTGGAAAAAATTCCTTTGACCCTGCGCTGAACCCCTTTAACCGAATAACTATTTAGAACTCCAAGGAATATCCTGTCTTTTGCAACTCTGCTTGCCTCCTCAATCGCCTTTTTAGGATCTTCGACAAATTCCAGGGTGGTAATAAAACAGGCATGGTTAAAAGAGTTGTCTTCAAAGGGAAGATCCTCCGCAAAACCACGGTGGAGATCCGCACGGTTCCCTACATTTTTTAGGGCGATGTCCAGCATATAAGGGGATGGATCAATTCCGGTTACTTTGACCCCGGCATCTATGAATGTAAGCAGGCCGGCACCGGTTCCGCAACCGATTTCCAAAAGGCTCTCACCCGGTACAGGCTTAAGCAAATCGAGCATAAGCCGGTTTTCGAGCTCGGCAACAAACCGGTTATGGGGATTGTCATACCATTTTTCGTATGCCACCGCGTCATTAAAATCGAAGATATAACCCATAGACAGTCATTTAAATAAATAAACTCATTTTTTCAAGGGGAAAACGACATTTTCAAATGAACGAGATGTTTGCTTATATTTTATTCTATTTAAATGGAAACACTTTAAGGTCGATTCCTTGACACATAAACAGCTATCATACTATATCGAAATTCTGCATAACCTTTTTTCGAAACAGATAATGCGGGTTTTAGTGGTATCCTCCATTCTTCCATTCTGATGGTGGAAACAGGTTGTCATTAATAAATATGTATTTTCAATGATTCATAAAATTCCCGAATGTTTGGTTATGAAAGAATTTTTCAAAGTTACGGATTTAAAAAAGGTCCTGGAATACGCATCTGATTTTCCTCCGGTTGGAACTGAAGACGTGCCGCTTATTGAGGCAACCGGAAGGGTTCTTGTCCAAGATATTCATGCGGATGTGGACCTTCCCGATTTTATGCGATCCACCATGGACGGGTATGCGGTCCGTGCGTCCTCGACCTTCGGCGCATCAGAAGCAAATCCGGCATATCTTTCCATCATAGGTTCGGTAATTATGGGAGAATCTCCCCTTTTTTCCATTGGAACCGGCCAAGCCGCTGCTATCTCAACCGGAGGCATGCTGCCGGAGGGGGCCGATAGTGTTATCATGATCGAACATACAGAAGCGGTGGACGACATAAGCATTGAGGTATACCGGAGTGTTGCTCCGGGACAGAATATCCTTGAAAAGGGCGAGGATATCACTAAAAACGCTGTCCTGGTTTCAGGCGGCCAAAGACTCAGAGCCCAGGAAACCGGACTTCTTGCCGCCTTTGGCCAAAACAGAGTCAGGGTTTACAAAAAGCCTGTCATCGGTATTATCTCAACCGGAGATGAAATTGTTCCCATTGATGAAACGCCGGGTCCCGGCCAAATTCGCGATATAAATATGTACACGCTATCCGGTCTTGTGAAAAATGCCGGGGCTGATCCGGTGTCCTTCGGAATTGTTCGGGACGACTTTGATGATCTTTTGAAAAAATGTGTCCTGGCTCTCGAAAAAGCAGACATGGTCTTGATTTCAGGGGGAAGTTCCGTGGGCACCCGCGATTTTACCATCCAAGTACTCGCCGCACTTCCAGATGCCCAAATCCTAGTACATGGTATATCTATAAGCCCGGGTAAACCAACCATTCTGGCCAAATCACACCATCACGCCATATGGGGCTTGCCCGGACAAGTGGTTTCGGCCATGGTCGTTTTTGAAGTGGTTGTCAAGCCCTTCATTGAGCAAATCAGCGGCCTTTCCGTTAAACACAAAAAAACCATCAAACTTCATGCGCTACTGAGCAGAAATATCTCATCTTCCCAGGGCCGAGCCGATTATATCCGGGTACGTTTGAATGAGAAAAACGGCGTGCACTGGGCCGAGCCGATTCTTGGAAAATCAGGACTTATAAACACCATGGTAAAAGCCGACGGCCTGATTGAAATCGGGGTAAACACCGAAGGGCTGGACAAGGGAGCCGAAGTCGAGGTGATACCCATTTAATCCCGAAGTCAAGGGATTGCGCAAAATTATTTTTTTGCCGGAAAGGCTGTGGAAGTATACTGAAAAAGACGAACATCGAACATCGAACGTCCAACATCGAATGTTGAATGAAAGACAAAAACAAGGGCAAGAATTCTATAAAAATAATTTGGGGAGCGAAGCGACATCATTATTCGACGTTCAACGTTGGACGTTCAATGTTCGATGTTCAGTCTGTTCGATGTTGGACGTTCATCTTTCAAAAAACTTAGCCTTTATGGGGCAAGCCTCTAATGTCATGGGTATATTATGGCTGATTTTGATTTGGATTTTTACAAAGTGCTCTTCGAAGAGCTCGATCCTGAAAATTTAAGGAAACGATTTTTAAAATTGCTTTTGAAAATTCAGAGTGTAGAGCGTGGATCTATCTGGATCCGGGAAGAAGATCGGTATGTGTGTATAGAGTCTTTGGGGAGTCCAACAGACACCGATATCATCAAAGGATTCAGCATGAGTGTGGACCGGCCCAGCATCGTTGGCTGGGTCATGGAAAACGCCGAAATGACGGTGGCAGAGGCCGGAAAAGATCCCCGTCATCATAAAGAATTCGAAAAGGGGATGAAATTAAAGAGCCATTTGATTTTTGCTTTTCCATTAATTTTGAGAGACGGCCAGGTTTACGGAGTTGTCCAACTCATTGATACCAACCCAGCCAGTGATCCTCTAAATGTTGACAAAAAATACCTGGAACTTCTCAAGGGCATCGTGGATATGGGGGCCATGGCTTTGAGCAATGCCTTGTATTTTTCCCAACAGGTTGAAAAAAATCTTGAACTTGAACAGACCTTGGCCGGGATGCAAAGTGATGCTCAAATCATTGGTCAAAGCCGGCCGCTTATCGAGGTAATGAAACAGGTCCGTGATTATGCGCCAACAGACTTCCCCGTGTTGATTACCGGAGAAAGCGGAACCGGTAAAGATCTTGTTGCCATGGCATTGCACAATCTTAGTCCCCGCAAAGATAAACCGTTTGTTGTGCAAAATTGCAGCGCTATCCCGGATATGCTCTTGGAAAGTGAACTATTCGGATACAAAAAAGGTGCGTTTACCGGTGCAACAGAGGACAAAATCGGTCTTCTGAAGGCCGCCGACGGCGGAACCATTTTCTTGGATGAAATCGGAGACATGTCTTTGCGTCTCCAATCGCGCTTATTAAGGGTTATCCAAAACAGCGAAATTAAGCCCCTGGGTGATGCCAAGACATACAAAATCAGCTTAAGAATTATATCCGCCTCCAACAAAGATTTAACCCAGGCAATTGCCGGAAAAGAGTTCAGAGAAGATTTATTCTATCGTCTCAATGTTCTTCCCATTCACCTCCCCCCCCTGCGGGACCGAAAAATTGATATCCCGCTTTTGCTGAATTATTGTTTGAAGAGGGAATCTCTCAAACTGGGAGTTTCTCAAAAAAGAATTTCAAAAAAAGCCCTGCAGTATCTGGAAGACTATCCGTGGGAAGGAAATATTCGGGAACTTGAAAATTTCGTCAAATATATTCTCAGTACTGTTGACAATGATATCGTGGGTGTGAATGAGTTGCCGGATCATTTCAAAAAAGAGCTTTACCAAAAAAAATCTGACAACCCATTTTCTTTTCCTGAATACCCCATGGTTTCAGGCAATAATGTTTCTCCGGCATCTTTTGAAGCCGCTGAATCCCCATTTGCCGGATATTCCTGGGAAGATCTTGAAAAAGATTATGTTCTCTATCTCCTTAATAAAAATAAATGGAATATCGCACGAGCCGCTCGGGATGCTAAAATTAACCGATCCACCTTTGATTCGAGAATGAAGAGACTTGGTATCAATAAAAGGTAGGATGCTCTTATCTCCAAACAGGTCAAACAATACTTTGTAAAAGACAGTGATGCTTTACTTTAAATCGGCGAAAGACGCAACCATAAAATGATCCAAAATTCGAATATCGAAATAACAAACAAATTTCGAATTTCAGAACAAAGAGTCATATTTTTTTTAAGATAAATTCTTCGTTGCTAAGTATCTAATTGCATCATTTTTCCAGCGCTATTGAGCAAGATTATCAGCGATTCTGGGTCACAAAACGCTGGGACAGCTTTATTTCTGATGTCTGACAAATGAACGAATCAAGCTCGTGATAAATCTAATCTATTAGGTTTGAGGGACATTATAGTGCTATGGATGTGGCGAACTCGTGTAATAAGTTAATCGTTAGGTCAAAATGTAAATATTCTATAGATTTCCCATTTTTATTTTCAGTAGTGGAATTAAACTTTTTATGTGTATCTACTTGCAAACCATTCGGTAGCTACAGCCCCGATAATGAACATACCGTCACGTAGGGTTGGATGATGTGCAAAAAGTTCCTATGGCTCTATCACTTGTGAAGCTATCAATATTAAAGGGTGTTTTTATTTTTTTAGCTTGCTCACCAATGGTTCCTAGTTCATTAGACTCGTATACATTATCAACTATTCCGTCCTCTACATCTACAAAAAGCACCATGTATTTTTTCTTTTTTTCAACATGCTGTGTCATTTGTGTACCTCCCATTTTTAGAAAGAAATTATTATTCTCCTTAAATAACTATGAATACCAATATCTCTATGATAATCGATTTAGATCTTAATTCATCACCCCCTTTCTTAGCCAAAACTCAATAACATCATTCATTATTTCATTAGAAATTTAGTGTACACTTGCCTATAATCAGTTGTTCAGGAACAGTCCATGGGTTTGCAGGATCAGTGTCCTGAAAGTTAAATTCTTCGTCGAATAAATTTTTAATTTCAAGTGTTATAAAACCCCACCGTTTGGGTAATCGATAAGAAATAGCGGCATCCACTACCCAGAATTGATCGTCTCCCGATATAAAACCTGAAAAGGGATCACCGAATTTTCCGTCCTGATCAATATACGTTGCTTTCAGCTGTGTACTGATTCCACAAGGATGGAAAAATCCGATCCCTAATGGGAACCGATGCGTCTCGATCTCGGTGAATAGCTCTGGACCAACAAAATCCGTATCCCTGTCGAGATCCTCATATTGATATTCAGCACTGAGCGCGAGCCAGCGGTGCGGTGTCCAGTACAGGTATACACGAGCCAGTTCTTCTTCCCAATCTGTTTCTTGAATGGAAGGATCTGCGAGGAACGAATAAAATTCATATGGCACGTCAATCTCCCGTTTTGAAAATTCCACACCCCCATAGAGACTTGCAGAGAATTTTTGATCAGCGGCGATACCGTAGCGCCATGAATCAGACGCTTCACCGTCGTCAAAAAACTGATTAAATCCTGCTATCTGGGTGGGTTCAAGGGTCTGGTCTGACAATATGCGTCTTCGAAGGGTCCTAAATACCGCTGCGCGTAACGTGGTCGCAGGAATCGGATTCCAGGTAATCCCGAATTTCGGGTTGAACTGATCTTCATCAATATCCAGATTATCAGATTCTTTTTGGTCACGTTCGAAGAAGTCGGCACTTGCTCCAATGCTGAGTGTCACATTTTTTGGAAAATTGATATTGGAATACAGATAAACATTATAGCTGTTGATGTCATTGTTGGTTACAACCGCAGGGGGCAAAAAGAAAATGTCCGCGTTCTTTTGATCTGAGTCAAAATAACCTGCGCCACTGATAATATGAAATCGCTCAGAGTTGAATAGGTGTTGCACTTCTGTCATGTACCCATCCTCATCTGTTGACCAATCCAAGTAAAAAAATGGATCTGTGTCGCGGTAACGATAATCTGCATCTTGGCTGATAAAAGAAACCAAAAGATGGGAACGGGGTGTAAAGGCGTGGTGAAGGCCCAAACGCATGGACTCCGTTTCTGTAAAATTCCTCTCTGTTGAATAAAAATCGTTGGGATCAAAGCGGAGCGACAGGTCACCTTTTTCGGTATCCCTGTATCTGTATTCCACTTGAATGCTTGTTTTGTGGGACAGTTCAAATTGTGTAAAGACGTTGCTGATATCATCGTCTTGGTCATTGTTTATTCGAAACCCGTCGGTCTCAAAGTGAGTATACCCAGCGCTCAAAGACAATTTCTTGTAAATGCCTGAAACAATAGCCTCTCCACCCCGTGTATCATTGGTACCCGAAAAGCCGGTGGCCAGCAGGGTTGCCTGATTTCGATTGAACAGAGGATTATACGTATTAAAGGAGGAAATCGAAGGGCCTTGCCTGCTAATGAGAAACAGATTGCTCTCGGCCAATTGGGGCTGAAGCGGCGTGATGTTGATGGGTTGCAATAATTGACTCTGAAGTAGTTCGCTGGTTCTGGCGATTTCATGCCGAGGCAGAGCGGAATAACTGTCAGCCAGAAACCGGTGGGCGGAATAGTTGCCAGGATTAATGTTAACGGATTTCCAACCCTCCACCAAACCCAGTTGTTGGAAGCCGAGATTATTATAAATTCTTGCCAGACTGGAGCTTCGAGCGGCAAGATCTTGGTCTAATAGCAACCGGGACCGATAGACCGCTCGATTATCATTCAGTTCGATAGATTTTTGCAGATCTTCCAGAGCTTCGACCGGTCGATTTATGGTCTGTTTTCGAATCGCATCGTAAAACCAAGGTGTGGGATCCTGGGGATCGAGTTCCTTGGCAACGGCATACTCGCGCCCATCCAGCTTCGTGCGTTTTTCTTCATAGTAAACTTTACCCAGGTAGCTGCGGATAAGGGAGTTGTTTGGATCGAGACTTGTGGCAATTTCGATTTCCTTCCCCCCCTCCTTCAAATTGCCATCGCGGATTTTTGCCAGACCCAGACCCAGCCTCGGAAGAGAGGAGGCCTGATCCAACTCAATGGCTTGTTCAAAAGCCTTTTTAGATTCTTTTGTTTCAATCTGTGATAGATAGGCAAATCCCAAAACCGTCTGGGTTCTGGACAGAGCTGGATTCAAAACGACCGCCTTTTGTGCCGCATCAAGGGCTTTATCCAGATCGCCGAATGACGACCGGAGTTCTGCCAGCCTGGCCCACGCCAGAGCGTTTTCAGGCTCCAGTTCTACGGCCGTTTCAAGACTTTGTTTTGCGCTTTTTAGATCAAAATTGGCTTGCTGCGCGTATGATAGCGCGATCCGTGCGGTCGCGGATTTTGAATCCATGGTAACCGCATCCTCTGAAAAATCGAGTGCTTTTTGTTTTTGGTTTTGCACCACGGCGATGATGGATTGAAGGGCAACGGCATCGGTGTATTTTGGATCCAATTTCAGCGCCTGCTCGATATCAGCTTTTGCTTCATCAACCCGGCCCACGGAAAGCAGCCATGACGCTCTGTCTGCCAAAAAGCGTGGCTTTTCGGTATCTTTTTCAACCGGGGCCTGTTCAGGGGGAGCATAAATCACGGGGGGATAGTACAATGCCCATCGGACCGCATCCCGGGGACTTACCACAACACGCAACACCGGTGCTTTTCCTTTCTCGGCCACCGCCGATTGACCACTGGAAAGAATCAGACTTCCGGCTTCATTTTCGGCCAACACCTTTCCTTCAAATATGGACAGAAAGGTTTGATCAAGGTCAACCTTGACATAAAATTCCGTCCCCTCCACGCCGCCGTTAACAAACGGTGTGGCTATTTTTAAGCTTCGGGGAATACGGCTGAAAAAATGGGCAGCCCCCTTAAGCAGCCGGATCAAAAGCGTTTCTTTTTTCTCCAAAGATGAGAATGTGATAGTACTGTTCTGATCAAGTCGAAGGTTGGCGCCATTACACAGAACAACGGCTGCCCGACTGTGTTGTTGGACCCGAATCATATCGCCGATACAACAGGTATCGTTTAAATGCACGGGCTCCCAGTGTGTTGTGCCAATTCTTCGAACTTGAACGGTGCCCTGCACCGATACAATTTTGCCCACCCATTCCTCGGA
>Ga0180432_10011623_pt1 | contig 10351 bp, 3 predicted proteins | sample SS_ome_10_FD_132414 | JGI IMG/M metagenome (GOLD analysis project Ga0180432, IMG submission 132414) | Hypersaline lake sediment archaeal communities from the Salton Sea, California, USA - SS_1_MS_2 metaG | ecosystem: Environmental > Aquatic > Non-marine Saline and Alkaline > Hypersaline >...
CATTAAAGATTGGCCGATTATGTAATGCGCATTATCAAAGAAGTCCGGGAGATAAGACCCCACAATGAATAAACCTACCATGCGAACCAGGTTAAAGATAAACAGCCCCGCTATCCCCAGGGCTATGCCTTCGGCTTTCTTAACAATACGGCATGGGTAAGCCAGTACCGCCGAAGTGTAAATAGCCATCGCTACCAATCCGGTACAGGCCATAATAATTCCCATTGAGAAGTCAGGCGACGATATGTTGGTGCCAACCACTTCAATATTGGACGAAAACAAGCCCAAAATTGAGCCGGTAGCGCTGGCGATAAAAGCGCGGAAGCCTAACAATTGCTCTCCCCCGGCGATTCCGGAGTAAATAAACATGAACAGTAGAATGCAGCCGGCGAAGATAAGCACGCTTCTTATTACCACCCAGTGGCGCCTGGTGTACAGCGCCACCTGCTTAAGAAGAGCGTTGAACCGCAAAGCAATCTGCCCCGGTCCAACGCTCTTCTTCACGTATTTCCCGCGACTCTTTCGCCGAGATATTTTTCCCATTTCTCTTAATTTGTTACATTATGTCAATATATCTTTTCTCTAGGCCATCCGTCTTTTCCGCACGCCAAACCATGCCAGCAAGGCGACAAACGCAATGCTCAAAATGATTATGCCCCACTGACCCAGGGTTGGCACCTCGCGCTCCACGTACCGGTTACCAAACCAGACTGTGTTATCACTCCCGGATGGAACATATACTGTCTTGGTACGGTCAGCATCAGTGCATACCCAGTTTGGCGGCAGCGGTAGCTCCTCAGTAACGGTGTGCGTCCCAGGAACCAAGCCGGTAACGGTTACATAGCCGGGACCAGTATCCCCGGTGGTGTAGGTGCCAGGCGCGCCGGACACGCTGAAATCCCATCCTGACAAGAGCGGCTCGGTTTCATGGGAGTCATAAGGCTCTTCGTCTTCATACTTGTAAATGGTCAGGCTGCCCAGCTCCTGGTTACCGAACGCTACATTATCCGTAATACCACTAGTAACAGTTGCACTCTTAAATAGTCCCGAGCCGGGGTCGGTACATCTCCAGCCAGATTGCAGTGTTTCCACTACCCTGTAGTCACCAATATCAAGGTCGCAGACGAGGGCATCACCATTTCCATCAGTGGTAACATTCGCAACAGGGTTAACAAGGTCACTAGTCTTATAGACTTTGAACTCCCAGCCTACCCCATCAAGACCCTCATCATCATCTCCTTGACCGTCAGTATCAATATACTTATGGATCAAGATACAACCTGGCGCCGGCTGGTTGATGAAGGTAACCTTGACAGTAGTATCGTAGGTTACTGTTGCTGTCTTCTGGTATGGAGGCCCGGTAGCAGGATCAACAGGAGTCCAGTTGGGTTCCACTGTCTCTACCACTGTGTATTCGCCAACGGTTAGATCACAAAGGGTATACTCGCCATCTGATTCGGTGTACACAGTGGCGACAAAGGTTCCGGGGTCATCAGGTCCGTAAATGTCAAATCGCCAGCCTTCCTGGGGTGCACCCGTATCACTTTCCTTTCTAACCGTCAAGCAACCTTCTGCCTGCTCTACCTCGAATGGTATATAGGCACCAGCCGCAGCTGCTGTCTGTCCCTCCAGGTAAAGGTTCACCCAGGCGGCATAAAGCCCTGGGGCAACCGTATCGGGCACCGTCCAGTCATGTGTGTCAGTGTAGTCTGGCTGACGGACATGTACGGTAAGACCGCCGACAGTACCATTGATATCCTGCAAATCCATTGATATGTCAGCAGGGGGGAAGGTGTCAGTTCCTACATTGTCAGAATACTGGATATACAGCGGAGTACCTGGCTGTCCTCTTACATTGACCTGAAAGGTGTAGTAATCAGCAGTTCCTTCCCAATCATAGATATCCCAGCTGAAGTGCAGCTCACTCTCCCCATCATTAGTAACCACGTTAGGCGTCACAGTTCCCGTTGCCGTGGCCTGCGGCTCAACATCCTGAGCCAGCACAGGAACACCGACCAGTCCGGTAGTCAATATCAGGATGATAGAGAGTATTCCAATCTTGGAGAATATCTTCTTAATTTTCATTTTAGATTCTCCCGCCTCCTTATACTTAATAAAATAATTGTTAGTAATCATAAATCTACATTACCTCGCACAGAAGCAGTAGCCAAAGCTACCGCCTTTGTGCTTATCACCTCCTTCCGTCGTGATAACCCCATATTCATTTGCATTGCCTGATCAAATTAAACTAATCAAGATCCTGTCTTAAGAATGAACAATCTCCTGCCAAAGTAAATTATCAATCCGAGTACAATTACACCACCAATTACCCCTATAATCAGCGCCAATTGAACTGGCTCAACCACATTGAAGGTTGCGCTTTGCCCGTTAATCTCCACGGTATAGCTGCCAGCTTCGCCTTTAGTCACTGAGAAGAAAACCTTTGCTGTTTGTCCTCCCGCCACAGAGACAGACTGGCTAGCCTCCACCACGCCGTTAATCGTAAGCACTACAGTATATGAGTCTTCCGATTCGCCGGAATTGACAACGTCAACAGTAATGGTTACGGTTTCATCAGGCGCAACCGTATCAGGAGAAACGTTAAGGTTGCTTACACCGAATGCGGCTGGCGAAGGAGCTGGCGGGGCCACTGGCGCTGCCGGAGGTGTCTCAGGTTCCGCCGGAGGAGCAGGTTCCTCAGGTGGTGGCTCAGGTGCCGCCGGAGGAGCAGGAGGAATGATAATCGGAGGGGTAGTTTCCTCAGGCGGTGCAGGTTCCTCTTCAGGTTCCTCAGGAGCAGGTTCCTCTTCTTCAGGTTCAACAGATGTGATGATGCCACCACCACCACCGCCAACAACAACATCAGTATCAGCAGTAACGGTGATAGTGATATCCTCAGTATCGGTCAGCATATCAACAGTATCCTCAGTTACCACAAACTGGAGATAAAATTTTCCCGTCTGACCGATGCTGGGAGTCCACGAAAAAGAGCCGGTACCATCACCATTATCAGTGAAGTTAGCTCCAAATGGCTTGTCGATGACTGTTAAAATCAACGTGTCATCTTCAGGGTCATAGGCAGTGACCGGGAACGAGCATGCGTAACCTTCCACAACTGATTTATTACCAATGTGATTGAGCACCGGCGGGTCATTGACGCCGGGGGTATCGGGTATCTCAACGGTAGGGCCTGTGTGCGACCCGGTATCCCCGGTGGCGGGGTCTTCGCCGTCATTGGCGGCAAACTGGAAGTTATTACTGCCAATATTCAATCCCGCGCCGGTAAGAGAGTATTCGTAGATTTCGCCATTGGTAAAATCACCGTCCTGGCCGGTTTTGACGCTCATTGCCTGAGGACTACCACTGTTGATAGTAACCGTTATTGAGCCAGGCGTATTGTTATCCGTATCAGTATAGGTCACTGCGTACAGGAAGGTTGTCGAGGTGTTCCCTGAGGCCGGAGTTACGCTACCGGATGAAAGTACCGGTGGATTATTTTCCGCAGGTGGCTCTTCACCAGGCTCGTAAACAGTAATAGTGATATCCTCAGAGTCAGTGAGCCCGCCACCATCTTCTACCTCAAAGTGAACATCGGGATAGGTTCCCGCGTCACCATCAGCAGGAGTCCAGGAGAATGTTGCAGTACCATCGCCATTATCAGTGAAAGTAGCCCCGGAGGGCAGGTTGGAGGCTGTTAAAGTCAATGTCGATGGGTCATCATCGGGGTCAGTGGCTGATACGGCGAACTGAAGAAGTTCGCCCTCTTCGGCTGACCTGTCACCAATGGTAACGAGGTCCGGCGGTAAGTTTTCCGGTTCGGCAGAAGGCGTATACTCTAAATCGGCTCCGTTGACTGCCCCGGCATTGAAAGTTACCGAAGATAAGTCAACAGTACTCCAGTCCCAGTAAGGTGTCTCGTTTTCAATCAGTTCACCCCACCGGATTATACCGGCAGGTACCCCGTCAACACGGAACTCGATTTCATCACCGCCCTCGCCGTTCACAACAAGATAATATGGTAACCCGGCACCTGGATCACTGCCGTACTGCCCGGAACCATCGGTGGTAATCGTGTCTTTCAGTTCGCCGTCAATCCAGGCTGATACTATTACGCCGGGAGCAGGGTCTCCGGTATCAGTTTTTACCAGGCCCCAAAAACTATGGGGTAAGGTCGTGCTCTCGGCATTTGCCATCATTGCCGGCATCCCCATCATGGCCAGAGCGAAGACAACCACCGCTCCCAATCTTAAGAACTTGAAACCTAATCTGCTTAGTAACTTGCTTTTCATAATTAGTTCCCCCCCAACTTTACGCTTCTTAACGGGGTGGGGAGGAGACCCCCCCACCCCGCTTTTTGGGGTTGGGGGGGCTTTGATATCCCCCCCAACCCATACCTGGGTTTGACTGATTATGGCCCAGCCGGAAGCGGGCTAAAGCCAAACCCGACCAGCTTATCAGGATTCTCCATCCACACCCAGTAACCTCTGCCACTATTCATTAGCGGCCCAGGACCGGGCATGCTGGGTACGTACATCCATGAAGGCTGACAGTTCACCACCGGGCTGATGGCCTGGACATAACCGGGGTCAGAGCCAGGTGTCAGCTCGATAGATGACAGGGCAGGCTTCACCGGCATAGCCGGAGTGTAGAATATCGGGTTGGGACCAACCAGACTCCAGCCTGCGATCAGGTCCCTGGTAGGCATGGCGTACGGATGCAACGGATCCGAGTTGACATAGAGGATTACGTTTTCACCCGGCGCGAACAGGTAGATGTACCAGGCATCGAGCGGGTCAAGGAAATCCCCAGGTGCCACTGGTTGCCAGCCTGTACCAGGTACCCACTTGTTAACGTACTTGACCTTCATGGGTCCATCCAGTCCGCTGTTAGCCGCAATATCCGCCCACGTGCGAGACGCTGGTGATACCACGGCGGGATCTTGCTCAAGAGCTATCGGAGTGGACAGCGTGTTCAGACCCTTGCACATCGGGATGAAGAAGCCAAACTTGCCGATCTGCTCACACAGAACCTGACCGTGCTCTACATACAGCCATGGCGAGAAGAACACCGGATCTCCAACCCACTTCACCCATTCACCGTTACCAACAGGCATGGGGCCAGTGGGGTCGTTCCACCAGTTGAGCGTGGCGTCAAGACAAGGCCTACCTATCTTGAGCAGGCCAGCCTCATCCTCGTCTACGCCAACATTGTCCTCCAGTGACAGGGGAACGTCATCAATTATGCTGTTGTAGTTCACGTCACCGAACCTATGGCGCGGTCGGCCCTGTGGATCAAGCTCGTCAACCTCTTCTTCGAGGAAGCGAGGATGCATATGTTTCAGCTTCATGACGATGTCGTAACTACCGGCAAAGCCACAGGCTCCGGCAGAGCCGAAGTCGGCATCGTATGTTGCCGTGGCTCGGGCGGTACCCTCGCCGGCAGCCACATTGCACCTGATCACGTCAGTGCAGGGCGAGTAAGCGACAAGTATACCCTTGCCGATACCGGTTGCCAGGCTGCAGGCGTAAGCCTCGCTCAGCGGGATGTAGCTGATAGCAGTAACAACGGTCTCAGCGTCGCCCCTGCCGACAGTCCCCTGAATAATCAGGCAAGTCTCGGGGTCAAGGTGACTGTTGCCCATCACCAGGCTGCGCGGGCATTCGACAACCATTATGCCGATACCCAAACCAAGGCTACCACCAAAGGCATTGGCTGACATCACAACGTGCTCGGTAGCGCCAACCATAGCAAAAGCTACACCATCGCCGGAAGCCACGTTGTTCAGGATTTCGGCATGTAAGCAGCCTACTGTGCCGATACCGATACCGATAGCGGCAGCACCGCCAATGGAGGCCGGATCAAACTCGTGTACTGCCTCGGCGCTGATGTTAACATTCGCTGAAGCATCAGCGTCCACCATGTTACCCTCAATCAGTATACCGGGGTACCACAGAGCGCCTATGCCCATGGCAAATCCCAGACCACCGCCCAGAGCGCATGACTCGTGGCATTCAAAGAAGTCCACGGCACTTACCATGACGGGGTCAGCGATTCCGGAAGCGGTAACGATGTTACCGACAACTACCGGCCGGTCAAACCAGCACTGGTCTTCAGGTAATTCCTCGGCTTCCAGTGGGAAGCCGGGCATACCGACCAGCAGTATGCCGACGCCAATACCGGCACCTCCGCCGACAGCTCCGGCGTACTGAGCAATTCCAGTACCATGCTGGGCGCCAACATCTACGTCAGCAGTGCCTTCACCGTGGACATCCTCAACTACCTCTGTAGTAGCCGGGTCGTCCATGCCGTTACCACTTACCGTGGCGCCGCGGCAACCGATGACGATAATACCGCCACCAAATCCCAGGCCACCGCCGGCAGCCTCCGCATCATAATATTCGAATTCTTCGTAAGACTCGACATCAGCCTCAACATCGCCGGTGCCGTTCACTGGAGTATTGTTAGTTATCATGACTCCGTCAGAATGAACAGCCAGTATGCCCATTCCGGCAGCTATACCGGCACCCAGACCAAGGGACTGAATTCCGGGCAGGCTACCGCTTAGTGCAACATCGATTTGCTCATCGGCCAGAGTCTCCTCCAGTTGCATGTAGACGGCACCCAGAATCTGGGAGTCTAAGAGGGTGAGGGCTGCATCCGGCGCAAATTTGCTGAGGACATATCCGTTGGATTCAACGTCAACCCAGAGGTCAGCATCGGCGTTAACACTGTTTCCGCTGACCATGCCGCCGGGAGAGCCCATAAGGGTGATACCCTGCGCCACGCTGATGCCGCCACCGAAGGCAAACCCAGCCGGAGTAACGTTTTCGGTCACGGTTACCTGGGTGTGCACGTCGTCAACCACGGTTACCCCGTTGCCGTTTACGTTAATGCCGGGTGAACCAAGGCCGGAAATGCCGATGGCACAACCGCCACCGCCACCACCGCCCATCACCGGTTCATCAGACACAACATCCACGTCGAGGTCAACCAGGACGGTATTCCCGAGGACCATGGTAGCTTCACAGCCCGTTACCGAGATACCTACCAGCGTGCCCATGCCAGTGGTCAGGCACTGGTCAATGCCCAACGTTTCAAACAGCATGGCTTCCAGTTCAGCCAGTTCTTCGGCTGCAATTTCATCTATACCGGCCGACGGTGGGGGTGGCATGGCTGTGCTGTTTATGTCGCCGGTACCCATCACGGTCACGTCGTTACCGTTTATGTTGGACTCATGGCTGGCATCCACCTTGATGCCTCTGCCATACAGGTAGCCGCCAAGGGAACCGATGATGTTCACCTCCACGTAGACCGTGTTGGCAATAACATCAGACCTGTCTGAGCATATCACCCAGATGCCCCAGCCCATTGAGATGCCGTTGCCGTTGGTCTCCACATAGACCATGTTGTACATGATGTCAATCAGCGGGCAGTTCACCGCGTAGATTCCGTAACCGAGGACATCACCGGTAGCGAGCACCGCGATGTCATTAGCTCCGTTGGAACCATCGGGCATCACGCCCACCAGGGTCTTGGGGCAATCATCCAGCACAATACCCCAGCCCGTTACGTCACCGTGGATATCCAGCTCGTTGTTGGTAACCTGCGGCATATGCCAGACATCGCCAACCAGCAAGGGCCGGCAGTTCATCATCAGTATGCCCCAGGCATCGGTGACGCTGAGCGCCAGGTCAGCCCCTTCTACGCCCACCATGATGTGGTTACCATCAATAACGGGCCACTTGACGCACTCCATCACGATGCCCCATCCCACGTCAACCTGGTCAATCTTGATGACGCTGTTCAGCACCTTGACATTTTCAAGGTAATCACAGCACCCATCCTGGTCAACACAAACCGTGGTTTCATGAGCAACGACACCGGCTCCTCCAGTGTCAGCAGCTATGTCGGCTTCTGCTCCGGTAAGGAACAGGTCATCAATAACCACGTCGGAACAGATAATCTCAATTACCTGTGCCGGCACTACCGGCTGACCGCCCACATTAATACCGGTGAGCATATCCCCGCCTTCATCCAGGGCGCCGTCCCGGGATACAATCGTAACAGGCTTATCTATCGTTATGTTTTCCGGAACGGCTCCGCCGTACCAGAGCGGCGCGGACGGGCCAACTACGATCATATCGTCAACGGCAGGGTCACCGTAAGGCAGCTGGCTTTCCGCAAAGGTGATGGTGCGCCAGGGGCGCTCTTTACTGCCGTCAAAGCTGACGCCATTACTCCCGGACTTATAATCGTCCTCGTCACCAACGCCGTAGACGGGGTCACCATCAATATATAATGAATTAATGGCGACATACCTGACGTCGTACTGCGAAAGGTCGTAGCTGTCATAGCCACCATACGCGCCACTACTGTAGCCAGCGGCAGCCGCTTCTTCAGCGGTCGCTGGCGCCACTACTGCCCCAACTGAAAAGAGGAGCACCAGTGACATAAGTACATTGATAATTTTCCTATTCATTGTTATCCACCTCTCGTTTGGAAATTTGTATTTCCCACCACCTTCATTGCACAGTAAGCGCATTAAAGATTAGGCAGTGGAAAAACCCCGGCCCCCGTTCTGATTACTACATTTTAATCACCCCTTTCGGTTGTAATTAGGCCGATAGACCGGCTATCGTAACCCCCCCAAAGCTCTATTTTTTAAGCTCTGGAAACCGACGGGCTTGCCGCCCGTCCTACCTCTGGTGAGGTTAGGAAAATCGTAACAAATACAAAATGGGGGGTGTGTGACCGAAAAGGATATTTCGGGAACTTCAAAATGATGATTTTAAATGTAGTAAGAATCGTGCGCTTCAATCAAAAGAGCGGTGGCAAAAAATCAAAATGTCTATTTTCCTAACGGTAGAATGATTAGGTGAATTACATTAAGGTGCTTAATATACCCTATCTTCCGAGGCTGTTTTGCGGATAAAAAGGCTGTAAAACGAAATATTAAAGCGTATTGACAAGCTAATTTTGGTAGCTTATATATAGATTATGCTCAGAAAGCGACCGGTATAAATTAATCCGCGGACCGGGTAAATATAATTAGGAAGAATCTGGGGGAAGGATAAATGTTAATAAAATTGAGGTTGACCTTAATAATAATGCTTACGGCTTTAATGCTTTTGACTATTAGCGGGGAAGCGCTGGCGCAGAACCCGACGGTTAGAGTAATCATCGGGTTCTCTCAACCGCTGCCTATGATGCAAGAAGAAGGAAACCTGGCGGTACAAGAGATAAGCGGATTTGGAGGTCAGGTCAGACGCCAGTTCCGCATCGTACCGGCGATGTCTGCCTCTATTCCAAGATGGGCTTTTAGCAGGATCCAGAGGCTGCCCGGAGTGACCTTCATTGAAGAAGACCAGCTGTGCTACGCCCTCGACGAGGACGTCCCGTGGGGTATCGACCGTATCGAAGCCGATATGGTCCATTCCTATAATAAAGGCGCCGGCAGCAAGGTAGCCATTATTGACAGCGGGATAGACCTTGATCACCCTGACTTGCAGGTATATGGCGACGTCACTTTTGTTTCCGGTACCACCAGCGGTGATGACGACTACGGGCATGGTACCCATGTCGCAGGTACTGTAGCCGCACTGGATAATGAAATAGGAGTTATCGGTGTGGCTCCTGAGGCGCACCTGTACGCAGTTAAAGTACTCAGCTCGTCCGGGAGCGGCTACTGGAGTGATGTCATTTCCGGCATAGAATGGGCAGTGGACAACAGTATGCATGTGATTAACCTGAGCCTGGGCAGTTCAAGCAGTTCCTACGGATTGCAAGATGCCTGCGACGCCGCCCGTGATGCCGGAGTCGTCGTCGTAGCTGCCGCCGGTAACAGCGGTAGCTACTATTATAGCCCTTATATGGACAGGGTAATCTATCCGGCAAAGTATGAATCGGTAATCGCGGTGGCGGCTACTGATACCGCCGATGACCGGGCTTACTTCTCCAGCTATGGCCCGGCCGTTGAGCTGGCGGCTCCGGGGTATAACATCCCCTCAACCTATCCCGGCGGTACCTATACTACTAAAAGTGGTACATCCATGGCATCACCGCATGTGGCTGGCCTGGCGGCATTAATAATCGCTTCCGGAATAAGTGACGCCAATTCTAACGGACGTATCAATGACGAAGTTCGTGCAAGAATGCAACAAACTGCCATTGACCTGGGAGCCTCAGGCAAAGATAATGAGTTTGGTTACGGGCTGATAAATGCGCCTGCGGCTGCCCCTGAGCCAGCGAACAACCCGCCCGGCGCTCCGGTTATTGATGTCACTCCAAACTCACCCCTTACCACCGATGACCTGGTGGCTACTATCACTACCCCCAGCACCGACCCCGATGG
>Ga0180432_10011625_pt1 | contig 10349 bp, 7 predicted proteins | sample SS_ome_10_FD_132414 | JGI IMG/M metagenome (GOLD analysis project Ga0180432, IMG submission 132414) | Hypersaline lake sediment archaeal communities from the Salton Sea, California, USA - SS_1_MS_2 metaG | ecosystem: Environmental > Aquatic > Non-marine Saline and Alkaline > Hypersaline >...
TACAAAAATAACTGTATCGCCTTTTTTGTTCCGGCGGCAATTACCTCTCTTGCAATCCTTGTTAAGGATGCTTTTCTGTTTTCGGCTTCCGATTTGCATGCCGACTACGAGTTCCTCCAATATTTCTTTAAATATGAATTCGCATATGATGTTGATAAAACGACGGAATACTTTGTTCGTAAAAACATAAAGGCATTTATTGATGAAACCATTTTAATGCCTCATCCCACCTTGCCTGACACCTATAATCTGACCTCTTCCGGTTTTAGAAAATTGAGATTGTTTTCAAGCTTTCTGAAAACTTATTTTGAATCATACTGGATCGTACTCAATTTTTTCATGCAATACCCGCCAAACGCCATTAAAACAAAAGACCGTATAAAAAAAATTGAAACCATCGGAAATCGCATGTATAAAAAGAAGGAAATCGAACGAAAAGAAGCGCTTTCCATCGTCAACTACAACAATGGAATAGATTTTTTTACAACCAACGGTGTAAAAGGTTCCGATAATAAGGACAGGATAGAATTCTATGCCGATGCCATTCAAAAATATTTGAATTGTCTATAAATGAAAGCCTTAATACTTGCTGCAGGCTTTGGTACGCGTCTGCTTCCCTTTACGAAAAACACACCCAAAGCGCTTTTTCCGGTTGCAGGGCGCTCACTGCTCCATATCATTATCTTAAGTCTGGAGAATGCAGGATGTAAAGCGGTTATCATCAATACCCATCATCTTTATAAAAAGATTGATTCCTATCTGTTGCAACAAAAATATGCAATCCCGGTCATCACCCGCTATGAACCGGAAATACTAGGTACGGGGGGAGCCATTAAAAATGTTGCCGACTTCTGGGATGATCATCCCTTTATGGTTATAAACTGCGATATTTTTACCGATATAGATTTGAAAAAAGTGTATGATTTTCACCTAACTCATCGTCATCCGGTCACACTGGTTCTTCATGACGACCCGCAGTTTAACACCGTGTCGGTGAATAAGGACGGTTTTATTACAGATTTTCATGATTCCACGCTCCTGCCCTCTCACTCTGTTTCAGACTCGAATATTCATCAGTCCGGAGAAACCGAAAGATTTACTTTTACCGGTATACAGGTTCTGGATCCACAGATTCTTGAATTCATACCTGATAATATATTTTCAAGCAGCATCGATAGTTACCGGCAGCTGATATCAGAAAATAAAAAAGTATGCGCTTTTATTGCAAAGGAATACCGATGGAAAGACATCGGTTCCCCGGAAAGGTACAGGCAGGTGGTGTTCGAGCAAATGGCGCCTGAAGCTTTCAAACACGCTTTCTCCACTTGGCCGGACAAAAAGATTTTCCGTACCCGGCTCAAAGGGGATGGGTCTGACAGGAACTGGTACCGACTCACCTCGGGAAACCGGTCACTGGTCATGGCAGATCACAATATCAGAAAAAACCCATCAACCAGTGAAGTAGACTCATTTGTTGCCATCGGCTACCATCTGCATGACAAGGATGTACCGGTACCGGAAATATATGTTCATGATACGTTTTCAGGCCTTGTTTTCATGGAAGATTTAGGAGATGTAAATCTTCAAACCCTTGTTCTGAAAACTCAAAAGCCGGAGCAGATCATCTCATACTACAAATCGGTCATAGATCTTCTCGGAAAACTTTCCGCAACCGGTGCAAAGGGCTTTGATCCAGCCTGGACCTATCAAACCTCACATTACAATCAGGATCTTATTCTCGAGAAAGAATGCCGGTATTTTGTTGATGCTTTTTTAAAAAAATACATGGGCATGAATATCTCCTTTAAAGATCTTGAAGATGAATTTAGAACCCTTGCGGACAAGGCCCTTGAATTTTCGGTCAACGGATTTATGCACCGGGACCTGCAGTCAAGAAACATCATGATAAAAAATAATCGCTTTTATTTTATTGACTTTCAAGGGGGACGGTTAGGGCCGGTCCAATACGACCTTGCATCCTTGCTAATCGATCCCTATGTCGAGTTGTCTCCTTGGGTACGGTATCAACTCCTTAATTATTCCGGTAAAACGCTTCCATCCCTTCTGAACATAAATCCGGATAAATTTTTTGCCGGTTATGCCTATTGTTCCATAACAAGAAACCTTCAGATACTGGGGGCCTTCGCTTATCTTAGCCGCATTAAAGGAAAAAGATACTTTGAAAAATATATCCCTAATGCTATAAATACATTAAAGCATAATCTTTCAGTTCTTAAAAACAGAGAATTCCCGAATCTTGAATCCATTGTGAGGGAAATAGGGGGTGAAAAATGAATAATATAAAAATTATGGTAAACGGCTTGCCCGGGAATATGGCTTCCAATGTCGTCCGTCACGCCCTTGCCGACAGCCGGTTTGAACTGATTCCACAATCCCTGACCGGACCTGAAATTACCGAAACCGAGACCATCATAGATTCGGTTTCTTTCAGTCTCATTCTGCCGCGAGACAGGGATCAAGCCATCCCGGCCATTAAAGAAAAGGAAGGTTCCTTTCTTAATGTGGACTTTTCTCTTCCTCCGGCCGTAAACAGTAATGCCGAATTTTACTGCAAACACGGGCTTCCCTTTGTCATGGGAACAACAGGCGGCGACCGACAGCTCCTTGAAGATACGGTCATGGCTTCTTCTATTTCTGCGGTAATCGCACCCAATATGGCCAAACAAATCGTCGGTTTTCAAGCCATGATGGAATATGCCGCAAAAACATTCCCGGATCTTTTTAAAGGATATTCCCTTGAAATCAAAGAAAGCCATCAAAAAGGAAAGGCCGACACCAGCGGAACCGCAAAGGCAATGGTACGCTATTTCAACAGTCTGGGGTCGGCTTTTGCCGAAGAGGAAATTACCAAAGAGCGTGATCCCGAAACCCAGAAAAATGTCCTGGGTATACCCGAAGAATACCTGTCAGGACATGGATGGCACACTTACAGACTGGATTCAAATGACAAAACGGTCCATTTTGAATTCACACACAATGTCAACGGCCGGGATGTATATGCCATGGGAACCCTTGATGCGCTGATTTATCTGGCTAAAAAGGTGAAACAAGGATCTAAAGGAAAAGTCTTTTCCATGATTGATGTGTTAAAAGGCGGGGAATAACCAGACCTTTTATCAATGAGACCTTTAAAAAACGTTCAATCTTGCCTGCCCAGTTAAACCCGTATTTCATTTTTAACCGGGGTTCAAGGCCAAGGCAAATCTGCAGGATAGCAGATTTGGACAACTGTTAAGCTGCCCGCAAGGGCGAGGGGCATGGACGCCCCGAGTCAACGCGAAAATTTTAACCACAGGAATACATTTATAAGCTAACTGCTTTATTCTTCGGGTTGTAAAATAAAACGACTCTGATAATGCTGGAACGTTACTTCCAATATCAGGCCGATCTTGCCGCAACAGAAAGTAATATACTCTGCCCTGAAGATTGTGATGCACCCGGCTGTTGGATGGCCGAAGTTGTTGTCGGTGTAAGTCTATTTGATTTGATCAGATTTAGTTTGGAGTTAAAGACTCCTGTTTCCAGCCTATTTTTAAATCACTGCTGCTTCGGGTTCCTATGCAACGAACTCAATCCCCGTTATCTGAACTTATCGATAAAACTGAAAAAGCCGTGTCCTTTTCTTCAAAAGGCGCGCTGCAGGGTTCACCGTTTCAAGCCGCTCGATTGCGTTCTTTTCCCCGAGTACCATCGTATCGCAGGACTTCTGCCGGAGCTTGTCAAACGCCCGGTCTTTAAAAAATTCCCATGCTTAAAAAGCGAGATTGCCGTTTCAGACCAAAGAAGCCAAGCGTTAAAGGAACTCAAGAAAATGAGCAACAGGCAAGAAGCCCTTACCTACTATTTTCTTCAAGAAATTCCTTGCGTTATTATCGATGCCAAGCCGCTGGCCAAACAGTTGAAAAAATCAGGTCTAAAAAACAAGTCATTTTCCGCAGGAAACTACCACCAACAGATATATGAAAAGCTAAAATCAACCGGCATTTTCGACGCCATCATGGATAAAATTAGACTCTTGGACACCCCTCAGGAGATGGAAAGTTTATTTAATCAACTCGAGAACCAAACCTTGATTAAAGAGCTTCTTGAAAAAAGAGCAAGCCCGGAGATTGTTTTCAGAGTTGATAAAAATCGTTTAAAGCCCATGAAAAGATACCTGCGGCGGTCCGATTTAATTTAAACGGAAAATAAAAAATCGGAATAATATACCCCAAAACTTGCTTTTAGAAACGATTTCCCACCACCTCATAAACCTTTTCGAGAGCCTGATCCAGATTTTCCGGTTGGGTTCCCCCGGCCTGTGCCATATCCGGCCTGCCTCCGCCGCCGCCGCCCACAACCGATGCGACCTCCTTAACAATTTTCCCGGCATGAAATCGGTCTGTCAAATCTTTTGTAACCACAACAATCAACAGCGCTTTGGAATCGGCCGAACTGCCAAGGACAATGATACCGGTTTTTATCTTCTCTTTAAACTTGTCCGCCAGATCTCTCAGTTCAGCCGGCGTGCCGGCTGTGACCTTTTTAGCCAGTACCTTTATATCGTTAATGGATTTAATATCCTCCTCGGTCCAGTCTGCCGACCGCATAGCAATCTTCGCTTTTAATTGCTCCACCTCTTTTTCCAGCGATTTCTGAACGGACAATATTTTTTTAATTCTCCCGGGAACCGCTTCAGAACTTTCTTTAAGCAACCTGGCAGAGTCATGTAGCGTCTTTGAGTTTTTTTGAATATATTCGACGGCGGCCGCACCAGTCAGCGCTTCAATACGCCGTATTCCCGACGCCACACTCGATTCCCCGATAATTTTAAATAAGCCGATGTTACCGGTCATATCCGTATGGGTCCCCCCGCAAAGCTCCTTGCTGATATCGTTTACGGACACAACCCTGACACGGTCACCGTATTTTTCTTCAAAGATTGCTGTGGCGTCTGTTTTGAACGCTTCTTCTGCATCCATTTCAACAATTTTAACAGGCGTATTTCTACGTATCTCTTGGTTCACCAGGGTTTCAATTTTATCCAGAGCTTCCGGATCGGTTTGGGAAAAATGGGTAAAATCGAAACGGAGTCTGTCCGGCGCCACCAAGGAACCGGCCTGTTTGACATGATCACCCAGAATTTTTCGCAGGGCAAAATGAAGTATATGGGTGGCCGTGTGATTACATTTTGTCGCATCACGCTGAGGCTTATCAACGGTAAGCGTTACGGTCTCCCCTTTTTCAATATGTCCTGAAATGATCTTACCTTTGTGGATAATAAGCCCCGTGGGATCCTTGATGGTGTCTAAGACTTCCATGTCAAGATCATCACCGGTAATCTTACCGGTATCCCCGACCTGTCCACCGGCTTCACCGTAAAAAGGAGTAACCTCCGCCACCACCTCAACCGTTTGACCTACGGCCGCCTCCCGAGTCTCCTGGCCGTTCTCTACCAGTACAAGCACCTTTGAATCACAAGATATCTTATCATAACCCACAAACTCCGGCATTACGCCGGCGGCCGAGAGGCTTTTATAAGCATCGCTGATTTCAGCAAATGCGGCCACGGATCTCGACCGTTCACGCTGCACTTCCATACATTCTTCAAAACCGTCCATATCCAGTGATAATTCTTCATCCCGGACCACATCTTGGACAATATCAACCGGAAATCCAAAGGTATCATAGAGCTTAAATATTAAATCACCGGGAACTCGGGTTTGACCTTTGGCCTTTAGATCGGCAAGACCGTCGTTTAAAATCTTAAGCCCATGATCCAGTGTTTCTGAAAATCGAATTTCTTCGTTTTTAATGACATTGGTAATAAAAGCTGCAGCCCCTGAAAGATCGGGATATTCGGGTTCCATGATATCAAAAACAACACGGGCGGTTTCATGAAGAAAGGGCCGTGTCAGGCCGATATTACGCCCATATCGGATGGCTCTTCGCATAATACGGCGCAGCACATATCCTCGGCCTTCATTGGAAGGCAACACCCCGTCGCCGATTAAAAATGCTGCAGCCCTGCTGTGATCGGCAATGACTTTCATCGCCACATCCCCTTCACGGGACTCTCCGATCCGCTTTTCAGAAAGATCCTCCACCTTGTTCATGACCGGCAGAATCAGATCGATATCGTAATTGCTCGGCACATCCTGTATTATGGAGACCAGCCGTTCCAGCCCAAGCCCGGTATCAATGCTTGGTTTTGGAAGGGGCGTCAGCTTGCCGGAAGTATCCCGGTCGAACTGCATGAAAACCAGATTCCATATCTCTAAGAAACGATCACAATCACATCCGACCTTGCAATCCGGCTTGCCGCAGCCAAATTCCTTTCCCCGATCCATATGAATTTCACTGCAGGGACCGCACGGACCGGTATCTCCCATGGCCCAAAAATTGTCCTCTTCGCCGAACCTTAAAATCCGGTTTTCCGGTACACCGATATTTCTGTTCCAGAGTTCATGGGCTTCATCGTCATCCAAATAAATGGAAACCCATAGTTTGTCTTCCGGGAGTCTATACCCGTTGGTCAACAAATCCCAGCCGAAATCTATGGCCTTTTCCTTGAAATAATCTCCGAATGAAAAGTTGCCCAGCATCTCGAAAAATGTATGGTGCCTTGCCGTATAACCGACATTTTCCAGGTCGTTATGCTTGCCTCCGGCCCGCACGCATTTCTGGGAGGTTACCGCCCTTACATAGTCTCTCTTTTCCTCTCCGAGAAAAGCGCGTTTAAATTGGACCATACCTGCATTGACAAATAGCAAAGTGGGGTCGTCGGAAGGAACAAGAGATGAGCTTCTTACAATCCGGTGATGATGTTTTTTAAAATAATCAAGAAATTTCCTGCGAATTTCGTTTCCTGTCATAAATCACTCCATTTTAGGCTTTCGGGGTCTCCGGTGATGAATCATTCCGAGCCTCTTTATGCTTGTCTTTTGAAAAGCCCAAAGCTTCTTTGATTCTTACTAATGCTGAATTGTAAATATCCGGATTATTGTCTAAAAAGTTTTTTACGTTTTGGCGTCCCTGTCCGATTCGTTCCCCGTCATATGAATACCAGGAACCGCTTTTATCGATAACTCCGGCGGCCACGCCCGTGTCGATAAGATCGCCGGTTTGTGATATGCCTTGACCGTACATGATATCGAATTCAGCATCGGTAAACGGCGGCGCCATCTTGTTTTTCACAACGCGCACTCGGGTCCGGTTCCCGACAACCTCCTGCCCGTCTTTGATCGCTCCGATCCGACGGATATCAAGCCTGACCGAGGAATAGAACTTCAGTGCATTTCCTCCAGTTGTGGTTTCAGGGTTGCCGAACACCACACCGATTTTCATGCGGATCTGGTTAATGAAAATAACGGACGTCATTGTTTTGCTGATGGTACCGGTTAGCTTTCTCAGTGCCTGGGACATGAGCCTGGCCTGAAGTCCCATGTGGGAATCTCCCATCTCTCCTTCTATTTCCGCTCTGGGAACCAGTGCGGCAACCGAATCTATTACAACAATATCTATTGCACCGCTTCTTACCAGCATATCCGCAATTTCAAGGGCCTGTTCCCCGGTATCCGGTTGGGCCACCAGAAGTTCATCACAATTGACACCGAGCTTTTTTGCATACGAAATATCCAGGGCATGCTCTGCATCAACAAATGCGACAATGCCACCCTGTTTTTGGGCCTCGGAAACCGCATGCAGTGCAAGGGTAGTTTTCCCGGACGATTCTGGTCCGAAAATTTCAATAACCCTTCCTCTGGGAAGTCCCCCGATTCCCAGTGCTTTATCAAGAGCCAGGGAACCGGTTGATATCACCGGCACATCGACAATAGGGCTGCTCCCCAGTTTCATTATAGATCCTTTGCCGAACTGTCGCTCTATCTGCAACATGGCGGTTTCCACCGCTTTTTCCTTGTCCGGAGATATGCTCATGATCTCCTCCTTATCGACCCAAATATGGGGGTCAATTTAGATTTTTCCACACCTGATTTATCTGTATTTATAAATTCGAGTTCGTCAAATATGATGAACTCGTAAAAAGTCAAAATTGAGACGGCAAAGTAAAAAGTTCAAGTTCCCCCGCATAAATCTATCGGGATAAAAAGGCGTCGCGAATTTCGTGGAATGAGGCGTACTTATGTACGCCGCAGTGAACACGAAATGAAGCGCAACGCAGAAATTGGACTTTTTACGAAGCCGTCAGATATGCCTCTGTAAGTTTTGTATACACAGCTCCTTTGGGTTTCAGTTCACTTTTATACAAAATAATCCTGTCGGCAAAAAAATGTTCGGATTCAAATTGAGTAAATTCTTTTAATACATCATGTAATTTTTTTGCATCGATTTTAGACTTTATCCTTCCCAGCGTAAGATGACCTTTGAAAGGCCTCTTCTCTTTTGGAAAACCGATGGTCTGTAATCTTTCGTCCAGCGTTTTTTGCAGTTCGGTCAGCAGGTCCAGTTGTTTTGAAATACCTAACCATATAACACGGGGCCGTTTTATTCCTGGGAAAACACCTATTCCTTTTACCGCAAGCAATATGGGATCATACCCCTTAACCGATTCAGAAATAACCCTTGCGATTTTTTCCGTATCCGTCTCTTGGATGTTGCCTAAAAATTTTAAGGTAAGATGGATGTTTTCCGTACGGACCCATCGGATGTTAACCTCATGAGATTTTAATTTTTCCTGAACCTTGCCAATAGTGTAAATTATTTTTTCCGGAAGCTCAACAGCTATAAACGTTCGTATGATATTTGACATAGGAAATTGCATCAGATATTCGTTTTAATTTTAAATCGTAACCATCTAACATCTCAATAAATTATGAGGCCTACTGGTGATAAAATTTAAAAGATCCGAATGGTTGAGATGTTACGTAAAAGTTCTTTAACTCTTCAATAATCAATTGAAAATCTTCAATCACAACTAAGTCGGCAATGTAAACTGCGGTTCTCCGATAAGGAATTTCCCCTTGGCAATCCATTTTTTCAATATATCAGCGACTTCACGTGCCCTGACCATACTCGATAGCGGAACCGTGGGTATTTCCTCGCCCCTGAATCCGATATGACCACTTTTTAGCTCTGCGTAACTGACTTGGCCATAACTCTTTGAAATGCCGTTGGAGTAATCATGACCATAATCAACAATCTGGGTAAATAACTGCTCATCTGAAACCGCCGTATACTGGACAATTTCCTCGTTCAATATAGGTATGGGAATACCCAGGCCCACGGCAAGAGAACATCCATAGCCCTGAATACTCACCCCCATCAGCCATTTGGGACTCATTTTTTTAAGATCTCCCATGACCCATAGGGTGCCTGCCGGTGCCACGGGAACACCCTTTTTTGTTCTTTTTGCCGAAGGGTTGTGCTGGGTGCCGTGCCAGGTGACATATCCTGTTGATCCTCCCAAAAAAATACGGGTACCCAGCCCAATTGTCTTATAATACGGATCATTGAAAAGCGGACTGAGCTGTCCGCTCGAACAGTAATTTGCATTGGCCGCTTTGGGTTTCAATGTGCCCATGTATGTATAGACTGTTTTTTTAGTGAGATTGATGGCACAGTTATAATTTTGATAGCCGTTTCTGGGATTACATAATGTGGCATGGGGAAGTTCGCGGAGTAAAATCTCCTTTTCGATCATCCGGTTTGGATAACAATCCGTACCATAAGCCGTGGCCTTTAAATGCACTTTTTTCCCTGCGACAAGATCATGGATGACATGACCGCCGCCATATTTGAATTCACCGGGATAGACCTTGTTTAATGGATCGTCCTCACACGGCTCTGCAGCACCGATATAGCAATCCACCGCTGCCACTCCCGCATATGCAGGAACATGGTTCATCCATACTTTGGCAGCTTTTATGGTAGGAACCGAATGTCCGAAATTGATAAATGCCCCCGACGAACACATGGGGGCAAAAGTGCCTGTCGTCACAACGTCTACGCGCCGTGCAGCCTCAACAGGTCCTTCATCCTTTACGATATCGATGATCTCATCGGCGGTAACCACAACAACTTCTCCGGACCTGATTTTTTTATTAATTTCCTGGTATGTTTTGTTTATTTTATATTTTTTCATTGCTGACATATGCCTTTTACCTGTTATTAGACGTTACCGTATTTATCTTGCCTGAGATATTGTTTTGTATCCAAGATGCATCCCACCATTCAACCGGATTAACAAAAGTGTTTTGAATAAGCATTCCGAAATGCAGATGATCTCCTCCCGCAAGTCCCGTGGTGCCGGTATGGCCTATTGTCTCACCCTTGGAAACCATCTGTCCCTTTATTACACTAAAATCGTTTAAATGTGAATACATGCTAAA
>Ga0180432_10011626_pt1 | contig 10349 bp, 10 predicted proteins | sample SS_ome_10_FD_132414 | JGI IMG/M metagenome (GOLD analysis project Ga0180432, IMG submission 132414) | Hypersaline lake sediment archaeal communities from the Salton Sea, California, USA - SS_1_MS_2 metaG | ecosystem: Environmental > Aquatic > Non-marine Saline and Alkaline > Hypersaline >...
TAGCCCGCCAGCGGTCGGCGAGGCTCTGCGATTTGGTCGACTGCCGGATCAGCGTCTTGGCCGAGGGCCTGGCCCACGAGGGCGCTGGCACGTCATAGTCGAACCCCGGCAGCGTCTTGCGCTCGATCTTGCGGTCCAGCAGGTACTCGATCCGGTGGATCAGCCCCTCGTCCTCAGGAGTGACGAGCGTGATGGCGTCCCCATCGGCATCGGCGCGCGCCGTGCGCCCGATGCGGTGCACGTAATCCTCGGGATGCTCCGGCACGTCATAGTTGACCACGTGCGAGATCCCCTCCACGTCCAATCCCCGCGCGGCGATATTTGTCGCGACCAGGACGCGGTGTTTGCCCGACCGGAACCCCTCCAGCGCAGCGATCCGCTCCCGCTGCTTGAAATCCCCGTGGATGCAGGCCACAGCGACCCTAGCCTGGCGCAGTTGCCGGGTCACGACGTCGGCCTCCTGCTTGGTCCGGGTAAAGACCAGCATGCCCTCGACGTCCATCTGCTCAAGCACGCCCAAAAGAAGTTGCTAACTCTGAAACGCATGAAACTCCTCAGTTGTACTACTCAATTCACACAAGCTATCTTCCCGAAAGCGGCGATCGAGGCGATCGCTAGGACGATGATCAGCATTGCCTGCGATGTTGCTAACAAACATGGAATCGTCTGCAAGCTGCTCGTGCAGGCTTTCGGGAAGGTTTGTCCCCGTATTGGAGCCCCCCCAAACCACAGGTTGATTTGCATCTTCCGCTAGATGATCATATAATGCGTAGCGTAGCGATATTGGTCCATATTTGGCGCAAAGGGCAAGCTAGCATATTCCACACGTCTTCCAAGGACGAATCGCCCGGACAGGCAAAGGAGGCTAAGAGACGTGGATCGCCATCCCCTCACCTACCGCGTACCTGAGGTGCAGCAGGTGATGAACTGGATTGAAAGCGGACAATCCGGTTGCCTAGTTGGCCTGCGTAGGGCTGGCAAGTCTAGCTTTCTCCGTTTTCTCCTCCGCCAAGATGGCTAGCGCACTACCTGGGGCAGGACTATACTGACTTTGCCTGCATCCTCATCAACTTGCTAGCTCTGACCGAGCGCACCCAGTGGGCGCTTCAGACGCTGATCTCCCGCCTGCGGGCCAAGATCGAGCCTGATCGCAGCCCTTGCTACATCGTCACTGTTCGTGGCGAGGGGTACAAGTTCGTCGAAACGGACACAGCCTGATCCACCCCCGGAGATGAGATGGCGTGATATTTACAGATCCCTATGGGAATTCACAGGTTTGCTCCAGTTGATCCAATGACAAGTCCAGAGAATAGGGCAGGTATATGACGAGTTTAATGAGATAGGGGGATGTAATTGTCTGTTCCGAGGGAATCGGAAACCAACATATTTGCTATTCCCATATTGGACAAATTCCTCCTTTATGCCCCTCTTCACAACCTGGCTGCCCTGCTAGACCAGACGGCAACACGGCTCTTGCGAGACAGCCTGCTATCCGGGGAGACCGTTGCTGAGGAGTGTCTGGGTGAGATATCCCTTGCCCTCAATGAGGATGCCGAACCGACACCTTCTCCCATACAGGGAGACTTTGTCCCCTCATTCTTGGGCCTCTTACCCACAAGGGGATGCAATCTGGCTTGCCGGTACTGCGGGTTCTTGACGGCCGAGGAATCGGCAAGGGTGATGAGCCTCGAGATGGCCCAGAACGCTGTAAACTGGTACATGGACGAGTTGGAACTGGCTGGTGTGTCACACGCAGAAGTTCACTACTTTGGCGGGGAGCCCTTCTGCGCAGAACAAGTGCTGGATCTCACAGTCCACCTTGCCCGTATCAGGGCCGAGGAGATAGGATGCTCCCTCCGCTTCGAGGTGGCAACGAATGGGGTCTTTGATGAGGAGCGCTGCCACTGGGCAGCCGATAACATCGATACCATCGTGTTGTCACTGGACGGCCCGGCGGACATCCACGATTTCCACCGGCCTTGCAAGGATGGACAAGGCAGCTACAAGACGGTCGAACACAATGCCAGGATCCTGTCCCAAGGCTCCGCTGATCTTTTTCTACGCGCCTGCGTGACGAGCCAAACGGTGGGCCGTATGCCAGAGATCGCAACCTGGTTCTGTGAGGGGTTTCACCCCAAGGGCGTCTGTTTCGAGCCACTTCAGCCATCAACACAGTCCAGGATAGGCCAACTCGAACCACCGGATCCCTGGGATTTTGCGCGCAACTTTGTCAAGGCCGCTTGGATCCTGGAATCCTATGGGGTAGAGCCGGTCTACGCGGCTGGGGACATCCATGCCAGGCAGGTGAGCTTTTGCCCGGTGGGAAAGGACGCTGCCATCGTGTCACCGGATGGCACCATCAGCGCCTGCTACCTGCTTCGGCGGGACTGGGAGGCCAAAGGGCTGGATCTGCGTTTGGGCCGCCTAGAAGACGGCAGTGTCCAACTGCGTGCCGACGCCGTCGACTCAGCCAGGAGTCTGAATGTCCACAACAAGCCGTCTTGCGCTCATTGTTTCTGCAAATGGCATTGTGCAGGAGGGTGTCACGTCAATCACACGCTGCCCGACCCGCCGGACATATACGACCGGCTGTGCATCCAGACCCGAATCATTGGCCTGCGAAATGTCCTCAAGGAAATGGGACAGGACTACCTGGTTCCCGAGTGGCTCCAGGACCGCGAGGCTGTCGAAAGGTCCGTGTACCAGGCCTCAGATCTCTTGCTCGATCTGGGAGAAATCCAATGAGTCGACGGCTGATCTATACCTGCGCGCCGTCCATTATCTGGGTAAGGGATGCCGATCAGATGCTGCTAGTGGATCAAGAGACAAAGCAGTCCTGGTCCCTGCGTGGTGTGAGCGCAGTAATATGGGATTTGCTGGCAGTTGGCTACTCGCATCAAAGAATCGTACCGCTGCTCTCCCTAATCATCTCGCTCCCTATCGAAGAGGTTGAGCAGAGCTTTACCAAAGTGCTGGAAAAATGGCTAGACGAAGGCATTGTCCAGGCGTCCAGAGAGGCCAAAGATGGCGAACTTGACCATCAGTGCGGTATGTAACCAGCACTGCTCCTACTGTTTCACCAGGGATCATCTGAACGGCTCCAGGGCCAGTCGGAATTTCCTGGACGTTGCCGATTTCGACGCGAGACTGGATTTCCTGGATCGCTCCAACATTGACCAGGCCCGCTTGCTGGGAGGTGAGCCCACGCTACATCCACAGTTTCCAGAGCTGGTTGAGCGAGCTCGGGCAAGAAGCAAAAAGATCACGGTCTTTACCAACGGCCTGATGCCCGAGGAAGCATTGGCCTGCCTGGAGAAACTTTCGCCCACAGAGTGCAACGTGCTCGTGAACGTCAACGAGCCAGTCGAGGCCGGAGAAGCGACCTATGAGCGCCAACTCGCTGCTATCCACCGGCTGGGGAAGCGGGCTTCGCTCGGCTTTAACATCTACCGGGTTGACTTTCAGCCAGACTTCCTGTTGTCCCTCATCGGTGAGGCAGGCTGTCGACCGGCCATCCGCCTGGGCCTGGCGCACCCCTGTCTCTCCGGGGACAACCAGTACATCCATCCCAACCAATACGTCGCTATCGGCCAAAAGATCGTGAGCTTTGCCCGCCTTGCGGCCAGGGCCGGCGTGATAGTAGAGTTCGACTGTGGATTCGTGCGTTGCATGTTCTCCGACGAGGACTTGGAAACACTCGAAGCGATAGGGGCCGGTGTGGGGTGGAGGTGCAATCCCATTCTGGACGTAGACATTGATGGGCAGGTGATCCATTGCTATCCGCTGTCTGGACTTGGCAGCCTGCCTCTCACCCCAGAGACTGACGCGCCGGCCCTTCGAAAGGCCTTCGAATCCCTCACCCGGTCCTATCGCCAGGCGGGTGTCTTTCAAGAGTGCTCCACTTGCCCATTCAAGCGCTCGGGTGTATGCTTCGGCGGCTGTCTGGCCGCTACCATACGACGTTTCCGGCACACGCCGTTCAGCCTTGTTATCCCCCATCAGGAGATGGAATCGTGAGCCCATGGGTCATCCCCTACGTGGACCAGGACATATCCTTCTGGGAGGAGATTGCCGACAAATTTGGTGCGCACGTCAAGGAAGTCTACTTTCCTATGCCCGGCGAGATCGTGGCCTCCGGCCGCGGCAGGCAGCCCGATGAGCATCTGGAGGCATTCCTGCGACGTGCACCGCTACCCAAGGCGGTCCTGGTCAATCCCATCGTCTTGTCCCGGCCTGTTGAGGAAATCGCACCCCAGATACTGGATTCCCTGAGGCAGTTGTACAGAGATTTCGGGGTAGGAAGTGTGACGGTCGCCAATCCGGCCCTGGCCAGATGGATCAGAGAGGAATGTCCAGAGTTCAAGATCACGGCCTCGATACTTATGGGGATCGCCCGGCCGGTCCAAGTGCTGATGGTACAGGATTACGTGGACGCCATCACGCCGGACAACTCGCTGGTGCGTGATCTGCGTGGCCTGAAAAGGCTCAGAGAGGCCTTTACTGGCGAGATCCGTCTGATCGTCAATGAGGCCTGTATCCCCGGCTGCCTTTACCGGATGCAGCATTTCTACGAGATGGGATATGGGGATTCCTACCCGCGGTCTCTTTGCCAGCAGATGTTGGCCGATCACCCCTGGCTCCGGTTGACCGGGGCCTGGATCTTGCCCCGCCACCTGGTGTATTATGAAGGGCTCTGCGACAGCCTAAAGCTGGCTGGCCGGGTTACGTTGCGTGATCGCGACAGGTACTTGACCGTCCTGAGCGCCTATATCCACCGGGAGGAGATTCTACCTCGGGATATTGGTGGCGGCCCCGCCTCAGTGCTAGAGGCCATTGACATGCCGGATGAGTTATTCGAGTCGATCCTGGGCTGTGACAAGGACTGCCACGCTTGCTCGATCTGTCGAGATTACTACGAACAGGCCACGGCCACAGGAAAAGGTGACCAGAAGACGAATCGATTGTGAGAGGGGACCGAATAACAAGAGCAGTCCGTCACCAGGAAAGGAGGTGACCGGTGACAGAGAAGGCCACAGAGAGGTGGAAGAGCAGGGGAAACCTGGCAAAGAGCCCCAGGTTTTTGCTGTGACAAAGGATCTGATGGCACGATCATGCAGCCGGGACAATCGTTCGCCAAAACCTGGCGCGTGGAGAACAGTGGCGTCTTGCCCTGGGGTGAAGGGACGCAACTCGTTTTCTCCGGTGGCGTGCAGATGGGAACTGCCAGCCCAATTCCCGTCGGCAACGTCGCGCCTGGCGATACAGTCGACATCAGTGCCGACAGGGTAGCTCCGGCGAAACCAGGGAAGCACACGGGCCTATGGCATCTGCAGGCAGCCGATGGCACCGCGATGATGACCCTGAGCGTGAATATTGTTATTGAGGCTCCGCCTGGTCAACCGGGCGAGGTTCCACCAGGCGAGACCGGGATCAATTTCAATGGCCCGGGCGGTGAGACCCGCTGGATGCCATGCGGATCTCCCATACCACCTGGATGGACCTGCAGTTGCAACTGCGTGACAGGGTGCAGTTGCGTCGGTCACTGCTCGTGCGACAGTCAGGGTTCGCACTATTGGTATCCATGCTGAGACAGCAGATCGCACTGTCGGCCAACTGAGAACCGAGTACCTGCGACGAAAGGAGATAACCGATGACAGAGGAAGCCAAGAGAAACGAGCACGAGGAAGAAGCAAGACAGCAGGAGGGAATTGAGGAAGAGCCTCAGGTATACAGTGTGAAAAAGGGGCTCACGGGCTGGAAATTCGGTCGGCGAGAGTTCCTGGCCGCCGCAGCCTCCGCAGCCGCAGCGGCGACTGCGGTGGCTATGGGTGCGACGGACAGATCAAGAGAAGAGACCCCGGAAACGGCGGAGGTGCTAGAGAACTCGATTGTGCTGGCCATGACAACGCTGGCGATGGCAGCCATGGGACCGGCTCAGTCGTTCGCCCAAGCCTGGCGGTTCACGAACCAGAGCGAAACTGCCTGGTGCAAAGGAGCGAGGCTGCACCTCGTAGACAGCGAGCCAATGCAGGCCCCAGCGTCAGTGCCGGTGCCCGACATTGCCCCAGGAGAGACCGTCGTTGTTCAAGTGGACATGGTGGCTCCGACGAAACCGGGCACCTATCGGTGCGGGTGGCGACTACAGACCGCTGACGACACTCCCCCTGTCGCTTCTGGCCCCTTTGTTGTTCTAAACGGATGTATAGTTGAGTCGCCACATCCTTATGAGGACGACATGTCGCAGACCTGGACCGTGACCAATCCAGATACAGATGCCCAGAGCACAAGGGTTCACTTCTCGCGATTGGAGGTGGAATCAAACTGGGACTATGTCATCCTGAAGGATGAGACAGGGCAAGAGCACCAGCGCATCACGGGCAGCTACCCCGCGGGTCTATGGTCGGACCCGGTGCCCGGCAGAGTTGTTCAGGTGCAGTTGGTCACAGACTCCAGTGTGCAGGGTTGGGGCTTTTGTCTGGACCAGGTAGAAACCGCCCGCCTCATGTACTTGCCGTTGGTTGCTAGGCATCCCGCTCCTACTCCCACCGCTACTCCATGCTCTTGCGATAGCTATTATTGCAGCTGCGACAAAGTTTGTACTTGCGACGCCGTCCACTACTGGTATCCTAACTAAGCCGGCTGGGTCGTTGGACAAACTGGGTGATACTGTGCAGGGAAAAAACTGATGGAAATATTCTCTATCCCCGTGGAGGGCAAGTTCATAATCTACCGGCCATTGCTGCGATTGGCCTTTGTGGGGAATAAAGCCACGTCCGATCTGATGACCGGTCTTGCCAGCCGGGGATCTGACGCAGACGTCGTTGCCCCGGAAAAAGTGATGGCTTTTGTGCAAGCCATCGGCTTTCTGAAGCCGGACCCACCACCACCATCTCCACCGGCTCCTTCGTACCACCCTGCCACCGCCGTGTTGCTACTGACCAACCGCTGCAACCTACGCTGCACATACTGTTACGCTAGCGGAGGTGAGGGACAGATCCAGAATCTCTCGCCTGAACTGGCTCGAGTGGCGATCGATCACGTCTGCCAGAATGCAGTGGGTCGGGGCCGGCCACACTTCGAACTGACCTTCCATGGGGGGGGGGAACCTGTCCAGGCCTGGAAAACCCTTCAAGAGGCAACAGACTACGCCCGTGGCAAAGATCTGCCGTGCCTTGTCTCTATGGTTAGCAACGGGGTATGGACAGCTCGCCAGCGGGAGTGGATCCTCCACAACCTGAATAGCCTCAGTATCTCCTTCGATGGTAGGCCAGAGACCCAGGACTGTCAGCGACCGTTCGCCTCTGGACAGGGATCATTCAAGGCCGTAATGCACACCATAAAAGCTTTGGACAAAGCCGGGTTCGCTTACGGCATTCGCATGACAGCCACAAATCCATGGCGCAGGCAGTTGCCGGAAGATGTGCGCTTCATCTGTGAGGAGACTGGTTGCCCGGCTATGCAGGTGGAGCCTGCCTTCAACACCCGTCGAGGTGAGCACCAGGGACCCACTCGAGAAGAGAGTAAAGCCTTCATCGACGCCTATATGGAGGCCTTTGAGATTGCCCACCATGCCGGCCGACGATTGACGTACTCTGGTGCTCGGCCCTGGTTGCTGACCCAGGCGTTCTGCACCGCTCCCTACGGTGCCCTCGTTGTCAACCCCACTGGGAACATAGTTACCTGCTACGAGATTGCCAGCGAGAGCCATGAGTTGGCCGCAATATCCACGGTAGGTCAAATCGTCGGCAGTCAAGTCGTCATAGATGACTCAGCACGGGAGGCACTCTTGACCCGCCTGGAGGAAAAACGTGCCACGTGCCGGGACTGCTTCTGCTACTGGCACTGCGCCGGCGATTGCTACACCCGCTCCTTCTACGCCCAGACGAGTGCCCACCAGGAAACAAACCATCGATGCACCATAAACCGGGAGATTACAGCCCGCATCCTGTTGTGGTACATCATGGCGGGCGATGGTGTCTGGCGCGGAGGGGATGTGCATCCGCAGGAAGCGCAATTGCTACGCACGTTTTGACGGCGCTGGGAGGCCAAGCGACTATGACCGAGGCAATGCCTCTGCGTTTGCGACAGATCTATAAAGAGGTGAACCATCGTCAACCGGAAAGGTCCAACCTCGACGCGCTCCGGCCCACCTGGGAAGCACACGTGTCCCAGGCTCGGCAACAGATCTCTGGCATTCATATCGAAGCGGAGGGAGAGATTGTCTATTCTGGCGAACTCTCGCCTGGTTGCCAGGCTTGCAAGGACGGCACCTGGGACTGCATCTTTACCACGATAAAGTGTAACCTGAACTGTGCGTTCTGCTACAGCCCTCACGCCATACCCAGTGACTATGCCGGTTCGGTCTTTGGTACGACACCCGAGCAAATCGCCGACAATCACGCCAGGACCCACATCACCGGCATCAGCTTCTCCGGCGGCGAGCCTTTCATCGACGCACGCAGGCTGTGCGACTGGGTCGCCTGGTTCAAGAATCGCTTCCCGGACAAATACTATTGGGTCTACACCAACGGCCTGTTGGCCGGCGAGGAGAATCTCCGCCAACTGGGGGAACTGGGCATTGACGAGATCCGTTTCAACGTGGCAGCCACCGGGTATGATCACCCCACGGTTATGGACAATCTGGCGATGGCGGCTCATCTCATTCCCAGCGTGACGATTGAGATTCCGGCCATTCCCGAACACGCGCCAAAGCTCCTTTCGTGTCTGGCGGACTGGTGCGCGCTAGGTGTCAGGTTCCTCAACTTGCACGAGTTGATGTACGAACCAGGCACAAACTCGGCTTCTATGGCTGGCGCGAGGCAGCCGGTCATAACATCGGACGGCCACCGTACCGCGATCAACCCCCAGAGCCGCGCCCTGACGCTGGCCGTGATGACAAAAGTTCAGGAGGAGGGCCTGCCTCTTTCGGTCAACGACTGCTCCCTGCAGAGCAAGATCAGGCAACTGCGTGGCCGGCGGCGGAGCCTGGCGCCGCTGGTGAGAACACCGCACGAGCGACTGGTGGCCGACCAGATCTATGAGAGCTGCTGTGCCTATCGGGGTCAGGAGGTGCGCTTTTTCCACCCAGATGCCATTCACGAGATGCGCCAGAGATATCCCGATTATCAGCTCGCTCGGCTCGCCAGAACCGCCCCTCTGTCCCTCACGGACAATGGGAGATGGATCGCTTTCGAGAGACTCCGGTCTGCGGTGGCGCACGGGGCTGGCGAGGTGAGATGAAACGAGAAGTGATGGGAGCAGTCTGTCTCCTTGTTACAATCAGCGAGATTATTACAGGCCTGAAAATACCCGGAAAATAGCACGCTACTAGCCAATCAAGCACCCGGGAAAAGACAAGCTGGAGACTACTTCCGGGAAAATAGTAAGTACACTTTGCCCTGCAGTGCTCCTGTTGATCCACCAATCTGGCCCTACGGTGCTATCAGAGGGACTCGATGAAAAAGCAATCAAGAGAGAACAGCATAAAGCACCCCCGTCGTGACCTGCCTTTCACCTGCAGCCGACGCACGTTCTTCCGGGCCCTGTTCCAGGAGGCCGCCGTCATCCGTGGATCTCTCAAGGGTAAGCCGGGTTTCCGGCTATCTGAACTGGGCAGCCTGCCCGACGATGAACTGGCACAAGTGAAACCTATGGTGCATCCGCAGTACGAGATATTCATAGATGAGGGTAACGTATGGGCCAGGTACAAGCTCAAGGAGCGGGCACCCCTAAAGCTCTTCTCCACGGAGGAGAGAGAGAATCTGGTGCCCTTTACCATGTTTGACGGCCAGCATACCCTTGGCGAGATCAGCAGCCATCTGGCACAGGAGATGGATTGGACCCAGGCCAGAGCACTTGCACATGTCAGGGACCTGTTCTTGTCGCTGGTCACACCTATGATCTGCGTGCCCGCGGACCCCCTTGAGCCCAGCGGATAGGACCACTCCTCAATGTACGATGTTTTTCCCTTGCTGGAGGAAGCTGATAGTTTCGAGCCAGCACATGCCGGCGGGCTGCCGATCTTTCGTTGGGACTGCGCCGAATACGCCATGTTTTACGCGCCAGGGTGCCTGTGTGTGGTAGGTTTGTCAGATGCTGCGTGGTTTGAGACCTGCATCGCCGAGCTTGGGTCACTATGCCACAGGCAGGAGACCGGTACAGATCTGATGGCCAAATCCCGCGTCGCACCCAAGCAGGGGCGAGGCCTGGATTGGGCGGCCGAGTTGTGGCGTCGGGCGGAATTGGCCATCGCGGAGGCCAGACGATTGCGGGAAGAGCGCTTCGCGCCGAAATGCCTGACCCTGTACATGAACAACGAGTGCAACCTGGACTGCGTGTATTGTCACACA
>Ga0180432_10011627_pt1 | contig 10349 bp, 15 predicted proteins | sample SS_ome_10_FD_132414 | JGI IMG/M metagenome (GOLD analysis project Ga0180432, IMG submission 132414) | Hypersaline lake sediment archaeal communities from the Salton Sea, California, USA - SS_1_MS_2 metaG | ecosystem: Environmental > Aquatic > Non-marine Saline and Alkaline > Hypersaline >...
ATTTGATGGACCCAGATTTCGTCATATACACAGTGCTCACCCCGTTCCCGGGGATTGAGTTCTACGACGAGGCAAAGGAGAAGGGCTGGATCGAGGATCATAACCTAGCAAACTATGATATGGCTCACGCGGTGATGGGCACAGAGACACTGAGCAGAAAGGAGCTGCAGGAAGAACTCTACAAGTGCTACAATAGCTTCTACGGGAGCTGGGGTAGAAAAATCAGGGGCATCCTCTCCAGCAACGTATTGAAGCGAAGATTGAACATACATATGGCTGGGCGAAACATACTGTATGAGCTCAAGAACCTCGCGAGGATAATCTAGGGCTCCTGCTTCATAAAGTCGAGACCCCGGTACTGTTTGACTGCCTCGAACAGGAAGGCACCAGCACTGAACAACCCTATGAAAAGGGTTACAAGGTCTCGGAAATCACCCCTCCACGGCCAGTAGGTGACATAGCTAACCATGAGCCCTAGGATCAATGCACTGTAGATGGTTAATCTTGGTATCAACATCCCTCTGAGGAGCAGGAAACTGCGGAGCGCCTCAATGGACTCTTGGTCATTAATCTTGTATTTGCCATCAAAGTCTGTCTCGATTAGTTTGAGGTCTAGAAGCTTGTTTACATGGTATTGGGCTAGGCTTGGGCTGCTGAAGTCGAGGGCTCTCCAGATATCCCGGACACCAATGTTGTCATCTGAGGTTAGGATACAGAGGTAAACATCAAGGGTTTTGCCGTAGATCCTTTTTGCCTCTCCCATCTTATTCACCTACATTGATTGCCGCTAGTTCGGTTAAGGTCTCAAGGTTATTTATCTTGATCATTCCTTGGCTCATGGTGTAGAGGTTATCCTCTATGTAGAGGCTCCGTTCCACAGAGTACTCAGAGTCGAACCAGTAGCCGCTCTTGAGGAGGTCCAAGTCATCCTCATCCAAATGAGTTACCTGTCCTCTAAGCTCGATGCCTTCATGGCTGATGTCGAAGACATAGGCTCCCTGATAGGTGTATTCTCCGTAGAAGTTATCGGGCACTGATCCAGAGAAATCATCCTCGTCTATGGATGCCTCCAACACAGGGATAACCAACAGGTTACGTGCCCTGCTAAACAAGAATGCATGATGATCATATCTTGCAGGGCTATCAGAACCCCTATCTCCTATCTCATATTTCGCAAGCTCTCGGGGGTTCTCGACATCACTAACATCGAAAAGGCTGATCTTTACGCCTTGATGCCAAGCAAAATCGCCCTCCTCAGCCTCCTCCGTCTCTTTGCCTATTCCGATGAGGGTGTTCTCGTCATAGGGGTGGAGGTAGTCGCTGAACCCGGGTATCTTGAGCTTACCAAGCACTGTAGGGTTCTCTGGGTCACTTAGATCAATGGTGAACAATGGGTCTACTTTCTTGAATGTAACCAAATAACAGCGCTCCCCCATGAAGCGAGCACTATAAATCTCCTCACCGGGGGCTAGCTTCTCCAAAGTACCCACGATCTCCAAGTCCTCGTTCATCACGTAGACATTGTTTCCTGAGGAGCTTGTTCTCCAGTTCCTGTCTGTGGTGGCTACTCGGAAGTATCCATTGTGCTCATCCATGCTGAACTGGTTGAGAATATAGCCGGGGACCGTGCCGTTGGCTTTGAATGTGATTGCTCCTTCCTCGATGCCTATTTTGGTGATGGTTGTCTCGCTGCTCCAGCCTTGACTTGTTAAGTAGAGATTCGTTGGGCTAACATAGATGGTGCTGCCACCGTCAAGAAGGAATGTCTCTGTGGTGAGTTGTGACTCATTGTCCTGAATGTTGAGGCTTGCTATGGTGTGGTATTGCATCCAGCCCCGGGTGTTGTTTGGGCACCAAATCTGAATAGGCTCGATATTGGTCCATGTATCATTCTCCTTAAACCCTGGTAGAATTAACTCATCATCGTAAATGTAGGCTGGAGTTGTGATTATGAAGTATAGGTAGTCTCCGATGAGTCTGCTGTTGAGGTAGCTTCCATCCATACCGAACTCCCTGATTTTCTCGGGGTTTGCTCTGACGGTTATATCATAGACAGTGACCGTGGTCTCTGGACCATTCTCTTCTGTGGGGTTTTCTCGCATGTAGTAATAGTAGTAGTATTCCTTTGCGGTGAAGACAACTAGACGATCATCGCTTACATAGATATCAGAGACATACTGAGGAAGTGTAATTCGTGCAACTATTCCAGCTTCTTCCGCGGGATAGGCTTTGATGATTATTACCTGATCTTCCTTTGCATAGTAGATGTACTCGCCATCGGTCTTCACTACATCTGCTTCATCGACGCCCTCGACCTGAACATTTGTTCCAGAGTAGTCGTTAGTGTATATCTCATGTGAACCTGCGGTAGATTCAGCGGAATCCCAGTAAACCTGTACACCAGACGATCCCACTGAGGGAGTTAGTGAAATTGATAGATCTCCGATGAAGCCTCGACCAGTAACTTTGACTATCCCATTTGAGCCAAAGTCTGTGATGTAATCTTTGAGTTCATCGTAGCTGGTGAATCGCCTCATATTACCGAAAACTTGATCAAGGTCACTGGTGGGCACATATACACCACCCAGATTAAAGAGAACACCACCGAGTGCCCCGCCAACTATGAATGCTACGAGGGCGAAGGTGGTGAGTTTTCGGGTATCAATATTTACTTGCAGTATTGGTAGTCTCATCTTTCTTCAAAATATCCCATACACTAAGTGGATATAATCCTAGGGAATTGAACACCCTGAGATTATTGTTCTAAGTCGTTGAACAGGGAAACTATTTAGCCACAATAAACCGTATCATGGATAGCTTGAACATATTATTCGCAGTATCCACCCAAAGAATACTAGTGCACCTGATGGGAGTAGTCAGGGCAGCCAAAGACAGGGGTCACGATGTAGTAGTCTTTTTCAATGAAGAATCAGTCAAGCTTCTGGTCCAGTACCCCTTCCTATCAGAGCTAGGAGTGGAAATGCTTGCCTGTCAAACCATGTGCCAGCAATTGGGCATCCATGAAGAAGACCTGATACCGGGAGCCAGAATGACCAGCCTTGCTGAAATGGTTATGATGATGGAGGAAAAAGACAGAACATTGTTCTTGGGGTGACTGTTATGGGTGAGACGATGCTTATCATGAGGAAACGGCTGATACCAGGGAGTCGTGTTGAGGAAGGACTCAGGCTCAGCGCAGCCATGTTGGGAATGGATCATATGCCCAACATGGTATTCGTGGATGACGGGGTTGAGATACTTCGCCCTGATGCTCTGTACAAGAACAACCTCAAGGACTACCTGATGGTGATGTCGGATATGGCTGGAGTCTATGTTTTAGAGGAGTCTCTCCTTGAACGTGAACTCACATTGGATGACCTTGAGCAAGGAATCGATGCAACAGTCATAAACTCAGAAGAATTAGCGGAGATGGCCAAGAAATGCACCATAATAACAAGCTTCTAGGAGGAATATGATGGACACCATTGTTTTGATAAGCAGAGCCCACTCCGAGACCGCTTTCAAGCTCGCTGAAGAGATATACAAGGATGGCTCAGCGATTCATATGCTCTTCATGGGCAGAGGCACCCACTATCTAAACAAGGGAGATACGTTGAAAGAACTAGAATTCGCCAATCTCTATACATTCGAGACCGAGTTTGATAGCCCCAATGAGGTAGTAAAAGCCATAGGCTATCAGGAATTCGTTGAACTACTCGAGAAGTGTGAGAGAACATTTACCTGGATCTAGTCTACCCACCAGACCCAGCCGCGCTTTTCCTTACTACGCTCCCCATGAATCAAACCACGCTTACGTAGTCTATTCAAGAAGACGATGGTGGTATCGGGGCATCTTAGCTGGAGTTTCTGCATCTCCTCCCCAACGGTACGTGTGGTGAGTGGCTCACCGGCTTTGGTTAGTATGCTGAGTATTGCATGGACTGCTTCATCATCCTCGAATTTATCGGATGCCATGCCTAGTCTGTAGGGTACAGGTTTTTATCTTCACCGGAAATAGTCTCAACCATGAAGCTATTTACAGTTGGCCCAGTGGCGTGTTACCCTGAGGTGCTTGAGTCAATGGGTATGCAGATGGTGAGTCACAGGAGCAAAGAGTATACGGATATTCATTATCAGACAGTGGAACTATTACAGAAGTTCTTGGAGACCGAGAAGCCTATCTTCCTCTTCAGCAGCACAGGCACAGGTTTCATGGAGGCATCAGTCCGCAACTGTGTAAAAGAGAAAATGATAGTCTGTGTAAATGGTAGCTTTGGGCAACGATACTCAGAGGTAGCCATGGCAAATGGGAGAGAGGCTGTGATTATCGAGACCAAGCTTGGAGAGCCGGTTCAGCCTGAGATGATTGAAGCTGTTTTGGAGGCGGAGCCTGATGTTGAGGCAGTGGCTATTACGCATAATGAGACCAGCACCGGTTTGATCAATGACTTACCCAAGCTCACCAAGGTATGTAATGAACATGATAAGCTGGTATTCGTAGATGGTGTCAGCAGCATGGGAGGCACTGAACTTAAGGTAGATGAATGGGGAATAGACATCTGCTTCAGTAGCAGCCAGAAATGCTTTGGAGTACCTCCGGGAATAGGAATCGGCTCTGTGAGCCAACGAGCCCTCGATATTTCGGCTGAGATGCCTAATAAGGGCTGGTACTTTGATCTCAAGGTTTGGGAGAAGAACCACACTAGTCGTAAAGGTACACCCATGACCAGCACCATCCCCCAGATAGCAGGTCTGAATACAGCGCTCAAAATGGTTGAGAAGATAGGTGGAAAACAAGCATACTTCGAATTGTACAAGCAGCGTAACACTGCTATCAGGGAAGGCATAAAGAAACATGGAATGAACACATACCCCATGAAGGGATATGAGAGCCCAACAGTAAGCTGTATAGCGGCACCAGAAGGCATGAGCGGACCAGAGGTCTATAACGATATGCGGGAACATGGCTTCGAATTGGCTCAGGGATATGGCAAACTGAAGGAAACCACGTTCAGGATCGGTAATATGGGGTGGATACCAGACGAGTACATCTCCGAGATGCTAGAAGCACTGGGAAAAGTAGTATCCTAATGTCAAATATTTCAAAAAAGGGATTAATCTAAGCCCCTAAACGGAAGGAAAAAGGGGCTTAGGTTAACAGTTACTCGTTGCTTTCAGCGGGGACTTTCTTTGAGTAATTAAACTCATAGACTATTTCGGTTTCTGTGACTCCACACTTTGGGCATACGACATCCCATTTTGCGGCAAACACTTCCCCACAAGCCTTGCACTTATACTTCATACCCACTTTCACCTCCTATCCAACACATTCCAATACTCAAATCATGGCGAACTGGAGCCTGCATAGTGTACCTCATTTGACCACCAGTACCGGTTTCTTGCAGTGGTTCACAACATAATTGCTTATACTCCCCAGTAAGAAGCAAGAGAGACCACTGAGCCCCCTGCTACCAATAACTATTAGATCTATATCCTCATCTTCCGAGGTTTCTACGATTTTAGGCGCAACTGTTCCTTTCTTTAATTGGGTGGAAACAGGGACCGAGGGATACTTTGCTTTCAGCGTTTTTTTTGCTTCATCCAAGACCCCTAAGTGATATGCTGTGAATGTTTTTTCTAGATCGAGACTGAAGTCTCGTCCAAATTGAACATCACCTAATATCATTGGAGTTGGTGGAGGAACAACAGAGAGTATAGTCATTAACGCACCCCATTTCTGGGCGGATATTGCGGCATGCTCCAATGCGTTTTTTGATTGCTCTGATCCATCGGTTGCGACGAGGATTTTTTTATATAAGGTTGTTACCTCCAAGGGTCAATACCGGGAGGGATAGTATATATCTTCAGCAACAATCATTAATACTATTATATACTAGTTCATGTTTTTTGTAATCAAAAATCAACATTTAGTAATCCATGAGGGAAAAAAAAATGGACAGGAGAAAAATCACCCCACTAGGAAAATACTCGATGGTAGTAACCCTGCCCAAAGACTGGTTAAAAATGAACAGACTCGAAGGCGGCGACCATATATCTCTTGATATCCAAGAAGATGGTTCTTTACTGATCCATTCTAATCTGGAGGAGAAAGAAAAACAGAGTCAGATCGTACTCAACATCAACGCAAACGAAGAAATCGATATGATCCAGCGCCGAATAATAGGATGTTACCTGAATGGCTACGACAAGATAATAGTGAAATCACCTAAAAACTTCACCAGGGAACAGCAGGACAGTATTCGCACGATAGTACGATCCCTCTACATGAGAATATTCGAGTCACACGCCAATCAAGTGACACTCCAGGCATTCATGGATGAAAGTCTCGCCTCGGTAACATCAGGCGTCGAGAGGATGCATATCATCACTTTTTCGATGGCAAAAGATGTTCTCAACGCCATGAAGAACTGGGATAAGGAGCTAGCCCGGTCCGTGATATCGCTTGAGGAGGATGTTGACCAGTTTCTCTTCTTCCTCACACGGTTATTGAGGATAGCGGTGTATAACCCTTCACTGGCTAGGAAGTTGGAGGTTACCATGGGGGACTGTTTTGATTATCACTTGTTGGTGAATCGCATCGAATATGTGGCTGATTGCCTAGGAGATATCGCGGATGCCCTAATAAAACTTCAAGAACATAAAGACAAGGTCTCGGAGGAGTTCATAGATAACTTGTTAGAGATGGCTTCATGGGCAACGCATTTCTTTGATCTGGCGGTGGATGGGTTCATGTCAAATAGTCTCGATAATACGGGGGAGATAATCAACTATGCGGAGGAGATGATAAAGAGCAATGAGATTATCGAGAAGCTTCATTATTATGGTACTGAGAAGCAGGTGGTTATACTCTGTTATATGATCATTGAGAACTTTTTACGAATATTGACATATGCTGCTAATATCGCTGAGATCACGATAGACCGCCACTATAAGCAAATACCATAAAAAATACCCTTATTTCTAGTCTCTCTAGGGTCAGGCTGGCCACTGCCAACCCATGCCACCGTGACGCTGAAGATACCGTGCGAATAGGAACATTGTAATGTAAAAGAAAAATAGTATCAAGCCCTGTTTCAGGCTCTCTGCACCAATCACGAGAAGCGCAAAAAGAAGTATTAATCCAATTGCATACATGATGAGCCCACTTTTTCTTTGTTTAAGGAATGATTTTTGTTGAATCCTCATCATATGTGGATAATCTTCAAAAGGGTATAAAGCAAATTGGATTAGGGCTTCAGTGATTCTTTTATTTCCTTATTCTTTACCCTCATCCACTCGTAGCATTCGCTAATATCATCGAAAATTATCGATGGGTAGTCAACACTGTTTACAGGTTTTTCACGCTGGTCGATGCACTCATAGATAATCTTACCATACTCATCCTGTTTGATGTTCACCTGAAAGAGTGATCCACCCCATTTTCGCCCACACTCATTGCACTTGTACTCGATATTTGATGAGGAGTGCAGCGTGGTCTTCTTGCATGTCTTGCAGTAAAGCTCTGTTGATTGGTATGGGAAATCGTAGTGGAGAGCCATAGCAATGATAAACTGTGGGTTGGATATATTTTTACCCAAAACCCCCGGGTTTTCCCATGAAAAAGAGCAAGTGACCGGTAAATAGAGAGTGGGTATATATCTCAGGTTTGCACATATAGTGTTGTGAGTTCTAACCGAAGATCAAGGCTTATGCGCATCATGGAGATCGAGAGAAAGGTCCACAATATTGAGAATGATCCAAAGTATAGAGCGATGAAACAGAACCTCAAAACCCTTGAAACGAACCCCATCGGAAGCAGGCATGTTCGTATCGGTACACCCGAGAACCTGAGTAGCATGGTGGAGCTTCGTAGGAACAGCGTTGAGATGGATGATCTAATCGAGCGTTACAAGACAAACGTCGATATATATCAGGTAAGAATAGACGAGCTTAACCATGAAAAGAGACAGCTCAGGAAAGAACTTTTCCCAATTTAAAGCCATTTTCTTCGTCTAAAGAAGAGAATCATTATTCCTGTGATTATTATCATGATCCCCCATAGAGCGAGATAGGCGTTCCTCCAACCCAATTCAGGCATATACTGGAAATTCATACCATAAATTCCTGCGAGAAAAGTCAAGGGTATGAATATGGTACCGATTATTGTGAGGACCTGCATTATTTGATTCATCTTATTGCTTATACTACTTAGATAGATATCCAGCATACCACTCAACAGGTCACGATATGTCTCGATGGCATCAATTACCTGAATAGTATGATCATAGACATCTCTGATGTAGATACTTGTGCTATCTTTGAACTGTTTACTGCCAAGCCGGTCTAAGCGGCTGATAACTTCTCGGAGAGGCCAGACACTCTTCCGTATGGCAATCATCTTCCTCTTCATATTATAGATATCATGTAATGTCTCTAGTTTGGGGTTAACAACTAGTTCATCCTCGATCTCCTCGATCCTGTCACCAACCTTCTCAAGTACAGTAAAATAACCATCAACTATCATATCGATGAGGCTGTAAGCTAAGTAATCAACCCCCATCTTGCGGATAATTCCCTTATTTTCCCTAATGCGTTGTCTAATTACTTCAAAACAGTCACCATGGCGTTCCTGAAAAGAAACGAGAAAACGATCACCAAGGATGAAGCTCACCTGCTCTATGTCAATATTCTCTGTACTCTCATCATATTGAACCATCTTGAGGACGAAAAAGATGTGATTCTCATATTCTTCCACTTTGGGGCGTTGCAGGGTATTTACTATATCCTCTTGGATCAAAGGATGGAACCCCATGACGTTACCGATCTCGACGATATCAGAGGCTCTCAAGCCATTCACATTAACCCATGTAATGTCGGGGCTTTGAAGATCTTCAATTATCTCCGAGATACTATCAACAATTTTCTCTTTGAAAGCCTCTTCATCATAGGATAATTCGTCAATATGAGCAGGGAGAGGTGCCTCATCTCCTACATAGACAGGGGTTCCTGGAGGTAAACCTGTCTTCTTTGACTTTCTTAGAAGGATACCAGCCATGATTAACCTTTGATTAGGGTATTAATAATTTTAGCTTCTAATGATCTCGATATTCACAGCGTTATTCATTATGACAGTATTGCATTTCAATCCCAATGTCTCGGTGAAAGCTGATACTATATAACTTGCCAGAAATGCACTCCATTTGTAGCCCATCTGATGAGTTAAATTAAGTGAAGTTTGTCCGTTATCCTTTAGGAAATCACATCTAAACCATCCATGGTTTTCGCCTAGAACCTGAGTAATATACCATATGAGGTTCTCGAAGTTAATCCTTTTACCCCTTTGAAACAGTCCATTTTTAATTCGAGATTGACCAGCGACATCGCCTATCTCGTTAATTTCACTTATTTCGAGGCGTTGAAGGAACTCGTTAATAGTCTCACCACTCATCACAAGCATACCAGATACATCGTAGTACCGGTATCCAGAGAGATATCTATCGAAAATATGTCCAATAAGAGAGTTTACACTGTATCCACGCCTCTCAGCTTCCTTTATCAAGGCGTTATCCTGTTCCGCTTCTAGCCGAATAGTTCTTGTAGCAGTTTTCTTTCTGCTTCTTTCAGACATATGATTTGTAGTACAAAGTATTACAAATAAACCTTATTCCCATAAAAAATCGAATTACATTCAGAGAGACACAAAGTGGACCCCCAGCTTAAGTAACTAAATAGAACTGGTTGTCTTGAACTAAAATGCCGTTCGTAAGAAGATATAAAGACATGAACACAAACCTCGATGCCCTCTACAGGGACATCGTCAAGGAACTCCAGAATGAGAAAGAACTCAACATCGGAAGAGAACTCAAGGGAGACGTAAATGGAGTCCCATTCATGAGCGTGACAGCAAACAGGGCAACAATCCCCAAGCTAGTCACAGGTACTCTGCGTGAGGTAACAGTAACCATCACAGGAGAGCCCAACGATTACTTGATGGAGATGCACACAGGTGAGTGGTTCACAAATCTAGCCATGCCATATCTAGGAGCCAGCATACTGGTAGGTCCACTGGCTGGTCTCGCAGCAGCAGGCGCAACAGGCCTCATGGCTGGTCAGTATGGTCGTAAGCTGAAAGGCGTGATCAAGAGCCTAGTCAAGAAGCATAGCAAATCCGAGTACACAGACGAGAAGGTCGAGACCTTCATCTAAGGTGAACAAGATGCCATTCGTCAGGAAATACAAAGACCTCGGAACAGACCTTGACAATCTCTATCAAGATATCATCAAGGCACTCCAACAGGAGAAAGACCTAGAGATAGCGAAAGAGAACGAGGGCTTAATAAACGGCGTAG